>Ga0194124_10000143_pt1 | contig 113409 bp, 96 predicted proteins | sample TA2KigCas0mmetaG_FD_148605 | JGI IMG/M metagenome (GOLD analysis project Ga0194124, IMG submission 148605) | Freshwater microbial communities from Lake Tanganyika, Tanzania - TA2015031 Kigoma Deep Cast 0m | ecosystem: Environmental > Aquatic > Freshwater > Lake | place: Tanzania: Lake...
ACTTTTCAACGATGCAATCAATGAGATGCTTCATAAGTTAGATCCGCATTCGCGGTACATAAGTAAAGACAATTTGTTAAAAGAACAACAAGAAATGCAAGGAAGTTTCGGAGGCATTGGCGTTCGTTTTCAGCGGATTAATGATACCGTTTGTGTTATTTTGTCCATGCAAAATGGCCCTGCCTATAAGGCTGGAATCCGCAACGGAGATCAAATTTTATCCATTAATGGAAACCCCTTTATCGGATCAAAAATTTCAAACGATATGGTAATGGAAAAACTGAGAGGAGAACAGAATTCTCCGGTTAGCGTCAAGATCCTCCGAGATAAAAAGACCTTGGAGATCAATATCATTCGCGGCGAAATAGCATTAGAAACCATTGACGCGTATTTTATGATGGATTCCAAAATGGGCTATCTTAAAATCAATCAATTTTCTGTTCCAACCTATGAAGAATTCCAACGAGCAACAAAGGAGTTGTTGAACATGGGAATGCAAACCTTGATTTTGGATTTACGAGGAAATCCAGGGGGCGTTTTGGATGTAGCCGTAGCTATTGCGGATGAATTTCTTGAAGAGGGGGAAATAATTGTTTCCGTGAAGGGTAAGGCTATCGCGAACAGAACGGACTATGCCACATCCGGGGGAATGCTCGAGAACACAAAATTAGCGTTACTTATCGACGAGTCCTCGGCATCGGCAGCAGAGATTTTAGCTGGTGCAATCCAAGATAATGACCGGGGAATGTTATATGGAAGAAGAACCTTTGGAAAAGGGCTCGTTCAGCAAGACCAAATATTGAGAGATGGAAGCAGTGTTCGAATGACCATTTCACGTTATTATACCCCTTCTGGGAGAACAATACAGCGTTCCTATGAAGGAGACTATGACAGTTATGTTAGGGATGAAAGCCGGTTTAGGAAAGGGGAATTATTCCACGAGGATTCTATTCCCATTGATAGATCAAAGCCATTTAAAACCAAAAAAGGGCGAACCGTTTATGGAGGAGGAGGCATCGTTCCCGATGTTTTTGTTCCTTACGACAGCAGCGATGTTTCGGTTCTCACCAGCATGCTTTTAACTCACCAAGTATTTAGCGCTTACGTGTTCGGCTATTTAAAAATAAAAAAGAATCCCTGGAATTCGGTACAATCTTTACAACGATATGTGTTCTCAGAGGCAGAGTGGAGAAATTTCGAGTCTTTGGCTCAAAATCAACTAAAAATTAACGATCTGAAGTTGCTTTTACGTCAGGATAAAAGAAATTTAATAGCCTATTTAAAGGAAGAGTTTTCTCGGCAAATTTGGCAAGAGTCCAATCAAATAAGGTTTTTATTAGGCCGAGATCAAGAAATGAATAGTGCCTTGAAAAATGAAAAGTTACGGTTATAACCCTTCGATTTCTGCATTTTGAATGTCCTGTTTTTTCCACCGGTTTTCAAAACTTAACAGCAAACAAGGAAGCAAAATCAAGTTGGTAAACATTCCGTTTAGAATGGTTATTGAAATTAAAAAACCAAGCGCCTGAGTTCCACCGAATTGTGAAAAAGTGAACAGAATAAATCCAAAAAATAACACAATGGACGTATAGGCCATTCCAAGAGCGTTATCCTCCAAAGCCTTCATCAACAATTCGGATTTTGAAAGATGGGGAAATTGCTTAATTCCCGTTTTCAATTTTGCCAAAAGTAAAATGGCATCGTTAATGGTGATGCCAATGGCAATTCCAAAAATAATGAGCGTTGAAGGCTTTAGAGGGATATTAAAAATCCCCATAATCCCCGCTGTAATGACCAAAGGAATAACATTGGGGAGCATCGTTGCCAAATTAACATAGAAGGATTTGAAGAGGAAATAAATAATTAAACTGATCAGTAAAATCGTAAAAACGAGGGTTTGACATAAGTTCCTAACTAAATACTTTGTCCCTTCGGAAACCACCACAGAAATACCGGTAAAATCGATGACGAGACGTTGTTGTTCTACCACGCGCTTTAAGATCAGCAAAGAATTTTTTGAATTTCGGTATAAATATATGTTTTCTGGGTTAACATCAAGATCTTGTAACACGGCAGGATCTTTTATGGACAATTCCAAAATAAAGGCATTCGCTATCGCGGAGTTTTCCATGAGGGAGTCAAAATAGGTTTCTTTGCCAGACGCATAGGCTAAGACGAAAGCCTCTAATTCTTCTTGGTGTGGATTAAAAATGCGGTTTATTTTTAACCGTATGGCGCTTATTTTATCCGTAACGATAAAGGACCCTAAATCTTTCATCTGCGCGCGAATTCGCAGCGTTTTAGATGAGGTGTCAACAAGATCTTTGATGGAGATTCTGCTGTTATTAATCCCGTTGAAATTAAAGTTATCCATGTATTCTTTTAAAAGAATTAATTCGCGTTTAGTAGGAATTTTATAGAAGCTAGAATCGTTTTCGTGCAGGGACATGTTTAAGAATTTCAGCAAATTAACGTAGGACAAGGACTTGGAAAATAAGGTGTCGCCGTCTATTAAATTCTGTGCTTCCTGTACCTGATCCATAAGCGGCTTACTAAATATTCCCGATCGAGGACTGTAGTTAACGAGAATTTCAAACGGAATGGTTCCTCCAAAATTTTTCTCCATGTAGGCAAAATCTTTGGCAATAGGATCGTTCTTTAAAATGTCACCCGTAACGTTTCCGGTAACTTCGATAAAAGAGGTGCCCCAGACAGCTATTAGGAATAAAGCTGCGGTAATTCCGTAAACCGTCTTTTTTCGATGTTGTATTATGTGGGACAGCTTGTGGATAAAATGTAAACTGGTCTTTTGGGTAAGAAAAGACATGTGTTTTTCTTTTGGAGGACCAAAATAACTCAGTAAAATTCCCACAAGCAATAGGGATAAGGAGAATACAACCATAACATTTACGGAGGATATAATCCCAAATTCCCGCAGGCGTTCACTGTTTGTGAAGGTGATAAATCCTATTGCGGTGGTCAGATTCATTAAAAAAGTAATAGGACCAATGTGCCGCAGGGTTATGTAAATGCATTTTATTTTATTCCTAGATTTGAGAAATTCCTGGTAAAAGTGAGTAATGATGTAGATGATATTTGGAACCCCAATTATGACCAATAAGGGCGGAACCACCGCCATCATCGGGGTTATGGGGTATCCAAGAAGGGCCGCCATGCCTAAAGCCCAAACAATCGAAATTCCGACGATAGTTAAGCAAATAAATAAGATGCGAATCGATCGGTAAAAATAATATATGAGCGCTGTGGTGATGAGAAAAGAAAGGGTTAAAAAAAGATACATTTCACGCCATATTCTTTCTGTCATGGCAAATCTGAAATGAGGCAGTCCTGTAAAACGCATCGGACCCAAAGACTTTTCGTAACCTCGGGCCAAGGTTTCTATTTTTGCCACAACACGGGCGTTCTTTTTATCTTTGATAAACGATTCATCCAAGCCGATGAGCATTAAGGAAATATTCGCCTTTCGGTTGTAGAGCAGTTTATCGTACAAGGGGTTGCCTCGGACCAAATGTCTGATGGTTTCTATGCTTTTTTCACTGTAGGTCGTGTCGAAGAATATCCTGTGAGAGATGAATTGTTTTTTAAAACGAGAGGTATCCTTGGTTAGATAGAAAAGGTTGGCTTCAGATATGACATGTAAAACACCGGGAAGGGCTAATATCTTATCTCCGAGGATTTTAAGTTTTTTAAAATTACTGGGCGTATACAGCTGTTTTGATGACACCACCACCACCATGGTTGATCCATCATCGCCAAATTGCCGCTTAAATTTTTTGTAGTCGTGTTGGATGGGGTGATCATCCGGAAGAATGATGCCGTAGCGATTATCTATCTCTATTTGAGTAACTAAAAAATAAGCGAAAAAAGCAGTAATTAGGGCAACAACAGCCAGAAGATAAACCCGGTTTCTTAATATGATTAATGCTACTTTACGCCACATTGCTTGATTCGTTGAAGGATTAAAACGTTGAAGCCATTAAAAAAATAAACCCCGGTCCGCGGGGTTTTCCGTAGTACTCGAGGCGGGACTTGAACCCGCACGGGCAAATGCCCACAGGATTTTAAGTCCGGCGTGTCTACCGATTCCACCACTCGAGCAATCCTAGAGCGAGAAACGGGATTCGAACCCGCGACTTCAACCTTGGCAAGGTTGCGCTCTACCAACTGAGCTATTCTCGCGATTAATACTTGATTTTTAATCAGGTGCCCAAAGGTACGAAAAACATTGTTTTTACCAAAAAAAAGGGCTAATCGCCCAGCACTTTTTTGATTTCATGGAGTTTGATCAGGGCCTCTACAGGGGTTAATCCATTGATATCAATCTTAACCAAGGTCTCGTGAATTTGTTCCAGTATGGGGTCGTTCATCTGAAAAAAACTGAGTTGTACCCCAGGTTTCCCCTTTTTACCGGAACTTTCCTTTTTAGGTTTTCCAACGCTATCATGGACGTGTTCTAAATCTTTTAAAACCACTTCAGCTCTGGAAACAACCCAATCTGGCATTCCCGCGAGGCGAGCTACGTGAATGCCAAAGGAGTGTTCGCTGCCGCCTTCTACGAGTTTGCGAAGAAAAAGAATGTTTTTTCCCATTTCTTTTACTGCAATAGAATAGTTTCTGATTCGCGAGAAGATGCGGGCCATTTCGTTGAGCTCATGGTAATGCGTTGCAAATAAGGTTTTAGGACGAAATTTTACATTTTCGTGAAGGTACTCGGTGATTGACCATGCGATAGAAATTCCGTCGTAGGTGCTGGTTCCTCTCCCGATTTCATCTAAGATTACCAAGCTGCGTTCCGATAAATTATTGAGAATGCTTGCGGTTTCGTTCATTTCAACCATGAAGGTGGATTGTCCTGCTGAAAGATTGTCTGAGGCCCCGACACGGGAAAATAATTTATCAACAATACCTAGGGTTGCTTTTTTGGCCGGAACGAAAGATCCCATTTGCGCAAGAATAACGATTAAAGCCGTCTGGCGAAGGACGGCGCTTTTTCCGCTCATGTTGGGCCCAGTTATGATTAAAATTTGTTGTTCTTCGTTGGATAAAAACACGTCATTGGCTACATATAATTCTCCTTGCTTTAGCGTTTGTTCAATAACGGGATGTCGCCCCTCTTCGATGTGAAGCGTATTGCTGCTGTTTATTTCAGGGCGGCAATAATGGTTTTCTTTGGCGAGAACTGCCAAACTGGAAAATACGTCGATGCGGGCTAAAGTTGTGGCATTGGTTTGTATGTTTTCAACGTGGTCAACAAGCGATTGCAGTAATTCTGAGTAAAGGCGTTGTTCAATTTCTAAAATTTTGGATTCTGCGCCAAGAATTTTCTCTTCGTAACTCTTTAATTCTTCGGTAATGTAACGTTCAGCGTTTACTAAGGTTTGTTTGCGAATCCATGACTCCGGAACCCTGTCTTTGTGAGTATTTCGAACCTCAATGTAATAGCCGAACACATTATTGTATGCGATTTTTAGGCTGTTAATTCCGGTTTGTTGTGCTTCGCGTTCTTGTAATTGGTCCAGGTAATGTTTTCCGTTTTGCGAGATTTGTCGTAACTCATCCAAATGCTCATCCACCCCTGAGCGGATAACCCCCCCTTTAAGGACACTGAGCGAAGGTTCCATTTCCAGGGTGTTATCCACAAGATCCAATAAAACAGCACAATCCTTAAAGGACTTTTGGAGGCGAACGATCTGGGGGTTTTCGGGCCCGACAAATAATTGGTCTTGGATAGGATTAATTAACCGTAAAGATTTGTGCAAATGCCTCAGTTCTCTTGGATTGACTTTGCCAACAGCTACTTTCGAAACTAAGCGTTCCAGGTCTCCGCATTGCGCTAATAATGCACGAATCTTTTGGGCGCGTTCCTCGGTTTTATAAAACCAATCTACCGTGTGGGTTCTTTCATGAATGGCAGAGATATCGGTGAGGGGCATCATGACCATACGTTTTAATAAACGCCCCCCCATAGCGGTTAAAGTTTTGTCTATTACATCGAGCAAACTAATTCCTTTTTCGTGTTGAGGATAAAGCAACTCAAGATTTCGTACCGTGAACCGATCCATCCATAAATACTCCTTTTCATCAATTCTTGAGAGGCTGCAAATGTGGTGCAACGGGCGCTGTTGGTTTTCTTTTACATAGTGCAGTGCAGCGCTTGCAGCAATCACGCCGAGACCCTGTTCTTCAACGCCAAATCCTTGGAGATTTTTGGTGGAAAAATGGGTTGTTAAATGTTCCCGCGCATAATCTTCGGTAAATACCCAATCATCCAAACGGTAGTGGTATTCGGTATCACAAGCTAACCCCTGAAAAGCTGCTTGATGTTGTTTTTGATAAATGATTTCGGAAGGAGCGAAAACAGAAAGTAATTTTTCAACCCGCGCTGTCGTCTCTTGACCTAAGAAAAAATCCCCGGTTGAAACATCTAGAAAAGCAACGCCAACTTCCGTCTTTCCAAAATGTACCGCCGCTAAATAATTATTACTTTTTTGTGTTAAAACTTGATCGTTGAAAGCAACTCCCGGAGTCACCAATTCAGTTACCCCGCGTTTGACAATGGTTTTAGTCATCTTTGGGTCTTCCAATTGGTCACATACGGCCACCCTTTGCCCTGCGCGCACCAATTTGGGCAAATAGGTTTCAAGAGCGTGGTGAGGAAATCCCGCTAATTCGATTTCAGCCGCCGCACCGTTTTTTCGTTTGGTAAGAACAATCCCTAAAATTTGGGAGGTCTTTATGGCGTCTTCGCCAAATGTTTCGTAGAAATCGCCAACTCTAAAAAGCAACAACGCGCCGGGGTGTTTGCTTTTTATTTGATGATATTGTTTCATCAAAGGAGTTTCATCGTTACCACTAGATTTCGCCAAAACGGAGGGGGGTTTAGATTTTAAGCTCTAAATTAGCAGTACTTCCTCGAAATTCAAAATCGCGTCAATACGACTTATCAACATGAATAAAAAACGAAAGCTTTGGGAGCTCAATCGCCCCTCTCAAGAGGCATATTCCCTACAAGATAAAATTCCAATTATCGTGTTACTGGATGATGTCCGATCTTTTGAAAACGTGGGGTCTGTGTTTCGTACAGCGGATTCTTTTTCCATTCAAGAAGTGCTGCTCTGTGGGATAACCCCTGTGCCTCCTCACCGCGAAATTCATAAAACCGCACTTGGCGCTACCGACAGCGTTGCTTGGCGCCATTTTCCTTCAATTATTGACGCCGTTTTGGGGTTAAAATTGCAAGGATATGCTGTTTTTGCTATTGAACAGGCAAAAAAAACAACGCCTTTACATAGGATACACGAATTTACCCTTGTAAAAGTTGCCTTAGTTTTTGGGAACGAGGTGCACGGGGTTCAACAAGCCGTCGTGGATTTGTGCGATGCGGTTATCGAGATTCCGCAGTTTGGGACGAAACACAGCCTAAACATAAGCGTCTGCGCTGGAGTAAGCCTTTGGGAATTTTCTAAGATAATGAATCCGGGGTTGCAAGGGAAAAAAGGAGAGGCTTAACGGTAAAATCTGCGATCTTGAATCGTGCGCTCAACGGTTTCGGGCACCAAGTATTTAATGCTCTTTTTTTGCTGAACAAGCCTCCGAATGTAGCTCGATGATATGGGCAGGACGCACAATTGACTTAGATGGGTAATCTGCGCTCCGGGGATTGGTGGCTTCGTGTTAGGGCGTTCATTTTTTTGTATTGCGCGCGGATAAACGAGCAAACGATAATTGCGTAAAATGTATTCGTAATTGAACCAGGATGCGAGACCGCGCAGATTATCTTCCCCGACAATTAGCGAGAATTCGTGTTCAGGGTAATGATCTTTAAGGTGGGTTAAGGTTATGGATGTGTAATAAGGAGGACTTAAGCGAAATTCAATTTCACAAACGCGAAAATCCGTGCTTTCGTAAAGGGCTTCGCGCAACATGGTTAAACGGTCTTGGTCTGCCAATAATTGTTCTTTTCTCTTTTGGGGATTTTGAGGAGTTAGGACAAACCAAACTTGTTGTAAATCGCTTTCGTTCAGTATTCCTTGAGCGAGGATGAGATGGCCGTTATGAAGCGGATTGAAGGATCCGAAAAATAAACCAATTTTCATATTTTTAGAAACTGTTTGACCGCTTGAGTTGCTTCAAACACCGCCTCTTCGAGGTCTTGGTTTAAAATCTGAACATCGAAATTTTCTGCTTGCGACATTTCCCAAAGAGCTTTCTTGACCCTTACTGCGATACGGTCTTCGCTTTCTGTCTCTCGGGAACGCAACCGCTGTTCCAGTATTGATATGCTCGGCGGGGCGATAAAAAGCGAAAGCGCTTGGTCTTTGAACAAATGTTTTAGATTAAGCCCGCCAACCACGTCAACATCAAAAATAACAGCCTTTCCTCCTTCCCACAACCGCTTAACTTCGCTTTTCAGGGTTCCGTAATAATGGTCTTTATATACTTCTTCCCACTCCACAAACGCCTCGTTTTGAATGGATTTTTTAAACTCACGAAGCCCCATAAAATAATAATCTTTGCCGTTAATTTCGTTGGGTCTGGGTTCTCTTGAACAGGCAGAAATGGAAAAAGCTAACACCGGAAGGTTTTCCATTAAACGCCGTACAATGGTGGTTTTTCCCGCTCCCGAGGGTGCAGAAACGATGATGCTGTTGCCGATCGAAGAAAAGTCAGAGGACATTTTGCACCTGTTCTTTTAATTTTTCGAGTTGGTTTTTCATCTCCACAACTTTGCGCTGCATTATGGCGTGATGGCTTTTGCTCCCTATTGTGTTGATTTCCCTGCCCATTTCTTGGACAATAAAGCCCATTTTCTTTCCATTAGAACTCTTCAGGTTGAGCGTTTCCCTAAAATAGTTGATATGGCTGTTTAAACGTGTTTTTTCCTCGGAAATGTCCAGCTTATCCAAGTAAAAAAGCACTTCCTGCTCCAGGCGAAGGGAGTCTGCTGTTTCTGAAGACAACTCTTTAATAGCGTTTTCAAGGCGCTGACGAACGACGCTAATGCGTTCTTGTTCGAGGGGGGATAATTCTAATAGCAGGGATTCTATGGTTGCGGTATTGTGCATCAAATCGTTTTTGAGGCTCAGGCCTTCTTTTAAACGGAAATCCGTTGTTGCAGAAATCGCTTCCTCTAGCAGGGAAAACAGGAACAATTTTTCAGCAGCGGAAGGGACCCCTGCATTTGTTTTAATTACTCCGGGCATTAGGACTAATGCCGATGCCCAATCGTTGAGCGGCGCGTTATTTTCATCCGCCAGGCGCTTGAACTCTTTTAAATAAACTTGCGCCAAACCCCAGTCAACGTTTTCGGGATTTGCGGTTTCCTCGTCCTCCAAATAGAGTCCTACGTCGACTTTGCCCCGCTCTAAAGTTGAGGCAATAAGGGCGCGAATTTCCGGTTCAAGCCCTCGATAAATCGCCGGGATTTTCATGGTTAGGTCTAGGCCCTTTCCATTTAGGGATCGAATTTCAACAGAGCGCTTCTTTCCTTCAAAAACCCCGCTGCTTTTTCCAAAACCCGTCATGGACCACATACCTTTCTTTTCTTCAAAGGTATAAAATTGTAGGGGTTTTGGTGATTATTCCTGCAACAACTTGTACAGGAGCTCTTCGGTTTCTTGTTGGAGTTGGGCGAAATATTCCCCGGTTCCTGGCCCGTCAAATCCCGAGTGAACCTTAACTATTTCACCTTTTCGGTTTAGGAAAAGGGTAGTTGGGAAGGAAAAGACACCGTTTAAGGCGTGGAAAATCAATCCCGCTTGTTGGGTGCTAGCTTTTCCGCCTAAGAAAACCGCATAATTAAGGCCGATTTTCCGAACGTATTTTTTTAAGCGCTTTAAGCGATCTGAGTCGTTGGCACCGTTTTCAAACCCCACCATCACAAAGCGCACCTTTTTAAACGCTTCTTTTTTGTTCAATTCCATAAAATACCTTGTTTCGTCCAAGCAATTTGGACACCAGGTCCCCATTATTTGAACCACTACAGGAGTTCCTCTAAAGTAGGTTTCGGTTAGTGTGCGGTGTTTACCGTTAAGGTTTTTAACCGAAATGGAAAGAAGGGCATTTGTCGTTAAAGGGTACGATATGGAATAAGGAGACGGGAGCGTTGCTTGAGGGTTGAGGACTCCGCACCACGTTGCCCGGTAATTAGGCCCAGAGTAAAAGTTCCCCAACAAGCTGTCTGACTTGCCTTTTCTTGCTTCAAAGAGAAAAGCGTGAACCCCATCAAAACAACTAAGCTGCAATTGCCCATTTACAATTCCCCCGGATAAATATCGGTAATCTCCTGTGGTGGTGCGAAACGTTCCCCTTACCGTTTGATGGGTTTGTTGGAAAATACCAACGGCCTGAGAAGAGCCTTCAGCGTCGGTAAATACCACATCATACGTTCCGGAATAATTTTGAAAAGGACTGTCAAGAATTGCATCCAAGCGTACGTCATGTTGATCGTTTTCAACCGCATAAAATTGAAAGGGAATTTTTAGGGGTAAGGTTTTGTTCAAATTCAACCAATACCCTTGTTGCTGGTTTTTATGAAATATGATTTGCCCGGCAATTTCCGGAAACTCGAAGTATAGAGTATCTTTCTTCTCTGTTAAAAAACGCATTGGTATGCTCTCCAATCCATTGTGTATTTCAAGGTTGGGGGTGGAACTGTAGCTGTAGTTAATGTCAAAGGGGAGGCTGAGTCGATCGTTTAATTGAAGAACGGCATGGTAAGGTGTTTGGGAAAAAAGAGTTATTTTGCCAAAACAAAAGAGGGACAAAAAAATGGAATTAATTGCTGATATGTTGAGGCGGGGTAATTTTTTCCATTTCATAATGCAACGTTCTAGGGTTAAATTTAGTCATTTGTGATGAGTCTATGGAAGATTTGAAGCTCGTTCAGGAGTGTTTAAATGGAAATTCAAGGGCTCAAAAAACGTTGTTTGATAAGTTTGCTCCAAGGATGATGGCGGTTTGCTTTCGATACATGAGAGGTAAGGATAACGCGGAAGATGCTTTTCAATTGGGCATGATTAAGGTGTTTGCAAAACTAGCAGAATTCAAATTTGAAGGACCGCTTGAGGGTTGGATTCGCCGTATAATGGTGAATACTTGCCTTGACCAGCTCCGAAAAAACCAACGGCTCATAAGCGACGTAGGTTTTGAAGAAGTTGCGTTTAAAATGGAAGTCTCGGAAGCCGTTTTGTCATCCATGAATACTGAAGCGCTCATGGCCTTAATTCAGTCTATGCCTACCGGATACAGGGTCGTGTTTAATATGTTTGCAATAGAGGGGTTTAGCCATCAAGAAATAGCGCAAAAAATGGGGGTTTCAGAAAGCACCTCGAAGTCACAATATTTAAGGGCAAGGGCTTATCTACGGCAACGTATAGAAGAAAATAAACATGGAAGAGGACAGGTTTGAACAGGTAGTGAAAGATCGCTTAGGCAATCACAAAATGCCGGTAGATTCGGCGTTGTGGAAAAGCGTTGCTGCTCAAGCGGGCATTTCAGCTGGGAGTACAGGCCTGGGTTTTGGGGCCTGGCTGGGAATTGTCGTTAGTGGTGTGGCGCTTACCGCCGCCGCAGTTTATTTTTCAGCATCCAAACAAGCGGCAAAGAATGAGCCGAAGGCGAAACAAGCAACAGAAACTGTTGTCAAGGAGCCAGGGTCGGGCGAAGCGCAAAAAATGCCCACAAAGGATAAAGAGGAGGAAAAAGCCGTAGAATTAAGAATTAACGCAGCAGCAGAGGAAAGCACCCCCGGTCCTGTAGTCGCGCTTACGGAACAAAACAGGGAGGATAATAGAGGCCAACAAAACGCTGAACTCCTTACGCCCCCAATTTCTCCGGCGCAGCGGTCATCAGATTTCGGCAACCATGAGGTTACGCCCGTTGAACCTCAAATACCAACCCTCGCAGAGTCAAAACAAAACACGCTTGAGTCCCACTCAGAAAAACGGGAAACCAAACCCTTGGTGATGCCAAACGCAATAACGCCTAACGGAGATGGCGTTAATGACGTACTTACGCTGAGCGCAGAAGGGTTAACGGATTTTAGCGTTGTTATTTTGGACGTTAAAAACAAACTGGTATATTCCTCCACCGATGTAAATTTTGCGTGGAACGGGACGCTGTTCAATGGGGATCCTGCTCCGGCAGGAGTGTATCAATATTATTACACGGCTAAAGACGCGACGGGCACATGGTGCAATCAGTTTTCAATGCTTACGCTTTTGCGCTAAGCCTTTTTATTTCCTTGAAAATAGTATATATTTGCTCCCATATTTCGAAGCCCGGGTGGCGGAACTGGTAGACGCGCTGGATTCAAAATCCTGTTCTGGCAACGGAGTGTGGGTTCGATTCCCACCCCGGGTACAAAAAGTAAGATGCCTGCATCATCGAATGCGGTTCATAGAAAGGACATCTTTCGCCTCATCGCGGCGATTCCCGGTATCTTCTTACGGCCCCTAACTTTTCCCGCAATTTGATGTTCGTGGTATCCTGTTGAAATGCGTGCATCAGCGATTAGGGTTGGTTTGTGCTGTTAAGGGGGATTTTAAGACATTTCTTTCGATGTTTTTTTAATCGTTAATTTTGAGAAAAATGGCAAAAAAAGCTTTTCTCAATATCCGGGGATTGATGCAGGTGCGTGAAATGCCGATTCAACCGTTGAAAGGACACGACTTGTCGGTCCTTCCGAGCATTGCAAATGCCTTTTTGTTGTTACAAGACAACGAGGTCGTCAATTTTGGGTCCATGCAACAATTAGACGAACGCGAGTTGAATGGCTATGACCTACATGACGCATCAGAGAGATTTATTTTCCCTGCCTTTTGCGATGCTCACACACACGCGGTTTTTGCTCAGTATAGAGAAGCTGAATTCGTAGACAAACTTAACGGATTGAGTTATCAGGAGATAGCCGCAAAGGGGGGGGGTATCTTGAGCAGCGCAAGAAAAGTTCAGGAAACGTCCGAAGAAGGGTTATTCCTCCAGTCCATGGAAACCGTAAAGCACATAATTGCCGGAGGAACGGGATCTTTGGAAATCAAAAGCGGTTATGGATTAACATTGGAAAACGAGCTAAAAATGTTACGAGTCATTCGGCGAATAAAAAAACAAGTAGACATTCCTATCAAAGCAACGTTTTTGGCAGCCCACGCTGTTCCTGCTCAATTTCAGGGTCAAAAAGAACTTTTCATGGAGGCGTTGTTGAACGAGTGGATTCCTAAAGTCCTCGAAGAGAAGTTGGCAGATTATATTGATGTGTTTTGTGAAACGGGATATTTTGACGTCAATGATATTGCGCAAATTGGCAAGGCTATTCGCGGCAGCGCCCTTCAATTAAAGGCGCACGTGAACCAATTCAGCGCTTTTGGAGGCGTGCAAGAAGCAGTAAGACAAGAGGCCGTGACCGTAGACCATCTTGAGGTGATGAACGAAGAAGATTTTGAAGCCTTAGCAAGTAGTAAAACTTTGGCAACCTTGTTACCGGCCTGTTCTTTTTACCTAGGAATTCCTTTTGCTCCGGCACGAAAACTTTGTCAAAGAGGCGTTCCGTTTGCAATAGCAAGCGATTTTAATCCCGGTTCTTCTCCAACGCACAATCTTTTTTTGGTGTGGTCTTTGGCTTGTCTTAACATGAAATTAACGCCCGAGGAAGCGTTTAATGCAATGACGGTAAATGGCGCCTTTGCAATGGGCATTAATGCATCGCACGGCGCTATTTTTAGGGGGTATAAAGGCAAATTCATTCTTACCAATAAAGCGCCTTCTTTCGCTTATTTTCCCTATGCCTTTGGAACAAACCACGTCTATCAAATATTGAATTAATGAAGATTCTTGGTTGCTTTTGTTTCTGGGGGTTAACGAGCCCGTTCGCGTTATGCCAATCCTATGCAAACTCCGGAGAACTTCTTTGGGAAATTGATAATGGAAAAAACAAATCCTACGTTTGGGGCACTCTTCACTCCAACGATAAAGAGTTATTTGAATTTCCGGATTCTGTCTATTGGGCCTTTTCGCGTTGTCGTCGATTGGCATTGGAAATCGATGTCTTCGATTATTTTTTGGATAGAGATCCCATGCTTGAAAAAAGGCCAACGCTTTTCGATAAACGCGGTAAAATTTACACGTCTTCAGATGAACCTTCACCAACATTTTACGGTTCAGAGGACGGCATGCCCCAGTTCATGGACGCTTTTTTTCAAGAAGAGGCAGAAAGAGCGGGTAAAGCCCTTGTACCCTTGGAAACAGTTGGTTTACAAACAAAAGCATTTGACGGAGTTCCGCTAGTAGATCAAGCGTCCTTTGGCAGCCCATCGGAGCGCACCATGCTAAAAACGTTTTATTTGCAGGGTAAAATTTCAGCGATTGATCAAATTATACGCGCTAGGTTTTCGCAAGAAAAACTGGCTTATTTGAGCCTCATTGAAAAAAGAAATTCTCAAATATTGGAGGTCCTTTTAAAAGAAATCAAAATCACTACCGTATTTTGTGCAATCGGGGCAGCTCATCTTTATGGAGAAAAAGGAATTATTCAATTATTGCGTTTGAGGGGGTGTAAAGTTCGACGCATGGATTTACGCCGTTCCGGCGCGAAGGATGTAAAAGGATTCCCAACGAATCGCCAATATGAATTGTTAGATTCCCTAGAGGGAAGCGTTTTTAAAGCAACTTTTCCCGGAGTTCCCCGAGCGATTTCTTCGGGATGGGTTTTTAAGGAACTGGGTCAAGGAAACGTTTATAAAATTCAATGGCAAGCACGGGATACTGCTTTATCGCTGTTGGAGTGCGCAGAACTGTTCATGGCGTCCCCTCCAAATTGTTCTTACATTCTCGGGATGTTGGATGATGGGACGGAATATGTTCAAGGATTGAGCGATGTATATTTAGAGAGATTAGCTTGGAAAAGAATTTTGATAAATGCTCGTAATGTGGTTATTTTAAGTTGTCAAGGAGGAAATAAATTCATGAATTCAGATAGGCCCAGTCGATTTTTTAACAGCGTGGTATTGGAGTGATGAAAGGAATGATATCCTTCGATATTGAAGGGATTCTTGATGCTTCGACATCTTTAATTTTCACTCCCTTTCAAGAAGAGACCATAGAACTTTTATCGGAGCGGTTAGCGGCTGTTCATGTTTTTGATTGTTCCAACCACCACCTGGTGCTAAAGTTGAACCAATTAAAAGAAGAGGAATTATTCTTTTTATTTTCTCAGGTGAGGACATCAATCTTTTCGTACGCAGAACGGCTTTCTTCTTTTCCCCGTGTTTGGAAAATATTTCAAGATAATTCTTCAAAACTGCAGTTGATTGCATTGGGTCAAAGCAGGTCATTTTTGAGCATCCAAGCAAAAACGGCGCAGAAAGAGCTTTATGCTTATTTTTCTTCAAGTTTTTTAGATATGGTACAACGCCATGGCATTTTTAAGGCGGGAGAATTTGTGCCCAAGTGGCTGGTGACCGGAATGACACGGGATGTGGAAAAAACGTACAAAAGGAGCAACTCACCTTGGTTAAGAAAATGTAAAAGTTCCAGAATTAATAAACCACAAAGCGTCGAGAAAGCTTTAATCTTTATAGCAAATCGTACGCACACAACGTTTAGTTACCGTGAATTGGGGTTTTACTGTGGCATTGACAACGAAACAGCAGAAAGGTACGTGAGGATGCTGTGTGATGTGGGCCTTATATTTTGCATGGAGGCGTATTCTTTTCGAAAAAGGTATGAATATGTTAAAGGCGTTCGGGCAGGTTTTTGGGACAATGGGCTTTTGAACGTCTATAAGAATAATTTTTCAGAAATCGATTTTCGTACGGATGTTCCAGATTTATGGAAAAATTGGTTAATTGCTGAAAAGATTAAGAAGGATCAACGCGAACATAAAAACAACACGTATTTTTTTTGGCAGTCTCACACGCACCAAAACATTGATTTGTTGGTGGTTTCAGAGTCTGGAGAAAAACAAGCCTTTATGGTGTCGTGGAGGTCAAACCGGGTTATAAACCCTTCTCCTCTTTTTGTAAAGTACTATGTTGACATACCGGTTCACGCCATTAATCTTACCAATTACATTACTTTCATAACCTGATGGAAACCTTTATCTCTTTGTGTGTTGAACGCCTCTTATCGCAGCATAGCCAGCCGGATGAGTTTTTGTTAGTCCTTCCCTCAAAACGAGCGAAAAGATATTTTTATGAGGAATTTGTAAGAGCCTACAAGAGGCCTATTTTTTTACCTGAGATTCTAACGATAGACGAATTTCTCAACAGGGATGAAGAAGCGGTCTGCATTGATAAGACACGACAACTGTTTTTATTGTATGATATAGCCCTTAGAATCCCCGTTTTTGAGTCCCTATCGTTTGAAGCGTTTTTGGCTTGGGGGCCGTTAGTTTTAAATGATTTTGAGGAAATAAATCGTTATTTGCTCGATGCCGAGAAGGTTTTCCAAAACCTAATTTCGATTAAGGAACTGGATAGTTGGAATTTGGAGGACGGAAAAGAACTTTCCGAGAGCCAAAAACAGTTCATGGTATTTTGGGAATTGTTGCCAAAGCTTTACGAAGAGTATGTTGCGGAACTTGCTCTTCGCGGGTTTACCACGGGAGGGTTCTTGCTTCGCAAGCGCGCATCAAATCCTGAAACCTTCTTTGGAAAAAAACAAGTTTATTTTATCGGATTCAATGCTTTAACAAGGGCCGAACAAAAAATAATAAAAGCGTTTTTACAGGCAGAAAAAGGAGATTACTGGATAGATGTAGATTCATTTTATGTAGATAATCCAATTCATGAAGCTGGGATGTTTCACCGAATTAACGCGGAAAGTTTTAGGGTAAAAAACGAGTCATTTGTGCTGAACGAATTGTTAAAAAAAGAGCTGGAAATTGAGGTTATTGCATGTCCACAAGTTTCTGGTCAAGTGAAGGTTGCCGCATCAAAACTTTCAACCCTCGCCTCGGAGGAATTGGAATCCACCTTAGTTTTGTTAGCTGATGAGCGGTTAATCATGCCCTTATTAAAAAACATTCCTGCTGCTGTAGGTCAGGCCAATGTAACAGTTGGCTTACCGTTGAGCCAAACTCCGCTTAAATCTTTTGTTGATTTAGTTTTTGCTATTCAGGAGAATAAGGAAAGATTCAAGTCTCAAAGTGTATATTACAAGGATCTTTTGTCCGTTTTCCAACACCCGTTTATCAGCGCTTGGATATCTAAAGAAACCCGCGAAAAAATTACCTTGTGGGAATTGCAAACCGTAAAAAATAACCGGGTTTTCCAAACGCAACAACATTTGGTGTTTGATCCTGTTTTGGACAGTATTTTACAGATATTATTTACCAACTGGAGTAACAATTATGTTCTGGCAATTGCTTGTTTGGAAAAATTAACGGCTATTCTTATCGAGGCCTTGGGCAATGAAAACGAGTTTGAAACGCAAATTTTAGTCGTTTTTCAAAAGGGACTTGTAGCCTTAAAAAATTTAGCAAACGAAGGTTTGCCGGCAATGAATTTAAGAACCTATAAACTGTTTTTTACGCAGCATTGGTCTTCGTTATCTTTAGCCTACCACGGCAATCCTACCCAAGGTTTGCAGATTATGGGATTGTTAGAAACCCGCCTGTTGGATTTTAAAAACCTCCTTGTCCTAGGCCTCAACGAAGGCGTTTTACCAACTAACAATACGCTTGACTCGATTATTCCTATGGACCTAAGAAGAGGTTTAGGCTTACCAACGCCCCGGGAAAAACAAGGGCTTTTTGCCCATCATTTTTATCGTCTTTTGCATCGGGCGGAGCAAGCGCTTTTTACCTACTCCATAGGGGGCGACGGGATGGGTTTGTCAGAACCTAGTCGGTATATAACGCAAATAGAAATGGAGCTAAAAAGAGCAAATCCAAAAATAACCTTGGTGAAAAAGATTTATACAACGCCTCTTGCTTTGAGCGAAGATTACAGATCATTAAGCATTGAGAAAAGACCAGAAATCTCCCATTTATTGGAAAACTATTTTTCAAAAACTGTTTCCGTGAGTGCCATGCTCAAGTATTTGCACTGTCCCTTGGATTTTTATTTTCGTTACCTGGCAGAACTTGGAGAAGAGGAAGCGGTAGAAGAGGATTTGGAAATGAGCAGCATGGGGAAAATCATTCACAGCACCTTAGAAGAGTTGTACCTCCCCTTTGTTGAGCGGGATAAAAATAATGCTCCGATGGTTCCTTCTCCGCCGCCTATCACAGGAGCAGATGTGCAAAACCTTATAACCAAGGCTCCTGAGGAATTAAGAAAACAATTTAAAGCGTATTTGGACAACGACGAGACCCTGCTGTCTTTTGGAAAAAATTATTTGTCCTATAAAGTTGCACTAGAGTTTGTCTTCAATCTGTTGAATCACGATAAGGCATACATTGATTCCGTACCAGGGGATGTTTACATTCACCGTTTGGAAGCATGTTTAAAAGCATCAATGGAGGTAGAGGTAAATGGCGAAAGGAAGACCATAAATTGGTTAGGATTTATTGACCGCATAGATCGCGTGCAAAACGAGTATCGTTTGGTAGATTATAAAAGCGGCAAAGTAAAAATTGAAAACGTAGAGTATTCAAGGAAAGAAAATGTCCGAAAGTCATTCATGAATTGTAAGCACGCGCTACAATTAGCGGTTTATGCATATCTATTTGAGAGAAATTATGGCTTTTTTCCATCAGAAAAAGGCATTTATGCGATACAAAAAAACAGAGATGCCTTTTTCCCATTGTTGCTAAAGGAGGTGTCTGAGGAAGAATTCATGGAGGATTTTCGGCAGATTATTCAAGAGTTATTGACGGAAATTTACAACGTTGAAATTCCTTTTGAGCATGCGGAAACCGCCAGATATTGCAGTTATTGTTAAAAAAAATCCGGAATGTTGAAGATTCCGGATTTTTCTGCAAGTTATTAAATCTAAGTGGCGTTAACCAACTCAATATATAGACGCAACAGGGTTAAAAATGGTTGCTTAGTACAATTGACTTTTTAGTGCATCGCGATAATCTTTCAATTCCTCTCGATTGATTTTCTGTTCTGCGTTTTGCATTAAAGTTAGCAAATAAACCAGGTTTTCTTTATCATCAATTCCTTCAATGGGAAATCTATTACCCTCTTCATCTTCTTCAAATTGTCCTTCAACGTCGAAGGCCTCATTTTCTTGAAGGTATTCGTAGGTGAAACGCAACAGTTTAATAACCAAAGGATCTTTCTCAATTTTGGCTAATTCTCGAAGGGCTTTTAGTTCTTGAATTAAGTTTTTGGCGGCAACGCCGCTTTTTTCTACAGAACGTATGATTTGCGTAAGTTTTTCTTGTGAAGCGATTGTTTTCATAAGGATATATAACGGCGTCAAAAATACGGGTTTTTATGTTGACAATAAAAAATACACAGGGGGTATTTTAGTAATTTTGAGGAATGGATTACTTTTTTCAGGCGATAGTCATTGGCTTGCTGCTCAGTTTTATGATTGGGCCGGTATTTTTCCTGCTTCTTGAAATCAGCATTACGAGAGGATTTAAGGCAGCAATCATTTTCGATTTAGGGGTGCTGGTGAGCGATCTTTTCTACGTTATTTTGTCTTTGTTTTTTGCCTATCAATTAAGAGGCATTGGAACGCTTAAAAATAATTTCCTGTTGAGCATCGTCGGTGGAGGGTTGTTTTTTGCTTACGGCATGTACAACCTGTGGTTTAAAAAAATTTCCATAATAACCCCCCAAATCACTTCTGACAACATTTTGGAACAAGATTTTAATGTTGCTAACCTCAGCAAAACCAATACGAAAGATCATGTTTTATTATTTCTAAAAGGGTTCACCTTAAACCTGTTGAATCCTGGCGTTGTGGTATATTGGTTAGCAATTGTGGCGAAAGGGTTTGATTTGATAGAAAATCAGGTGGAATATTGGCACATTTATATTTTTATAGGAACTGTACTCGGTGTGTTTTTTACCGTTGATTGCCTGAAGGCTTATTTGGCAAATAAACTAAAGCCTTTGGTAACCCTAAATCTTTTAAAGGCGCTGAACTTGTTGATTGGTGCTGTTTTTATGGGAATTGGAATATTTTTAATCCTCCGACAATTTTTGCGCATGTAACGCCTTAATACCTGAATGTTTATATGACCATGAAAACAACCGTCTTATTCTCTGCCTTGTGCATGTTTTCCTCCGGCCTAAGCCAAAAGGTGTTGTCGGAAAATTTAGGACCAAAAGTTAAGGTGTATTGGGATTCCGACAATAAAAAGTTGCATTCAACGGGATGCTATTATACAGATGATATACGTTTGAATACTTCTGAAAAACACGGTAAATGGTTGTTTTATTCGACGGATGGAGTTTTAGAGGAAGAGCGGTATTATTATCGAAACAGGGTCCATGGCAAACAAACGGTGTTTTTTGCTAATAAAACCATAAAACAAGTCTCTTACGCAAAATTTAATCTTCCCGATTCGGTTTTTAAAGAGTATGACGATAAAGGGACTTTACTCATTCATGGCGCCTACGATTTGGGATTGCCAACAGGAAAATGGTCTTTTTATTATTCTGATTCCTCGCTTTGGAAAGAAGAACTTGTTTCCAACGACACCACCTATTTGATGTCTTATTTTTTAAATGACGAACAACATACGCAAACGGTCGCAAAGGGCAATGGAACGGTTGTTACGTATTTTCAATCTGGTGGGGTTAAAGAGTCTTACAGCTTTCTTAACGGGCTTAGAAACGGTCCTTTTTTTGAACAGTTGGCTTCGGGCGTTATTGCCATTAAAGGCGAATTTTTAGACGGAAAAAAACATGGCAAATGGAGTTTTAATTATCCCGATGGTGCCTTAGAGAAAAGGCAAGAGTTTGTGGCGGATTCCCTCGAAGGGGAATATTTGGTATTGTACCCAAATGGAATCGTACAAACGGAAGGAAAATACAAGTTAGGTAAAAAACAAGGCCCTTGGATTTGGAGAATGCAGGACGGGAATTTAGAAATGACGGGCAGTTTCGATAAAGACCTTCAGGATGGCGATTGGACGTATTATTTTTCCTCAGGGGAGTTGTCCTACAACGCTCACTACGCGAAAGGATTAAAAAGCGGTTTTTGGGAATATTTTTACAAGGACGGTCAATCTTACCGTAATGGATCTTTTGTAAAGGATTTAAAAGAAGGTCGGTGGCAGACTTGGTATGAGGATGGCACACTCTTGATGACCGGCAATTATCATCTCGGGAAAGAAGTAGGGAATTGGAAAAATTATTGGCCGAACGGAAGGGTCAAAAATCAAGCGTATTATAGTTCAGGTAAACTAAACGGAGCCTGGTATTCCTTTACACCGGAAGGAAAATTGCATTTGTTTGGCCGCTATAAAAAAGACCTCAAAAAAGGAAAATGGACGGAGTTTTATGCCAATGGAATGAGAAAAGAAGAAAGAACCTATGCTATCAAAAAGGTGAAAAATCAGGCCAATGATGTGGTTGCACTAGGGTTTAAAGACCTTCGCAGTGTTGAACACGGAAACTATCGAGCCTATTCGCAAGTGGATTATACTGTGAAAGAATCGGGCAAATACGCTTCGGGAAACAAGGTGGGAAAATGGACGAATTTTTATCCGGGGGGAATAGTTCCCGCAGTCGTTACTAACTATAAAAAAGGACAGTTGCACGGAATGTTCTCGCAATACGACCGAAGGGGTAACAAGATGAACGAAATTCATTACAAAAAGGGACTCAAAGACGGGTGGCTTGTGGTTTACGGGCGAAATGGGGAGCCGATTGTAAAAAAAAGGTTTAGTAAAGGCATCGAATTGCAGCGCCTTAATGCTCAAGACATGTTTGCGCCTTAATCCTCAAGCAATAAAAAATCTATTTGACGTTTCCTTGGGCTTACTTCTTCTACTCGAACCCGTACGAGAGTTCCCAAGGTGTATATTTTTCCTGTTTTTCGACCAATAACAGCATGTTTTTCAGCGTCAAAGGAGAATCGATCAAATGAAATGCTTGGAAGAGAGACCATGCCTTCGCAGTGATTTTCCATTAGGCGAACAAAAATTCCGTAATCAGAAACTCCCGAAACGAGCCCGTTAAATTCATCGCCAAGGCAATCCATCAACATTAAGGTCTGAAAATACTTGTTCGATTCTCTTTCGGCCTCAGTAGCTTTACGTTCGTTAGCAGAAATTTTCTTACATATTTCCTCCAGTTTAGGTCTTGGGTTGATCTTACCCTGTTGTATTTTTTCGAAGAGCAGCCGGTGTACAATAAGGTCGGCATATCGACGAATAGGGGAAGTAAAATGGGTGTAGAATTTGAAAGACAGGCCAAAGTGACCTTTATTTTGTGTGCTGTATACTGCCTTAGCCATAGAACGCACAACCATGCTTTGAATCAGGGAAAAGTAGGGTTCTGAGGCTATTGATGTTAACAGCTTGTTGATCGATTCTGCAGCATTTGATAAATGATTTATGCTTAGTTCAAGGCCAAATTTTTCACAAAATAAGTGCAAAAGCGCAAGTTTTTCTGGATCGGGAAGGTCATGAATACGATAAATGGAGGAGTGGGCATCGCCTTTTTTTTGTTGAGGGGTGAGCTCAACGGCCACCGTCCGATTGGCAAGCAACATGAATTCTTCGATAAGCTGGTGTGCTTCTTTGGAGGTTTTTAGTACGGTTTCGGTGGGATCGCCTTGTTCGGATAAAATGAACCTCAACTCTTCCGAAACGATGTTTAAGGCCCCTTGTTTGAAGCGCTTGGCTCGCAGGGTTTTTGCCAATGCATTCACCTGGAGAATGACGGGAGATAAGGCGTCCGGTTTTCCCTCGATGATTTCCTGTACTTCTTCGTAGGTAAAACGCCGGTCGGAGTGTATTACGGTTTTTCCACACCAATGATGTACAATGCTCCCTTGAGGACTCATTTCAAACACTACAGAAAAGGCGAGTTTATCTTCTTGTGGTCTTAAGGAACAGAGGACATTGGAGAGTTGTTCGGGAAGCATCGGCATCACGCGGTCTACCAAATAAACGGAATTAGACCTTTTCAAGGCCTCCTTATCGAGAGGGGAACCTTCTTTTATGTAATGCCCTACATCCGCGATATGCACTCCCAAGGATAAATTTCCGTTTTCGAGCAGTTGATAAGAAAGGGCATCGTCAAAATCTTTCGCATCCATTGGATCAATGGTGAAAGTTAAAATGCCGCGTAAATCCGTTCTCTGCTCAATCTCATCTTCCGCGATTTCGGTGGAGATGCGGCTTGCTTCTTTCATAACTTCTTCCGGAAAATAAGGGTCAAAGCCCTGGTTAACAAGAATTGAAATCATTTCCGAATCGTTGGTTCCCGGGTAACCTAAAATTGCCACGACCTCTCCTATTGGAAAGCTATTATTTTCTGGCCAAACGGAAATTTTTGCTACGATGCGCATGCCGTTTTTTGCGCCGTTAAGTTGGTTTATGGGGATGTCAATAGGAACCCCATATTTCGGGCTATCGGGGTAGAGCGTTCCTTTATTGTTTTGCAGTTTAAGCGTTCCTACCATCTGCGATCGACTTCGCTCCAAAACGGAGATTATTCGCCCCTCTTTTTTTCCGTTTCGCACACTAATAATAGAGAACTGGACCCGGTCACCGTCCATCGCGGAACCTTTATTTTCTTCGCGAATAAGGACATCCTTGTCCTTCGAATCTTGACGAATAAATCCGAATCCTTTCGCATTCAGTTCAAAAACACCTGTTAACTTTGGTCCCTGGTTTAAACAAAAACTATGGGCATTTACCCACGCGATTTGTTGCTTAGAGACCAAACGCTGGAGGGCATCCAATACATGCTGACGATCAATAGGGGTTTTGGCGTCGAGCAAATAACAAAGTTGCTTATGAGACAGGGAGGCGTCCGGATTCCTCGAAAAAACCGATATGATCGAACGACTTATGCTTTCTTTCGGCGGTTTTGAATAAGCCTTTCGTTTTCCGGGATATTTTTTTGACATGCCAAATCCTTCCTTAATGGCGGATTATCACCTTGCGCGTGAAAGGCTTGTTGGAAGGGTTTTCAAAACATACAAAATATACGCCGCTTTTAAATTCTGCTGTCGATATTTTTTTTGAGCCCGATAACACGTCTTTCATCAAAACAGCTCCCATGACATCAACAATTTTAAAAGGAAGCATTTCGCTGTTGGAGCTCGATAGTTGAAGGTAATCGTCAGCGGGGTTTGGTACGATTGCAACATGCACAGGATCTTTGATTGTTTTATTTTCCGCGACATAATCAATTATTACATCAACCGAGTCTAAATAAGCCAGACCAGCACTATTGGTAATGTAATAACGGTAGTGACCAAAGCCAGACACACCATCAGCAGGATTGAAGTCGGGTTTCATTTTACCGTATTCGCCCGGCAATAAGTCAAATAAAACGCCCGCACCGCCGGGAGAGGTCCACGGGTTTGTTGTCATTTGCGTGCTTGAATAACATGCTCCGCCGAAAGGATCCGAAGCATGTCCCCAACAAAGACCATCTGTCCAACCTGCGGGAACGGATAATTGTTTTCGAGTGATGCGCCATTTTTGATTTATGGCGGAATTGTTATGAATTTCAAAAGGAACGTCCAATGTTGCGCCCGATGGGGCATTGATAGAAACAGGGGCAATCCCTGAGGATAAATCGGTGTTTTGGCCTTCTTGGTAAATGGCAATATTGTCTTGTGCCAGAAACTGTAAAAAGGGAAAAAGCAGAAATAAGCAGAGGTATATTTTACCCATAATTTTTTATGTCAAGTCAAATGTATTTAAATTGACGCGTTAATGCAAGTTCTCTAACTAAAAAGGGATAAAAAAAGTATCTTTGTACTTTGGCATCTTTTGTGTTACCTAGCGTAAAACTTAATTATGAAAAGATTATTGCCCCTTGTTTTTATTTTTTTTCACTTCCATTTTTTGGGACAACAGGCTTTTTCCGATACAACGAGTGGAAAAAAAGTACCCTCCGTATCTTTGAAAGACCTTAATGGAAAAACCTACAATACCTCGAATTTGGGTTTTTCTGGCCCCGTGGTGATTAGTTTTTGGGCGACTTGGTGTGCCCCATGTAAAAAGGAGTTGATGGCAATTCACGAGGTGTATGAAGCGTGGCAAGCTGAAACGGGAATGAACTTGGTTGCGGTGTCCATTGACGACGAAAAAACGAAGCGAGATGTGATTACTTACGCAAATGGGAAGGCTTGGGATTATACGGTTTTACTGGACCCTAACGGAGATTTTAAACGCAGCATGGGGGTGAACAATGTTCCTCATACTTTTTTGTTGGATAAGCACGGAAATATCGTCTATACTCACAATAATTACGCACCGGGCGATGAAGACATTTTGTTTTCAGAGATAAAAAAACTAAGCATTGAATAAGGGAATTTTATCCTTGTTGGTTGTTTGCAATGCCGTTCTTTCTTGGTCTCAGGGAAATTTTACTGGAAATATTGAGTCAACGTTTCAATATTTAAACGATGATCCGGTGATTAACGCCCTTCAGCCTCCTACCAAGGGTCTTATTAATTCTTACATGAATGTCTTTTATACGAACGGCGGATTTAAAGCAGGCATGCGAATGGAAAGTTATTTGCCTCGAATTCAGGGTTATCCAAACCGTTTCGACGGCACAGGCATCGGTTACAGGTATTTGGGTTATGTAAATGACAAAGTAGACGTTACATTAGGACATTTTTACGAGCAATTTGGAACCGGATTGGCTTTTCGGGCTTACGAAGACCGCGCCCTGGGTTACGACAATGTTGTGGACGGAGCGCGAATTATTTTTAAACCCGTTTCTGGATTTCAGATTAAAGGGGTTTACGGGAAGCAAAGGCTCACATTTAATGGCGGTCAAGTAATAAATTCAGCAGGCATTATTCGGGCACTGGATGCGGATTTTAATTTGAAGGAAGTTTGTCAAAAGCGGCTTGCGTCTTTCCCTGTCGATGTTGCCGTTGGAGCCTCTTTTGTGAGTAAATACCAGCCGGATGATGACGACGCGTTGGTGCTGCCTGAAAATGTTGGGGCTTATGGAGGAAGGATGAAACTACAATACAAGAATTTCACCCTTGATGGAGAGTATATTCTTAAAGAACAGGATCCGTCTTTGGACAATGGAAAAATCTACAATAAGGGCCATGCGGCCGTAGTTAATTTTGGGTATTCTAAAAAAGGGCTGGGCTTTTCTCTTTCTGCAAAATCTGCAGACAATATGAGTTATCGCTCCGACCGAAACAAAGAACTGCAGGACGCGTTCATCAATTTTTTACCGGCCCTCAATAAAACCCATACCTACAACCTTGTTGCAACACTTTACCCGTATGCTACCCAACCATTGGGCGAAATTGCGTATCAGGCAGATTTCATTTACACGGTTAAAAAAGGGAGCGCATGGGGGGGTAAGTACGGTACAACCATTGGGATTAATGCTTCAACAACGTACCGCCCCGTTCAACACACCTCCGGAATAGATGTAAACGACTCCAGCAGGGTCACCTATGAAGCCCGATTGTTTGATAAAAGCGATAGCTTATATTGGCGAGATATCAATTTTAGCATTACTCGCAAGTTGAACAAGAGCTTATTGTTGGTCTTATCGTATTTTAACATCACCATTAACAACGATGTTGCGAAGGTTTCTAACGATGCAACGGGCATCATTTCCTCGCACATCGGTGTAGTTGAGGCCTCTTACAAAATTAATGCGAAACACAATATTAGGATGGAACTGCAAGGAATGTTTGTTAATAAGCTTTCGAACGGCAACATCAACGACAAAGGGAATTGGGCCACAGCCTTGATTGAGTACACGGTTGCCCCAAATTATTTTGTTAGTTTTCTCAATCAATACAATTACGGAAACCCCGACACAGATAAACGGGTAAATTACCCCAACGTTACGTGTGGATATATCCATGAATCCACGCGCGTTATGCTTTCCTATGGACGCCAACGCGCAGGATTATTTTGCGTTGGCGGCGTATGCCGTTTTGTTCCCGCGAATAATGGTTTAACCTTAAGTTTCACTCAAAGTTTTTAATTCATGCTGCGACTATTTGCATTTTCATGCCTCTCCTTATTGGTGTTCACTTCCTGCGACCGCGTTACCAATGCCTATCCTTCAACGAATGCGCTTGAGTTAGATACGGCGCTATATCCCGGTACTTGGGGGGATTATCTTGCCAACGAGTGGCCTTCCTTTACCCCCAACACGAACTTGAATAGAAATCTATTGTTGGAGGATTTTACAGGACACCTGTGCATTTACTGCCCTGCCGCCGCCGATTTAGCCCATGCGTTGTACGAAGCAAATCCCAGCAGGGTTTATCCACTCTCCTTGCATGCGGGACCAACAGGAATTGGCGATTTCCAGGTGGTTGATGTGGCGGGTGGATATCCTTTGGATTTCACCAATTCCGATGGAATTGCCATCGCGCAATACTTTGGGGCAAACGACGGAGGGTTTATCGGAAACCCGCGGGGAACGGTAAGTAGAATTAATAATGGCGGAGTATTATTCCAAAGCCCAGGCGCCTGGACGGGTATGGTTGCAAACGCGTTAGCGCAGAATGCCTTAAAGGTGAATATGCAATCGTCCTTAAATTATTATCCAAGCACTAAAGGGGCGTTTTTACACGTTGAAATTGAAAAATTAGACCCCAATTTAACGAATGAGCTGGGAATTGTTGCGTGCATTGCGGAGGATTCGTTGGTAGGAGATCAAAAAATGGGAGATAATTCCCACAACACCAGTTATGTTCACCGAGACATTCACCGAGGAAACCTCAATAATACCCCCTTTGGAAGAACCTTAACGGCCTCCGATTTAACGAATGGCAAATACTATGTCAATTATTCGTTTGTTGTCCCCAATCAGCTAGATGGAGCTTATAATGCTTCCAACATGCATGTTTTAGTGTATGTTTATGATAAGATAACCTGGGAAATCTATCAAGTAATAAAACAAGTCATTGAATAAAAAAAGGCCGCTTTAGCGACCTTTTCATTCTTAAGCGATTTTTTAACCCGTTAATCTTTCATAATTCTTATTGTTTCAACCCCTTGTTCTCCGTAGACGTTGATAAAATAAATTCCTGCCTTAAAACCGTTGAGGTTAAGCTCTGTCGAAGACAGTCCTTCTGTAGATTTAACGAACAATTCTTGACCGTTTAAATTGCTCAACGTAAGACGAGTTCCGTTCAGTCCTTTAACGGTTGAAATACCGCTGGAAGGATTCGGGAACACAGTCAATGGCTCAATCACTCCGGTAATTAACCCAGCGGTTCCAACCATAATTTTATATCCTGAAAAAGATACGGACTGGGTAACAGGGGCAGGAGGCAGTCCTGGTAATAGAGATACAAGGACTGTTGCATCAACCTCAATGGTAATGGGATAGGTTCCGGTTGTTGCCGTAGTTCCCCAAATGTTGGCACAACCATTGGCTCCACCGTTGTAGTTGCAACTTGCGATGTTGCAAGCGTAGTTATAACCTGAGGGTAATCCCTGAACACCGGTTACCGAGAAACCTTGAATGGGCGACCCCACAAATTGTCCAGAGGCATCCAATTCGGCCGTAACGGTTGATGGAACTTTGAAATTTAAGTCGGTCGAATAAGCAACATTGGCAGCTGCTGGTGGCAAATTCTGCGTTGTATCTGGCCAGACACCGTAGGTTGAATCGATAAAGTTTGCTCCCGGTACGCACGACTGTCCGAACGAAGCAAAGGCAAGAAAGCTAAAAAAAGCGAGCAGAGGTAAAGATTTTTTCATATGCATGTAATTTATAGTTCAATCAAAGATAAGAAAAAAAATACCGCTTCAAAATCTTTATTTTTGCAGGGCAATTAAAATACGAGGGGTATATGGAAGTCAAAGAATCAACGGCCAACGAAATGTTGTACAATGTGACGGTAAGTATAGAGCCGAGCCTTGAACCGGATTGGTTGCTTTGGATGCAAACAATCCATATTCCTGAGGTCTTAAAAACCCAGTGTTTTTCCCGCTGTGTGTTGTCAAAGGTCAATGGCAATGAACCCAATGAATGCACGTATTCCATTCTGTATTGGGCCAAGGATCAAGTCGCCTTGAATCATTATTTTAACACCTATGCGGAAGAACTACAACAACAGCATAAACTGCGCTACGACGGAAATTTTGTGGCGTTTCGAACTACGATGGATTTGATCAACACCATCCTTGCATGAGCGTCGCTCCCAAAAAGCATTTAGGGCAACATTTTTTAACCAACCAAGCGGTTTGTAAAAAAATCGTGGACGCCATTCCGGCCTTACCATCAAAATCGTTGGTTCTGGAAATAGGCCCTGGTAAAGGCGCTATTACCCAATTTCTACTTGAGCGAAACGACATCGATTTACATGCTTTTGAGATCGATATGGAGTCGGTTAACTACTTACACCAGGCTTTTCCTCAATTTACACAAGTTCATTTGATCGATTTTTTGAAAGCGGATTTAAGGCAATTTTTCGAAGGCCAATCGTTTTCCGTGGTCGGTAACTTTCCTTACAACATTTCTTCACAAATCGTGTTTAAATGCCTTGAAAATCGAAGGAAAATCCCATTAATTTTAGGGATGTTTCAGAAAGAGGTCGCTAAAAGAATTGCCGAGACTCCCGGAAGTAAAGAATATGGGATTTTGAGCGTTCTTGTGCAGGCATTTTACGAGGTAAAATATCTTTTTTCGGTTGAACCCGGTTCTTTTTTTCCCCCTCCAAAAGTGGTCTCAGGGGTTATCCGATGCACCCGAAACGATCGATTGGCCTTACCGTGCGATGAAGGATTGTTTGTTTCTGTGGTCAAGACGGCCTTTAACCAACGCAGAAAAACCTTGCGAAATTCGTTAAAGGCACTTACCCTTTCGCTTCCCTTGGAGCTGGCTGCTAAAAGACCGGAGCAACTATCCGTTGAAGAATACATTTATGTAACCCAATTTATCGAACAGTATGGCAAAAAATAGTTTAGACCCTTTGGTCCTGATTAAAAGTGAAAATGAAAAAGTATTCCAACAAGGGTTGGCGCTATTGGAAGAAAAGGGAAACTTGTCCCATCTGCCCGGATTGGTGGAATGCTATCTTCTTGAGTCGCCAGGGATCAAGCGAACGGCCCTCTATTCTTTTTTAGCATCCATTACTAAGAAAGGAATTCGGGAGGCCTGGATGGGATTGCTAAACCAAACCAACGATGTCGAGTATAAACGACAGATTATGAACATAATGTGGAATTCCCGATTGGACTTCAGCCCCTATTTGGTCGATTTTGTTGTGTGGTCGAAGGAGGGCGATTATCAAAATACGCTAGAGTGTCTTACCTTGATTGAACACATGGAAGGTCCGTTTAGTGAGGAACAACTTTTGGAAGCACAATGCATCGCTCAGGCCCATGTAAGCAGCATGAATTCGGAGAGCGAACAAAAGCAAACCCTGCTAAGCGAGCTGTTAAAGGTTCTTGAACAACTGCCGAGCAGCGAAGATCTATTTTTGGATTAATTCGTTATTGTAATCTTGAATAATTTGTTCGTTCATTTCCGAGAAAACAGCAGGATTTGCAGCATAATAAGAAAAACTTTCCTCATACTGCCGCTTTGAAATCCGATACTTTTTGAAAATGCCTGATAAGGTTTTATCCAAGGGATCCAGGTATAAGTTCGGCGAGCCGAACGATTTTTGATAGTGCATTTCTGCCAAGTAAACTTCCCCCATAATCTTAACCATTTTATTTTTTTCGATAACGGAGAAGGACGAACTTGAGTGGCATGAAAAAAACATACCGCCGAATGTTAACAGGAGCATATGCACAATTTGGCGAGTCATAAGGGCATACGTTTCATTTTCCAAACGCCCAACAAGGCCTCCTTGAAAATTCCCGAACTCATTTTAGATTCTCCGTGAAGACGGTCTTTGAACGTGATGGGGACTTCAATAACGCGGTATTGTTGCTTAATGACAGCGTACTTCATGCATATTTGAAAAGCATACCCCTTAAAATTAATAAGGTCCAGCGCAAGGCTTTCAAGCGCCTTTCTTCGGTAGCACTTAAAGCCCGCGGTTGAATCCTTAATGTTTATCCAAAGGATGATGCGTACATACAGGTTGGCAAAAAAGGACAACAACCATCGGCTCAAGGGCCAATTTTCAATTTTTCCCCCCTTACAATAGCGCGACCCAATAGCTAAGTCGTAGCCATCAACGCACATTTTTTTTAAGCGATTAATGTCTTTCGGATCGTGAGAAAAATCGGAGTCCATTTCAAAAATAAAGGCATAATTGCGCTCGAGGGCCCATTTGAATCCTTCAATATATGCGGTGCCTAGACCAAGCTTGCCGTTTCGGCAAATAAGAAATACGCGCCCCGGAAATTTTTGCATCATGTGGGCTATTTCCGATTGCGTTCCATCCGGCGAGGCGTCATCAACAAACAACACATGTAAATGGGGATCCTGAAGTAATACCGCCTCGGTGATAGGAGCAATATTCTCCAATTCATTGTAAGTCGGAATAATGATGAGCGTATCGGTCATAGATATTGAGAACAACGAAATTAGACAAATAGCGGCATTTCTTAAAATTATTTCCGTAATGTACAGTGCGAGTTGGGGGGAAACCCAACATGACGCGTTGGCCCCAAATAAATCTGCGTATATTTGCACTTTCAAACAGGACCATGGCAATTACAGCAATTTTAATCAAGGCAGCCCAACTCATTCTTTCTTTGGCATTCCTTGTTGCAATTCATGAACTTGGCCACTTCATCCCTGCCCGTTTATTTAACACCAAAGTGGAGCGGTTTTATCTTTTTTTCAATCCTTGGTTCTCCATTTTTCGATTCAAAAACGTCAACGGCAAAAAAAAATTTTCTTGGTTTTCGAAGAAAGCACCAGACGATTGGGACGCGGATGATCATACAACCGAATGGGGTATAGGATGGTTGCCTCTCGGGGGATACGTCAAAATTGCGGGCATGATTGATGAGTCATTGGACAAAGAGCAGATGGCTCAGGCCCCAAAACCGTATGAATTTAGGACTAAAAAAGTTTGGCAACGCTTGGTGATTATGGTTGGTGGGGTTACGGTAAATTTGGTGGGGGGCTTTATGATTTATAGCGCAATAGCATGGACTTGGGGAGGATATGAAATGGATATAGATAAATTGGAAAATGGAATGGCAATCCACCCTTACCTCGAGCAATACGATTTGCGTTCCGGAGATAACATTATCGCATTAGATGGGAAAAGGATTTCAGCCTTGGAGGACATCAATCGGGGGATTTTTCTACGAAACAAAACCCACGTGACCTTACTTCGTAACGGAAAAAAAATAACTCGAAAACTACCTGAGGAAATTGATCAAGAATTGTTTGAAAACGGGGTATTGGGTGTTGCTTCGTTTAGGGCGTTTTCGGCAAAGGTCGACTCGATTATTCCAAAAAGCCTTGCGGAAAAAGCGGGATTGCAAGCCGGAGACAGCATTTTAACCATTGGCAATAGAACCATTCGATATTTTGATGATATCCAGAGCAGCTTGTATGATGCGAGGGGAGAGGTAACAGCTATCGAGGTTTTAAGAGCAGAAGACACCTTATTGTTAGCGGCAAAGGTAAGTAAGGAAGGAACCATCGGGTTTATGGCATCGAATACTCCTACAGCGGATACCAATGCTTTAAGGAAAGTGAGTTATGGATTTTTAGGTGGACTGAAAAAAGGGATTGTTGGGGGAAGCCAAATGTTGCGCGATTACGTTGCGCAATTCAAATTTGTTTTCACCAAAAAAGGGGCGACTTCCGTTGGAGGATTCACGCGAATTGGCGACATGTTTGCCGCAGTTTGGGATTGGAAGATTTTTTGGTTGAATACGGCGTTTTTATCGTTTGCTCTTGCTTTTATGAACATCCTTCCCATTCCCGCCTTGGATGGTGGCCACGTGGTCTTCTTGCTTTATGAATGGATCACGGGAAAAGAGGCCCCGCAAAAGATTTTGGAATATGCTCAATATGTCGGTTTTTTCTTATTGCTATCCCTGATGATTTATGCCAACGGGAACGATCTCGTTCAATTAGTTTTCAAGTAGTTTCATTTTGCTTTGAATGTTCAGGGCAATGAGCCTGGCCCTTTCCTTGGCAAGAAGGGTTGTGGGACCCTCAAAATGCTCTTCCAAGGTTTGAAAGAACAAGGTTAACCACAGATCAAAAGAAGTCTTAGTGAGGGGTAGCCTGAGGTGTTTTTCGGTTACATTGGTCGTGTATCCCTGTTCGCCTAGCAGGATAAATCGCCAAAACTGTTCTATTCTAGAACGATGCTGGTTCCCATCAAGGCCCTCAAAAAAAAGGGATAACTCTTTATTTTTCATCACTTTTTCGTAGAAAGACGTTACCAAAAGGGCAACATCTTCATCGGTTTCAATATCTTTTTTCATGGTTAAAATTAGAAAAACGCGCGCAACTCCATCCCCCCGTTGTGGATAACGCCCCGGTTGGCAGGTTTTCTGCCGCTATATTGTAAGTTTACTTGTAGGTTTTTGGAAACATTTCGTTGCCAAAGCACCGACCATGTGAAATTTGATCCGGGCTGAAGGGTTTCTAACATTTCGAAAACAACGGCTCCTTGATTGATTCCCACGTATTTGAGGTTCAAATATTTGATGTCCAGTTGCAGGCTGCCTTTCTGCGCCGTGTTGTACTTGACTCCCGCGCTCAATTCTTTTCCTTGCAGTTCGGAAACCCCATAAACGGGATTGTTCCGTTTATCATTTAATTTAACCTCGCCATAAATTCGGTACGAGGTGGTAGGTTGGTAGGCAAGTTCAATCAAGCCTTGCCGGTAAGAAATTTGGTAATTTCTTCCGGTAGTATAATCAACTTCCGAGCTTTTTAGGCCTGATTGAATTTCAGTTTTCACTGACAGTGACGGAAGGATATTCCAACGTGCCAAAATCGAATGAAAAGTAACCGACTTACCATCGAAGCCCGTTGCTAAAAGGGTTTTATTTAGGGCCTTATTAAATTCATAATGTGCATTAAATTTTGAGGAGGTTCTCAAAAGAAATAGCGTGTTTCGTAGCGAATAGGTGGATGAAATCAAATCTGCATTGCTGATTTCTGCACGTAAGGGGTTGAGCAACTCTTCCATTTTCCAATCGTTAAATTTACGAGCCGAACGCAGGCGAAATTGGTTTGAAAGCAATGAAAGAACCTTGAGAATTCCGGTCTTTTTATTCCAAATTAACTCTGGACGCCAAAAAAGGCTTTGATTAAATTCCGTGCCAAAGGTCTTTTGGTATTCGTCGCTTGGTGTAAATACGCGGATGTAGTTAGCTTGATCGACATAGGCGGCTAATTCAAATTCATTTAAATCTTTCACGCCGTCGTTGTTGTAGTCAATCCATGTGTGCGTTCCTTGACCTGCATTAACCTCGAGGTAGATAAAGGTTCGTTTCTGCTCAAGTCCTGTGTTCAACTCATAGTAACTGTTCAACACCAATGCGCCTTTGAAACTTCGGCCGCTATACTCCAACCTCCCAACAAGGGATTGATCCGGAGTGAGTTTCAGGAGTGCCGTATCAATGGGGGTTAATTTTCTCCACGCGATGGTGGAAAGAAAACGGTTTCCTTTCTTTGTTTCTACCACAGTTTCTCCGCCAAGGGAGGTTCCTCGGGCCGCTGTTGCGATCCCTAAAACGGTGGGCTTATAGTCTAACCGATCTCGGAGAAATAAGCGCAACTTATTTTTAGAACTGTCGGCATTTTCGAAGTAAAATTGATAATCGAAAAATCCATAGCTTGATGAATTTCCGCCAGTTAAGGTATCTCGTAAGTTGAGTTCCTGATCGTCTTTGAATCCGATTAACAATTTTTTTCCCCGGAACTCGATGTTTGCGCGATGCCTTATAAACGTATTCTGTTTTCCTCTTAAGGAATTTAAAGCGCTCGCATCCCAATCAGCGCGCAAACGGGTTCCTTTTAAGGAACCCTCAGAAAATAATCTTTGGGCTTGGTAGTTGTTGCCAATGTTAAAATGCTGGCCCCTTAGCGAAACCGTTCCAATTTTTTCATGTTGACACACGTGCTGAGCGACAGCAAACCATTGGTTTCCCGTAAAGGGAAGCCCACGCACGTTCCAATCCCTGTCGAATTCTACTTTTCTATAGGGTTCAATAGCGCTAAACGTTGCGCTCAAAAATTCCAACTCTCCACTGCTTTTGTTGATCCAACCCTTTGATGTTTCGTTCCATTGTCGCCCGATTTTTGTCAAGCTTCCAATTCCCCAATCATTCCCCAAGTCTTTTTTAGAAAAAAGATTAGTGGCGTTTTCTGAACCCGAAATTTCTTGAACTAAGGTGAATTTTTGGCCAATTTTCTGTTCAATTCCAACGGTAATCATGCTCCTTCGTTTTGGCGTAATGATGCGTTGTAAGGGGGCATAATCCCCTTGCGGTTGATTTCCTACCGGTTCAACCCATCGGTAAACAGGGCCAAAAGCAGTCGTTTTGTCAAGCACATAGTTCCCTTTGAAAGCACCCACCTTTGTAAAAGTAGCGCGGTAGCGGGCAGAATCGGGATGCACGGTAAAAACCAGGATGGAGTCAAAACCAAGGGAATCGATCAGTTTGTATAAATTTTGGTTAGCAAAATATCCGACAGAATCAAGCGTGTTAAGGGTTGCCAGCGACAGGCTGTCCCCAACTTGTGATAAGGTGGTTTTGTTTGCTGAAGTTAGGCTCAGTTGCAAAGGTTGATTTTTAAGGTCTTGTTCGCGGTAATAATTGAGGTATACCCATGTGTTTTCAGTTTTATAAGTTATGCTTTGTTGCAATAAAGAACGCGTGTAGGATTGATCTGAATATTGGAATTCGGCAACGATTCTCACGTCTTTTGTGATGAGATTTTTGGGGGTGAAAACAAGTTCGGAGGTGTTGTAATCAATCGTGTAGTCAAATTCCTGACCTCGAACCAACAAGCGGCCATCGAGGAAGATTTTTTCGGTCCCTGACAACACGATTATGAACGGTTCGTTTTCGGCACCTCGCAAACGATAGGGACCTTGATTGTTTTCTACTCCTGAAATTATTTGACGTTGAAATTTGCCTTTTGATAATCCGGCGCTTGTTTGAAAGTAAACAACTCCTTTTCCGAAAGTTGTTTGGTATTGATGGGTGATCCCTTGACCCCGTTTTCTGTAATTGAGAAAATATCCTTGAGGTTTGGCCAGCCAAAAATCTCCGGCCACAAACTTCAGTTTTTCGTTGTAAAGCTGAATGAAGACCTGATCGAACTCTTGCAGCCGATTGGTATTGCCTTCGGGCTGAATGGGAATATTGGCATCGGATATGGAAGCTAAAATATTTAAGCGGTCATTCAATTTACCGTTGAGTTCTAGGTTGAGGGTTGAATTGATCCCTAGGTTTTGTTGGTTCCCAAAACTAATGCCTCGTGATACGCTTCCTTTTTTGGCAATTTCACTGCTGCCAAAGAAATTGTTGAAGTCCGTATTGTCAGCTTGAAGTTGAAAATTATTGGATTGCCCGCGTTGTTGAATGCTTGAAACGTCGAATTTTTGATAGGAGGGGGTTAACTTTTGGTTAATTCTCACATAGGTGATTCGTAAAGTGTCAAAGGTAGGTGCATAGAATTTCAGCGTGCTTGTCACATAATCAAACGCATAGTTTTCGCGCGGGACTTCAACCTCTTTTAAGTAACAATTGAGGCTTCCTGGCAAGATTGATAGCGAATCGATCACTTGTTCTTTCCCGTTAAGCAAGATGATTTTATCAACTGTTGGCGTGTTCTTTTGAGAATACGCGAAGGCCCAACAGCAGAAAAACCCAATAATAAAGACCTTTGAAGCCATCTTTTACGAAAATACGGATTGTTGACTAACCGACTATACCTATCTTGCGGTCAAAACGCTTAATATGTCCACGGTTTATTTTATGGTAATAACGTCCTTTTTCTGTTCATCGTTTGCGCTTGCTCAAAAACCTTTTGTTGCGTTTTTAACGCAAGAGAGAACGCTATGGGGGGAAGCAGCGCTAATCGACGATTTTGATGGCAACGAAATCAACGCGAATTTATGGTACAATTACTATCCTTGGGGCGGGGTTTCTTTGGATGCACGAACGTACACAGATCCGCGATTATGTGAACAAAAAGATGGATTATTAGTCCTTTCGGTGGATACTGTCACAGAGCGACGGCAATTTCCTGATTGGATGATTGATACGGCCAAGGTGAGGTCCTTGGGAATGGACGTCGCAGACGGAAAAATTCCCATCGAACGCCTTACCTCTGCTTTGTGGAGTAAACAAACGTTCAAATACGGTTTTTTCGAGTGCCGATGTTGGCTTCCTGCCGGCAAAGGTTATTGGCCAGCCTTTTGGATGTACGGAGGTAAACCGAACGAAGAACTTGATTTTATTGAGGCTAAAGGGGAGCGATTAAAATCGTACCACGTCGACGTTCATTGCCCTAACCGTTGTGACAGGGTTCGCCGTTGGGGTATTTTGGATCAGCCTTTTGGACATTGGGTAAAGGTTGGTAGCCTCACCGGAAAATGGATTACCGTTGCGGGCCTCTGGACTCCTGCCGGGGTTGTCTTTTATTTTAACGACGAAGTTGTAGCTCAGCATGAAGCCTCCTTTGATACGGAAATGAATTTGATTGCCAACTTTTCATTGGCCATGGATCGGGGCCCATTTTCTCCCGGACCCAACAGAAAAACAGCATTTCCTCAATCTTTTTACCTTGACTTTATCCGAAGCTGGTCGATTCCAGGCGTAAATGAAATGGTATCCATGAGGGCGTTAAAAGAGGGAACTTATCTTCGTTGCTTGCCGAAAAGCAATAACCGCTTTCAATTTGAATTTAGCGGCAAGATGGTCAAAACGCATAGGGCTTGGGTTGAAAAGGACGACAACCCCTTTATTGAACTTGATCTAACCTCTCGCCTACAGCTCTTAGATTATACGTATTGGCCTTCGGGAATTTACACGTTAAGCATTAAAAACGGCGAAAACGTATCCGAACACCTGTTAATTACGATTCCTTAGGTTTTCGAATTTTTATTTCAAAAAGCGAGGGCCAATATTTACCTGTGATGTAAATTTTTTTCGTTTGCGAATTGTAAGCAATTCCGTTAAGTACTTCCCCGTTTCCCCGGCCTTCTTTTACGATGTTTGTAGCATCGATGGTTGCCATCACCCTGCCGGTGGAGGGGTCAATTACAGCAAGAAGGTTACTCATCCAAATGTTTGCGTAAAGTAAGCCATCGATATATTCTAATTCATTTAAATAATTTACAGGTCCTTGGTGGGTGAAAACAGAGAGCGTTTTATCCACCGCAAAGGTTTTAGGGTTACGGAAGTAAATTTTCTCGGATCCGTCTGACATAATCAACGAACGGCTGTCGTGAGTCAAGCCCCACCCCTCACCCGAATAGGTGTAAGAGCGCAGCGGTATTAGGGAAGCGGCATTATAGACAAAACAAGAGTCGTTTTTCCAGGTTATTTGGAAAAGTTCCCCCTCAAACACCGTGATGCCTTCACCAAAGATCGGGGCGGGTTTGATCCTTCTTCTTAAAATTTTTCCGGTGGTAAATGCTACTTCAGCGACCATGCTCGCACCCAAGCTTTGAGGATCTCCCGTTCCTTCAAACAATTTTCCGTTAAAAAAACTTAAGCCCTGCGTGAAAGAAGAATCGTTGTGCGGATAGCGGTTTACAACTTCAATCGACCAATTTTCAGGTTGTAAATCCGAGACCACAAATAATACGCGTTCGTCTTCGCTGGTTAGTCCGTCTGCGCCAATTGAAATCACTCTGAGCCGATATGATCCCAAGGAAAATCCTTTTAGGGGGAGGTTAATGGAAAGAATTCCACTGGGTTTGGTCTTCTCAAAAACCAGGCTGTCGTTAATGTACAAAGAGACCTTTTGTTGTTGTGGTCTGACCTTAATTTGATGCAGGAGAGGTTGACCAAAAGGCACGAAAACATTTCCTTGGGAAGGAAAATAAGCTCCGGGGCCTGCGGTTTGCATCGGATCGCCTTCAGAGGTAACACTTCGATACACAAAAGCTACAACTATTAATGCCAAAAATCCTAGAATGATAAAAGCGCGTTTATTGGCCATAATCCTTGGTTAAAAGTTCACAAGTTATTTGCTCGTGCGATGCAGACAGTTGTACTTCTCCGTGGTGCAATAAAATGATTTGAGGCGATTGATGCGTAATTTGGTAGCGCACAGAAATCTCATTGGAAAGTTCGCGGTGGTTTAGCAGGTCTAACACCCAGCAGTCGGCTTCAGCATCGCACTGGGTTAAATTTCTTAAAGCCATGGAAGAAATAATGCAGCGCGTCGAGTGTTTAAGGATAATTTGCCTTCTTTTTTCGCTGCGCTTTTCGATATCTTCGAGGGAAATCGAAGGGGAAAAATCAAAAAAATCCATGTAACTAAAGGTGAAATTGTTGTAAAAAGCGCAAGTCGTTTTCTGAATAGAGCCTCAAGTCATTGATGCGATATTTAAGTTGTGCAATACGTTCAACCCCCATTCCGAAAGCAAAACCCGTATATCGTTCCGCGTCGATGCCGCATGCATTAAGCACGTTGGGGTCAACCATTCCACAACCAAGGATTTCGAGCCACCCTGTATGCTTACAAACAGCGCAGCCATGGCCATGACAAAGGGTACACGAAACATCCACTTCGGCACTGGGTTCGGTAAAAGGAAAGTAAGAGGGGCGCATTCGCACCTTAACTTCTGACCCAAAGAGCGTTTTTGCAAAATAATCGAGGGTTTGTTTAAGGTCTGCCATGGTTACTTGTTCGTCAATGTAGAGTCCTTCGATTTGGTGAAAGAAACAGTGCGCTCTTGCTGAAACAGCTTCATTTCGATAAACGCGTCCGGCAGATACAGTTCTGATTGGAGGAGCATTAGACTCCATAATTCTTACCTGAACTGAACTGGTGTGAGTTCGCAGCGAAAAATCGTTAAATGGAGCTTCGAGAAAAAAAGTATCCTGCATATCGCGCGCCGGATGGTCTGGGGGAAAATTGAGGGCAGAAAAATTATGCCAATCATCCTCGATTTCAGGCCCCTCAGATTGCGTAAACCCTACTTTTTCAAAAATTTCAACAATCTCCTGAGTCACCCATCGTAAAGGGTGCAGCGTTCCAGCCCGCTCGGTACTTGGGGGTTTTGTTAAATCCTCGCACCGATTAACGGTATTGTCAGAGCTTTGGATATTTTGGGCGGCGGTTGCGCGCTCTTCTATTTCTTGTTTAAGTTGATTCAGGGCAAAACCAATTTCCCGTTTTTCTTCGTTAGTAACCGACTTGAATTCTTGATAAAGGTCCTTTAAAATGCCCTTGGATCCCAAATAACGCAGGCGAAAATCCGCGGCACTCGATGGAGTATTTAAAATTTCATGAGCCATTTCGAGGCGGATGCGTTCAATTTTTTTTAACATTGGTGTAACTTTTCGGTGCGCGCAATTGTTTATTTGCCGGATAACAAATTTAAGATTTTCCGTCGAATGACGCATGAAGAAACGGAATTTCAAAGAGGAGGTGGAAGCTTGTTTTTTCAAGCAGAAAAAAAGTATTACTTTTGAATAACTTTTATAGAATTACGTTAATTATCACGAATATGAAAAACGCAGTTTATGTGCTTTTAGGATTGGTTTTACTGGGAGCAATGAGTTCTTGTGAATCCAAGGACCCTGCAATTTTGAAGGTTTTTGTCCGGTCGTCTTCGAATCAATTGATGAGCGGAGCTAAAGTTGTGGTTATTGGAGATCAACAAAGCAATCCACCAACAGGAGCGTTTGTCGATACCAGCTACACCAATACATCGGGATTCACTGCGGTGGATATGGACCAATATTTTGATCTTTCAGGACCGGACAATACAACAGGTTATTTTGATATTGTAGTTAAGCATAACAACAAAATCGGCACGGGCTATACGCGCTGTAGAGTTCATACCACTGCTGTAGAAACCATTTTTTTACCAAACTAATTTATCGATGAAAAATTCTTGCCTTCTGTTCTCATTTGCCGTTTTATTTTTTGGAGTGGCATCCTGTGTTAAAAAAGAAGATACAATTGCCAAAATTGAGGTTCGAGATGAAAACAATGATCTTGTCGAGGAGGCCATGGTGGTTCTGCACGGAACCTCCACGTGCAATTGCCCATCGCAAGTGGTTGTTTATGATACTGCCTACACGAATGCAGCGGGCATTGCCACCTTCAATTACAATGAAATTTATCAGTTAGGTCAGGCGGGAGTTGCGGTGCTGGATATCGAAGCGTATAAAGGAAATCGTCAAGGTCAAGGCATCATTAAAATCGAAGCGGAAAAGACCAACGAGGAAACGGTAATTATTCAGCCGTAGTTTAAGCACTTATTCTCAACGGAAGGCTAAAATCATCGTTTAGTTCATGAATTGGAATTGGACAAAGGTCTTTGCCTTCGAAGTTAATATGATAGTACGTCCCTAAGGAAGTTTGTTCTTCCTCCATCATTTCATAAAACTCATCGCTGTTCAGTTTTTTACTGATGTTGTTCAGCAGCCTGTTCAGTTGACGGAAATTTAGGTGTATCTTGGTATTCAAAGCGAGGTGACCAACGTTCAATATCCCGCAACAGGTTACATTTTTTGATTCTGAAGAAAAAGCAATTTCTTGAATTAGGAATGTTTTCATCGTGTTTTTTGACAAAATTGTCATATCATGAACGTAATTGATTTACGTTCTATTTTTTTTTCTCCTTTTTCATTTAGTTATCTTTGTGCGATGGCGAAACAACAGCAGATGTCTTTTATGCAACACCTCGATGAATTACGCTGGAGGCTTGTTCGTATTGCTTTGGCAATAATTGCGGTTGGGATTTTTATTTGGTTTTTTCAAGAGTGGATCATGAATCACTTATTCTTATCGCTCAAAAGCAAGGATTTTATTTCGTTTAGGCTGATGTGCGATTATTTGGGCATTTGCGTAGAGGATACTCCGGTCAAAATGCAAAGTATGACCATGTCGGGTCAGTTTAATTATGCCATGACCATGTGCATAATGGGGGGCTTGATTGTGTCTTCGCCGTATATTTTTTATCAAATTTGGGCTTTTGTAAAACCAGGGCTGAAGCAACATGAACTTAAAGCCGCCAGAGGATTGGTTTTTTACGTCAGTTTATGTTTTTTTTGCGGAATTTTATTCGGATATTTTGTTGTGGCTCCGCTTACTGTTCAATTCTTCTCTTCGTTTCAAATCACCAAGTCAATAGAGAATAACTTCACCATCAGCTCTTACATGGGCACAATAATTTCGACTGTTTTTTATACTGGAGTATTATTTTTATTACCCATTGCCAGTTTTATCCTCACTAAAATCGGACTTATTGATGCTTCTTTTTTGAAAAAATATCGGCGGCATGCGATTGTAGTGATTCTGATTCTTTCAGCGGTTATCACGCCTCCTGATATTCTGTCTCAAATAGTAGTTTCCATTCCAATCATAGGCCTTTACGAGACGGCCATTCTTATTGCCAAAAGGGTGTCCAAAAAAAACGAAATTGAATCATAAGGTTGCGCATCATTTTTCGACTGCAGCGTAATATCAACAGCAAAAGCCTTAAAAAGCACAGCCAAGGGTTAGGTAAATTCCTCGGCCTAATTCGTTGTTTAAGGCATAATCCAGTCGCGCCCAAACATCTTTTTTAGGGAACAGTAAATAATGTAATCCAACTCCACCAGCATATTTTAGGTGGCGAACAGTAATGGATTCTACCTTGTTATACACCCCGCCTAAACCAGCGAAAACAGCCAGTCCAAATTTTTTTGAAAACTTTAGTGGTAACATTCTATACTCGGTTTGTATGCTTAGGCAATTTTTATCCCTGTAGCGGCCTAAATAATAACCTCGCATAATCATCTCTCCCCCCAACAATGAATATTGATTGAATGGAGCATCCCCGAAGGTGAATTGACCTGCATACTGAAAGGCCAACACATTTCTATTTCGAAGAGGAAAAAAATATCGAAAGTCTGTAAAAAGGCTGCTGAAATTATTGATACTCCCCAGGCTTTTCCGATAATTGAGAACGGCTGTTTCAAAAAATACGCCTTTACGGACATTTAGAACATTATGTCGAGTATCGTAAAGAAAGCCCAAACCTACGCCTAAATTATTGGATCCGTTTTTGCCTAATGGGTTGAGTAAAGCGGTATTGTTGGTGAAAGATTGGAATGATACGCGACTTAAATGTTGAAAATCCAGCTCTAATCCCAAATAAAAGGGACCCCAAACATTGCGAAGAAATCGCTCTCTGAAGTTAAAGGTAAAGCCCTCAATTAACGCTATTTTGTTTTTGGGGCTCTTGTAACCGATTCCATGATAAGCAAGCGGAAAACTTTGGATTTTTAATAAACCCAAAAAGAACCATCGATTTTTATTTGAAAAGATTGCCTGATCGATCAATAATCCGTACTGTTTTAATAAGGTGGCAAAACCAAAAGCGCGTATTTCGCTGAGGCGATTATTGGTATCCCTTTTTGCGAATCCTACAACGACATTAGCCGCCCCAAATCCTAATTTAGTTTCCGGAGCGTAATTAATACTTGGACAAAAAAGATTTTGAGGTTTTTCTTTAGCGGTCGTATCACGGGTAAATTTATTCACGTATCTGACCATGAAATTGGGCTTTTTTTCTTGACCGATTATGCCAAGGCTTATGCCCATGAAAAGTAAAAAGAGCGTTCTTTTATGCATTTAATTAAGCACAAGTATAACTAAATTTTCTTTTGGGCTTTTGTAAAACCAGGGCTGAAGCAACATGAACTTAAAGCCGCCAGAGGATTGGTTTTTTACGTCAGTTTATGTTTTTTTTGCGGAATTTTATTCGGATATTTTGTTGTGGCTCCGCTTACTGTTCAATTCTTCTCTTCGTTTCAAATCACCAAGTCAATAGAGAATAACTTCACCATCAGCTCTTACATGGGCACAATAATTTCGACTGTTTTTTATACTGGAGTATTATTTTTATTACCCATTGCCAGTTTTATCCTCACTAAAATCGGACTTATTGATGCTTCTTTTTTGAAAAAATATCGGCGGCATGCGATTGTAGTGATTCTGATTCTTTCAGCGGTTATCACGCCTCCTGATATTCTGTCTCAAATAGTAGTTTCCATTCCAATCATAGGCCTTTACGAGACGGCCATTCTTATTGCCAAAAGGGTGTCCAAAAAAAACGAAATTGAATCATAAGGTTGCGCATCATTTTTCGACTGCAGCGTAATATCAACAGCAAAAGCCTTAAAAAGCACAGCCAATATACAGGTAAATCCCTCCCCCGCCTTCGTTGTTTATTGCAAAGTCCAAGCGTGTCCAAACATCTTTCCCCGGAAACAGTAAGTAATGCAAACCTGCGCCGCTAGCGTATTTTAGGTATTTGGGAGTAACATCGATTACCTTATCGTATACTCCTCCTAGGGAGGCAAAAATGGCTAACCCAAATTTTTTGGCAAAATTTAAGGGCAACATTCTATATTCCGCTTGTATGCTAAGGTAATTTTTATCCCGGAAACGCCCCAAATAGTAACCGCGCATCATCATTTCACCACCCATGAGCGCTAACTGACTAAACGGGGCATTGCCAAGGGTAAATTGGCCGATCGCTTGTAGTGCGATTACATTTCTTTTGCGAACAGGATAAAAAAACCGCAGATCGCTAAAAACGGAACTAAAATTGTTGATGCCTCCAAAGGTTTTGGGATAATTGAGATAGGCCATTTCAACAAATAAACCTTTGCGAACATTCAGCACATTGTGCCGCGTGTCGTATAAAAGACCTATGCCAGCGCCGAAATTATGATATCCGGTGTAACCTGTTGGATGAAGCACGCTCACATCGTTGGTGTTCGCTTTAAAATGGACTCCGCTTAATTGCTGATAATCCAATTCCAACCCCATGTATAAGTTCCCGAAGATTTTGTGAAGAAATCGTTCTCTCCAATTGAACGTAAACGCTTCAACAATGGCTATTTTTTCTTTTGGGCTGTTGTAACCTATCCCATGATAGGCAAGCGGAAAACTTTGCATTTTCAATAAGCCGAGGATGAACCAACGATTCTTGTGCGAGTAGAACGCGTGGTCCAGCAAGAACCCGTATTGCTTAAGGGAGGTTATAAAAGAAAAAGTACGTAATTCACTCAAGCGATTATTGGTGTCCTTTTTTGCGTATCCAATTAAAACAGTGCTGAAACCAAATTCCCATTTAGTTTCTGGAGTGTACGAAATGGTGGGGTAAATAAGATTCTGAGGCCTTGATTTTTCGGTAGTATCACTGGTAAATTTACGAAGGTACCTTTTCACAAAATTAGGGTTCCCTTGTTGCGATAATGAGGCAAGATGAGCCAACAGAATAAAAACGGAAAAGATAAGGGCTCTCAGCACCCACAAAAATAGAAATTTATCTAAATTTTCCTCCAATTTTAATACTTTCGTTGAATGAAACTGCACACGCAATTAATTGAGAAAACGTATCGCGGAAGAAAAGTAGTTAATGGCGTTTCTATCGAAGTTGATCAGGGCGAAATTGTGGGGTTGCTTGGGCCCAATGGTGCAGGAAAAACCACTTCGTTTTACATGATAGTTGGTTTAGTTCGACCCGACACTGGGAGGGTTTACTTAGATGCGCAAGAAATAACGCGCCTACCCATGTACAAGCGTGCTCAATTAGGCATTGGTTACTTACCCCAGGAAGTGTCCGTATTTCGAAAATTGAGTGTTGAAGATAATATTTTAGCAATTTTGGAAATGACGCCGCTAAGTCAACACGAGCGAGTTAAAAAGCTCGAATTATTAATCGATGAATTGTCTTTGTCAAAAGTCAGAAAAACGCTTGGAAATCGCCTTTCAGGCGGTGAGAAGCGAAGGACAGAAATAGCTCGAGCCCTGGCTACAGACCCTAAGTTTGTTTTGTTAGACGAACCTTTTGCCGGCGTTGACCCTATAGCTGTCGAAGATATTCAGTCAATTATTGCCAGCCTTAAAAAACGCAATATTGGCGTATTAATTACCGACCACAACGTTCAAGAGACCTTATCCATTACCGATCGAGCCTATCTGTTATTTGAGGGAAAAATATTAAAAAGCGGTACAGCGGAAGATCTGGCTGGCGACGAGCAGGTTCGAAAAGTTTATTTAGGACAAAACTTTGTCCTGCGCAAATAATTCATCGAAGCAACCTGACCGAACCGGTGATGAATTGCCATGCGCTAGGATGTTCACAGCCCCTGTATCGAAGGGTATAGGCATAAACGCCATCGGGAGAATCAATCCCCCGGTATGTTCCGTCCCACCCTTGTTCAAGATGATCGGTAAAATATACGGTTTGCCCCCAACGGTTGTAAATGTGAAAATCCCATTCGTAGATTTCATAAGAACAAACGGGTAAAAACGCATCGTTCTTTCCGTCCTTGTCAGGGATGAAGGTGTTGGGGATATAAATGGAGAAGGGAAGCACCGTGAGGGTTTGACGAATAGAATCCGTACAACCGTATTGGTTAGCAACGATTAATTGCGGATAATCGTTTCCTACATTGACATACTCGTGGGTAAAATTCGGTTCTTGAGATACAAATCCATTTTGGTCGTAAATGTACCAATATGAGGTTGCCCCGGAGGATTCATTGGTGAAAGTGACTTGGTTATCACAAATATTTACCTCTTGAGGACTAACGCTGAACATTGCTGTGGGAGAAGGATTTACATTGATGATATCTTGTTGCAGTAAATAAAGGGTATCAACACACCCGAGTAAAGTGATTACGGTTAACCCAACACTGTAATTTCCAACTTGGTAATAGGTGTGAAATCCGTTGTAACTGCTGGCAGTTGTTCCATCTCCGAAATCCCATAAATAGTGGGTTGGGCCGTCCGTGACCGAGGTGTTTATAAATACCGCCGGGTATGGAGTGCATTGCAAGCCTGGAATCATGCTGAATCCAATTTCCGGTTGGGCGTAAACATAAACTTGGCTTTGTAAGGAATCCATGCAGTTGTCAAATGAACCATATAGGGTAATAGGTTGAATTCCGGGATTTAAAAACGCAACGCCGAGCACGTCAATTGAATTGGCGGTTGAGGGATTTCCGTGGGGCCCAAAGTCCCACCAATAGGTGGTATTAGGCGGGCCGCTAACTGTTGCGTCAAAATTGTAAAGGCCGCCATTAATGCAGAGTGAATCATTATTCGTAAAGGCTAAAATCAGGGGTTCATTGATCGTCACAGTAAGTGTATCGGCGTCGTTGCAATTGATTCCCGAGGATACGCTGAGTACGACTAGGTAGGTCCCCGCAGAGGAATAGGTATAGGTTGGCGCAAACAAATTGCTCGTATCGCTGTTGGTTCCTTGTACACCAAAATCCCAATGCGTAAACGCCGCATTGGTGGAAGAATTTCCAAAGCTCGCCGTTAAACCTAAACAATTCAAATTCGGAGGCACTGAAGCACTGGCCAGTGGAACATCAAAAAGGTAAACGGAATCCGTGTAGGAAGTTGTGCAATCGCCGTTGTTCCCATTTAAGGTTACCTCGTGAAATCCCGGAGCGTTAAAAGAGATGTTATTTGCGGTTAGACCGTTCGCGGTGTTTACATTCGCCGCGTTACTGAATGCCCAGCTGTAGGTCCCGATCCCCGGGGGGGAACTACTTATTCCGGTAAAGTTGAAGGCGTTTCCAACCACACACAGAGAGTCGGCACTCGTCCAATAAACGGAAAAGGGGTTGTTTACGATCACGGTCATAAAAGCGGTATCCGTACAGGCCTGACCGGGGTTGACAATGAGCGAAGCGGTATAGGTTCCGGGGGCGGGATAGGTGAAACTGGGTTGAAAAGAGGTACTTACGTCGGAATTGGTTCCTGCAACGCCAAAATCCCACGCATAGGAACTGCCTCCGTAGGAGTTATTTACAAAATTAACCGTAAGTCCTTGGCAATAGGAAACGAAGGTGGGAAGTTGTTCTTGAGTTGGTAAAAGAGCTTGAAGGGTGATGTTGCAATTGAAAATGCGGAACAAAAAATCACGAACGGTTGAGCCAATCACCACCCCGTTTCTGGTTTCTGTAACTTTTACACCCACGACGAATAACCCAATGTTTTGTGGGATCACTTGCATAATTCCCGTGGAAGCATTAATGGTAATCGTTGACCCTGCGCCCAAGGGGGTATTGGCATTGTAGCCAGGGGCCCAAACCACAGGTGGGAAAGGTGGAGGTGGAGTTTGTGGTGGGAGAGGTGTAATCGAACTAGCTCCCGCATTAGGCGTAACTAAAGAGTAACTCAATACATCGCCATCGGGATCGGTAGCTCCGTGGTTAAATATTTTTGCTTCAGTATTACAAAGCAATATCGGGGGATAGTTCACAAATCGGGGAGAACTGTTCTGGTAATAGGTGCCATTACCAACATTCGAGCCTGGGATGTGTGTGGTAAGGGTAATGCCCGTGTCATCCGGGGTTATGAGGTTAGTAACATTGGGTCCTCTACAACAACGCTGATAAGAAATATCATAGCCTAAAGGAGTTGGGGCCAAGGTGACGACGGTAATGTAGGTTGCTTTTTCAACACAGATTCCTCCGGGTGGGGTTGCGCAAGGATTGTTAAAATCCAATGGGACAGGCGTGCTGCCAGGAAACGGAATGGAAACATTTTGGTACAAATTCCCGTTGCCAAGGTGAATGGCTAATTGCAAAGGATCATCGTAAGCGGCTCCCGAGGATGCGCAATCACGGTAAAGGGTAATATAAAAACGGTATTGGTTATTTCCTAAATAATCGTAATAAATATCGCCCCCAATAATGTGCGCGGCATTTCCTTTCAGGACGAGAAAAGCAAAAACCAGTAAGAGAAGAAATCTCGGCATGTTTCTTACCCCAAAGTTAGCCAAAACGACCTTGTGAAACAATAGGGTGAAGGTACTCCGTTTGCAGAGCCCTTGTTATTTTTGATCCATCAACAATTTTCCCAGTTCCCTCGGGTAAAAAATGGCAGGGAGCCAGCCCTAAAGCGACACATTCTTGTTCGTAGTATCGCTTTCGGTCTGGGTGAAAGGGGTGAACGATATTATAAATACCCGTGAGATTTTGTTGCAAGATCAGCTCCACGAAACGAAGGATATCCCATAAGTGGATTAAATTCACCGGGGCAAGACCGTTCACGAGATTCGTTTTACCACTGAAATGCTTTGCGGGATTTCGATTTGAACCAATTAAACCGCCCAGCCTTAAAACAGTGCCCGGTCGTTGTTGGTTCAAGATAACTTGTTCCGCCTCGAGAAGAATCGGGTTTCCGTCGCAGACAGAGGTCTCGTCAACCGTTCCTGTAGTCTGGGCATAAACGCTCGTAGAACTCGTGAACAGGGTGAAAGAAGGTTGCACCGCGTGCAGTAGATTTTGGATAATGGTGGTGTAATGCTCCGTTGGCGGAAGGCAAATGATCAATTTTTGGCGCTGGATAGCGGGGAGTTGGTTATAATCCACGCAATGGTATGCAAGACCAAGGCGCTTGAATGTAGCTTGTTTTTCAGGAGACCTTCCAATGACTTCTACGGAATATCCGATTTCTTTTAATCCAAGAGCTAAAGGTTTGCCCAGCCAACCCGCTCCGGCCAGAAGGATTTCTTCTTTCAACATACTTGGTTAAACACAATTAGCCTCATTAGGTTGCTTATTTACGATGTTTTTTAGGGAATATCTACCGTCTAAATCGTAATTTTGTACAAAAATTATCATTATGTACGACGTTGTAGTTATCGGTTCGGGTCCGGGAGGATATGTTTCGGCCATCCGTTGCGCTCAATTAGGTCTCAAAACGGCCTTGGTGGAAAAATACGCGACCTTAGGGGGTACGTGTCTTAATGTTGGGTGTATTCCCTCCAAAGCCTTGCTCGATTCGTCGGAACATTTTTACAACGCCACACATCATTTTGCAGAGCACGGCATCGAAGTTAAAGAGGTTAAGGCCAACTTTAGGCAAATGATTCAACGAAAAAATGATGTTGTTAGCCAAACGTGCACGGGGGTCAAATTTTTGATGGATAAAAATAAAATTGAAGTACATCATGGCACAGGATCTTTCATCGATGCTACTACCGTTGCGGTTACATCTGATGAAGGCGTAAAAACCCTTCAGACTAAAAATACAATTATTGCGACAGGTTCAAAGCCTAATTTTTTTCCAGGCATGGAGCCAGACAAGAAACGAATCATAACCTCAACGGAAGCCCTTTCTCTTTCGGAAATCCCCAAAAAAATGGTCATAATAGGGGGAGGCGTTATTGGATTGGAGTTAGGATCTGTTTACGCCCGACTTGGAACAGAGGTAGAGGTTGTGGAAAATTTACCCACGTTGTTAGGGACCATGGATGGCATGATTGGAAAAGAACTCACCAAAATTTTAAAGAAAGAGGGGCTTAAATTTTATTTTGATCATCAAGTTCAAAAAGTAAGCAATTTGGGAAATCAAACGGTAGTGGTCGCGTTGGATAAAAAAGGCGCTGAAATCATTTTCGAAGCAGATTATTGCCTTGTCGCAGTCGGAAGAAAGGCTTACACTAACGGCTTAGGATTGGATAAGGTTGGGATAACTACCAATGCGCGTGGTCAAGTGGAAGTGAATGACCATTTGCAAACAAACGTACCCAATATTTATGCAGTTGGAGATGTGGTACGCGGTGCAATGTTAGCTCACAAGGCAGAAGAGGAAGGGGTTTTCGTGGCGGAATGGATTGCGGGGCAAAAACCCCATATCAATTATAACCTCATTCCCGGGGTAATTTATACTTGGCCAGAAGTCGCAAGCGTAGGAAAAACAGAAGAAGAACTCAGGGCGAGTGGTGCTGAAATTAACGTAGGGAGTTTTCCAATTAAAGCCTTAGGACGCGCTCGCGCATCCATGGATACAGGGGGATTTATAAAAATCATTTCCGACAAGAAAACAGATGAAGTTCTTGGGGTCCACATGATTTCAGCAAGGGCTGCTGATTTAATTATGGAAGCGGCGGTTGCTATGGAATATCGAGCCTCGGCAGAAGATATCGCTCGGATTTGTCATCCGCACCCCACCTATTCGGAGGCAGTTAAAGAGGCAGCGCTCGGTGCAACGGGCAACCGTTACTTGCATTCCTAGAGGAAAATACGTGAAATAAGTAACCTTTGAAGGTCATTTTGCGTTACGTTGCTTAGAATTCGCAACAATGACGCCAAAAAACAGAATCCTAACCGCCTTTAAATGGGCGCTTGCAGGGGCATTACTGCTTATCGTAGGTCTTTCTTTGTCGCTGTATGTATTCCAAGATCGCATTTGCAACGCTGTATTAAACGAGGTCGGCAAGCAATTTAAAGAACCCGTATATTTTAAGAACGCAGACCTTGCCTTTTGGGCGACCTTCCCAAATCTAGCTGTGAATATTAACGAGGTTCGAATTAACGACGCTTTTCCGAACCCTAAAAAACAAGGAAAACTGTTATCCGCCAAAAGAATTCGCCTGATATTTAACCCATGGGATTTGTGGAACGAAAATTACCACATTAAAGTTGTCGAATTGAAGAAGGGAGAACTTAACCTCAGAATTTCAAAAAACGGAGCAACTAATTATCATATTTTTCGCCCATCACCAAATGCGAACAGCAGTCCTCTGACGGTAAAAATAAGCAGCTTCAGAACCCTTGATTTCAAAGTCAATTACCTGAATGCCGCAGACAATCAAATTGCGAAAACTACCTTACAAGAAATGACGTTTTCAGGCGCCATGAACAATCTTAATTTTGCCCTGATGGCCAGAGGGGATTTCAATTTGAATGAAATTCAATCGGGATCTGTTGTAATGATTCGAAATAAACCGGTAAAGGTCAATCTCTCCCTAGATATTGACGCTTCTCAGGGAAGAATTCAGTTTCCCACGTCCAAGGTGCTCATAGCGGGGATACCGCTAAATCTGGGAGGCATTTACTCTCCAGACAGCATGAACATATTGCTCAGTGCCTTTTCCTTACCCTTGACCGATGTGGTCAATAAGTTATCGCTGGAATCGGCGCAAAAAGAGGTTCAGACCTATAAAGGGAGGGGAACGGTCGACTTCCGTTTAAGGCTATCTTCCAATCCTTCCCATCCTAAAACTGCTATCGATTGTAGGTTCGAGGTGAACAAGGGCCATTTACAAGAACCCATTAAACACACTCACATAACAGGTTTGTCCATGAAGGGGAGCTACACAAGCAACGGCGAACCCGAAAAGGACCAAATCCGCTTGTCAAATTTAAAATTTAAAAGTGTGGCCGGGCTCTTCAAAGCCAATTTAACCATCCATAACTTCATCAATCCTAATCTTAAGGGAAGCGCACATGGAGCATTGGATTTGGAAATCGTAAATAAGTTGTTCAAAAACGATTATTTGAATCAGGTTACAGGCTTGGCAAAATTGAAGGCTGACTTTGACCTTGACTTGGCTCGTAACGTCAGGGTTCATAGGGTAAACGGAACATTACAACTTAACAATGTAGGGTTTAAAGCCCTGAACGATCATAGAACTTTCGAGCGCATTAACGGAATTTTTACGTTGCGGGGTAGCGAGGTTGGCATTGAAGGAGCAACCCTTTCCATAAATCGGAGCGATGTTGCCTTGGACGGGCGTTTTGGAAATGTTTACAACTACTTGTCCAATTCCGGGAATTTACAGGTGGATTGTAAACTGGAAAGTCAAAACCTATTCGTTGAGGACTTGGGAAAAACCACGCGAGAGGAAAAACGAGAAAATGTAGGAAAGCAATTTGTTTTACCTAAAAATATTGATGGAATCATTGCACTCAAAGCACAGCACATATCCTATGAGAATCATTCATTCTATCAATTAGGTGGAAACATCAGCCTTGGCGAAGGGGTGCTTAATTTTCCTTCTTTATCGTTTCGTAACGGCGGTGCAGATATCCTCGGAAGTGTAAACATTCGCGAAGACGCTCCAGAGCATTTGTTAATTAGCGCTAAACTGCATTCCGGCAATATTCATTTTGCTCCCTTTTTTCGGGAGTGGAACAACTTTGACCAAGAGGTGATTACCGCCCAACAAATATCGGGGATTGCTCAAACAGAGTTGGATTTTTTTGCGCCGTTCGATTTGATTGGGGGAATAGAACTTCATGAAATTAAAGTGAATGCTCGTATTAAAGTTTTGAACGGATCTTTAAGGAATGTCAAGGCCTTAGAAGAAGTTGCGTCGAGTTTGAAAACCAATACGGGAAAGTTACTCATTGGTAAAAAGAACTTAGAAAATTTTGAACGCAACCTTAACAACATTGCATTTCGCACCCTTGAGAACACCTTGGTCATTGAGCGAGGCGTCCTAACCATTCCCAACATGCGCATAGAGTCCAGCGCTATGAATCTTGAACTTTCGGGAACCCATTCTTTTGAACAACAAATTGACTACCGCATTAAATTCGATTTCAGAGAACTTTTAGGCGAAGATCGAGATGCCGAATTTGGATTGGTAATGGACGACGGAACAGGACCTAAAATTTACTTAAGAATGTACGGGCATTTGGATGACCCCGTCATTGAATGGGATAAATTTTCCAAAAAACAGGATTTAAAGGAGCAGTTAGTTCAGGAAAAAGAAACCATTAAATCCATTCTTAAAACCGAATTCGGGGTTTTCAAAAACGATTCTACCGTAAAAGAAATTAAGGAAACGAAGGAAACAAAAGAGGTGGTAAGAGTCAACTTCCATTCGCCTAAAGTTGAAAATAAAGCGGAAAAAACAAAAGCAGTCACCCCCGCACCGAAAGAAAATAAACTAAAATCTAAATTGAACCAATGGAAAACCGAACAAAATCAAAGCAATGTTTCGGTAGTGGTAAAAAAAGGTTAATTATCTTAGGCGGGTGAATACTACCGCAACGGGATTCTTTGTACAACGCAACATCTTTTCAACCCGAGCAAAAATCTTGGGTTTCTACATCGAAAATGAAGGGCTAAGCTCTTTTTTGTTGTTTCCTGCAAAAAATCAAACGCCCTTAATTCCCTTTGTTCGGTATGAATTGGAATATAAAGCAAATCAAAGCGCTAACATTATTAAGCGCCTGGAAATGGTCAGTTTGAACACTTCGTGGTGCGCAAATCCCCAGCGATTAGCCATCGCTTTTTTTGTGTGCGAAGTAATTCAACAAACCTGCTTACAGAAAAACTTTGACGCTCAAGCGAATGCGGTCCTTTTGGCAACAGAACAAAAACTCATGCATTCCAATAACCTGTTTATTATTCCTCTGGATTTTTTGTGCCAATGGATGGAGGTGTTGGGGTATTTGCCGGAGGCCATTGATAACGCGAACGATTTTGAAGTGCAAGAGGGAGTTTTCTCCTACCACACGCATAAAAAAACAGCGGGGGCCACCGCTTGGAATCGCCTTTTGCTCAAACAAGATGTGGCTGACAAAGAGGAATTGAGGGAGGCGTTTTATTTAATGCTCAACTACCTAAACGCTCAAGTTCCCCATTTTAATGTCCATCAAACGGTCAGCATCCTTCAACAAATCTTTCATTAGGTTGTTGCTTATCCGTTAACATTTTTGCAAACCAACTTTTACATTATGAAAAAATTATGCTTAATTGCCGTATCCCTTATCGCTTTATCTTTTGTTGTTGTTACTCAAGGTTCTTGGACCTTAGACACGGCACATTATCGCCTCGGATTTACAGCCGTTCACATGGGCATTTCTGACGCCAACGGCTGTTTTGAGAAGGTTGAATGCACGGTAACCACTACCAACGACAAAGACTTTTCGGACGCCACCTTTGATCTAGTTGCCGATGCCTCATCCATCAACACAGGACACAAAGGCCGAGACACCCACCTTCAGTCCGAAGATTTTTTTGCGATCAGTCAATACCCAAGGATTCAATTCAAATCCACCTCATGCACTAAATTAAAGGGTAAAAAATATGCCCTCACCGGTAATTTATCAATGCACGGCATTACCCAAGAGGTCAAGTTAACAGCTACCCACAACGGCAACGCTAAAAATAGGGCGGGAATTGATGTTGCCGGATTTAAAATTACAGGAAAGTTCAATCGTTTGGATTTTGGAATTGGAAAAAATACTCCTGAATTGGTGGTATCGAATGAAATAAAGTTAGTTGCTGATATTGAAGTAATTAAAAATTAGTGGGTGTTTAAGAATTTTATTCTCTTGTTGTTCATGTTGTGGCACCCGGAAGTTTTTGCCCAAACCGAGCAGACCCTTATGTCCAACGAATCGAACTATGTTTTGACAAAAAACTCAAAAGTAAGATTGCAATCGAATGATTTCTTCGGTTATTTTACCAGGGTTCAAGGGCGAATATCGACGAACGATTCCTCACAAGTGACGTGTTTTGATTTGGTAATTGACGTGAACTCATTAACATTCAACATGGAGGGAATGGCTCAACATGCCAAGTCAGCAGATTTTTTTGATGCGGGTAATTATCCTACAATAACATTTTTTGGAAAAGACATGGTTTTAACCGACTCTACAACAAGCGTTGATGGAATGATGAGGGCAAAAGGCGTGGAGATCGAAAAAAACATTCCTTTCACCGTTTTGTTTATGCCAAAGAATGTTGTGAAATTGGAGGCTGCGTTTTCGATTAAACGCTCTGATTTTGGAATAGGCGATATAGATGTTGTGAGCGATGAGGTACTGGTTTTTGCGGAATTGCTGGCAAAAAAAAAGTAATTGATTAGATAAAAATTAAACTTATTTTTACCAAATGAAAGATAAATTTATTGCACCATCGTTTTTGCGGAGTCCTAATTTAGCTTTCCACAGAACACTGACCCAACGGGTTAATGCTTATTTCGCTGAAAAAAACATTTCACGGCATGCGAATGGAGGAATGATTGTCAAAACAATCTTTATGTTATTGCTTTATTTCATCCCCATCGTTTTTTCTTTTTACACGGAATCCCCTCTGGCATATATTGCTTTGTGGACATTGGCAGGACTTGGTATGGCGGGTCTTGGGCTCTCGGTAATGCACGACGCAAACCATGGGGCGTATTCCAACAGTAAGAAGGTAAATTATTTCGTGGGAAGCATTATGTATTTTATTGGGGGTAACCCAACCAATTGGAAAATTCAACACAATGTTTTACACCATACCTTTACCAACATTGATGGATACGACGAGGACATCGACCCTCCTGTTCCAATCCTGCGATTTTCCCCTTATTCCGCTTGGAAACCGATCCATAAGTACCAACACATTTACGTATGGTTTTTTTATTCTTTAATGACCATCATGTGGTTCCTAACCAAAGATTTTCAACAAGCCCATCGCTACAACCGCAAGGGCCTGACAAAAACCCAAGGGTTAACTTACGCTCAACATATGGCTTATATCCTTTTTGGTAAGGTTATCTATGCGATATTGGTTTTGTTTTTACCCCTCTATTTCGCCCAGGTATCTTGGCAGGTTGTCATCATTTCATTCGTTTTAATGCAATTGCTCGCTGGCTTGACGCTTTCTCTGGTTTTTCAACCCGCCCACGTAATTCCCGACACAGCTTTCACTCAACCTAACGACTCAGGGGATGTCGAAGCCGATTCCAAGGTTCATCAATTATACACTACCGCTAATTATTCCATGAAATCACGTTGGTTCACATGGTTTGTTGGCGGATTGAATTTTCAAGTGGAACATCATCTTTTTCCGAACATTTGCCACGTTCATTATCGCGCCTTGTCCAACATCGTGAAAGCCACTGCGGAAGAGTTTAACTTGCCTTATCATAGCAACCGAACCTTTGTGTCTGCGCTTCGTTCGCACATTAGAATGCTAAAACTTTTAGGACAAAAAGAATGCCCTAACTACGTTCATGTGTAAATGAACCTTGATCAAATCAGGTCGTTTTGTCTTTCATTTCCTTACGTTACGGAGGGATTCCCATTCAATGAAACAACGCTTGTGTTCAAGGTTGGAGGTAAAATGTTCTTGCTGGTTGATGTTCATGAAGCAGAGCACATTACGCTAAAATCAAGCCCCTCGGAATTGGAAGACTTGACGGAACGATACGACTGGATAACCCGCGGTTTTCATATGAATAAAACGCATTGGCTTACCCTTAATTTATCATCGCTGCATGCTTCACAATCCATGGCGGAAAACCTCATGTTAACTTCGTATAATTTGGTATACCAGGGACTCACCAAAAAAATAAGACAAGACCTTGAGAATCGATAAGTACATTTGGGCTGTACGTTTGGCAAAGACGCGTTCAATTTCCACGGAGTTGGTTGTCAAGAAAAAGGTGTTTTGTAATGGCCAACCGGTGAAGGCCGCCAAAGAAGTCAAGCCAGGAGATGTCCTTAAATTTCAAAAAGCCAATGCTTGGTTTTCTTATAAAGTGCTGGAGTTAACCGAAAAGCGCATTGGCGCTGCATTGGTGCCAACGTACCTGTTAGACATCACTTCTGAAGAAGAAAGGTTAAAATGGCGAAATTATATCGAGGCTCAAAAAGTCTACCAGCATTACGGAACGGGAAAACCAACCAAAAAAGACCGCAGGGATATTACCCAATTTACCGATGGAGCCACCTGGTTCAACGAGGAAGTTTGAAAAAAAAAGTATATTTGGGGTTAATGCAACCTAACAGGCCTTTATTTATCTGGACGGCTATATTTGCTTTAAGCTTGTTTAACACCTTTTTTTCTCAAGGCTTTCAGGTAAATTTTCAAGGACAAAAGCAACAAGGCATGGGTTGTGCAGGATCCGCTTTGATGCAAGATGCTTCTGCTTTGTTTTACAACCCCGGAGCAGCTTGTTTTGCTTCAGCGAGCGAAGTCAATGTCGCTTCGACCCCCATTTTCGCAAACGTCATGTACGTTGATTCATCGACCCAAGAGGTATTTCGGACAAAAAACCCTGTAGGGACTCCCTTTGCTGCCTATGCATTAATCCAATCAAAGAAGTCCCATCGGTTAGCATGCGGGATTTCCATTACGACGCCCTTCGGAAGCACTGTTCAATACGAGGAGGCATGGATTGGTCGCTTTGCGATTACCCGATTAGCCATGAAGGTTTTTCACATTCAGCCAACGGTTTCGTTTAAAGTTACCGACAATATTGGTGTTGGGGCGGGATTCGTTTGGTCGCCTGGTGAGGTGGAGCTCGAAAAAGATCTTCCTGTGCAGTTCAACGATGGCACCTTTGGCCATGCTAAGATTTCCGGTACAGCAAGGGGGTTCGGGTATAATGCGGGTGTTTTTTACAATTCCGGTGGTTTTCTATCCGCAGGACTTTCTTATCGTTCGGGCATCAACATGGCGGTCAAAACCGGAACGGTCGAGTTTCAAGTACCCGGTGGTTTGGAGGCTAATTTCCCCAATGGATCGCTAACCTCCAGCTTGCCACTTCCGTCCGTTGTTACCTTAGGGTTGAATGTTAAACCCTGCAAGAACTGGAATGCAGTGTTGGACGTAAATTATGTTGGTTGGAAAACGTATGATACCTTATCCTTTGATTATGCCACGAACACGTCCTCGTTGCTTGACACTAAATCTGCCCGAAGGTATAAGAGTATTTTGGCTTTTCGAGCAGGACTGCAATTTGCCGCGATTTCCGACGAATCTGGTCCAAAGCTCATCGGGAGGATCGGCGGTGGATTTGGCTTTTCTCCGGTTCAAAGCGGGCATGTTACTCCCGAAACGCCCGATGCCGACCGTTGGTATGGAACAGCGGGATTATCTTACGTTTTTTCTCAGCATTTCAGCTTAGATGCATCGCTTTATGCAACAAAACTCCAGCGAGCTGATACCAACTACGAAACGGGATTAAGTGGAACTTTCACCACTATTGCTTTTTGTCCGGGCTTTGGTGTAAATTACAAATGGTAAATCTTATGCGGCAAGTATATTTTCTTATTGTGTTCGTGATGTTGGTTGCTTGTAAACCCAAAGCGCCGGAAAACGTGTATACCGCAGGCGAAGCCGACTTTTCAAGTTTTACAGCGATCGGAGATGGGCATACTGGGGGCTACATGGACGATGCGCTTTACCGAGACGGGCAAGAAAATTCCTTGGGAACCCTTTTACAACGTCAACTAACCCTTGTGGGAGCCTCCGATGTTTCCGTTCCATGGATGGAAACGGGAAACATCGGAGTAAATTGGAACGGACAAGCAAGGTTGTTGCTTGGGTACAAAACCGATTGCCTGAACAACACCTCCCTTTCCCCTTTACGCCTAAGCCCTCAAGGCGAATTAAGTTCGCTTTCTACGAGCGCGTACAATCCCAGTAGTAAATTTTCTAATTTCGGTGTACCCGGATTGCGCACGATTGATTTGGTGTCCTTTTTACTGGGCAACCTCAACTTTGTAAATTACAACCCCTTTTTTGCACGTCTTTCAAAAGATCAATTTAATTTTCCGGGATCAGGTTCCTTCAGCACGTATCAAGAAAATGTGTTTGACGGAGGTTATCCCTCTTTTTGTTCTATTTATTTAGGAATCGAAGACGTGCTTCCCTTTGCGAAAAGTGGTGCAACGTCTAACCCCATGTCGCCTGTTGCCGGATTGCCTGGAATAGGATTTGAAGAATCCTTGGGGCAATTGTGCCAACAGTTGCATGCTCAAAACGTAAAAGCCGTGATCGCCACCATTCCCAATGTAAGCGAATGGCCTTTTTTTAACACGATTCCCTACAATGGGTTGAAATTGGACGAAGATAAAGCGGCTTCGTTAAATCAAATTTACAACCCCTTAGGCTTTTCATTTGTGGTAGGAGACAATCCCTTTATGATTGCCGACCCGAATGCCGGAATGTTTGGCGTTCGACCAGCGCTTCCTGGAGAAAAAATTCTGTTGTCTGCGCCCTTGGATTCGGTTAGGTGCTACCAAATGGGCTCCGTATTTCCGTTTAGAAATGAATTCGTACTTACCTTGGATGAACTGAATGAAATTCAAACCCGAATCGATCAGTTCAATGCCATTATTCGACAGAAAGCGGTTGCGTACGGATTTGCTTTGGTCGAAGCTCAAAACTTTTACAATAAGCTGCCTTCAGGATTTGCCTACAACGGAGTTACGCTATCGGCCAAATTTGTTTCAGGAGGCGTGTTTTCTTTAGACGGCATTCATCTAAACCCAAGAGGCAATGCCCTTTTGGCCAATGAATTCATTAAGTCAATCAACCATTCGTTCAAATCTAATATCCCTTTAATCAATGCATTGATGTTCAATGCAGTTTTATTTCCTTAAATTTATCCTATGAAACAAATTTACCTATTGCCTTTTCTCGTTTTTTGTGCAACCTACAGTATTGCTCAGCCATGTCTAAATGGGCGCTATGCCTCTGAGGTATTCCCTAATTATACCTTAACCAGTAACATTAGCTACGGTTCGAATACCTCCTTTTCGGGCTCCACAACCAATCTTAGGTTGGATTTTTATGAACCTACGGGCGACGTAGAACCCAACAGACCTCTGATTCTTTGGGTACACGGAGGCAGCTTCCTAGGAGGGTCAAAGACAGATCCCGACATGACAGCATTATCTCAGCGCTTCGCGAGAAAGGGTTTTGCGTGCGCTTCGGTGGATTATCGGTTGGGGTTTTTTCCCATCGATTCTGCAAACGCGGTAAAGGCTGTTGTGAGAGCAGTGCAAGATCTGAAGGCGGCAATACGGTTTTTTTATAAAGACAAACAAAATAATAATACTTACAGAATTGACACAAATCATATCTACATTGGCGGGAGTTCAGCCGGAGCTATAACCTCATTGCATGTTGCATATTTAAATGACGAGTGTGAAATATCCGGATATTTGAGTCAAAACGCCATTAACCAACTTGGGGGACTCGATGGTAACAGTGGAAATCCCGGCTATTCATCGAGCGTGAAGGGGGTGATCAACATGTGTGGCGCCTTAGCCAAGTATGTTTGGTTAGAAGCAGGGGATGTCCCCTTGGTTTCCATTCACGGAACCCTTGACGGCACGGTTAAATACAACCGCGGAATCGTGAATCCGGGAACAGCACTAATGTATTTAGATGGCAGCAGAATACTGCACGAAAGAGCCTGTGCAGTAAATGTTTCGAGTGATTTTTATACTTTCACGGGCGCCGGCCATTGCCCTTACATTGGTAATGCTGCATACATGGACACCACAGAGCGTTTTATCCGAGATTTTATGGTCAATCAACTGGGCTGCAATGAAGTTCCTTTGCAAATTGCGAATGCCCCGCTTCAACAAGCGATATTGTATGCCTCCACCTATTGTGATGGTTCACCGGCGAATGAAACATGCATCGCGGGAGTTGAGGAATTAATGGCATCAGAGAACGCTATTATTTATCCGAATCCAAGCAATGGGCTTTCCATTTTTGCAGCAGAAAACGCCGTTAACCAATTAGACATTTACGATGCCATGGGCAGGAAAATTTACAGCATTACGGGTCTTTTTAAGGAGAAAGTCCTTGAAATCGAAAACCTACAGAAAGGCACTTATTGGGTGCGTTTTCAGTTGGAAAACGGAACGGTTGGCGTTAAACAATGGGGAATTCAATAACTTTACAAAAACAACGTAATACCGTAAACATGAAAAAGCATTTCTTTGCTCTTGTTTTTTTTGTTGTGGGCTTCAATGCAACGGCACAAACATGGAGCAACGACGTTGCCCAAATTTTTTATAATAAATGCACTTCGTGCCACCATACGGGAGGAATAGCGCCATTTCCCTTAACGACGTATCAAGAAGCTTCTCCCATGGCGGCAGCCATTTATGCGGCCATTTCTCCGGGAGCTACGCACCAAATGCCCCCGTGGCCGCCGGACAATAATTACCAACAATACCTGCACGACCGCGCTTTAACTGCAGCCGAAAAAACCACGTTGTTCAATTGGTTAAATAACGGTTTTCCGGAGGGCAATCCGGCACAAACGCCCCCGCCACCTATATATAATGTTGGTAGTATACTAGGCAACGGAGATTTGATGGTGAAAATGCCGAATTATGTTTCGAATGCTACCTCACAGTTGGACGACTATGTTTGCTTTGCCATTCCAACGAATTTGACCCAAAACCGAACCATAAAAGCGGTTGAAGTAGTACCAGGAAACATGGAAATAGTGCACCATGCCCTGATTTACATCGACCACAACGGGGTTGAAAGCACCAATATCAATGGGTTTTGTTCCAGCCCGAGTTCTGCAAGCACTGAGTTGTTGTCGGCCTATGTTCCCGGTTCAGCGCCGCTCATTTTTCCTTCCACACCACCCTTGAAAGTTGGGGTAGATATTGGTCCGGGATCAAAAATATATTTCGCCATGCATTATCCGAACGGAAGCGCCGGAATGCTCGATAGCACCAAGGTTATTCTTCATTTTTATCCTCCAGGAGCAAGCGGTATTCGGCAAGTATCCGCGAATCCGGTGATTGGCAATTACATTTTCAACCTTCCTGCCAATCAAGTTACGACCTTAACGGCACAGTATCCGAACAACGGAGGAATACCCGTTGCCATTTCTGCCCTTTCTGTTGCTCCCCACATGCACCTATTAGGCAAGAGCATTAAATCTTATGCCTTGTCGCCCAACAATATGGACACTTTAAAGCACATTAACGTACCTGAATGGGATTTTCATTGGCAAGGGTTTTATACGTTTTCTCACTTGCAAAAAATACCCGCGGGTTATAAGGTTAAAGGAGAGGCTGTTTACGACAATACTTCCAATAATCCGCACAACCCCAATAACCCTCCTTTGAATGTGCAGTTTGGCGAGAACACCACGGATGAAATGTTCATCGTTTATTATCATTATTTACTGTATCAGGCAGGCGATGAAAACTATGATTTAAGCGAATTGGTAAGCGCAAGTTTGCCGGAATATCAGGGTTTTCAATCGGATGAAATACATGTTTCACCTAACCCATTCTCAGAAGGGACCGTTGCGTTATCCTTTAAGGAAGTGTTCACGGAAGGAATGAAGGCAACGATTTACAATGCTCAAGGAGCTTTTATTCTCGATCTAACTCCACAATTGGTTCCTGGTGAACATCAATTGTTATGGAATGGCATGGGGGCCGATAATAATCCTTGCACACCGGGACTTTATTATGTTTCGGTAAACCGCGACGGAAAATTCTGTTCCGCCAGGCTGGTGAAGCAGTAGCATTTGTAAAATCGAAGGTTTTTAGTACTTTTACGTTCGATTGGGTCTCGTGGCCGAGCGGCTAGGCACCGGTCTGCAAAACCGTATACTCCGGTTCGAATCCGGACGAGACCTCTCTAAAGCCCCTTGCGGGCTTTTTTTAAGCGGCTCATCATAGGAATAAGAAATATATGTTCCCTTTTGAAGATTCAAGAATATCTGCTATATTTGGCACACCTAAAATTTAAATTTCATTTATCATGAGCAAAACAGAAAATAGTGGATTAAAAAGAACCTTTAGTGGCTTCTCGGCCGTAGTAGCTTTTCTTGCAATGGCGTTAGCTTTGGTTGCAGGTATTTTGATTTATGAATACATCTTTGGCGCTCCGGGCAATTTTGTTGACAACGATTCAAGTGCAGAGCCACTGGAAGGCAATTTGTTGGGGGTTATCTACAAAGGTGGGTTCATTGTACCCGGGTTGGTTGCCATTAATATTATCATCGTCATTTTTTCCATCGAGCGCTTGGTAACCTTGTTGTTGGCAAATGGCAAAGGCAAATCCGCACAATTTATTGAAAGCATTAAGGGATTTATGAAAAACGGTAATTTACAAGGGGCAATAACGGCATGCGATGCCCAAAAAGGTTCTTTGGCAGCAGTAGTCAAGGCGGGAATGATTAAGTATCAGGACATCTCCTCCGACAATAGCATGGATAAAGAACAGAAGTTGGAGACCTTGAAAAAAGAGCTTGAGGAAGCAACAGCGCTGGAACTACCGATGCTTTCGAAAAACCTAACGGTTCTCTCTACGTGTGCAACAATCGCTACTTTGGTCGGCCTTATAGGTACCGTATTGGGTATGATTCGCGCTTTTGCCGCCATGTCTCACGGGTCACCCGATACTGCTGCGTTGGCAACAGGGATTTCCGAGGCTCTAATTAATACTGCCTTTGGTATAACTGCCTCAACCATTGCCATCATCATGTACAATGTTTTTTCTACGCAAATCGATTCTATGACCTACAGCATCGATGAGGCGAGCTTTACCATTGTTCAAGATTTTTCTTCTAAAAATTAAGGTAAGAATTAACGAAAGTTATGCCTAAATTAAAAATACCGAAAAGTTCTCCGGCGATTGATATGACCCCAATGGTTGATCTAGCTTTTCTGTTGGTGACTTTTTTTATGCTTGCAGCTTCCTTTCGACCTAGCGAACCGGTTACTGTCAACACGCCTTCGAGCATCAGCGACAAGGTAATACCTGAGAACATGATCATGGTTACCGTTTCAGAGGATGGGAAAGTTTATTTCAATTTGACCGGCGCAGAAGCTCGAAAAGAAGCGTTAACGAATATGATGGGGTTATACAAAGTTTCCCTGTCGGAAGAGCAGGTGGAAAAGTTTTCCTTGATGTCAACGTTTGGCTGTTCCATGAAGGAGCTCCCTTCATACATTGATCTTCCAGGGGATAACCGCAAGGAATTTGTTACCAAAGGAATTCCGCTAGACTCGTTGGACAATCAACTGAAAAGTTGGATTTCATACAGCAACCTAGCCGCGCTAAACTCTGGGCAAACGGCGTATAACGAGGCCAAGCGAAAAGGGCTATCGCCTGTGGCAAATGATTTTAAACCTAAGTTCGTTGTTCGAGCGGACGGCAAAGCGCTTTACAAAAAAGCGGAAGAAGTTATTGATGTGTTTCAGGAATTAAACCTCAATAATTTAAACTTTGTTACCTCCTCTGAAATTAACCCCAACAATTAAAAACCAATCATGGCAGAAATAGCAGAAGAAGGTGGCGGAGGGCACGAAAAAAAGGGGAAGAAGCGCGCTAAAAAAACCTCTACGAGAGTCGACATGACCCCCATGGTGGACTTGGCGTTTTTATTATTAACATTTTTTGTACTTACCTCTACCTTTAGCAAACCCAAGGTAATGAGCTTGGCGTACCCTGCGAAAATTAATGATCTGCCGCCAGGGGAATCCCCGAAAATAAATAACGGAATAACGTTCTTGTTGTCAGAGGATAAAATATTTTACTACACTGGTGAGTTTTATCCGGCAGATCGGCCAGGTAAAGATGGCCCCACAAAATTGACCGCAACAGATTTTAGCGCATCTGGACTTCGAAAGGTGTTAGCTGATCTTAACTCTTACGTTCTTTTGAGAAAGGAAGGATTGGTGAAGAAAGTGAAAGCTAAGCAAATGGCAGATACCACCTACACGCGGGAAATGGAACAATTAAAAGGAAAGCCTGAAGCGTTGAAAGTGTTAGTGAAAACAGATGACAAAGCCCTTTGTAAAAACTTTATTGACTTAATTGATGAAGTGAAAATTGCTGAAATTGGTGTAATTGCTCCTGTTCCAATGCTTCCTGCCGAGTTAAAGTTACTGGAAACTGAAATAGACAAGTAAGGTTATGGATTTAATATTTGTTTGGGTGGTAGTCGGTTTGGTATCGATTTATTCATTGTTCAGCTATATTTCAGCTCGGGGATGGTTGGTGACTTCTACCGAGAGAAATGAATTGGTTTTTGAACATCGCAACAAGGACTACGGGGCTTATCAGTTGCGCAAAAATTATAACAAACGTCTGGCCTTAATCATGGCAGGTATGGTGTTAACTTTTGTGTTAGGCGCATTAATTCTATTCATTGTTCGAAATTTACCTAAAGAAGAGATTGATGCCCCAAAAAGCAGCGATAAGACTTGGACAGTGCAGCCTCCTCCCGAGGACATTCCTCCTCCTCCCACAACACCACCCCCTCCGCCATTGGAAAAAATGACGGCCTTTATTCCTCCGGTCATCGAAGACGATCCGGTCACAGATCCCATACCCACTCAAGCGGAATTAGAGGAAACAAAAGCCGGGGATAAGACGCAAGACGGGAGCGATGAAAATTTTGATCCTCCAGCTCCATCGGAGGGTCCTAAAGAAATTGAAGAAAAGCCCGAGCCAATTGAAACCTTTGTAGAGGAAGAAGCTGATTTTCCAGGAGGCGCTGCGGAAATGGCTAAATTCATCAATGAGAACATCGATTATCCTCAAGAGGCAATTGATTTGGGAATTAAAGGTAGGGTTACAATTAGGTTTGTTGTAGAAAAAGACGGTAAGGTTTCTAACGTTTCTGTAGCTGGTCCTTTGGCAGGTTGCAAAGCGTGCGATCGGGCTGCGGTTAAAGTGGTTGAAAAAATGCCGGCATGGAAATCCGGTAAGAATGGAGGTCGAGCCGTTAGGACTTGGGTAACTCTTCCAATTAAATTTGAAGTGAATTAATTGATTCGCTTGCAAAAGCAACATCTCCTAGCTGTTTTCCAAGGTTTTTTTGGTATGGATTTTAGGGTAATAAATTTTGGGTTAGGAATGTGTGTGTTTTTAGCCACACTTGTTTTGGGAGGGTTTTTGGCTTTTAGTGATATCGTTCCAAGCCTTTTGGGTTGGAACCGAGTTTTTTTAATAGCAGTCTTATTTTTTTATGGATTGTTTAGGCTTTACAGGGCAATAAAAGCATACAAACATGAAAAAGAGTAAAACTTACCACTCTTTCGTCTTTCTCCTGTTTATCGTATTGTTGGTTGCTTGCGAAACCCACGAGAATCCTTTTGCCTATCAAACCGATACTCACGGAAGGGGCAAAACAAGCGTATTGATTGAAGATTCCTATCGGCCTCTTTTTTTAACAAGTATCTATACGTTTGAGAGCCAGTTTCCGAAAGCGACGATAACGCCTAAATTTTTATCCGAAGGGCAAATCATTGACAGTTTCTTTGCCAATAAAGTAAAGACCATTTGTATCTCAAGAGATTTTACCGAAAAGGAAAAAGATTTTTTGAAGTCCCAAAATGTAGAGGTTAAAAGCCATTTAATGGCTTATGACGCAGTAGCGCTTATTGTGCACCCTTCGAACAAGGACACCTCTGTTTCCGTTGGGCGCTTGAAAACATGGTTATCTGAAGATGGTGCTAAGTGGCCCGCCTCAGGTAAGCCCGTTAAAATGGTTTTTGATAAAGTTAATTCAGCAAATTTTAATTATTTGACGAACTTGTCGGGAAAGAAAACGTTGTCAAATTCCGTGTATGCTTTGTCGTCTAACGAACAAGTGATCAATTATGTTAAAACAAATCCCAACGCGTTAGGGTTTATCGGAGTGAATTGGATATCAGACCAAGAAGACCTTAATGTTATGAATTTTTTAGACAGTTTAAGAGTGTTGTATGTAAGCAAGGTAGAGGGCGCAGTTGGTTTTCAGCCCTACGCAGGAACCATATGGACGCAAGAATACCCCTTACACCGTGAAATGTGGTTAATTAACAAGGGTAGGCGTGCTGGGCTGAATACGGGATTCGTGATTTTTATGCTTGGCGAGAAAGGACAGTTATTGGTCCAAAAATCGGAACTGGTCCCTGCAAAGACTCCTGTTCGTTTGATTCAACTTACAACGAATTAAGTCACAATTTCTTTTGTGTTATCCTAAAACCGAAGTAACTTTGGCAACCTTATTGATATTAAGTATAAAAACACCATCATGAAGCAGTATATTTTATTCGGCTTATTCGTATGTGCGACTTTGAATTTATTGGGTCAGTCCTTGGGCGACGCGATTAAGAAAACGAACAATGAACGGTATCCTGAAGCGCTCCGAGACTTTAAAAGATTGGTTGCAACAACGCCAAATGACGGAAATGCCTATTACTATTTTGGCGATTGCTATTTCAAAAAAGGAGAAATAGACTCTGCAGTTTTAACCTGGAATAAAGGGTTCGAGGTGGATAACATCAATCCAATGCCGATGGTCGGTAAGTTAAGATCCCTTTGGATAAAAGGAGATAAGGCTGCCGCTCAGGTTGAACTTAATAAAGCCCTTGAATTAACTAAAGGAAAAAAATTAGTTGCTAAGCGTTCTGAAGTGTTAAGGGGTGCAGCTGAAGGATACATAAAGTCTGAAATCAAAGATTTAGATCAAGCGCTTACTCTATTGCTTGAGGCGATCGAAAAAGATCCTACCAACGAGGATAATTATTTATTGCAGGGAGATGCGTTATATGAACAAGCTAAAAAAATTGCCTTAACCAACAACACAGCCCTCAATGCAAACGAGGCGATTAAAAGTTATAACAAGGTACTTGAAATAAATCCGAAATCACCTCGGGGTAAATTGCGCGTTGCCAACATTTACCAAGCAGCGGAAAACGAAGTAGAGGCGAATAGAATTTATAAGGAGGCTATTGCGATTGATTCCACCTTTGCTCCTGCATATCGAGAACGGGCGGAAATGTTAATGCGTTTTGATAAAATGAATTTGGCCATTCAAGATTGGAAAAAGTTTCTTGCCTTGAATAACAACCGAGATTCTCGTTACCGTTATGCCGGTGCCTTGTATAAAGCGAAACAATATTGTGAGGCTATTGAAATGGTTGTGGGAGTTAATCAAGAAGGGCTGATAAATTTTTATACGGAGCGAATTTTAGCAAAATCGTATCTAGAATGCCAAAACTTAAGTAATGCCATGCAACTAGGTCTCGACGCCAGTAATCGGTTTTTTAATCTGGCTCCGGAAAAGGAACTTACCTACTTAGATTTTAAAACGAGGGGTGCCCTTTTAATGAAAACGGGCAGCGACTCGCTTGGGTTGATGGAATGGGAAAAGGCCATGCTGTTAAGCGAAAACGCGTTGAAAGAGTTGTCGTCAGAAATGGCCCGCGAATATTGGAGGATGAAGAAGTACGATAAGGCGATTGAAACCTACATGAGGCGCCAATCGGTCGTTGAGTTGACGCTGCAGGAGCTTTATAACCTTGGTCAGTGCTATTTTTCGGGCCCTAAGAACTTTAAGGAAGCAGACACTTTATTTGCTAAGGTTGCGGCGATGTCACTTAATTACGCGCCTGCTTACATGTGGAGAGGAAGATGTAATTTTCAAATGGATCCCACCAATGCTCTTTGGTTGGCCAAGCCTTATTACTCAAAAGTTTTGGAGATTGTAGTAGGCGATGATCGAAAAAAAGAGTCCAATAAGAAAATGGTGATTGAGTCGGCTCGGTATATGGGAGGATATTACGGGGCTTCCTCGGAGAAAGATCCTGTAAAGGCGAAAGAATACTTTCAAATCGTATACGATGTAGATCCCAGCGATGCCCAAGCAAAGCAAATTTTGGGGATAAAATAATTTAAAGGGCTTAAGCCTCTTTGATAATAAGGGATCGTCCGGTCATTTCGGGAGGAATGGGGACATCCATGAGTTCCAAGAGCGTAGGAGCCACATCCGCCAAAATTCCACCATTCATCCGTTGGAAGGAACTATTGATTAAGATGCAGGGAACGGGATTTAAGCTGTGAGCGGTATTGGAACTGCCGTCGGGGTTTTCAGCAAGGTCAGCATTTCCGTGGTCAGCAAGGACGAGGATGTTATACTTCTTTTTCATGAGATCATTCACCAAACGACGCAACTCGCGGTCAACTGTTTCCACGGCTTTGATAATTGCCGCATAATTTCCCGTATGCCCCACCATATCAGGATTGGCGTAATTAAGGCAGATGAATTCGGCAAGGTGGTTATCCAGATAAGCAAGAAGTTGTTCAGTAACCTCAGGCGCGCTCATCTCAGGTTGTAAATCATAGGTTGGTACTTTAGGTGAAGGCACCATGATTCGGTGTTCAAGAGGGAAAGGCACCTCTCTCCCGCCATTGAAAAAATACGTGACGTGAGGGTATTTTTCCGTTTCAGCAATTCGTACCTGACGTATTTGTTCGTTTGAGAGGATTTCCCCTAGCGTATTTTTTAATGCCGTTTTATCAAAAATTACCTCAACGTTTTGAAAAGTTTCGTCGTAGGGAGTCATTGTAAGATATCGCAGCTTGAGAGGAACCATTCCGTGTTCAGGAAAAGCTTGTTGAGTCAAGGCCTTGGTAATTTCTCGTGGGCGATCGGTCCGGAAATTGAAACTGATCACCACGTCTCCTTGTTCAATGATTCCGGCTGGGTCTACCACCAAACCCGGCAAAAATTCGTCGGTAACTCCCTGCTTATAGTAACGCGTTATTTCCAATAAAGGGGTTTTGGTTTTTTTACCTTGACCGCGAACGAATAATTCATAGGCCTTAGCAATACGTTCCCATCGGTTATCGCGGTCCATGGCATAGTATCGTCCGATGATCGAAGCCAACCTCACCGCATCACTTTCGAACGTTAATAAACGGGAAAGGTCTTTTAGTGCACTTTTGGGACTGCAATCCCGACCATCCGTAATCGCATGAATGAACGTGTTTTTTACATTGGACTTGGTACAAAGGTGAATTAAGGCTTCCAGGTGATGGTATGCGCTATGGACCCCTCCATTTGAAACCAGGCCGAGTAAATGCACCTTTTTACCGTTTAGGTTAGCATAGGATAATGCATCAGAGAGCACAGGATTGTTATAAAAACTTCCGTCCTCAATGGAGCGATTAATGCGGGTTAATTCTTGATAAATAACCCTACCTGCCCCGAGGTTCAGGTGTCCGACTTCCGAATTTCCCATCTGCCCGCTTGGAAGGCCTACTGCCTCGCCACACGTTGTAAGAGTTGAGGAGGGATTATTGGCATAAAGATGGTCCATGAAAGGCGTATGAGCATGGTAGATAGCATCAGCGCGGCTCTGATCTCCAATCCCCCATCCATCGAGAATAATGAGCGCCGCTTTATTTGCCATAGGGCAAAGATACGATGAAGCACGAACCCTTGGACAAGGCTTGGTAATTTAAACCACCCCCCTGAAGCACAGCCATTTCGCGAGCAATGTAAAGGCCTAATCCCGTACCGCTGCGCTCTCTGATTTGATCGTTTCCAGAGCGGTAAAATTTATCAAAAATATAAGGGCGATCCATTTCTAAGACTCCAATGCCGTTGTCGATTACGTGTATTTCAAGGGATGTTTTTTGAGCAATAAATTCCACGCAAATTTGGGTGCCTCCATATTTAAATCCATTTTCGATGAGGTTTTTTAAAATGAACGTCAACATATGAATATCGCATTGGAAAGGGGTGTTGTCTTGACTTTTCCAAAGGATGTTATATTTTGACTCAGGAAAATGCAAGGTAAATTCGCGAAGGAATTCCTGAGGCGCAACCTGGGTTAGGTGCACATTGAGGGCCTTTTGCTCGAGGCCCGATGCTTGTAAAATGTTTTCAATGAGCTGTTGGGATTTTTTGTTCTCATCTAGGGCCTTTTCGGTAAATTCTTTTAATTGCCTTCCTTCAAACGAGCGTTTCAACATAGTTTGCAAAACCAGCTGCACGCTTGCCAAAGGCGTTTTTAATTCATGAGTCACGGACAGCAGAAAATTGCTTTGTCTTTGATGCAGTGCCAATTCCTGTTGAATGCTGCTGTACAAACGCCCAATTCCGTAGAAAAGGATCGCAAGAAAAACGGTCCCCTCCCCCAATACCATCAGCATTTTAGTTGAATTGCTCTGTAAAAGCAGGTATCCCCACCAACAAAATTGGAGCAGAATGTAAAGCGATAGGAAGATTAGGAGAGTTTTACTGCGCGTAGTTTTCATGTTGTATTTAAGGGTTGTGTGGGTATTTTTCGCAAAACCAAATTCGAAAGGGTAAGCTCTAAATAATCGCCGATTTTTCCGGCGGTTTTAGCGTTATCGTGAAAAACTAAGATGTCGCCTCCTGAAATGTTTTGGATGCGTTTATTGAGTTTTTTCAAGGTCATTTTGGGGTGAAAATCGTAGCTAAACCACGACCATAGAACAATTTTATACCCTCGACTTAATATTTTTTGAGTCGTAAACCCCGGCAGTTTTCCGTAAGGGGGACGAAATAAACGGCTCTCAAAGACGCTCGCACAACGATCCACAGAGGCCAAGTAAGTTTGAGCATCTGTTAGCCACCCGTTTTCGTGATGATAAGTATGATTACCAACAAGGTGCCCTTCCCGAACAATCTGCTGAAAAAGCGCCGGATATTTTTCTACACTCTTACCTACGCAAAAAAAAACCGCTTGAACTTGGTGTTTTTTTAAAATCTCAAGAACTATAGGTGTTGCATCAGGATGAGGACCGTCGTCAAACGTAACGGTGACCCCTTCTGAATGGTCGTTAAACCAAATCCATTTGGGAAATAAACTGCGTAAAATTCGAATGGTAACTCGGTTCATCGCTATTGCCCTCGTAGCATTGGAAGGGGAACAGGCGTTTCGCTTGTATTGGGTGGGGAAGGAGCTGGTGCAGTCCTTTCTAAATACCCGTAATGTTGGCCAATAGCCTCTAGGTTTTGATTTAAAGACCCATATTGTTGGCTGTAATTCCCTGCTCCGCTCGAAACGGGCTCATCGTGTTCGTTTCCTAAGCGAATAAGTTCTGCGGATAATTTGGGCAAGATGCTTTTATATATCTGGTTAATGTTTTTCATTAAACGTTCAGAAAATTTCGAATTCACTGCATTGACGCTAGGATCTTGAAGGGTTGAATGCATTTTGAATATCCCGTCCGTTACCGCAAAAAGTTCGGCCGCATTGTCAAGTTTTGTGCAGATTTGAGCAGAGGTGTTTTTGTAAAATTTTAAGACGCTTTCGTACTGATCTAGTACCTTGTTTCCTAATTGTTCCCCCTTGTTAAATGATTTACACAAATAATACAATTGAACATACTCGTTCAAATTTCCACTGCATTTAGCCCTGACCTGTTGATCCATATATGAGTAAGATTGGTGCTGGGCATTATAACTCAACATATTCAGGGGGTCACATCCGTGAACCTCTCCCATATCAATAACAATTTCGGCAGGCATAACCGCTAACGATTGATTTAGTACCTTAATAGCCTGTTCGCGCTTATTTTCGAGATAAAGTTGTTCGGCAAGCAATAGAAAGTTTGCCCGAAATTGCGTTGTATGCCTTCGGGCGTAGTAGTCGGTCAATACTTTTGGATTTGCCATTGCGCCATATTGATAGACCGAAGTAATATTGCGATACATTTCTTGCAGGTCATAGAAATTGGGTTGGCCCTTGGTCATCGGGTTGAGCGGGGTTAAAACATAGGCCATACCAACTTGTTTTACCCAACCATAGGAAAGCAGCGCGAGAGAAAAACTAGACCCTCGATTGCTGGAGAAATATATGCCCCTTTTCCAATCGTTATTCGCGACAATTTCCATCATCATTAGCTCATCGCGGGTTAGGTAAGGATCTTGGTCCTCTTTAAAGGCAAAAACAAGTTCATCGGCACAACGATTCAAGGCCTTTTGGTCAACTATGCCTGAGGCAACTAGATTTTTTTCGTTTACTTTGAGGCTAAAGGTGTTAGAGGGGAAAAAACTGGTGGCATTTCCCCCTTCTAAAACAATCTGGTTGTTGTCCTCTCGTACGAAGGCCATGGCTTCCGCCAAATCCACTGTTGACCACGGTTTTTCCAGATCGGAAATAAGCTGTTGGACTTTTTCTATGGAATTTTTATCTAAGGTAATGTCTCCGGCTCGGATTCGATCGAAGAGCAGGTTGATTCCTCGAAACTTTTCCAGCATGGTATTGGTAATATTGGAGGTATCTGAGCTTGCAAGCAGGCTGAATGTTTTATCCAGCGCCGCTTGGCTCGCAGGGGTACTAGCTGTGAGGGCTGGCCGCAACAAATTTAAATTGGCATTGAAATAAGCCACGGTTTGCACGGCTTTTGTTCGGTTTCTTTTTAGGCGCAGGTTAATTACGCGCTTCATCAAATCGTCCGAAGCACCCACGGATGCCATATCCGCTAATGAAATAAAATAAACTTGGTCCGTATTACCGGAATACATTAAAATCTGGTCTTCTCTAAATTTAATCGGCAGCATATCCGATTCATAGGCTTTCAGCTTCATTTGATTCGTGTACCAATCGGTTCCCATGAGGGATAGATTGCAAACGCGCACATCGGTTCGTTTTCCCTCCACTTCTTGCAAATACCACAAGGGAAAGGTGTCGTTGTCGCCGTTGGTGAAAAGGATCCCGTTCTTTTTGCACGAATTTAAATAGTTATAGGCAAGATCTCTCGCGGAAGTTTTCCCACTTCGATCATGGTCATCCCATCCTTGAAAACCCATTAGCACAGGGGCAAACATTCCAAGGGCAGAAATTACACCCAGGGTGAGCTTTGTTTGTTTCATTCGACCTAGGCCGTAACTTATCCCAATCATTAAAGCGATGATCAGCGCCGAGAAAAGCCATGCGCCCCCGTATCCGAATATTAAACACAGCACTAACCCCCCCCCAATAAAATACCCCAATTTAAGCATGGTTTTCTTGTCGAAGTTCGTGGCGAAATCATAAAGCGCGTAAACGCCGAAGGCCATCCACATGCAGAAAAAATAAAAAGATCCTGAATAAGCATAATCCCGCTCCCTCGGCTCAAAGGGTTTTTGGTTCAGATAAACCAAAATGGCAATTCCCGTAAAAAGAAAGGCCAACGATAGCACGAACGCGTCCTTTGGGGCGCGGTGAAAATGAAAAAATATACCCAATAAAATCAAAGCCAAAGGGATAAGAAAGAATTGGTTGTGGGCCGCGTTTTCAGAGGTAAAATAAGGTTGTGAGTCGGAAGGGCCAACCCTTGGAGCATCCAACATTTCTATACCGCTGATCCAGTTGCCTCTTAAGTTGTCGCCGTTGCCTTGAATATCATTTTGACGCCCGGCAAAGTTCCAGAGCAGGTAACGGACGTACATCCAATCTACTTGATAGCGGAAGAAATACGTTAAATTTTCCGACATGGAGGGTAAGCGTAAGCCGTCCCGGCCAATTTCTTCGTTTGCGCCGTCGTTGGGATCATAACCACTCCAACTTTTGTAGCCCTCAATCTTATTGGGATCGTTCGCGTCGTACATTCGTGGGAAAAGCGTGGTTTGTTCGTAAGCGGGTTCCGCTCCAGTTCGAATGGAGGCATTGCTTTCGTAGTATTTTTCGGTGATGGTGTAGGCTCCTCGGTTAACTTTTACCCAAGCCTGCGCATCCGACTCACTAATAAAAGCTTTAATGTCGCTATCCCCTTCTTGGACAACAAATCGTCGAAGGTAAAAGGGCGACAAATCTCCCCAACCATCTCGGGAGGTAATTCTTGGCCGACCGTTGTCGTCAAGAACTTCATTGAGACGGTATGAATTCCAGTAGGGACCGGATAAAATTGGGTTGGAGCCGTACTGTTCACGTTTTAAGTAGGAATGCAGGGTAACTAAGTTTTCAGGGTCATTCTCATCCAAAGGGGTATTGGCGTTGGATCTTATGACGATAACAGCGAATGAACCGTAACCAATTAGCAACAAGGTAAGCCCCATCACCACGTTGTAAAGTAGCGTTTTGTTTTTGCGGTGCGCATAACGAATAGCCAATACGCACGCGCCAGTTAACAGGATAAAGAAAAATACGGTGCCGCTAAAAAAAGGAAGACCCAATGAATTTACGAAGCCAACTTCTAATTTACTGGCCAATGAAATCGACCCCGGAATAATTCCTTCTTGAATAAAACCGAGGGATAAAACTGAAATCAAACCAGTTAAAACCAGGCCTTTTAACGTAGTTTTTTCGGTGATGTTGAAATAGATGATGTAACCGATTGCTGGGACAACTAAAATACCAAGCAAGTGGACCCCAACGGCCAGTCCTAACAGGAAGAAAATGATTAAAATCCAACGGTTTGGAGCGCTGGCCGAAATTTGATCCGCTGCGCGCATTTCTTCGTCCCATTTAAGCGCTGCCCAAAAAATGATTGCCGTGAAGAGCGAGGCCATGGCATAAACTTCGCCTTCAACAGCTGAAAACCAAAAAGAGTCCGAAAACATGTAGGCGAGCGAAGCGATGGCTGCTGAAACCAATACCATTACCTGATCTTTGGAATTAGCGCTATTGGTAAGTTTTCGCAATAACAGGGTGAGCGACCAAAACATAAACAAAATGGTGAATGAACTTGAAAGCGCTGAGAGACCATTAATCCATAATGCAACAGATTCCGGTTGCGCAAAAAATGAAAATAACCTGCCAAGTACCATAAATAACGGCGCTCCCGGCGGATGTCCAACTTCCAGTTTATACGCGGCAGTAATGTATTCGCCACAATCCCACAAGCTGGCAGTCGACTCCATGGTCATCAAATAAACAAGCGTGGCAACGGAAAAAATCGACCAGCCAATCAACACGTTCAATCGAGAAAAATTCATATTCAAGGGTGTAGTTAATGTACTGCGAAAATAAAAATATAAAATGTAGGTTGAAAGGCTGGAGCAATAAAATTCAGGGATGTTCCTTTTTAATAATGAAATAAAGTTCCTAAATTTGCACGATGATTGACCCATGGTGTAACTGGCAACACGTCTGGTTTTGGTTCAGAAGAGTCTAGGTTCGAGCCCTAGTGGGTCAACAATAAAAATCTTGCGAAAGCGAGATTTTTTTTTAACTTTTTAAACCTGTTATAAACTCATTTGGTACTATGCACGAAAAGAGAGCGGCGAAATCCATAAAAGACCTCGGGGAATTTGGGTTGATAGAACATTTAACACAGAGCTCTAAAGCGAAAGGGGGAAGCACGATTTTTTCCATTGGGGATGATTGTGCAGTCATTGAACGCGATGGACTGTCCTACACCCTTGTTTCAAAAGACGTAATGATGGAGAACATTCATTTTGATTTAATGTATGTTCCATTGAAACACCTGGGATTTAAGGCGGTTTCGGCGGCATTATCCGATGTTTTTGCTATGAATGGAACGGCAGAGCAAATTTTAATAGCCGTTGCTGCATCGAGTCGCTTCCCTCTTGAGGCTTTTGAGGAGTTGTATGAAGGAATTCATCATGCCTGTTCTGTATTTGATGTGGATTTGGTGGGGGGCGATACGAGCAGCGCCGCTCAAGGTCTGATGGTTTCGGTTTCGGTCATTGGAAAGGTGGATAAGTCCAAAATTTGCTACCGATCCGGAGGAAAGCCCAATGACCTTCTTATCCTAAGCGGGGATTTGGGAAGACCCTACCTGGGCCTCCAAATTTTAGAGAGGGAAAAGAGTGTTTTTTTATCAAACCCACAAATACAACCTGAATTAGACCGGTTTGATGTTTTAGTAAAAAAACAGTTGATGCCTTCGGCGCGCAAGGATATTATCGAATTGTTAAGTGCGTTGGAAATAGTCCCAACATCCATGATAGACGTTTCAGATGGATTGGCCTCTGAGTTGCTTCATTTGTGCAACCGGGGCAAATTGGGCTGCAATGTTTACGAAAACAAACTTCCCTTCCACGAGGAAACCCTGTTAATGGCTACAGAATTTAATTTAACCCCTTTAACTTGCGCAATGAACGGAGGGGAGGAATATGAACTCTTGTTTTCGATTTCCCAAGAAGACTACCCTAAAATTCAAGGAAATCCACATTTTACGATAATTGGACATTTTACGGTCGAGAACGAGGGGTGCAATCTCATTGATAATTCGGGGACGGCGCATCCGTTAAAAGCTCAAGGTTGGCGTCATTTCTAGTCAATTCTAGGAAGATTAATCGGCATTTTCTGCACCAAGGAAAGGGGGTATTCTATCGGCAATTTGTTAGCAAACCAGAGGGCTTCAATTTCCGTGCGGAAGTCGCCGACGACTAACTTGAAATTGGGCGATTCAAAAAAGATGTAGGCATCTGTTTTGGGATATTTTTCCTGAAACTGAAGTTTGATAGAATCAAGAAACGGTTTATTTGAGTCAAAGGCTAAGATAACGCGGTAGCCCAAAACTTGAATTCTCGAGTTTTTTACGCTGTCGGTTAAGACCTGGAAATTGGCATCGCTTTTTACGATGATTTGGGATGAAACGGGAATTTTCACGAAATGAAAAACAATCACCAATAACCCTAATAAGCAATGTTTCATGGATTGTAAAATTAAGCTAAATTTCTCACGAGACAAGGGCGATATTTGTGCTTCCACTCCCTGTTATTTAGAATCATTATAAATTACACAGGATTGTCATAAGAGTGTCACAATTCCTTTTATTGTCCTTAAATTTGCACAAAAAAACGTTCATTAATCAACGATTTTTATTTAATTAAGAACCAACTTTCATGAAAATACCGGAAAATCGAAAGGGTTTAATCACACTGAAAAAGTTCATTTTATTGCTGTGTTGTGTTGCGGTTGTTGAATACGCTCCGTTGTTTGCCCAGGGGGAGGCCTTGTACAAAGCAAAGTGTGCGAGTTGCCATCAGATCGAAAAGAACGGTACTGGTCCGATGTTGAAAGGAGCCCGCCAACGCTGGATAGATGCCGGAGAAGGGGATTTAATCGTTGAGTGGGTTCAAAATAATGCGGCGTTGAGAAATAGTGGTAAATCCAAGAGGGCGGCTGCGGTTTACAAGGAGTACGGTGGAGCTGTGATGCAAATTTTTTCAGAGGTTACACCGGAACAAGTGAACCAAATCCTTGATTATGCCGATGCTCCTCCGGTGGCGCCGCCTCCAGGCACAGCACCAGGAGTGCCGGCTACCGATCCAAATGTCCCGGTGGAGGAAGATGGGGGCATTAGCAATGTTTGGTGGTTATTAGCCGTTGTGTTTATCGTAATTATTCTTTCGGTAAGCGGGGTCCGCAGACAGCTAAAATACGCTACATCCGAAAAAGCGCCCGACAACTCTCTTTCGTATTGGGATGAGTTCAAAATATTAGCGTGGAAAAACAGAGCAATAAGTGGCGTTGTTGGGTTGGTGCTAACCATTGCATCGGTGGTGTTGGTCTTTCAAAGCTTGGGTTCTATCAATCTGATGGAAGATTATCAGCCATCGCAACCAATCGCTTTTCCGCACAGCCAACATGCTGGGGTTAACGGGATTGATTGTAAGTACTGCCATAATTCCGTAGAAAAATCCAAGTCTGCTGGATTTCCAACGGTGAACGTGTGCATGAATTGCCACAAACAAATCAACGGCAAGGACGCCGCTCAACAGGAGCAAATTGCAAAAATATATGTTGCGGCGGGCTGGGATCCTACTATCAAGCCTGCGGGGGCTTACACCGGCAAAACCAAACCCATTGTTTGGAACAAAGTTCACGTTTTACCGGACCACGTTTACTTTAACCATTCCCAACACGTTGTTGCAGGCAAGATAAATTGTACTCAGTGTCATGGGGATATGAAGCAGATGGAGGAAACAGCGAAAGTAGTGCCAGTAGCTGAATTGAACAACGTCGAAGGAAATTTACCGCTTACCAAGCCTACGCTTACCATGGGTTGGTGTATTGAGTGCCACGGAAAAAAAGAAGTGGTCATTGGAGACGGAAGCAATGCCTATTACGATGAAATTCACAAACGCTTGAAAAACAACAAAAAGTTGTATCAACAATATTTAAAGGATGGAAAACTGACCGCCAGCGAATTGGGCGGATGGGAATGTGCTAAATGTCATTATTAATTTATTTTGCGTAGATCGGTTATGGGAGTTACAAAAAAATATTGGAAGGGGATTGAGGAATTAAAACAAACGCCTGACTTCATCCAACAACGGGACCATGAATTCCCCTATCCGTCATCGTTAGCGTCTTTTTTATCCGATGAAAAATTAGCCGAGGCTTCAACCGGCCGCAGAGATTTTTTAAAATTCTTAGGTTTTTCAGTAGCAGCCGCAACCCTTGTGGCTTGTGAGGCACCGGTAACCAAAGCAGTGCCTTATGTGGTCAAGCCAGAACAGGTGACGCCAGGAGTGGCTACGTGGTATGCTTCAACGTATTATGATGGAATCTCGTACGCAAGCATTTTGGTAAAAACGCGTGAAGCAAGGCCAATTTTTATTAAAGGAAACGCCGACTTTGGGTTCACCCGGGGAGGTACTAATCCTCAAATCATTGCCTCTGTGCTCGGGCTTTACGACAGCGATCGTTTAAACGGAGTCCGAAAAAAAGGAAGCGACGCAAACATATTGGTTTCCGAGGCGGATAAAGCGGTGGTTACCGCCTTAAGCAAAGCGAAAGATGTTGTTGTACTCACCCCAACAGTGATTAGCCCGTCCATTAAAAATGCCTTGGAAAATTTGACCTTGAAGTACTCTGTTAACGGACAAAGCGCTGTGAAGGTTGTGCAATACGATCCCATATCTTACTCAGCAATTCGTAAAGCCAATGCGCTTAATTTCGGTGAAGGGCGGATTCCTTCTTACGACTTTTCTAAGGCCAAAACCGTTGTGAGTGTTGGGGCGGATTTTTTAAGTACATGGTTACTGGCCAACGAATACGCTGTGCAATATGGAAGCACGCGTAACCCTGACGGAGCTTGGATGAGCAAGCATTTTCAATTTGAATCGATTATGTCGATTACGGGGTCTAATGCTGATTATCGTGCTCAAGCTAAGCCGTCTGAGTATGTCGGAATTTTAAATTACCTGCTGAAAGGTTTAGTGGGAGAAGGATCGGGTTCTTCTTCCCTATCGAAAGAGGCCACGGCAACTGCCGATGCTGCAATTAAAGCACTAAAAAAAGCGAAAGGCGAATCCTTAGTGGTATGCGGTTCTAATGATCTTGGAGAACAACTGTTGGTCAATGCAATCAACCAACAATTAGGGGCTTATGGAGTAACCATTGACTTAAACAACGAGGTAAGGTTGTTTCAGGGAAATGATGAGGAAGTAAACGCTTTATTCTCCCGAATAATAAGCGGTAAACCTCCTGAGGTGTTGATCAACTTGGGAACGAATCCGGTCTATAATTCGCCGAACGGAGTTTCCTTGAAAAAGGGCTTGGAGCGGATTGGCTTGGTGGTTTCAACTGCGCGTTATGCCGATGAAACGTCGTCTTCTGCTTCTTACATCGTTCCTGATCACCACGCCTTGGAAGGGTGGTGCGATTATCGACCCAAAGAAGACCATTATGCTGTGGCGCAACCGACAATTCGTCCCTTGGGCGACACCTACTCTTCATTGGAATCTTTGCTGGTATGGGCGGGAAAAGCGAAACGAGGCGGAAAAGACTCTTCGGTTGCCTATGATACGATAAGCGCAGGAAGATTGGATTTTGCAAACCTGGTCCACAACAGTTGCGAAACCTTAAACATAACGCCTTTTATCCCCGCGTTTACTGAAAAAAGGTTGAATTCTCAAACAAAATCGGGAGATTGGGAAGTTGTGTTTTATCAAAAAACCGGAATTCGTGATGGGGCTATGCCCAGTAACCCGTGGCTGCAAGAATTACCCGATCCAATCTCTAAAGTAACTTGGGATAATTACATTACCATGAACCCAGGCCAGATGGAAGAGATGGGATATGCAACCACCTTCGATCAGGAGACAGGACTCAACATGGCAACGGTTAATGTGAACGGCCAGTCCCTAACACTTCCCGTATATCCACAACCCGGGCAAGCAGCGAACACGATTGGTATTGCGCTTGGGTACGGTAGAGGATCAAGCGGAGAAGCCATTGGTCGGGCAGCCTATCAAACAAAAGAATACGGGGGAATGGACTTAGACGCTAACGGGCTCAAAAAACCCATTGGCTCAAATGCGTTCACTTGCCTTACGGTAGCGGGGAGTCAAATCCTTTACAGCGCTCCAGTAAGCATTCAAAAGGCCGAAGGAGAATATCCCATTGCCGCAACACAAATCCACCATACGGTAATGGGGCGAGAGTCGATTGTGAAAGAAACGGTGCTCGGCGAGTACCTTAGTAAGGATAAAGAAACCTATAATCCAGCGCACAAATTACAGCGTCTAAATGAACACGGACATCACGAGGAGGCAGCTATTGAAGAATTTGATTTGTGGAATGCGCACCCTGTTGAAAAAGTTGGCCATCGTTGGGGCATGACGGTAGATTTATCTTCCTGCATTGGTTGCGGTTCTTGTTTGGTGGCCTGTCAAGCTGAGAATAACGTTCCAGTGGTGGGCAAAGATGAGGTGCGAAGAGGAAGGGAAATGCATTGGTTACGCATAGATAGGTATTATGCCTCGGGTGTAGAAAGCACCGTTGGCGAGAAAAAAGAAGACGGTACCTTTGGTTACACTGAAGCAGAAATTGCTGCGGATAATCCTGCGGTTGTTCACATGCCGCTAATGTGCCATCATTGCAATCATGCTCCATGCGAAACGGTATGTCCGGTTGCTGCAACCACCCATAGTAATGAAGGGTTAAACCAAATGACCTACAACCGTTGTATAGGAACCCGTTATTGCGCAAATAATTGCCCATATAAAGTGAGGAGATTCAACTGGTTTAACTATCCGTCTTACAAGAAGTTTACAGAAATCAACCCCGCTCAAGATGATTTAGGCCGAATGGTTTTAAATCCAGACGTTACTGTAAGAACTCGGGGGGTAATGGAAAAATGCTCTTTTTGCGTTCAGCGCATTCAAAGTGTAAAACTAGAGGCCAAGAAGGCATCAAGAACTGTGCAAGATGGGGATTTAAAAACCGCTTGCTCCGAAGCTTGTCCCACTCAAGCAATTACCGTTGGAGATTGGAACGATAACTCCTCCAACGTGTACAAAAGTGCCGAAGATAAGCGATCTTATCAAGCCCTTGAAGAAGTGGGCATTAAGCCAAATGTTTGGTACAAGGTAAAAGTTAGAAACGAAGGTTAAAAGTGTTTTAGAAAAAAATAAACTATGCAAAGAGAAGCTGTTATTAGGGAACCCCTCATTTTAGGACATAAGACCTATCATGATGTTACCGAAGACGTTTGCAAACCCATTGAAGACAAGGCTCCTAGAATGTGGTATGTTCTATTTACCATTGCTTTGGTTATTGGTCTGTACGGCGTTGGCTCCATTTGTTATCTATTAGGTACGGGGATTGGTGTTTGGGGCTTGAACAAAACCATTGGGTGGGCTTGGGACATCACCAATTTCGTGTGGTGGGTTGGAATTGGTCACGCAGGAACGTTGATATCAGCCGTTTTACTCTTGTTTCGTCAAAAATGGAGAATGGCCATTAACCGATCCGCAGAGGCCATGACCATTTTTGCGGTTTTTATGGCGGGAACCTTTCCTTTAATTCACATGGGGCGCTTATGGGTTGGTTATTGGGTTTTACCTTTGCCTAATCACTTTGGTTCATTGTGGGTTAATTTTAACTCGCCCCTTCTTTGGGATGTCTTCGCGATTTCCACCTACCTTTCGGTGTCATTGGTCTTTTGGTATATTGGCTTAATTCCAGATTTTGCAACGATTCGCGACAGGGCCAAAAAACCTGTAGCAAAGCGAATGTATTCGATTTTGTCATTTGGTTGGTCAGGGAAAGCCAAGCATTGGAATCGCTTTGAATTGGTTTCCTTGGTCTTAGCGGGATTGGCGACTCCTTTGGTGTTTTCAGTACACTCCATCGTATCTTTCGACTTCGCCACGTCCATCGTTCCGGGATGGCATACTACGATATTTCCCCCTTATTTCGTTGCAGGGGCAGTTTTTTCCGGATTTGCTATGGTTCAAACCCTGCTGCTGGTGATGCGTAAAGCCATGAAACTTGAGGCTTATATCCACACCAAACATGTTGAATACATGAACATCGTCATCATGGTTACGGGCTCGATAGTTGGGACTGCTTATATTACGGAATTATTTATTTCTTGGTACTCAGGCGTTGAGTATGAGGCATATGCATTCTTGAACCGAGCAACGGGCCCATATTGGTGGGCCTATTGGTCGATGATGACGTGCAATGTGATATCGCCGCAACTCATGTGGATTCGCAAACTGCGCAGAAGTTTGCTGTTTACGTTCTTTATTTCAATCATTGTCAACATTGGAATGTGGTTTGAGCGCTATGTGATCATTGTTACCTCTATCCACCGAGATTATATTCCTGCGGCATGGAGTATGCATTATCCAAGCCATATCGATATTGCCGTTTACATTGGTACCATTGGTATATTTTTTACATTTTTCTTATTGTTCGCACGTTATTTTCCGGTGCTTGCGCTGAATGAAGTTAAAACCATTTTAAAGGGATCGGGTCAGTCCTACAAGGAGTCTCCCGATTACCATAAAAACCATTAAGATTATGGCAGAGAAAATAATATATGCGATGTATGGAGACGACGAGGTGCTCAAGTCAAGCGCCAAAAAACTGGTCTCAGGGGGCATAAAAATTGCGGAGGTCTACAGCCCTTTCCCCGTACATGGTATTGATTCAATTATTGGGGTAAAAGGAACGCGATTGGGCATTATGGCCTTTCTCTACGGACTAACCGGATTAACGCTAGCGACCATCGGAATGCGTTATTTTATGGTGGTAGAATGGAAAATGAACATTGGAGGAAAACCCAATTTCAGCTACGTAGAGAACATCCTTGCTTTTATACCAGTGTCCTTTGAGTTTACTGTGTTGTGTGCGGCTCACGGAATGGCGATTACTTATTTATTATTGAACAGGACTCTTCCGGGAATGCCTGCGCAAAATCCAGATCCCCGCACAACCGACAATAAATTTGTTTTGGAAATTCGCTTGTCGGAGCAGACCATCGGAGAGGCTAAAATAGATGAGTTGCTGAAGGATACGGGTTTTGAAGAACTTGAAAAGAAAATAACGGAATAAGATACAAGGATTAACCATGAAAAAGTCCCTCATAATTTGGATAGGTGCGTTATCGATGGCCGTACTCACGATGCCTTCTTGCGCCTCTGATCCCGACAGCCCCGGGTTGGAATATATGCCGGATATGTACAGGTCGCCGGCGGTTGAAGCTTACGTAGATTACGGCGAGGTAAGAGGCAGAATTGATGAACAGAAAAAGGGCAGGTTGACCGCCTTAACACCGCCTCAATTTACGGTCCCTTACTTTGGTAAAGACAGCGCCCTTTTAGATATGATGCTTCCTTATCATAGATTGCCCAATCAATTGATGCGTTCAACGCACGGAGTTTATGGTGAAAGGGTTTCACAAGCCGACGAATATACTTTGGCAACTGCTGATTTATTGAACCCGCTCATGTTGGATGAAAAGATAATCGAAGAAGGTAAAAAATTGTATTCATCCATGTGCCAACACTGCCATGGGGAAAAGGGAGACGGAAACGGCCCAATGGTAACCTCGGGAGCTTATGCTGGAGTTCCAAACTATATGGAGGAAGCGCGAATGAAAATTTCCAACGGCCAAATGTTTTACTCAATTTATTATGGCAAAGGAATGATGGGGGCCCATCGTTCCTTACTCAATAAGCGTGAAATATGGACCTTGGTGCATTACGTTCGCAGCATGCAATACAAAGATTACCTTAAATCGGGCATGGTAACGGATACGACAAAAAAAAGTTAGTTGGCTATGGAATTACAAAATCAAAATAATTTTCAGGTAAGCGCTAATGCAAGGACGTTGGCTTTCACGCTTATGGGCATCGGAGGGGCTTTGGCGGGGATTGGTGTTGGTTTAGGAATAGGAGAGGACCACTTTTTAACCCGAGTTATGACGAACGGCCTCATCAACGCCTTCTTCTTTTTTGCCATTGGACTTGGGGCCTTGTTTTTCCTGGCGTTGAACTATGCCGTTGAGGCCGGTTGGTATGTTGCTGTGAAACGAGTTATAGAATCCGTGGCCTTATACCTCCCTTACGGAATTGCTGTTTTTGGCGGGGTACTCCTCATTATTACCGTGTTACACGGAGCCCATATTTATACTTGGATGGACGGAGAGGTAGTTGCTGAAGATAAAATCATTCAGGGTAAATCGTCCTACCTGAATGTAGTGTTTTTCTGGATTCGTTCGCTGGTTTATTTTTCTATTTATTTGTGGTTTCTTCGTGGATTTCGAAAAAGATCCTTGGAAGAGGACGCCGTAGGGGGATCCGATATTCATTTCAAAAATTATCGTCAGGGAGCAACATTTTTGGTTTTTTTCGCGGTCTTCAGTTCTACCTCCGCCTGGGACTGGTTGATGTCCATAGATGTGCACTGGTTTAGCACCCTTTTTGGTTGGTATACTTTTTCGGGAATGTGGGTCTCTGCGTTAGTCGTTATTGTCCTTACTGTAATTTACCTCAAGAAAGAAGGGTATTTACCACAAGTGAACGAGTCCCATATTCACGATATAGGGAAATGGGTTTTTGCTATTTCTTTCCTTTGGTCTTACATGTGGTTTTCACAATATATGCTGATTTGGTATGCCAATATAGGCGAAGAAGTTACCTATTATGTGATGCGTACGGAAAACTACAAGTTTCTTTACTTTGGGATGTTCTTTATAAATTTTGTTTTTCCGATGTTGATTTTAATGTCCCGAGATGCGAAACGCGACGCGGGGATTTTGACCTTCGTTGGAATCGTCATCCTCGTAGGGCACTGGCTGGATGTTTACATCATGGTATCGGCCGGTTCGCTGGGAGCGAATGCGCAATTGGGAATTTTAGAGTTAGGAATGCTTCTGCTCATGGCTGGGCTTTTCATTTATGTGCTTTTAAAGAACCTCAGCAAAGCGCCTTTGACACCTGTAAATCACCCGTTTTTAGATGAAAGTATGCATCATGAATTCTAAACAAATAAAAAATTAAGATGGAAAGCAGATTGTTGATTTTAGTCATTATTGTTATTGGAGCCATTGCCGTTGCTCAATTGACGCGGCTATACGAATTAGCTTCCAAAATGCGAAAACATGGCGAACATGATATTCAAGACAGGGATAATTACTTGAATGCAAGGTTGATGCTGGTTTTTAACATATTTCAGTTTGGAGCGCTAATCTGGTTAATGTTGGAATATGGTTGGACGGGCATCGGTCCGGCGGCCTCTGTAGAGGGAGAATCTACGGATTGGCTTCTTAACGTTAATTTTGCGATTATTCTTTTTGTATTCTTTATAACCAACTTTTTATTGTTCTTCTTTGCTTATAAGTACGTAAGAAAACCGGGTGTGAAAGCCACGTTTTTTGCGCACAACAACAAATTGGAACTGCTTTGGACCTCGGTTCCGGCAGTTGTGTTGGCGGTAATCATAATACTAGGGTTGCAGTCATGGAATGAACTTACTTCTCCCTCAAGTAAAGACGCCCTAAGAGTTGAACTTTATGCGCAGCAATTCAATTGGACCGCGCGCTACGCAGGAGAAGATAATGTATTGGGAAAAACAGATTACAAATTGATTTTGGCAAGCAATGAGTTAGGCTTAGTAACCTCAGCCACAATCGATTCCTCGATTCATGCAATGCGCTTTGGAAACGGAGGGATTGTGGGGCTGCAAAAATTACTTAATAACCGCGATACGGTACTAACGGATTCAACCCTGTCTGTCTTGCGCACGAATTTAGGCAGGAAAGAAAGATTGTTGCGGTTGTTAAATCAAATGAAAGCTACACATAACGCCAAAAATGACGCGCCTGCTTGGAACGATGTAATCCAAAAAGACACGTTGTATTTGTGTAAAAATAAGCCCTACGAATTTACCTTTCGATCTAAAGACGTAATTCACTCTGCCTATTTTCCCCATTTCAGGCAGCAAATGAACACGGTTCCTGGATACGGAACGCGCTTGAAATTTACCCCCATTTACACAACGAAGGAAATGCGTAAACTCAAAAACCTTTCCACATTTAATTATGTTCTTCTTTGTAACAAGATCTGTGGAGGCGCGCATTATGGAATGAAAATGATGGTAGTGGTTTTAGAAGAAAAAGAATATGTTGCATGGATGAAAGCCAAATCGTCAAAGAATTTCAAGTCTTCTTTCGCCCCCGCGACCCAACCAGCTGTTCCTGCCGATACTACAACAAACGAAATGATTTAATAACTATAATTTAAAACAATGGCTTCAACACACGACGCACACGGACACGCGGATCATGGTCATCACCATGAAGAGAGTTTTGTTAGCAAGTATATCTTTTCCCAAGACCATAAGATGATTGGAAAGCAGTTTTTGATAACTGCAGTTTTCATGGGGTTAGTAGCAATGCTATTGTCCATTCTTTTTAGAATTCAATTGGCATGGCCAGGTGAAAGTTCTGATTTTTTATATTTCTTTTTAGGAGATCAGTGGGCTCCTGAGGGCGTTCTAAAAGAGGACATGTATCTTGGTTTAGTGACGATTCACGGAACCATTATGGTGTTTTTCTTGTTGACAGGAGGTTTATCGGGCACCTTTTCGAACATCTTAATTCCGTTGCAATTGGGTGCAAGAGATATGGCTTCTGGTTTTTTAAACATGTTATCTTATTGGTTTTTCTTTGTTTCCTCCTTGATTATGTTTTTGTCCATGTTCGTTTTCAACGGCTCCATTTTCGGGTTGGACATACCCGGGGATTGGGGAACCACAGGCAATGGTCCGGCAATGGCCGGATGGACGGTCTACCCTCCTTTATCAGCACTTCCTCAGTCTGTTACGGGCTCTGGATTTGGGATGACGCTGTGGCTAATTTCTATGGCTATTTTTATCGCCGGCTCTCTTCTTGGAAGCTTAAATTATATCGTTACTGTATTGAACTTGAGAACAGCCGGAATGACGATGTTGCGAATGCCGCTTACCATTTGGGCATTTTTTGTAACGGCTATACTCGGGGTTCTTTCCTTCCCGGTACTCCTATCAGCAGCGCTTTTATTGATAATGGATCGCTTGGCAGGCACCAGCTTTTATCTTTCTGACATTATGGTAGGACAGGAAATGCTCACTAACCACGGGGGATCTCCATTGCTTTTTCAGCATTTATTCTGGTTTTTAGGCCACCCGGAGGTCTACATCGTTTTGCTCCCCGCGCTGGGTCTTTCATCGGAAATTATTGCTACGAATGCGCGTAAGCCAATTTTTGGATATAAGGCAATGGTTGCATCTATCTTGGCGATTGGATTTTTGTCGTTCATTGTTTGGGGCCACCATATGTTCATTACCGGAATGAACCCCTTTCTAGGGAGTGTATTTGTCTTCACAACGCTGTTAATTGCAATTCCATCAGCGGTTAAGGTATTCAATTATATTACAACGCTTTGGAGAGGATCTATTGTTTTTACTCCGGCAATGATGTTTGCAATAGCCTTGGTTTCCACCTTCATCACAGGAGGGGTTACCGGGATTATTTTAGCAGACTCGGCGCTCGATATTGCTATCCACGACACTTATTTTGTTGTTGCTCACTTTCATATAGTAATGGGTATGTCCGCCGTTTTTGGAATGTTTGCCGGTGTTTATCATTGGTTCCCTAAAATGTATGGTAAAATGATGAACACGCGAATGGGCTACGTTCATTTTTGGATTACGATTGTCGGCGCTTATGGGGTATTCTTTCCAATGCACTTTGTTGGTCTTGCAGGAGCTCCGCGCCGCTATTACAATTATTCAGTGTATGGCGAATTTGATACCGATTCGTATGCGATGATTATGGACTTGAATGTGATTGTTACCGTATTTGCCATCCTTGCAGCTTTGGGCCAGTTAATTTTCTTGTACAACTTTTTCTACAGCATTTTCCGAGGTCCCAAGGCCCCTCAAAATCCCTGGAGGTCCAACACGCTTGAATGGACCGCCCCAGTTGAGCACATTCACGGCAATTGGCCTGGAGCGCTTCCTGTGGTATATCGGTGGCCATATGATTATTCGAAACAAGATAAAAACGGAAATTATGTTTCGGAAGAAGATTTTATCCCTCAAAACGTCCCCTTGGGAGAGAACGAGGAAGAAAGCCATTAGTAAATGCCCCGCAAGGGGCTTTTTTATGCCCGGCTACTCGGGAATATTTTCTAATTCTTTTTCGACGAGTTCAAGTTCTTTGTAAAACGGTGCTCCAAAAGCTCTTGTTAGAGCATTCTTTAAGAACCGGTATACAGGGACACCCAAAAGCTCACCTTGGCTGCATGCCGATTTACAAATGGACCATTCGTCATACTGGAGTGCCGTGAAATCGTTGAATTTTTTGACGCGAATGGGATAGAGGGAACATGAAATTGGTTTTAGATTTTCTATCGCCCCTTCGAGGTGAGCCTTTTCAATAGAGCACAGGGCTTGGTGTTTTTCGTTGTAAAAAACAAAAGCGCATGTACCATCTTTAATCAGGGGGGTAACGGGTTCTCCTTCATGGTCTGTCGTGGAAACGCCAAATTTTGAAATAGCCTCCAAACCTTCGCTGCTCATGTAAGGTGCGATGTTATCGAGGTGTTCTGTGAGTTTGAAGACTTCTTCTTGCGATAGGGGAGCGCCCGCATCTCCTTCGACACAGCAAGCGCCTTTGCATCGAATGAGGTCGCACACAAACTTTTTTCGAAAGACCTCGGCGGAAATGATTTTATCTTCAATCTCAATGAGCATCGCTGTAAAATTAAACTAAATAGTTGGTTATTTGGTTTTAAGTCAAAAAGGTGTACCTTTGTAAAAATATTTGGATAGAACGAGGGGACGAAAGTCCCCTCTTTTTTTACAACCATGGATAAGAATAGAATCATTCAATTGGCCCAAGAGCGCATTGATGTACTGGATAAAGGCTTGTTTATCGTAGATTTAACGATTTCCGCCAAGAACGTCATCAATGTTGAATTAGACATGGAGAAGGGAGGAGTTTCCATAGAGGATTGCATTTCGGTATCGAGGAACATTGAGCACAATTTGAATCGTGAGATAGAGGATTTTGAGTTGAATGTTTCTTCTGCGGGAATGGATAGGCCGTTGCGTCACGAAAAACAGTTTCTCAAAAATGCGGGAAGAAAAATAACCGTTTTAAAGACGAACGGGGAGTTGATTGAGGCCACTTTGGCCAATTATAAGGAAGGAACCTTTTGGTTATCGGTTGAACGGGTGGTACGGAATGAAAAAAAGAAAAAATCAATCGTTGTGGAGGAGTTGTGCCTTGATAAAATTGAAATTAAAGAAATTAAACGCGTTATATCTTTTAAATAGTAAATCATGAACAGTACGGATTTAGTAGAATCGTTCTCCGAATTTAAGGAACTGAAAAACATTGACAAGCAAACCATGCAACACGTCCTTGAAGACGTTTTTCGAGCCATGTTAAAAAGAAAATTTAACACCGATCAGCACATTGATGTTATCGTAAACATAGATAAAGGAGATGTTCAGATTTTCTTAAATAAAGACATTGTAGACGATGGGGAGGTTGAGGATGCTAACCTGGAAATTGCTTATTCCGATGCGATAAAAATAGAACCGGATTTCGAAATTGGAGAATCGGTAACGGAGGAGTTTAAATTTTCCGATTTTGGTAGAAGAAACGTTTTGTCGTTGCGACAAAACCTAATTTCAAGAATTTTAGAACTTGAAAAGGATCATCTTTATAAAAAGTATAAAGAACGCGTAGGGGAAATTGTCACCGGAGAAGTATATCAGGTTTGGAAGAAAGAAATTTTGATAATGGACGATGATCAAAACGAACTTATTCTCCCGAAATCAGAACAAATACCAGCCGACTTCTTCAAAAAAGGCGAAACCATTCGCGCCGTCGTTTCGAAAGTAGATATGCGCAACAGCACACCCGTAATTATCCTCTCAAGAACCGCACCTGAGTTTCTTGAGCGATTGTTTGAGTTGGAAGTCCCTGAAGTGTTTGATGGCTTGATAACGATTAAGAAAATTGTCCGTGAACCGGGAGAAAGGGCTAAGGTTGCTGTGGAATCTTACGATGACCGTATAGATCCTGTAGGGGCTTGTGTTGGAATGAAAGGGAGCAGAATTCACGGAATTGTGAGGGAACTCAAGAACGAGAACATCGACGTGATCAATTATACCTCAAATCGTCAGTTACTTATTCAAAGAGCGCTTTCCCCTGCGAAAATCACTTCCATGGAAATTCATGAGGAGGATAAAAGGGTTAAAGTTTTCTTAAAGCCCGATCAAGTGTCGCTGGCCATTGGACGTGGAGGTAATAACATCAAACTTGCTGGAAAACTCGTGGGTTACGAGATTGATGTGTATCGCGAGGGAGAATCGGACATTGAAGACGTAGATTTAGAAGAGTTTGTCGACGAAATTGACGGTTGGATTATTGACGAACTGAAAGCCGTTGGTTGCGACACCGCAAAGGCGGTTTTAGACATGTCTGTTGAGGAGTTGGTGAAAAGAACTGATTTAGAAAAAGAAACCATTGAGGAAGTATTTAAGATTCTCAATGCAGAATTTGAATGATAAAGTAATTATTTTTAAAAAAAGTTATGTCTGACAGGCCCATTAGGTTGAGTAAAGCGGCTAGCGAATTGAATGTAGGTTTGCCTACCCTTATCGAATTCCTGTCGTCAAAGGGTATTTCCATTGATTCCAATCCGAACTCAAAGTTAGATCCAGAGCATTACGGCCTTTTAAGAGCGGAATTTGCAGCCGATCAGTCCTTGAAAGAACAAGCAAAAAGCATTGTTGCCAAAGAAAGAAAAGAATCAATTTCATTAAAAGATGCACGATCTGAGGAACAAATAAAGACACAAGGTGCAGATTCGGAGGAAGAAATAAATCTTGAAGAAATCAAACGAAAAATTTTGGCACCTGAAAAAAACATCAGCGTTGTTGGAAAAATCAATTTAGATGAATTAAAACCCAAGAAAAAGACCGAAACTCCCCCCGAACCAACGATTCAAAAAACAATTCCTGCAGTTGATGCCGAAGCAATTGCGGAGAATGAACCGGAGACCATTAAAGCTGAACGAACCGTTTTAAGTGGTCTAACGGTATTAGGAAAAATAGATCTGCCGGTTGAGCGGCTAAAAACGCCACCAACGGAATCGGGCGCAAATACCGAGGACGCCAAAAAGAAGCGAAAGCGGATCAAAAAAATAGAGGCCTCTCCATCTGCAACCAACGTAAAAACATCCGGAGATAAAAAAGCCTATTCTCCTGAGAGAAAAGAAATTTCGGAACAAGACATTCAAAAGGAAATCAAGGATACCTTGGCGCGTTTATCGGGTCAAGGGGGTAAATCGAGATCTTCGAAAAACAGGAAACTCAAGCGCGAGAACATTGCTCAGCGCAGACAGGAGGAAATGCTTGCGGCCGAGGCGGAAGATAAGATTTTAAAATTAACTGAATTTGTTACGGTCTCCGAACTGGCTAGCATGATGAACGTACAGCCAACCCAGGTCATTTCAGCGTGCATGACATTGGGGATTTTTGCCTCTATCAATCAACGTTTAGATGCTGAAACCATTCAGATAGTAGCAGACGAATTTGGATTTGAAACCCATTTTGTAAGTGCAGATCTAGACGATGTGGAGAGCGTACAAGAGGATGCAGCGGAAGACCTTGTAGCAAGATCGCCTATAGTAACAGTTATGGGTCACGTTGATCATGGGAAGACGTCCCTTTTGGATAAAATTCGAAATGCAAACGTAACGAGTGGAGAGGCTGGAGGAATAACGCAGCACATTGGCGCATATTCAGTTACGCTGGCTGACAACCGAAAATTAACCTTTTTAGACACCCCGGGGCATGAGGCTTTTACCGCCATGAGGGCAAGAGGAGCTCAGGTAACAGATGTAGCGATTATATTAGTTGCTGCCGACGATGATGTTATGCCCCAAACCAAGGAGGCCATTTCGCATGCACAAGCTGCAGGAGTTCCCATGATATTTGCCATAAATAAAATAGATAAGGCCGGGGCAAACCCGGAAAAGATTCGAGAGCAATTATCGCAAATGAACATTTTGGTAGAAGAGTGGGGAGGTAAATATCAGTGCCAAGAAATTTCTGCAAAACAGGGCTTAAATATCGATTTGTTGTTGGAAAAAGTGTTACTAGAAGCGGAAATATTGGATTTAAAAGCCAATCCCAACAAATTTGCAGTTGGTACCGTGATCGAGTCTTCTTTGGATAAAGGAAAAGGCTATGTCACGAATTTGCTCGTTCAGGCGGGAACGATGAGGGTTGGCGACATTGTATTGGTTGGACGTCATTTCGGTCGGGTTCGCGCCATGCAAGATGAGCATGGAAAGGCATTAAAAGAGGCAGGACCCGCGACGCCTGTAGCAATACTTGGAATTAACGGCGCTCCGAGCGCCGGGGATAAGTTCCGAGTAATGGATGACGAACGGGAAGCAAAAAATTTAGCCACGAAAAGAGAACAATTATACAGAGAACAGGGCCTACGAACTAACAAGCACATTACCCTCGACGAAATTGGACGCAGATTAGCAATCGGCGACTTTAAAGAATTAAACATCATTGTTAAAGGAGATGTGGACGGGTCAATTGAAGCCTTGTCCGACGCTTTATTAGGTCTTTCTACGCCTGAGATTCAGGTCAACATTGTACATAAGGGAGTTGGAGCTATTTCTGAGGCCGATATCAATCTTGCCTCTGCCTCAGATGCCATAATCTTGGGTTTTCAGGTGAGGCCTTCGCTTTCTGCCCGAAAACTTGCAGAAACTGAGCAAATCGACATACGCCTCTACTCTGTTATCTACAAAGCTATTGAGGAAATCAAGTCGGCGATGGAAGGCATGCTATCACCGGATATTGAAGAACAAATTATTGGCATTGCGGAAATACGCGAAACGTTTGAAATTACCAAGGTCGGGACTATAGCGGGCTGTTATGTTGTGGATGGAATTATTAAGCGCAGCGCAAAAGTGCGGATCATACGTGATGGAATCGTTATTCACAACGGGGTTTTGGGTTCCTTGAAGCGCTTCAAAGACGACGTTAAAGAGGTGAAGAATAATTACGAATGTGGGTTGAACATCGATAAATACAACGACATTGAAATTGGCGATTTAGTCGAGGCCTATGAAGAAGTGGAGGTGGCAAGAAAATTATAATTTCCTTTGCCAAATCCAATTGGATATTAATTATTAGCTTTGTTCTATCTAAATATAAGGATATGTTTATTTTAGGAGTAGTAGGGCCTGGGCAAGTAATGATAATTGTCTTGGTGATTGTTTTGTTGTTTTTTGGAGGTAAAAAAATACCTGAATTAATGAAAGGGCTTGGCCGCGGGGTAAAGGAATTTAAAGATGCTGCTAAGGGCGAGGAAAGCAAATCTTCCACCGGCGATGAAAATCAAACGGAGGAAAAGTAATTTTCAATGTTTAAGACTGTTCAGGAGGTTCAATCGGCAATTAAGTCGGGATGTTCTGTTACGGAGATTCTCGATGAGTACTTACTTCAAATCCGAAAACACGAGCATCTAAACGCTTTTGTTGAAGTATTCGAGGCCACTGCCCGAGCCGATGCTCATCGAATCCAAGAAAAAATAACCAAAGGTATCGCAGGTAAGCTCGCAGGGGTTGTCATTGGTATCAAGGACAATCTTTGTTACAAGGGGCACACCGTTAGCGCCTCTTCCCGAATATTAGAGAACTTTACATCCCTTTATACTGCCACGTCCGTGCAACGTTTATTGGACGAAGATGCCATTATTATTGGTCGCTTGAATTGCGATGAGTTCGCCATGGGAAGTTCGAACGAAACCTCGGCGTATGGTCCGGTTTTGAATTATCTGAACCCCGATTTTGTTCCAGGTGGTTCCTCAGGTGGTTCCGCCGTAGCCGTTGCTGCAAGTTTGTGTACCGTTGCTCTTGGGAGTGATACCGGCGGCTCAGTTCGGCAGCCGGCCTCATGGACGGGTACCGTGGGGTTGAAGCCCACTTATGGAAGAATAAGCCGCTACGGTTTAATTGCTTATGCTTCCTCTTTTGATCAAGTTGGGGTATTCGCGTCAGATATTGACAGCGCTTCACTAATCTACAGCATTATGGCTGGAAAAGATCCGCTGGATGCAACATCCTCCTCAAAAAAGGTCGACGCACCTCAGAATTATCCCAACCAATTGCGTTTAGGAGTGATTAAGGACTACATGAAGCTTCCAGGACTCGATGCGTCGGTCAAATCTGCTTTTGATTCCCGTGTTCAAAAACTCATACAGCAAGGCCATGAAATGCGGGAATTTTCCTTTCCTTATTTGGATTATGTGGTCCCGGTTTATTACGTGCTCTCTACCGCCGAGGCGTCTTCGAATCTATCGCGCTTCGATGGGGTTCACTTTGGAAAAAGGTCTGAGCTCGCAGAGGGAATAGACCAAACCTACATTAATTCCAGAACGGAGGGATTTGGATTGGAGGTGAAACGAAGAATCATAATAGGAACCTTTGTTCTGTCGAATGAACACTATGAGGCCTATTATGCGAAAGGTCAAAAAATTCGTCGACTTCTTCATAAAGCCACCAAAGAAATGTTTAGCGAGGTGGACTGCATTATTTTGCCAACCACACCGTCATCGGCATTTAAAATTGGAGATATCAAAGACCCTGTTCAAATGTACCTTCAAGACATTTATACGGTTCACGCCAATTTAACGGGTAATCCGGCTATTAATATTCCGTTATCACATAATTCGAACGGGATGCCTTTTGGCATTCAGTTGATGGCCGATCATTTTGAGGAAGGACTTTTGTTTCACGCTTCACGAATTGTTAATAATGCGCTTGTCTAGGGTAGTTATTTTCCTTGTTGTTCTGTGTTCGATTAAGTTAATGAACGCCCAAAAAATATCGTATAAAGACACCTTAAATCCCGATCCGTTTTTAAATACGATTGCGCAATCGTTGGCGTTTTTTTATGCAGACTATGCTCAATCGAGCTTTTCTGACTCCATCAAAACGGCATTAAATTATGAACCGGAGGTGATTCCGGAATTCTCTGACGACGTGTATTGTCGGCGTTTAGCTGAGATGGACCAACGGAGTCCTTTAAGTTTTGATTGCAACAGCATTACCTTGAATACTGTTCGGTTTTTCGCGAAAAACCGCCGTTCCTTTGTTAAAATTGTCTTGGGTCGTTCCGCCCTGTATTTTGATTTATTTGAAGAAAAATTGGCTCAATACGGACTCCCCTTAGAATTAAAATATCTTGCCTGCATTGAAAGCGGTTTGCGTCCTCAAGTAAAATCGCGTGCTGGAGCACTTGGCTTATGGCAGTTTATGTATCGAACGGGGTTGTATTATGGCCTTGAGGAAACTTCATACCTTGACGAAAGGATGGATCCGGTAAAATCGACCGATGCAGCGTGTCGATACTTAAAGAAACTTTACGGCATATACGGTGATTGGAATTTGGCGCTTGCAGCGTATAATGCCGGACCAGGAACCATTAACCGTGCACTTCAGCGTTCCGGAAGCGAGAGGTCTTATTGGTCAATTCGCCCATATTTACCATCTGAAACTCAAGGGTATGTTCCGAACTTCGTGGCAGCAGCTTATTTAATGACTCACCACCAAGAGCACAATCTAATGCCTGCACCTGCGAAAATCCATAATGCCCAACTGGATACCATGTGTTTGAAAAGGGGGTTGTCAATGAAAACAATAGCCAATTCTCTTCCATGGGAGTTACAAGAAATCAAGGATTTAAATCCTATTTATAAAACCGAATTCATTCCAGCATCAGAAAACCAGCGTTGTGTAACAGGGCCACTGGATAGAATTCTGCTGTTGGTGGCAATGGAAGATTCCTTATTCCATCTTGACAATTTAGCGAATGGACAAAATGCCGCGAACTTAGGTATCCTCTCAACATCGAATCCTTTATTTGAAGACGACAGCATAGTGGGCACCGAGGTTTTTCATAAGGTTAAACCTTCCGAGACGTTAAATTCGATCGCGGAGAAATACCATGTAACCAGTGCTCAAATTTTGGAATGGAATGCGCTTCAAACAGAAAACCTCTATGAGGGGCAACGCTTGGTCTTAAAAAAAATTAATACCTTAAAACCAGTTGTCATTGAAAATCCTGATCCAAAACCCATCCCAAAACCCAAAAAATACCATACGGTTAAACCTGGCGAAACCATGAGTAAAATCGCAGGTAAATACCGTCTTACTTTGGGGCAACTTAAAAAATTAAATCCGGGAAAAGGAAACATCATTCAGGTGGGGGATAGAATTCGCATAAAATAACGGTGGACATGTTTATAACGGCGGCAATCATAACCTTTAACGAAGAAAAAAACATCGCACGCTGTCTAACAAGTCTTCACGGAATTGCCGATGAAATCATTATTATGGACTCAGGATCAACAGATGCTACAGAACGCATTTGCAAGGAATTAGGCGCTAAATTTTACCAACAATCCTGGCAAGGCTATGCAAAACAAAAGAACGATTTGTATGCCTTAGCCACCCACGATATGATTCTTTCTTTGGATGCCGACGAAGTCCTTTCGCCGCTTTTGCAAAAGTCCGTGTTAGCTATTAAAAAGGGTGTGAAAACTGGGTTGTTTTCCGTAAATCGCCTCACAAATTATTGTGGAACATGGATTTATCACTCGGGTTGGTACCCTGATATAAAAGTGCGCTTGTTTCCAAAGACCTGTTTTTGGGAGGGCAGTTTGGTCCACGAAGAATTGGTCTACCCCAAGGGATTGCATCCAACCCTTTTACAAGGTCACTTGGAACATTTTTCCTACACGTCGCATGCTCAGCACCGCGAGCGGGCAGACCGTTATTCGAAATTAACGGCTGAAAAATATGTGAGCGCCGGAAAAAAAACCTATGTACTTCAGCCGCTCTTAAGCGCTGTTGGTAGATTTTTAAAAATGTATCTTATTAAGCTCGGATTTCTCGACGGTAAGGCAGGATTTCACATTGCCCGAATCAGTGCGCAATCCAATTATTTCAAATACCAAGAAGTGCAACGACTTTATGGCCAACACTCCCCCCATTAAACGAATAATAATCTCTCGAACAGATAGCATTGGTGATGTGGTCTTGACCCTTCCCCTTTGCATTTGGTTAAGGAAGCATTTTCCCACCTCTTCTCTGGTATATTTATGCAGTTCTTATACCCGGAGCGTCGTGGAATGTTTTTCTCCGATTCATCAAATTATTTTATTGGAGGATTTGGAAGCGATGACAAAAAAGGAGCGTAATAAAGCCTTGGAGGCCGATGTTATTCTTCACGTTTTCCCAAATCAAAAAATCGCCCAATGGGCTAAAGGCGCCAAGATTCCTCAACGAATTGGGACCAGCCATCGATGGAATCATTGGATTTATTGCAATGTCAGGGTGGATTTTTCGCGAAAAAATTCTTCCATGAATGAAGCGCAGTTAAACTTTTACCTACTCAAACCTTTGGGTTTATCGCAGATTCCCGCATTTTCTTCATTGCTCAACGTATCGGACGATTTTAGGGTTCAAAATATTCAACCTATTTCGGAGAATTACGTGGTTTTACATCCGTTATCGAAAGGAAGCGCCGTTGACTATCCTTTGGAAAAGTATGTTGAACTTGCGAAACTTTTGGTGGAAAAGGGATTCAAGGTGGTTGTGACAGGAACTTCGGCAGAATCCGATAGGATTGGGGATCGTTTTGAAAATTTGCCTGGGGTGATTAACGGTGTGGCAAGATTTTCCCTTCAAGAACTCATGGAATTAATCAAGCATTCCAAAGGCATAGTAGCCTGTTCAACGGGACCCTTACACCTTGCGGGAGCCATGAACGTAAGGCTTGTGGGGCTTTATTCTTCCAGGAAACCAATTGATGCCGGTAGGTGGTCCCCCCTCGGAACTCAAACACGCTGTTTAGAATTTAATAAGGACTGCAGACAATGCGATCAAAAAACAGCCTGTACATGCATCGAGAAAATCCCGGTTGAGCAAATATTTCAAGCGCTCGTATCTTAGGTTTAAATGCAATTAAATTCCTTTAGGGTTCGTGTGGCTTTACTATCTTTGCCAACAAAGTAAAATAAATTGGAATACAATCCGCGCGAGATCGAAGCAAAATGGCAGTCCTTTTGGAAGCGTACGGAAATGTTCAAGGTAACGATAGACCCTGAAAAACCTAAATTCTACGTCCTGGATATGTTTCCATACCCTTCCGGTGCAGGGTTGCACGTTGGACATCCTTTGGGCTACATCGCTTCCGATATTTATGCGAGGTATAAAAAGTTACTCGGCTACAATGTTCTCCACCCAATGGGTTATGACTCCTTTGGCTTACCTGCAGAACAATATGCAGTTCAAACTGGACAACATCCTGCCATCACCACTCAAGAAAACATTGAGCGCTACCGCGAACAGCTGGATAAATTGGGGTTTAATTACGATTGGAGCCGCGAAATTCGGACTTCGTCCCCAAAATATTATCGATGGACGCAGTGGATTTTTATGCAGCTATTCAACAGTTGGTATAACCCGATAACCAATAGGGCAGAACCTATCGATGAACTTATCTTACATTTCTCACAAGAGGGGTTTGACCGTTCAACAAATTCCGTGTTACATGGAGGTGTCGAGACCATCCCAGCATCATTTACATCCGCAGAATGGTTGTCGTTTGACAAAAAGAGGCAAAGCGAAATCTTAATGAATTTTCGCTTAGCTTACCTTGGCGAATCTTATGTTAATTGGTGCTCTGCGCTCGGAACAGTCCTGGCAAACGATGAAGTCGTGAACGGTACTTCAGAGCGCGGCGGACATCCCGTGGAGCGGAAACTTCTAAAACAGTGGAATTTGCGGATTACGGCCTATGGTCAGCGCTTACTCGAGGGACTGGATTCGTTGGATTGGTCCGAGAGCATTAAAGAAACACAACGCTACTGGATTGGGAGAAGTGAGGGAGCGTCTATTTATTTCCCGCTGGAGAACGGCCAAGGAAGCATTGAGGTTTTTACCACTCGCCCCGACACCTTATTCGGAGTTTCGTTTGTGACACTAGCACCGGAACACGAGCTTGTTGCGCAATTAACAACTCCTGAAAATAAAGCAACTGTCGAGGCGTACGTTCAGTTATCAAAAAACCGCAGCGAGCGCGAACGGCTGGCTGACGTTAATACGGTATCGGGCGTTTTTACGGGTTCCTACGCATGGCACCCCTTTAGTCAAGAGAAAATACCTATATGGATTGGAGATTATGTTCTTGTAAGTTATGGAACAGGGGCCGTTATGGCTGTACCAGCGCATGATGAACGAGATTTTAAGTTTGCGACATTTTTCTCTTTGCCGATTAAGCCGGTAATTCAACCAAATAAGGAGCATGATTTTAACCATAACGCATGGGAATTGAAGGAAGGAAAAGTAATAAATTCTTTGTTTTTAGACGGATTGGAGGTGCAAGAAGCCATAGGCAAAATACTGAACGAGATGGAGGATAAAGCTTATGGGGTCAAAAAGCTTAATTTTCGGCTCAGGGATGCTGTTTTTGGTCGACAGCGCTATTGGGGTGAACCGATTCCTGTATTTTTTGAGGACGGGGTTCCTTACTTAATTCGCGAGGATCAGTTGCCCTTGGAACTGCCCGTTGTGGAATCATACCTACCAACGGAAGATGGGGCTCCTCCTCTAGGTCGGGCCAAAAATTGGGTGTACGAGAACGGCTCTGATTACGAACAATCAACCATGCCCGGATGGGCAGGAAGTTCTTGGTATTTTTTACGCTATTTAGACCCTAATAACCTCACGAATTTAGCATCGAAAGAGGCCGTGGATTATTGGGGAAATGTCGATTTGTATATGGGGGGAGCAGAACACGCCACAGGGCACTTGTTGTACGCTCGTTTTTGGTGTAAATTCCTCTTTGATATTGGCATTGTTCCTTTTGAAGAACCTTTTAAAAAAATGATCAATCAAGGCATGATTTTGGGTAGAAGTAACTTTGTATACAGGATTTTAGGATCGTCCACCTTTGTAAGTGGTGAATTAAAAGATGCTCATAATACCAACCCTATACATGTCGATATCTCGTTGGTGAATAATGACCGCCTGAACTTGGAGGGGTTTAAGGCTTGGCGACCGGAATTTCGGGATGCTGAATTTATTTTGGGAGACTCAGGAGAATATTTATGCGGGGTTGAAATTGAGAAAATGTCGAAGTCAAAGCACAACGTGCAAACACCCGATGAATTAATCGAACGTTATGGCGCCGATACCTTGCGCATGTATGAGATGTTTTTGGGCCCAGTGGAACAAAGTAAACCGTGGGATATAAAAGGAATAACGGGCGTTTACGGCTTTTTAAAAAAGTATTGGAAATTGTTTCATCAGGGGGGTAATTTCGAAGTTACTGAAATAGCCCCGAAGAGGGAGCATCTGAAGACCCTGCATAAAACCATTAAGAAAATCCGGGAGGATTTGGACCGCTTTTCTTTTAACACGGGAGTTTCGTCTTTTATGATTTGTGTTAATGAGTTATCGGAAAGCCAATGCAACCACCGCGAAATTTTAGAACCGCTTACGGTTTTGCTTTCTCCTTATGCGCCGCACATTACGGAGGAAATTTGGGATCAACTTGGGCACGTTTCAGGATCGCTCTACAACACGCCTTTTCCCGAATATAACGCTGAGTATCTAATAGAATCTTCTTTTGATTATCCGATTTCTTTCAACGGTAGGATGCGTTTTAAAATCACCCTTCCATTGGATCTAGGGGCAAAGGACGTTGAAGCTGCCGTCCTCGCTCACGGAGAATACGTGAAATGGACTGAAGGAAAAAATCCAAAAAAAATTATTGTTGTCCCGGGGAAAATTGTAAATGTGGTGCTGTAATCAATTCCATTAAAGCCTCCGAGGATTGAACAGTAATGGCATATGGACTAACAACGTCTTTGTAGATCCCAATTTGGGCACCTCCGGCAAGGATGGTTAAGTTGGGTTGAGCCGCTCTTAATTGTTTGAAATAACTTTTTACATAGTGCTCTTCCACAGCCGTTAACCACGAGGTTAATAAGATGTCGGGGCAGACTTTCTCAATGGCAATCAGCAAGGAATCGTAGGGTAAGCTTTGACCGAGGTATATGGTAAAAACCCCTTTTACGCGCAATAGATATTGATAAAATAAAATTCCTATTTCATGCCACTCATGTTCTGGAAGGTAAAGCATTACCACGGGAGAATTGCGATCGGGCACGGGTAAATGATTTATTTCAGAAACAATTTTCTGACGAATCAAATTAGATATAAAATGTTCCTGTGCGGGATTGATGGAATTTGTTAGCCACATGACACCAATTCGGTCAAAAAACGGGATTAAACAATCCTTAAACGCATGCTCTAAAGAGGAATTTTTTATGATTTCGTCCAAGGTCTGGTTGAAGAGAAACTCATCCATCTCTACCAAAGCAAGAATTAATTTCTCTTGACTTGCTCCAGCGGGGGTGTTCAGTTTTATCTCGGCAACGTTCTTGCGAATTTCCTCTGGATTTAAGGCCGATATTTTAGAAATCTTTAAGCCGTTATCTAACAGAATACGAACGTTCAACAGGTAAACCAACTCTTCATCCGTGTAAAAACGAATTTTAGTTTCAGTCCGCTCTGGGACTAATATTCCATATCGCTGTTCCCAAATACGGAGCGTGTGGGCTTTAATTCCCACTAAAACTTCAATATCTTTAATTTTATAAACTCCCACCCAAGCGAAACAACCAGGGTACTATTTTGTTCACGGAAACCAATTCTATACCTTTGTTTTATGAAAATTTTCTCCGCAGAATTTGTGATATCCAATTCCGATTACCGTGCTTGTCCCCAACAAATTTTGCCAGAATTTGCCTTTATCGGAAGATCAAACGTCGGAAAGTCCTCCTTGATTAATATGTTGTTAAGTAAAAAAAAATTGGCAAAAACGTCCAGTGCACCTGGGAAAACGCAACTAATTAATCATTTTATAATTAACGATTCGTGGTATTTAGTAGACCTTCCAGGTTACGGTTATGCCAAGGTGTCAAAGGGATTACGGGAGAAATGGCAAACATTAATTTCGGGTTATTTGCGCCACCGCAAAAGCCTAACGCTTGTTTTTATTTTAATCGATGTTCGTTTGGAGCCTCAGAAAATAGATCTTGAATTCATTAATTGGTGCGGTGAACAAAACATTCCGTTTTCGTTAGTACTCACAAAATTGGATAAGGTTTCGAAGTCCGAAAGTCAACGTAACGCGATAAAATTCCAGGAGGCCTTGCTACAAACATGGGAGGAATTACCTCCAATTTTTACCACTTCGGCGCTAAGCGGCGAAGGGCGAAATTCCTTATTAGACTATATTGATCGATTTGTTCAATAACCCGCACGAGGTTTGAATTTTTGGACAGTTTGAACTACCTTTACACAGATTCACTTCTTGACATGGGGAGAGCATTTGAATATCGAAGAGCGGCTAAAGAAAAACGTTGGGATAAAATGTCCAAAATGTTTCCAAAGCTAGGTAAGGCCATTACTATGGCGGCGAAGGAGGCAGGAACTGACCCGCTTACCAATTCGAAACTACGAACAGCTGTTCAAAATGCTAAGGCCGAGAACATGCCTAAAGACAATATAGAGGCCGCCATAAAACGCGCCGCGCAAAAAGATATTGCTTCTTTTTTAGAGGTGAATTACGAAGGGAAGGGGCCTTATGGTGTACTGGTGTATGTTGAGTGCGCTACCGATAACCCTACGCGAACAGTAGCCAACGTCAAATCCTACTTTAATAAGGCGGGTGGAGGATTGGTTCCAAATGGCTCTATGGAATTTATGTTTGCTCGTAAGTCGGTCTTCGAATTGGTTCCGTCGCCAACGCTAGATATCGAAGATTTAGAGCTTGAATTGATCGACGCAGGATGTGAAGAAATTGAGAAAAATGATGTCACCCTGGTGGTTTACGGAGACTACACCTCTTTTGGTACCCTAGCCAAGGCATTGGAGGACTTGCAAGTTGAGGTGCTCAAAGCCGGATTACGGCGCTTTCCAACCTCACCGGTTGAATTTACGGAGGATCAGTTAGTTGAAATAGAAAAAATGCTCGATAAAATTGAAGACGACGACGATATTCAGCAAGTATTTACCAATATTGCCTAAGCACACAATAAAAACAAAAATTTAGCGTTTCGCGCGCATCCATGAAGTTATCTAGAGAAAGATTGTTGTTTTCGCTTGCCCTTATCATAACAGCGGCAACAGCCTTCCGTTGCTCGGTCAATAAAAATACTTTCGTGAACCGTACCTACCACGGTATGACCGCCAAGTACAATGGATATTTTAACGCTAATGAGCTATTAACAATGGCAACTGTAAATTACGAAAAGAACCGTAAGGAAGATTTTTACGAATGGTTGCCGATTTTATTTACCCCTACCAAAGAGGAAAGTAAATCCATGCATTCAGCCATTGATACAGCGATTAAGAAGTGCACTAAAGTGATTCAAAATCACGCGATGCCTTCGGCAGAGGGAAATAAAGAGGCCGAGTACAATCCTTGGATTGACGAAAATTGGCTTACCGTAGGTAAAGCGTATTTTTATCGGGGCGATTACGATAAATCGTTTAAAAATTTTCAGTTCACAAAACGTTTCTTTGCGAAAGATCCCTCAAAGTATGTAGCCGAACTTTGGATCGCCAGAATTTTTTTGGAACAAAAGCGCTTGACAGAGGCAAAGGTTTTGTTGGATGAGTTACAAGAGACCGCCGTGGTTCAGAGGAAAAAGAGCGGGTTTTCACGGCTGTTCAATAAGAACAAGGTTTCAAAAACGGACAAGGATTTCGTTCCAGAGATGAACGCGAAAATTCAGTATGACGTATACAGGACAAGAGCGGAACTCTACCTGCAGAAAAACCAACCTGAGGAAGTTATTTTTCCCTTAACGCAAGCAGTTAATCGTTGCCCAAATAAGCGTGAACGTGCACGTTTAAGTTTTATTCTTGGACAAATGTACCTTGCCAACAATAGGTTAGACTCTGCCCGAATAGCCTTTAAAAAATCCATTTCCTCGGCGGCAGATTATGACATTGCCTTTAATGGCAAGTTAAATTATGCTGTACTCGGAATCAGCGATAACGACCAGAAACTGCTGGACAAAATGTTGCGGGATGAAAAAAATGCGGAGTATAAAGACCAAATTTATTACACCAAAGCTCAAATGGAGTTGGGCCGAGGAAATACGCCAATTGCTAAAGCGTACTACACATTATCCGCTTTTTACAGCACAAAAAATCAGCGACAGAAGGCTTTGTCCTACGAGCGTTTGGGGGATATTTCATTTCAAGAGAAATCCTATGTTAGCGCCCAAAAATATTACGATTCTTGCGCTAAATCCATGCCGAAGAATTACCCCAATGCCGAAGGGATCATCAGTAAAGCCGCAAAATTGGCAAGTTTAGTCAATGCGGTGGAAATTGCCTACTACGAGGACAGCGTACAACGCATTGCCAAAATGGATGAAAAACCCCAAACGGCCTTTATTAAATCCGTTATCAAACAGCTCAAGGAAGAAGCGCAGCGAAAAAAAGAATTGGAGGCGGCCAAATTACGAGCCTTACAAGAACAGGCCAATGTGGGCTCTCAGTTTGGCAATGGAAGCAAATGGATATTCAACAATGAGAAACTTCGTCAACAAGGGTTTGATGAGTTCCGTAAAATGTGGGGAGATCGGAAAAACGAAGACGATTGGCGCCGGTCAAATAAATTATCTTCAGGAGATAACGCTTTTACGAAGGAACCCAATGATAGTTTGGCCTTACCTCTTACTCAAACGGAAGAGGGGCCGGACACACTCGATGTCGAAACGCTCCGAAAACGGCTTCCCCTTTCTGATTCAGCTTACGCTGCTTCCATTTTAAGAGAGATAGAAGCCCGTTACACCGCGGGCAATTTGTTCAAGGAATTGTTGAACGAGCCCACTCTAGCTGCCGCGGAATTTAAGCGGGTATTGGATGAAAACACGCGAAACATCACTGATTTGTCGTCTGCTTTTCAACTCTATCGGATTAATGAATCGTCAGGACAAAGTCAGGTTTATAGAACACATATTATTACCCATTATCCAAAATCCGATATTGCTAATTATCTTCTTGATCCTGATTTTTTTGAGAAGCAAAAAGCAGCAAGCATTCAGGCAGAAAAGGATTACTTGACGGCCCTTCACGAATACGAGATGTTGGATTATAAAAAGACCTTTGAACTTACGGAAAAGGTAATTAATACGGATAGGAATAACGCCTTCAGAGCGGAATACTTGTTGTTAAATATTTTGTCCTTTGGTCAAATTACCAGCGATAAAAAGCTTTTAATTCCTCGATTGAATCAATTGATAGAAGAGAAACCCGGATCGACTCAGGCGATGAAAGCAAAGGAACTTCTCGAAATTCTTGCCAAGGGAGTTTCTGCGTTTACCCCCTACCAAGCAAAATCTAACGGGATGTTCACGTTCAACGACTCGGTGACTCAGTTGGTATTGATTTTACCCAATTTAGAGGTAGAGGACGATTTTGATAACCTTAAAATAGCGGTGTCCGATTTTACGACCAAATTGTTCAAGAAGTCAAAATTTAAAATTACCGCAGCCCTTACCCTCAAGGGAGCAAGTTTACTCTTGGTGGCAGACTTTAAATCCGTCAAACTTGCAAGGGATTTTGTGAATACCTATAAAGCTTCAGGGGAAGATTTGGGCGAATATCAAAAAAACACATGCCTCATTATTACCCAAGAAAATTTGAAAAAGTTAATTGAATCCGATAACTTTGAAGAATATAGTACATTCCACGACCTCAATTATTAAACTATGTTGAAGCGAAAAGATTTTTTCAATAGTACGGCACAATATGAAGAAAGTACCGCTATGAACCATATTGTAAATGGCACAGAAATCAATGGAGACCTGGTTTCAGATGCGAACGTATTAATTGATGGGGAAATGAACGGGAATATTTCATGTTCTGGCAAAGTCATCATTGGTTCTGGCGGAAAAATCAAAGGAAACCTGGTTTGCGTTAATGCTGAGATTCAAGGTTCCATAGACGGGGAGGTAACGGTAGAAGGGCTTCTGACATTAACATCGACAGCACGAATTAAAGGAGATATTCAAACGGCAAAATTGGTCATTCAAGAAGGGGCAATATTTGAAGGTTCGTGCGTGATGAAGTCGCCAACCACCCCTACTACATTTACTGCGGACGTTAAAATGGATGACTGATAAAAAAGGAAACCTAAAATCCTACATTCGCTACTCTTCGCTTGGATTCCAAATTATAGGTTTTATGGCCATTTTTGGGTACTTAGGATTTAAAACAGACAACTATTTCAAATTTAAAACACCTTATTTGACAATACTAGGTTTGGTTTTCGGTGTGGTTGGATCGATGATTTACGTTATTCGAGACCTCACAAAGAAAAATGACTAAGCGTCGATTCATTTCCGGTTTTTGTTGGATTGCAGGTTGCTGCACCGCTCTTTGGTACTATTTTGATGACGTTTTTCTGGGTCTTACGGCCTTTGGGGTAAACGCCAGCCTTTACGCAATTTATCTTTTGCTGTTCATAAAGCCTTACCGAGAAAACAACAGCGATATATTAAAGCCGTCATTGTTATTGATTACCCTGCAATTACTTGTTTTTTTTATCGCTACGGGCGTATTTTGGTATTGGGAGTTTCCCTTTGCTCGGCTTTTGGGGGCAGTAATGGTATTTTTCGGATTGCTGGTACTCCAAGTTTTGGAGCAAATAGCGTTTTTAAAATCGGTTGAGAAATCGCAAGAATAAATAATGCAAGGCCTCAAATCGGTCGAACGATAGATTTTCGTAGCGGTCAAAAACATCGTGATAATGCTTATTAGGACCCATCGTGTAAATAAATAGGGAGGGAACACCTTTTTCGGAAAAGGGATAATGATCGGAATTTGCGGCCTTTCCTCGAGCCTTAATGAGCGGAACAGCTGGTATGGATTCATTGAGTTGCACCAATTGCTTAAAATATTCGGGAAATACGCTTCCGTTAACCACTGTGATGCCTTCTTCTCCGCTTCCAAGAATGTCTAAATTGAGAACAAGGGAAATTTTGTCGAGGTCCAGCAATCCCGATTCTACTAAGTTGAAAGATCCTTTTAAGCCAATTTCTTCTCCGGCAAAAGCGACAAATAGCAGGGAATGATGTTGCAATGGTTTTTGCATAATTTCCCGTGCCAGGCTTAGTAACATGGCAACTCCACTGGCATTATCGTTGGCTCCAGGGAAATAGGTCTTCTTGCCCATCCGGCCTAAATGATCATAATGCGCACTAATGACAATAAGGCTGTCGCTTGGGTTAATCGAAGGAATGAAGCCCAAACAATTCGCAACTTCAATTTGGTTTTTCAATTCGGCATCTAAGGTGCAGCGAATTCTTTTGGGGAATTTTTGTTGAACCGTGTCGCGCCATTGTAGGTACGGAAAGTTGAAAGCCTGATCGGATATACTCCATGTTAGTTTTTCCCGCGTGAATTCAATGACCGCGCAATCAGTTTGGGCAATTTTTTCCAATTTTACCCGCACCATTCTCAAGCTATCTTTGGATAATTTTTGCTCAGCAACGAAAGCAATCGCCTCTTTCGACGATCTGCTGCCTCCAAATCGGTACTGCATAATCTCCGCAGCAGACATTTTCTTTAAGGATAAGATTCCACGATAATCACCCGAACTTGGGTGAACTAAGTAATCAATGCCTGGCTCAATTCTTTTACCCTTCGTTCGAACAATGCATTTATTTGGAAAGGTGTTCACATTGAGGTAAAAAGGCTGTGCGTGTTTCCCCTTAAAGGGACTTAATCCGAGCCTTTGAAATTCTTCTTGAATAAATTTTGCTGCTTTGGAACAGCCGTCATTTACGTATCCTCGGCCGTCGAATTCAGGGGAACATAAAATTAAGGCGATGTTACGGCCGTATTGAAGTACAGACGACGGGCTTGGGGGTTTAAATCCTTGCCCAAAAACAGGGAAAGTGCTGAATCCTAAACAGAGCCACCAAAAATAGCGATAGCTAGGCATATTTAGCCGCTAGTTTTTCCAGAAACCGATTCAAAATTTGACGGTCTGCATCTTGCCAGCGGTAAGTTTGCGCAAAGGAATCAAGTTCGGGGAGCATTTCATCTAAACCCTTGGTAGCGTCGATTTTTTTCACCGCGCTTCCAAACGATTCGCTCGATCCTCCAAATAAGGTATTGATGAAGGTGATTTTTTCTTTCAGCGAATAATTTCCGTTGAACACATCAATTTTTTCGTGTTTTCCCTTCGCGTCACTGATTAGCCCGCGCAGATTTAGCGGGGCGGAATGGATTTCCGCCGATACGTCCTCGTGAAAAGGCAATTCATTCATGCCCGCAGAATTGACTACATCCCTTACTATTATGCTTTCACCGTGCGGGGGTATTTCTTCTTCCGAAGCAGGAAATACGGTTGTCGGTGGGGCGTCTTGTTGGATTGCTTCAGCGACAGGAAGGGGTTCTGGTTTTTCGGGAGAGGGGGTCAAATCCATGTCAAATTCTTGAAGTGGTACTTCTGCGTCGGGCGTAGGATACAATTTTGTCTCATAGGCTTTATAACGAAGAATGATTAATTTTTCTGAGATCTCCTGAGCTATGTTAATTGCTCTATCTAGCGAGCCTATGTCGCCCTCGCCGTTGGTGAATGCAAAGACTTCAGAATTCAATCGGTGGGTCAGCTCCTCTACCATTGTTCAAATATTTTTAGAATTGTGAACAAAAATAGCCTCTTAAACAATGCCAAGGTGTGGTGTGCGCTAATTTAATTCAAGTACATTTGTTAAAAAGAGTGTTAAATGTTTTTAGAACAATTTCCAAATGAACATAAAATCAATGGTTGGATTGAGGTAATTTGCGGATCGATGTTTTCCGGAAAAACGGAAGAATTAATTCGCCGGGTGAAGAGGACGCAATTCGCCAACCAAAAACTTATTCTTTTTAAACCCGATATTGACCGAAGGTACAGCGACGAAGATGTTGTGAGCCACCAAGGGAGTGCCGTTCCAGCCCGATTGGTGGCACATTCTCAGGAGATACTGACCTTGGTCAAGGACGAACCTGTGGTTGCGATCGATGAAGTACAGTTTTTTGATTCCGGAATTGTGGACGTCTGCACTGAGTTGGCCAGCCGGGGGGTAAGGGTTATTTGTGCGGGGTTGGACATGGACTATTTGGGCAACCCCTTTGGGCCAATGCCTTCCTTATTGGCCGTTGCTGAATACGTTACAAAGGTCCATGCAATTTGTGTTTCTTGTGGCAACTTAGCTCAGTTTTCTTATCGAATTACGGAAGATTCTAACCAGGTTTTGGTAGGGGCTGTGGAAAGTTATAAACCCCTATGTCGGTTCTGTTATAATTCTGTTAAAAGTTGAAACTGCATTTTTCCAACGATGAGGTAGTTTCGTTGCTTCAACCCAAGCGTGTTTTTGGGAATTTGAAGCCTGAAATCACTTTTTTAACCACCGATACGCGCACTTATTCAGGGGAACCCAATGCCTGTTTTATCGCTCTGCAGGGACCTTTCAGAAGGGGAACAGAATTTCTTGATCAAGCCTATTCGAAGGGCATTCATATTTTTATAATTTCCGAAATCCCCCAACGTTTGCACGCTGATGCAACGTATTTTTTGGTTGATGATTCGCTGGCGGCACTTCAGTGTTTCGCCAAAGCCCATCGACAGAAGTTCAATTTTCCGATCATTGGAATTTCAGGTAAAGCGGGTAAAACCACGGTTAAAGAATGGCTTTACGAGCTACTTAAATTCGATTATACGGTTGTTCGGAGCCCGAAGAGTTATAACTCTCAAATTGGAGTGGCTCTTTCGCTGTTGGAGTTGCACGGGCAAGCCTCGATGGCTGTGATTGAAATGGGGATTTCTGAGCCGGGAGAAATGAATCGACTGATGGAGATGGTTCAGCCAACACACCTTTTGGTAACATCCTGGTTTAATTCAGAGTTAGACAACCAACTTAGGGAGGCAAGTGAGGTAACGGAGCACGTTTATACGGATGACGGAAACAGCTCGGATAATGCTTCTTTTCTAAGCAAGGGCTGCTCCTATGATTCCTTGATTCCTTTTGCGGATGCCCATTCCTTACAGTGCGCTCGCTTGGCCATCGGTTTAGCTGCGGAATTCGGGGTTTCTGAACAGCGCTTGAAACACGAAGTTCCCTGTTTAACGCGGTTAGCGCTGAGGCTTGAGACTTTTCACGGGAAGAATAATACGTTGGTGCTTAACGATACTTACAACCTCGATGTGGAGACCTTGTCGGTTTCGTTACAATATATGGTATCAATGGCCGGACAACGGCCGCGATGCCTTTACATTGGTTTAGACGAGAGCACGCTGCATTTAGAGGAAAACATTAAGAATATCATTCGGCCCTTTGCCCAAGAGCACGTATACATTGGCCTACCGGAACTTTTGCCGTTTGCGTTTCCCGAAGGAGCCATGGTATTTATCAAGGGGACTCGAAAGGCTCATATGGAACGGTTCGCCGCTCGATTTCGCGCCAAACAGCACCAAACGGTATTAGAAATCAATTTGTCAGCCCTGCGCAATAACCTAGCATTTCTAAAGTCACGAACCTCTCCAGAAACGAAATTGCTGGCGATGGTAAAGGCTCAATCTTATGGTTCTGGTCTCGAACAAATGGCGAGTTTTCTCGAAGGGCAAGGAGTAGATTATTTGGGAGTGGCCTACACAACGGAGGGGGTGGCTTTACGAAATCACGGAGTCAAATTACCGATTTTAGTGTTGAATCCCGACCCTGCTAGTTATGGAGAGTGCATTAATCACCAATTGGAACCCACGGTCTTTACCTTTGCGCAATTGGATCGCTTGATTCGCGAACTAATATTTCATGGCGTCCAGCATTTCCCCATTCATGTTGAAATAGACACGGGAATGCGCCGATTGGGATTTGAACCTTCCGAAATTAAGCCCCTTATAGCGCTTATTAAAGCGCAACCCGAGGTCCGGTTGAAAACGGTTTTCACCCATTTTGTTGAATCGGATAATTTGAAGGATAAGTCCATGGGTTTTGCTCAAATTGAAGCGTTTACAAGGGTAAAGGAATCAATAGAGGAAGCCTTTTCACACCCAATGCTCTTTCATATGGCAAATTCCGATGCTGTTCTTAATTTTCCAAAGGCCCATTTTGATATGGTTCGAATTGGGCTTGGCATGTTTGGGCTTTCCAATTCTCCCGCGGCGCTTTTGGAACCCGTACTTTCTTGGAAATGCCTTGTTTCCCAAATAAAACAAGTAAGGGCCGGCGAAAGCGTAGGCTACTCAAGAAGTTTTGTTGCCACCCAAGACACCACCATTGCTATCCTGCCCTTAGGATATGCGGACGGCTTTCCTCGACGATTGAGCAATGGAGTTGGATCGGTAAAAATTAGGGGATTTTGGTGCCCCACGGTTGGCAAAGTGTGCATGGACATGCTAATGTTGGATGTATCGGAAGTCCCGGAAGTGCAAGAAGGCGATGAAGCCATTTTATTTGATGACATCGAAAGCATGTTGAAATTGGCAGAGCGACTTCAAACGATTCCGTACGAGTTAATGACCGGAATATCCGAACGTGTGCACAGGGTTTATATACG
>Ga0194124_10000152_pt1 | contig 111372 bp, 90 predicted proteins | sample TA2KigCas0mmetaG_FD_148605 | JGI IMG/M metagenome (GOLD analysis project Ga0194124, IMG submission 148605) | Freshwater microbial communities from Lake Tanganyika, Tanzania - TA2015031 Kigoma Deep Cast 0m | ecosystem: Environmental > Aquatic > Freshwater > Lake | place: Tanzania: Lake...
GCTTCAGACCATCCTGGAAGCTCTGGGTGTCGAGGCCGATCTCGCGCTGCTCGATGACCGACTGGTTGTCCTCGAACACGAATTCGATCGGATCCTCGAGGGTGATGATGTGCTTCTTGAAGGTCGCGTTGATGTACTCGAGCATCGCCGCCAGCGTGGTCGACTTGCCGGAGCCGGTGGTCCCGGCGACGAGCACGATGCCGCGGGAGGACGAGGCGACATCCTTTAGGATGGGCAGGAGGCCCAGCTCATCAAAGCTGGGAACCTGGGTCTTCACATAGCGCATCGCCAGCGCATAGGAACCCTTCTGCTGGAAGACGTTGGTCCGGAACCGGCCCACTCCCGGCTCGAGGTAGCTGAAGTCGACCTCGCGGTCCTCCTCGAGCTTCCTGCGGGCATGCGATGGCACCATCTTTGCGACGACTGCCTGCATCCATTCATCCGTCGGGATGGGGGCCTCGATGGCGACCAGCTGCCGGTTGATCCGCAGCACGAACGGCGCTCCCACCTTCACGTGCACATCCGAGGCCCCGCCTTCGACGGCGGCCTTGAGCACGCCCCGCATCAACTCCATGTGTTCCATAATCGGTCCCGCAGGCTAGCAGGTCCGAGGCCGGGCGGAACGAGATTTCCCCGGACACCACGGAGTCCCTCCCCTCGATGTCGCTTCGACGGGGGACGGTTTTCGACGAAATAAATCTCGCGCCGTCGCGTCCCAGTTTTCAACGTGCCCGGATCCATCATGTCCAGCCTCGAGCGCATCGTCACCGTTGAGTGGCGCCACCAGATCCACTTCACGCAGAAGGTGTTCGATCGCGGCAACGAGCTCCTCATTCGCGTCCTTCGGGGACAGCCGATCCCGCGACCGGACCACCGGGCCAAGGTGCTTCTGGTCATCGATGAATCCCTGGCGACAGCCCGTCCGGACATGGTCCAGGCCATCGAGGAGTATTTCAGGATCCACCGGCATGGGATCGACCTCGTCTGCCCTCCGGTCCTGATGGTCGGCGGGGAATCGGTGAAGAACGCCTACTTCAGGGTGTCCGAGGTGCATGCCCTGATCGATCGACACCACATCGACCGACATGGCTACGTTGTCGCCGTCGGCGGCGGGGCGATCCTCGACATGGTCGGCCTCGCCGCCGCGACAGCCCACCGGGGTGTCCGCCACATCCGGATTCCGACCACGACCCTGGCCCAGGCCGACTCCGGGGTTGGCGTGAAGAACGGGATCAATGCGTTCGGGAAGAAGAACTTCATTGGCAGCTTCGCCCCACCCTTCGCCGTCATCAACGACTTCGACCTCCTGGCCTCCCTCGGTCCTCGCGACAAACGCTCGGGATTTGTCGAGGCCGTCAAGGTGGCCTGCATCCGGGACGCCGAGTTCTTCGGCTGGCTGGAACAACAGGCCCCTGCCTTGGCCCGGTTCGAGTCCGGCCCCATGAAGCGGCTGATCCACCGGAGCGCCGAGCTGCACGTCGACCACATCGTCAACGGCGGGGATCCGTTCGAGATGGGCAGCGCCCGGCCCCTCGACTTCGGGCATTGGGCGGCCCACAAACTCGAGCAGCTTTCGGAATACCGGCTGCGCCATGGTGAGGCGGTCGCGGTCGGCATCGCGCTCGATGTCCTCTACGCCCGGCTCCGCGGATTCCTTGCGGCCTCCGACGCTGAGCGGATCCTGGTCCTGCTGGAGACCCTGGGCTTCGACCTCTTCACCCAAGAACTCCTCCAGGAAGACGACTCCGGTCAGCTCAAGGTCCTGGTCGGACTGGAGGAATTCCGGGAGCACCTCGGCGGGGAACTCTGCATCACGCTGCTGCGCTCCATCGGCGAGGGATTCGAGGTCCACGACATGGAGCCCCCCCTGGTGCTCCGCGCCATCGCCGAGCTGCGGACCCGACACGGCCAGCGCTCCGGAACCGTGGTGCGCGTCGGAACCTGAGGGACAGGACCGCTGGGCCGCCTCACGGCCCCCCTCAACGAACGATCCAACCCCCACCGAGAACCCGGTCGCCGTCGTAGAACACACAGGCCTGTCCCGGGGTGACCGCCCGGGCGGGGTCCATCAGTCGCACGGACGCACGCCCTCCCGCCTCCTGGACGAATTCCGCGTCCGCCCCCGGATGGTTGTAGCGGATCTTCGCCGTGCAGCTCACGGGGCCCTCGGTCCCCGCGAGGAGTCCGGGTGCGATCCAGTTGCAGTTCGATACCTCGAACCGGTCGCGCCCCAGCTGGTGTTCCTCGCCCACCACAACCCGGTTCCGTTCCGCGTCGAGTTCAACGACGTACAGCGGACGAGGCGACGAAATGCCCAACCCGCGACGCTGGCCGATGGTATAGAACTCGATGCCGTCGTGTTCCCCAAGCTTGCGCCCCTCCGGGTCGACAATGTCCCCGCGGTGGACCGACGCCAGATGGGACTCCCTCAGGAACTTTCCGTAGTCCTTGTCCGGCACGAAGCAAATCTCCATCGACTCCTCCTTGTCCGCCGTCCGGAGATCGCAGCTGCGGGCGACATCCCGGGTCTCGGACTTGGTCCGCTCGCCCAGAGGAAAGAGGGACCGAGCAAGCTGGTCCTGGCGCAGGCTGAAGAGGAAGTAGCTCTGATCCTTGCGAAGATCGCGTCCCCGGAAGAGCTGGACATGGCCCGTCATCGGATCCTTCTCGAGGCGGGCAAAATGTCCGGTGGCGATGCGATCGCAGCCGAGCTGGTCCGCCCGGTCCAGCAGCACCCCGAACTTGAGGTGCTGGTTGCACATGACGCACGGGTTCGGGGTGCGGCCGGCGCGATACTCGTCGGCGAAATACTGGATGACCTTCTTCTGGAAGAGATCCGACTCGTCGACGAGGTAGTACGGGATGCCCAGCTGGGCACAGACGCTCCGGGCGTCCATGACCGCCTGGGGACCACAGCATTTGTCCTCGGCGCGGTTGACGCAGTCCTGGGGCCAGAGCTTGAGGGTGACCCCGACGACCGCATGTCCCTGTTCCTTGAGCAACGCGGCCGTGGCGGAGGAGTCCACCCCCCCGCTCATCCCCACCAGAATCCGCGCCGGTCGATCCCGCTGCACGCGCCAGACGATGCCGGAACCCGGGACATGATGGAATCGGGAACCCCAGGACAAACGCCGCAGACAAAACGCCCCAGGCTGGATACCCTAACTGGACATCCCTAGCCTCGGCGCGTGGACCTCTGGTGGTATCCCCTGCTCTTCTTGACCGGCCTAGTGGCCGGTTGTGTCGATGCGATCGCGGGTGGCGGTGGACTCCTGACCGTACCGGTCCTGCTGGCCACCGGACTGCCCCCTCAGGAAGCACTCGGGACAAACAAGTTCCAGTCCTCCTGCGGGACGACCCTGGCGACCTGGAACTACGCCCGCCACGGGCTGTTCGACGGACAACGCCTTCGGGTCGGCATCGTGGCCACCCTAGTCGGTGCGCTGCTGGGAACCTGGACGGTCACGCGGATCCGGCCCGAATTCCTGCGCCCTCTGATCCCGATCGTCCTGATCGCGATCGCCGGCTATACCGCGTGGAAACCGAGCCTCGGCTCTGCATCACGGCCCGCACTTCTGCCCGAGACGGTATTCGGGGCCACTTTCGGACTGGTGCTGGGATTCTATGACGGGGTGTTTGGACCCGGAACGGGCTCGTTCTGGACGGTCGCCTGCGTCGTGGTGCTGGGATCGGACCTGCTCCAGGCCACCGCCTATACCAAGGCCATGAACCTCGCCAGCAACCTGGCGTCGCTGGTCCTGTTCGCGTTGACAGGCCATGTGCACTACGGCATTGGGCTGACGATGGCCTCCGGCCAGTTTCTGGGAGGATGGCTCGGTGCCCGCTGGGCGGTACGCAGTGGCTCGGCACGGATCCGGCCGGTATTCCTCACCATGGTCATGCTGCTCGCTTTGAAGCTGGCCTTCGATGCCCTCCGCAGCTGAATCCAGGTCCGGACGCCGAACCCTCCGAGGGCTCACCGAGGCATCCTCACGCCTCACACCATCCTTTCGGCCGGTTCCTTGACCCACTGGAGTCACCCCCGTAGCTTGAGCGCCTCAAACACTGAACATCGTGCGCAACTTCAGCATCCCCTACGTCATCGAACAGGAAGGCCGCTCCGAGCGGGGCTATGACCTCTACAGCCGCCTCCTCAAGGACCGCATCGTCTTCCTCGGCACCCCCGTGGACGACATGGTGGCCAACGTCATCGTCGCCCAGTTTCTCTTCCTCCAGATGTCCGACCCGAAGAAGGACATCCACTTCTACATCAACTCCCCGGGCGGCTCGGTGACCGCAGGCCTGGCCATCTACGACACCATGCAGTGGCTGACCTGCGACGTGAACACCTACTGTGTCGGCATGGCCGCCAGCATGGGGGCCGTCCTCCTCTGCGCCGGCACCAAGGGCAAGCGCTTCGCCCTGCCCAACTCCGACATCATGATCCACCAGGTCCTCGGCGGCGCCGAAGGCCAGGCAAGCGACGTCGAGATCCGGGTGAAGCACATGCTTTCGTTGAAGCAACGGCTCAACACCCTCCTGAGCCGTCACACCGGTCAGCCCTACGACGTCGTCGAGAGGGCGTGCGACCGCGACAATTTCATGACCGCCGACCAGGCCAAGGAGTTCGGCCTTGTCGACGAGGTCGTGGCCTCCCGCCGCGAGATCCCGGCCCTGGTGGACGCCGACACCAAACCCGAGTCCAAGTAGCCAACCAACCGACCGCGATGGCCCGCGCCAGCCAGATCACGATGTGCAGCTTCTGCGGCAAGAGCCGCTCGGAGGTGCGCAAGCTGGTCGCCGGCCCCGGGGTCTACATCTGCGACGCCTGCATCGGGGTCTGCCAGAACGTCCTGGACAAGGAGCTCCGCGAGGAGGGGCAGAAGGAGGTCCGCCGCCTCAAGGTGCCCAAGCCCGCGGAGCTGAAACGCCTCCTCGACCAGCACCTCATCGGACAGGAGGACACCAAGCGGACCCTCAGCGTGGCGGTCTACAACCACTACAAGCGGATCCTGAACCAGGACGCCTCGGGATCCGACGACGGGGTGGAGCTGCAGAAGAGCAACGTGCTCCTGATCGGTCCGACCGGCTGCGGCAAGACCCTCGCCGCACAGACGATCGCCCGGCTGATCGACGTCCCGTTCGCCATCGCCGACGCCACCTCCCTGACCGAGGCGGGCTACGTCGGCGAGGACGTCGAGACCATTGTCCTGCGCCTGCTCCAGAACGCCGACTACGACGTCAAGCGGGCCCAGATGGGGATCATCTACATCGACGAGATCGACAAGATCGCGCGTCGCACGGAGAACGTCTCGATCACCCGCGACGTCAGCGGCGAGGGGGTCCAGCAGGCCCTGCTGAAGCTCCTGGAGGGCACCATCTGCAACGTGCCGCCCCAGGGGGGCCGCAAGCATCCGCAGCAGGAGTACATCCGGGTCGACACGACCCAGATCCTGTTCATCTGCGGCGGGGCATTCGTCGGGCTGGACCGGATCGTGGAGCGTCGGCTACGCCGTCGGGTCATCGGATTCACCCCGGCACAGGTCCCCAGCACCCCGGTACGCCCGGGTCCGCCGCGACCCCGGGAGGCCGAACCCGAGGACCTGGTCACGTTCGGATTCATCCCCGAGTTCATCGGCCGGCTCCCCGCGGTCTCGGTCATGGACGAGCTCACGGAGGACGACCTCGTCCGGATCCTCCAGGAACCCAAGAACGCCCTGGTGAAGCAGTTCGCCAAGCTGCTGGCTCTAGATGGGGTGACGCTGGAGATCACCAACGAGGCGTGCCGGGAACTGGCGACGCTGGCCCTCCGGAAGGGGACCGGGGCCCGGGCGCTGCGCAGCCTCCTCGAGCGGCTGATGCGTGACATCATGTTCGAGGTGCCCACTTCCGACGACATCGGCGGCATCACCATCTCGCGCGCGGTTGTCCGGGGCGAGGAGGCCCCGATTCTCACCCTGCGACCGGCCGAGAAGGCGGCGTGATACGATCGGGTGGGGCCTGGAGCGAGGGTCCCTTCCCACCCCAGGGAACCCTCGTTCCTGTGTTCGAGTTCTTGACCCTTCCGACATCGTCACCCATGGTCATTGGCTCAGTTTTGGTCTTCCTGTCCCCACCCGACAGGAGCCTTTTTGTATGTCCAAAAAGAACGCGAAGAAATCGGCACCCAAGGCCGTGAAAGCCTCCGCAACCCGGACTCCTGCGGCCCCCGCCCGGAAGCCTGCGACTCCGGCCAGCAAGGCCCCCAAGGCCCCTAAGGCCCCCAAGGCCACCCCACCCAAGAAGGCATCGCCCCCAGCGGCAAAGCCTGTCCAGGCGAAGGTCACGAGCCCGGCCCCCAAAGCCCCCAAGGCCCCCGAAGTGCCGAAGCCGACCCGCCCTCCACAAAGGACCGGTGCCACAGAGAAACCCCAGACCCGGCCCGCTCCCGCAACGGGGACGGCCCAGGTGGCACCGATCGGCGCGCCCAAGCCACCCGCAGGCCCGGAAGGCGATACCTCGGCCCAGCTCGGCACCATCAAGAGCGCCAGTGGCGTGGACCTGACCGAGAAGATCAAGGAACTCGTCCGGCTCGCCCAGGAACAGGGCTACCTCACCTACGGCGACATCAACGACGCCCTCCCGGACAACCTCTCCCCGGAGGATCTCGACGAGATCTACATCAAGCTCCGGAACCTCGAGATCGACATCGTCGACCAGGCCGAGGTCGACCGCCCCAAGGTCCAGGAGGCCGAGGAGGAACAGCCGGACGACAAGGCGCGGCTCGACATCCTCGACGACCCCGTCCGAATGTACCTCAAACAGATGGGCCAGGTCCCGCTGCTCACCCGCGAGCAGGAGGTCGAGATCTCCAAGCGCATCGAGGACAACGAGAACGAGGTCAAGCGCATCATCCACAGCTTCGGCTTCTCCGGTAAGGAGCACATCGCCCTGGCCGAGAAGCTGATCTCCGAGCCTCCCAAGGAACGCTTCGACCGGGTGATCGTCGACAAGAAGATCGAGACCCGCGACGAGCATCTGAAGGCCCTGCGCAAGCTGGTGAAGGACGTCCGCGCCCTCGACCAGCAGGTCGACCAGCACTGGCGTCTCCTGCTCGAGGGCGAGTCAAAGACGAAGCGCGAGAAGATCACGCTGGACCTCAAGAAGGCCGACGAGAAGCTCCAGCGCTCGTTCCCGAAGTTCTACTACAAGCAGAAGGTCATCGAGGAGATGTGCCTGGTCGCGGACAACATCCACGACAAGTTCCAGAGCAGCATCAAGTTCATCGCCGACCTCCAGCCGCAGAAGCGCATGGCGCAGGCCCAGGCGATGATCCATGCCGAGGAGCGGAAGATCGCGGCGCTCGAGGAGTTCGTCCGCATGTCCCACACGGGCTATGTCGACGCCTTCTCCGAGCTGAAGCACTTCGAGAAGAAGGCCCTCCAGGCCAAGACCGAGATGGTCGAGGCAAACCTGCGGCTCGTGATCTCGATCGCCAAGAAGTACACGAACCGCGGCCTGTCGTTCCTCGACCTCATCCAGGAAGGCAACATGGGCCTGATGAAGGCGGTCGAGAAGTTCGAGTACCGTCGCGGCTACAAGTTCTCCACGTACGCCACGTGGTGGATCCGCCAGGCCATCACCCGCTCGATCGCCGACCAGGCCCGCACCATCCGCATCCCGGTGCACATGATCGAGACAATCAACAAGCTGATGCGGGTGCAGAAGCAGCTCATCCAGGACTTCGGTCGGGAACCCACCCCGGAGGAGATCGCGGACGAGATGCAGATGCCGGTCGACCGCGTCCGGGCCGTCCTCAAGATGGCCCAGCAGCCGATCTCGCTGCAGAGCCCCGTCGGTGATTCCGACGACACCAGCTTCGGCGACTTCATCGAGGACAAGTCGGCCGAGAACCCGTCCGACATGACCTCCTACTCGCTCCTCAAGGAGCGCCTGACGGAGGTCCTCGACACCCTGACCGAGCGCGAGCGCAAGGTGCTGGAGCTGCGGTTCGGTCTGGTCGACGGCTACAGCCGCACGCTCGAGGAGGTCGGCAAGCAGTTCAAGGTCACCCGCGAGCGCATCCGCCAGATCGAGGCCAAGGCCCTCCGCAAGATGCGGCACCCGACACGGCTGCGTCAGCTCCACGGGTTCCTCGAGGGCGAAGAGGCCCTGCTCTGACGGGACCGGAAAACCCCGATCCGGTCGGACATCAACCCCCGCCCTCCCGGCGGGGTTTTTTTGTGGCGTGGCACTTCGGGAGTCCTGGCCTCGACAGCGACGCGCTCCGCACGGTCGCCCTCCACGGTCCACCCAGCCTCGACGTCTCCGACCTGGCCGAGGATTCAATTCGGGCCTCAGCCCATTTTCCTCTTGGCTCTTCGCCTGTCGGTCTTTGGTCTTGGACCCATGACCCGGTTCCACCTTGTCGGACTGCTTCTTCTGGGACTGCTGCCACCAACGGTCCCAGCGGCGCCCCCGGACTGGAGACCTCGGAGGGTGCCCGACGGAACCAACGCACCGTCCCTGCCCACGCCGGGGGGCCTCGGCTGGTACCGCGCCTGGATCCGGCCCCACGACAGCTTCTTTGCGCCGCACGAGCGGAACCTGTTCGCGGAGTCCGTGACGATCACCCTCCGCAACCTTGCCGACGCCCATGAGGTGTTCGTGAACGGACGCCGCATCGGGGGTGCCGGTGGCTTCCCCCCGGAGCCGAGGAGTGCCCGCGACGGCAACCACCGGTACAAGATCCCGCCAGGGCTGCTCGAGAAGGACCGCTGGAACGAGATCGCCATCCGGGCCCATTCCGCGGACGGCTCGGTGGGTTTCCGGACCGAGGCCCCGTTCGTGATGAACTATTTCGAGGAATGCATCCTGGAGGGCGACTGGGAATGGACTCCCGGGGATGGATCCGGTCGGACGGGCACCGCCCAGGTCGAGCGTCCCTCCGTGGCGGCGTTCGACCGGTATCACGAATCCCACCGGATCCTTGGCGAACCCACCGAGACGGTCCCCGGACCCCGCCTACCCCCTGCGGAATCCCTGGCCCGTCTCCGCACCGCCGAGGATCTCCAGGTCGACCTGCTGCTCCATGAACCCCTGGTCGCCCAACCCACCCATCTCAGCTTTGACACCCGAGGCCGGCTGTGGGTGACCCAATATCGCCAGTACCCCTACCCCGCCGGGGTCCAGGCCTTGAGCCGCGACAAGTACTACCGCTCCACCTTCGACAAGACGCCTCCCGCTCCTCCCCACCACACACCCGGACGGGACCGGGTGTCGATCCATGAGGACACGGATGGGGATGGGGCCTATGACCGACACACCGTGTTCGTCGATGGCCTCAACCTCGCCAACGCCGCACTCCCGGGCCACCTCGGAGTCTGGATCCTCAACCCGCCCTACCTGCTGTTCTATCCCGATACCGATGGAAATGACCGCCCGGACGCCGCGCCAGTGGTGCATCTGGCAGGATTCGGACTCGAGGACACCCACTCGGTCGCCAATGGTCTCGTCTGGGGGCCGGACGGCTGGATCTATGGCGGCCAGGGCAGCACAACCACCAGCCGGGTGCTCCGACCCGGACTCGATCCTGCTGGGGATCCCGGCGTCTATTTTGAGGGGTGCATGGTCTGGCGTTATCACCCGGTGACGCGCACCTACGAGATCTTCGCGGAGGGCAGTGGCAACGTGTTTGGGTTGGAGGTCGACGGCGAAGGCCGACTCTTCAGCGGCCACAACGGACCGGAGACCCGTGGATGGCACTATCAGCAGGGCGGGATCTACCTGAAACAGGGGGTGGATCCCGGGAAGTTCGGCCCCCCGCGGAATCCCTACACCTTCGGTGAACTGCCCTGGCTCGTGCCCGCCTCCCCCATCCAGCGGTTCACCCACTTCCTCGCCCTGGTCGAAGGCACCGCCCTGCCCTCGGGACGCCAGGGACAGATGGCGTGGCTGGACCCGATCCACAGCCTGATCCTCGCTTCCGAGCGCACTCCGCGGGGCTCGACCTATGGCACCCGGGATCTCGACACCCTCGTCACCAGCGGCGACGACGCGTTCCGCCCCGTCTTCGTGGTCAACGCCCCGGACGGATCCCTGTTCATGGCGGACTTCTACGAGCACTACATCGCCCACGGACAGCATTACCAAGGGCAGATCGACCCCACCACCGGACGGATCTACCGCCTGCGGGGTCGCAATGCCCGGCTGGAATCCCCAGTGGACCTGACCCGCCTCGCCGCACCAGACCTGATCCAACTCTTCCGGCATCCGAACAAATGGCATCGACAGGCCGCGGTGCGAGCGCTCGTCCGGGTCCTGGCGGCACGGAAGGACACCGCCCTCACCCGACGCCTCCGGGGCCTGCTCCAGGATCCAGAGGCTCCGGTTGAGATCCTCTGGACCCTGCATCAGGCGGGAGCCCTCAATGCGGCCACCACCCAGCAGACCTTGAGGCATTCGAAGCCGTTGATCCGGGAATGGACGGTCCGGCTCCTGGGAGATCCGCGCCGACTGCCGCCCGGGGTCCTCCCAACGCTTCGGGACCAAATCGTGGAGGAACCCGATGTCCGGGTCCGCGCCCAGATGGCCTCCTCGGCACGACGTCTCCTGCTGGCCGACGCGCTGGTCTGCTGGAAGGGACTGGTCTCCCACGACGTCGATGCAACGGATCCCTGTCAGCCGCTGCTGTGCTGGTGGATCCTGGAATCCCACATGCCGGAGGGCACCGATGCGATCCTGGACCTCTTCACCGACGCCCCCCTCTGGGATCGGGCCCTGGTCCGGGCCCACGTGCTGCCCCGTCTGATGCGTCGCCTGGCCTCCAGCGGCCGACGGGACGATCTGGACCGATGCGGGCGCCTCCTCGGCTTGGCGCCCTCCAAGGTGGCGACGGCATCCCTTGTGCGGGGACTCGAGGAGGCGCTCCGGGGACAGTCCCTCGACGGACTTCCCGAGACCCTGCTGAGCGCCCTGGACACCGGTGGCCTCCCCGGACTGGTTCTCAGGATAAGGCGCCGGGATGCTGCGGCCATCGATGAGGCGCTGTTACGTCTCAAGGCCACGAATCCGGTGGCCGACCGGCTTCCACTGGTCCGCGCGCTGGGTGAAATCCGGGAACCCCGGACACGGGAGCCCCTGCAGGAGCTGGCCCTCGGATCGGGACCATCCGACCTCCGCCGCGCCGCCTGCGTCGCCCTGGGGGGATTCGAGAACGAGGGGATCGGGGTGGCCGTGACGGCGGCGCTGCCGGGTCTCCCGGAGGACGTCCGGGCTGCCGCCCTGGGCGTGTTGGGAAGTCGGTCCACGTGGAGCCGGACCCTGCTGCGTTCCTTGGATTCCAAGAAAACCCCCTCCGCGATGATCACCTCCGAGGTGGCGGACTCGCTCCGGAACCATCGGGATCCCTCCATCCGATCCGAGGCCCGACGACTCCTCCCTGAGGAAACTCAGACCCGATCGGGCCTGACCGCCGGAGAGCTGGAGCGGATTCTTGGGGAATCCACGGGTAATCCATACGCCGGGGAACCGCTGTTCACCCAGCGTTGCGGGGCCTGTCATCGGCTTTTCTTCAAGGGCGGACAGCTTGGGCCCGATCTGACCGCCTACCAGCGTGACAATCTGAGAACGCTGTTTCCCAGCATCCTGGATCCCAACGCCGAGATCCGGGAGGGCTACGCCGCCGCCGAGGTCTCGCTCAAGGATGGTCGGGTGCTGCAGGGCATCCTGAGGGACCGCGACGGACAGGTCGTGGTGCTGCGGGGGCTGGACGGACAGGATCTGACGCTGCGGATGTCGGAGGTGGAGTCGGTCCAGCCCCTCGGAAGAAGTCTGATGCCGGAGGGGCTGTTGGAGGGCCTGACCGACAGCCAACTCCGGGACCTCTTCGCCTACCTGCGACGCTCCCAACCCTTCACCCGCTGATTGAATCTTCTGGGTAAGGGAAGAGGGGCTCACACGGGGACGCGGAGACACGGAGGAAAGGCGGGGGAGATTAGGAGAGACAAAGACCGAGGTGACGCCGGTAGGGCTGTGCTCCGCCACGGCCCCATCTCGATCCGCTGCCCGTGGCGCACCCGTGAAGGGGGACGGGATTGTCTGCAGCGTCGGAGGATCCCGACTGGAGCACCAGGTCGGTCAACCTCTCGCGGGGAAGATGGGGACGCCACGGAGCGCGTCCCTACCGGGGTGGGCGCTCCGGCGTCCAGGGATGCTGGGCACTGCATCACCCACCGCACCGCCCTCTGGGTTAGGCTCCCGCCGGGATGCAGTCGGCCTTCAGATAGGGCCGCAGCGGTTCCGGGATGGCCACGCTGCCGTCGGCCTGCTGGTGGGTCTCGACAAGCGCCACGAACAGCCGCGCCAGTGCCGTGCCGGAACCGTTGAGGATGTGGGGGAACCGGTTCTCGCCGGCCGACGTCTTGTACCGGAGGTTCATGCGGCGCGCCTGGAAGTCCTCCGTGTTGGAACAGCTCGAGACCTCGAGGAAGCTGCCCTGTCCTGGAGCCCAGACCTCGATGTCATAGGTCTTCGACGACGCGAACCCCATGTCGCCGGTGCAGAGGTTGATGACGCGGTAGTGGAGTCCGAGGAGCTGCAGGACCTTCTCGGCGTTGAGCACCATGGCCTCGAGCTCGGCGTAGCCCGTCTCCGGGGAGACCACCTTGATGAGCTCGACCTTGTCGAACTGGTGGACCCGGATCATGCCCCGGGTGCCGACCCCTGCCGCTCCGGCCTCGGCCCGGAAGCAGGGGGAATAGGCGCAGTAGCGGATCGGAAGCTGGGCTTCCGCGAGGAGTTCCTCCCGGTGGATGTTGGCCACCGGCGCCTCGGCGGTAGGGAGCAGGTAGAGCTTGCCGAGGGTCGAGGCATCGAGCCCCTCCTGGACGGCATAGGCCTGGTCCCGGAACTTCGGGAACTGGCCAACCCCTACCATGCAGTGCTCGCCGATGATGAACGGTGGGGCGACCTCGGAGTAGCCGTGCTCGTGGGTATGGAGATCGAGGAGGAAATTGATGAGGGCACGCTCAAGCCGGGCTCCCCAGCCGGTGTAGAGGAGGAAGCCGGAGCCACTGAGCTTGGCGCCTCGGGCGAAGTCGATCAGGCGGAGCCGTTCGCAGAGCTCGATGTGGTTGAGCGGCTTGAAGGCAAACTCCCGTGGGGCGCCATGGACCCGGATCTCGGGGTTGTCCGCGGCATCCCGACCCAGGGCCACGCTGGCGTGCGGGAGATTCGGGATCATGGCCATGATCAAGTCCCTCTGGGTTTCGGCCTCGGCGCTGAGCCGGTCGAGCTCGGTGATCCGATCCCCGATCGCGCGCACCTCCGCCTTCCGGGCCTCGGCCTCGGCGATTTTCTTCTGACCCATGAGCGCCCCGATCTCCTTGGAGGCGCTGTTGCGCTGGGCCTTGAGCTGCTCGGCCTCGGTCAGGGCGGATCGACGGCGTTCATCGAGGTCCAGGACCTCGTTCACCCGGGCGTCGTCCCCGCCATGACGTGTCGCGAGGCGTTCGCGGACCCAGTCGGCCTTCTCACGAAGCAGCTTGATGTCGAGCATGACGGCGGAGCCTAGGGAACCCCCGCCGGGGGCGGAAGTTGAGAGTTGCCGGTGCTTCCAACTCGAACTCCGCCCCTCCACCGGTGGGTTTTGCAGTGCTCTGCAAAACCTGGCCGCTTCCCAGCGGCCAGCCTCCCCAGGCCCCACCCACTCCCAGACTCCAGATCCTCCCGACCTCCGCCACAGATGGACTCACCCCTCGCGGAGCGGGTGCTCCCGCACCCAGTGATGCAGGGCACTGCATCACCCACCCGCTCCACCTTCTCCAGTTGCATCACCTCCCCGGGCTCCTCGCGCCGGGCTTGCACTGGGGTCGACTCCGCCCCAAAGCTCCCCCCACGCGATGGATCCTTCCCAGGGCAACCGCTTCCGCCTCGCCGGGCTCACACTGGCCGCACTCGGGGTGGTCTACGGCGACATCGGGACAAGTCCCCTCTATGCCCTCCGGGAGTGCTTCAACGGACCTCACGGGCTTCCCCCGCAGCCCGGCAACGTGCTCGGCGTTCTCTCCCTCATCACCTGGGCCATGGTCCTGATCATCTCGGTCAAATACATCGGGTTCGTGCTGAAGATGGACAACAAGGGTGAGGGAGGCGTCCTGGCCCTGCTCGCCCTCGCGTTCCCGGAACGCGGGGAGGAGACCGGACGCGGCCTCGGCTGGAGCTGCATGACCCTGCTCGGCCTGTTCGGAGCCACCCTGCTCTATGGCGACGGCATAATCACCCCGGCGATCACGGTACTCGGTGCGGTCGAGGGACTCGAGGTCCTCACCCAAAAGATGTCCCATCTGGTGATTCCGATCTCCCTGGCCATTCTCTGGGGACTCTTTGCGATCCAACGGGCCGGCACGGGCGTCATCGGAAAGCTGTTCGGACCGGTCATGGTGGCCTGGTTCACGGTCATCGCCGTCCTTGGAATCCGAGGCATCCTGAGGAATCCCTCCGTCCTCAGCGCCTTCAGTCCCCTCCATGCCTTGGAACTCTTCCAGACGAACGGATGGATGGGATTCGTGGTCCTGGGATCGGTCGTGCTGGTCGTGACCGGTGGGGAGGCACTGTACGCCGACATGGGGCACTTCGGCGTGAAGCCGATCCGACGGGCCTGGTTTGCCCTCGTGCTGCCGGCCCTGCTCCTGAATTACTACGGCCAGGGGGCCCTGGTGATGACGGATCCCGCCGCCGCCGCGAACCCCTTCTACAACCTGGCTCCCCGCTGGATGCTCCTCCCGCTGGTGATCCTCGCCTCCTCGGCCGCCGTGATCGCCTCTCAGGCCCTGATCAGCGGGGCGTTCTCCCTGACCATGCAGGCCATCCAGCTGGGATACCTGCCCCGGATGGTGATCGAGCACACCAACGAGCGGGAGCGCGGACAGATCTTCATCCCCCAGTTGAACTGGTTCCTCGCCCTGTGCTGCATCGCCCTCGTGCTCGGGTTCCGATCCTCCTCGAATCTCGCCGCCACCTACGGCGTGGCCGTGACCCTGACCATGCTCGTCACGACCCTGCTGCTCTTCGTGGCCGCCCAGCGGGTCTGGGGCTGGAGCGTCTGGCGGGCCGGCGCCCTCTGCATCGCTCCGCTGCTGATCGAGCTGCCGATCTTCGGCGCCAACATGCTCAAGATCGCCGGTGGTGGCTGGTTCCCCCTGGTCATCGCGTCGATGCTCTTCGCGCTCATGACGACCTGGCGCCGCGGCCGCCGAATCCTCTGGGAACGGGTCCGCACCACGTCCCTGCCCATGCAGCAGTTCCTCGAGAGCATCGGACGTCGGGAACTGCCCCGCGTGGCCGGCACCGCGGTCTACCTCGCCGGCAATCCCGACGGCGTCCCGATCGCCCTCCTCCACAACCTCAAGCACAACAAGGTGCTCCACGAGCGGATCATCCTCCTGACCATCCTGGTATCCGACCAGCCCCGGGCCGACAACGACAGCCGTATCACGGTTGGGGAGCTCGGCGACGGGTTCTGGCGGGTGAAGGTGAACTACGGGTTCATGGAGGAACCCAACGTCCCCGAGGTGCTGCGCCGGTGCTCCGAGTTCGGACTCAAGATCCGGGACACCGAAGTCTCCTATTTCCTGAGCCGCGAGACGATCATCCCGTCCACCGCCCGTGGCATGCGCAGCTGGCGGAAACGCCTGTTCGCCGTGATGTCCAGGAACGCCCAGAGTGCGACCGGCTTCTTCAAGCTGCCCGCCAACCGGGTCGTGGAACTGGGCATGCAGGTCGAGATCTGAACCCTCTCCGTCAGTTTTTCTCGATTCCCCATTGCCCCGACAGGGGCGGTGTCGCTATACCACTACACGTTCCTTGAAACGTTCCGCCGCATCCGGCGGAACTCGAATTTCAATCACGACCGGAAGTGCGGAAACCCCGTTGGAATCGGGGACGGTAGCGCCACGGTATCGGGTTACAGACTCCCACGGCGACGACCCTGTCGCCGGGACGCCACTGGAGATCCTCTCTGGGAAGGCGGGAGCGAGGTTGGAAGCCCGGAGTCCGGATATCGCGCCGGTCGTGCTCGTCACAGCGGCCCCATGCCCCTCACCAGGCCCAGGGCCGTCCGCTTCGCCGCATCAGCGAAGGACGAGACCCGTCCAGACCGCCTGTCTGCGGTCGTGGACCCGTCGGAAAGCAGCAACGCCCTCTTCCCGACGTCGACTTGGTCGGTGTCAGGGTCCCCACCCCGTCACCGCCCCTGAGGTCTCGTGGACCCAATGCCTCCGCCCGGAACGGCGGAGGCGCCTATCGAACGAGATCCAGTGAAGTCCAACTCTCCTATCCTGCTCCCAAAACTCGCCGTCCTGGCCCTCCTTGCGCTCCTGGCGCTGTCGGGAGGCGTCCGCGCCCATGCACAGTTCGCCACCCGGGTGCTGCATTATCATCCGGGGACCAAGAATACCACGGTCTACACCAATCCCCCGGTCATTCTCGGGGAACCCAGCCGGGTGACCCCGGGTGAATGGGGCGGTCCCGTCACCCCGTTCTATCCCGCCTATCTGCCCTCGCAGCTGCTCAGCATCACCGGCGGCGGATCGCTGACCCTCGAGTTCGATCCCCCCATCCGGAACCTCCCAGGCCATCGGTTCGGATTCGACTTCCTCGTCTTCGGCGGCACCGGGTTCATGGTCACCAACGACCTGGATCCCGACTGGAACTTCATCGGCATCCCCACGACCGACGGATCCCTCTTCGGAGTGGAGCCGCTGACCGGACGGGTTCAGGTCAGCACGAACGGCATCGACTTCATCACACTGGACCCGAAGCGGATCCCCAGCCTCGGTGATGTGTTCCCCACCGAGGGCACCGGGGATTTCCACCGTCCCGTCGACCAGACCTTCAACCCCGCCCGGTTCGCCGGGATGACCCTCCAGCAGGTCCAGAAGGCCTATGACGGCGCCGGCGGCGGGGTAGGATTCGACCTCGACTGGGCCCAGGACGCCTCCGGTAACCCCATCCCCCTGGCCTCGGTCTCCATCGTCCGCCTCGAGATCGACTCGGGCGAGGTCGAACTGGATGCCTTCGCCCTTGTGGCCACCGACACGCCTGCGCCCGAGGTCCGGCTTGACCCGAAGACCCGGGAGATCGAGTTCACCGGCCAGCCACACTGGACCTACACCCTCGAGGCGAGTGCGAACCTGGTGACCTGGACCCCGATCGGCGAGGCGGTTCCGGGAACCGGGGCCCCGGTTCGCCTGGAAGATCCCCGGACCGGGATTCTTGCCGGGCAGTTCTACCGCGTCCTGGCGACGCCCGATTTCCGGCGGTAAAACCCCGAGTCGCCACCCCATGACCGCACCGCCCCCCTCGGATCCCCATGGGCCCGCGTCCTGTGGGATGGATCCGGCCAAGTGCCCGCTGTGCGGTCGTGCCAACGCCTGCCAGCAGGCCTCGTGTGATGCCTACAAGGGGCTGTGCTGGTGTGAACGGGTGACGTTCCCCGAGGAGCTGCTGCACCGCCTGCCCGAAGAAGCCCGCGGTCGGGCCTGCGTCTGCAGATCCTGCATGATGGAGGCCCTCCAGGCGCGCCCGGATCCGCGGCCGAACCCGGACGACGTCTATTGGGAACCCGGGACCGGGAGGATGGTCCTGACCGGGAAGTATCTCCTCAGACGGGGCTACTGCTGCGGGAATGGCTGTCGGCACTGCCCGTGGACCCCAGCAGCGGCGACCGGTCCCAGCGCGACGACGGCGGCCCTCCTCCTCATGGGTCTGCTCTGGTTCCTCGGACTCGGGTCGCCCCCCCTCCAGGCGGCCACGTGGAGGGAGGACTTCACACAGGATCCCAACCCCCGGGGATGGACCTGCAGCGGCGAGACCAACCGGTTTGCCTGGAACGCCTCCGAAGGGCGAATGGAGGTCACCTGGGACACGGCCTGTCCCCACAGCTTCTTCGCCCACCCCCTGCCCCAGCCCGTTTCGGAGACGCAGGAGTTCTCTCTGGCCTTCGACCTGCAGCTAACCCATGCCGAAGGCGGGCTCCGCATGGGACGTCCCGGCGCGATGCAGGTGGCGGTCGGCTTGCTGAACCTCCCCAGGGCGAGGGCGAACCGATACCTCCGCGGGGCCGGAAAGGCCTTCGAGGTCCTCGAATTCAACTGGTTTCCCGAGGGCTTCATCCCCGGCTACGGGACCGTGGAGCCGACGCTGTCGACGATCACCTACGACACCCAAGGCAAGGTGCTCGCGGACTTCGCCTTCCCCGTCACGCTCGAGGCCGGACAGACCCACCGGGTGCGGATCCGCCACGAGGCCAACCCCCGTCAGGTGGTGACCGAAGTCGAGGTCGCGGGACGGATCATGGCCACGAACCGGATCGCCATCCCCACCGGATTCGGAGGGTTCCAGCTGGATGCCGTCGCGCTGATTGTCTGGGACGAACGGACCTCCTTCAGCGACTCCCTCAGGGCCGCAGGCTGGGTCGACAACATCGAGGTCGTTGTCCCGGACGCACCGGTCGGAACCCTCACCCTTCTCCTCTCGGGTCGGGAGGTGGAGCTCCTGGGGCTTAGCGGGTGGAGCTATCGACTCGAGGCGAGCCTAGACCTCCGGGACTGGGAAACGGTGGACGGTCCGCGACCGGGTAATGGTGGACCTCTTCGGTTGATCGATTCCCGAAAGGCCCAGTTCCCGCAGCAGTTCTACAGGGTGCGGGCCGGACGCTGACCCCACCAATCGGAATCCCGGCTCAACGGCGTCGGGCCTTCTCGAGGACCTCGGCCAGCGTGACCTCCGCACCACCCCGACGCTTGCTCTCGTCGGCCGCCTCCATGAAGGAAAAGATCTCCAGGGTCTCCTCCGGACTCACCGGAGCCACGCCCGTCCTAAGGAACGGCACCACCGCGGCGATCAGCGGCGCATAGCCATCATAGGCGCCCACCGGTGAGGAACCCTTCGTCCCCTCGGCACGCCCCTCATAGCCCTTGCCCTCGCGGAACGTTCCGCGACGCCCGCCCTTCCACGTCCCCACGACCTCGATCCCACCCTCCGGGGTGGTGCCGCGCCGGACACTCACGCAGCCCGTGCCCATCACCGTGAACAGCGACTCCACCCCGTGGACGCCGTACCAGAAGAGGTCGGGATGATGCGATTCGATGTGGGCCGGACTGCTGGTCCAGGCATTGGTCACCGTGCCGATCGATCCGTTCCGGACCGCCAGCGTGTTGGATGCAAACCGCAGCGACGAAGCGGTGAACACCGGCACCTTCGCCTTCTCGGCTAGACGGAAGATCTCGATGGCATCCGAAAGCGTGCCGGCGATCGGCTTGTCGATGTAGACCGGCTTACCGGCGGCAAAGACCGGCCGGACCTGCTCGAGATGGGGACGCCCGTCCACACTTTCGATGAGCACCGCGTCGACATTCCGGCAGAGCTCTGGGATCGAGTCGTGGATCCGTACGCCATACTTGTCCCGAAGGGTCTTCGTATACTCCTCGACGCGCGACCAGCTCGACGCGATGTCCGGACTGCCTCCTTTGAACGCGGCCACCACCCGGGCGCCGTTCACATGATCCTTGGCCGCGGGGTTGTTGAGAATCTCGGTGAACGCCGTCACATGGGACGTATCGAGTCCGATGAGGCCGAGTCGAAGGTCAGGATCCGCCATGGCTGCGCAGAGGAAGGTGACGGCGATCAGGCTTCGCCGAAGAAGGTGGGGAATCACCCGGTCATTCCGTCTGCGGACCCCCCATTGGCGCAAGCCGGATCTCAGCCCAAGGCGCGTCAGACCGGATCACGGCAGATCCCGCCACGGCGTGAAATTCAGCAGCTGGATCTCGTTCCGGGGACGCCCGGCCTTGAGGATTCCGACGTCCACCCAGGTGACGCTCGCGTAGTCGACCTCGACGTGCTCGAACCAGCGCAGCGGCTGGTGGAGGAGGTGTGACAGGATGCCGCGGATGACCCCGCCGTGACAGAAGACCGCCACCGTGCGGCCCGGCTGCTCGCGGACGATCTGGTCGATGCTCGCGTTGAGCCGGGACTTGAACCCGTGCAGGGCCTCCGCACCCGTCACCCGCTCCTGCTCCAGATGGTCGAGCCAATCGTAGGCCGACATGCCGAAGCGGCTCTGGACCTCGTCCCAACCCAGTCCGGTCCAGTCCCCGAAGTCGATCTCCCGCAGTCCCGGCAGGATGACGGGCTCGCCCTCGTGGTGACGTCGGAACGGCTCGTAGGTCAGCTGCACCCGGCGCATCGGACTGGCGTAGACGGCATCGATGGGCGTCCGGGCCAGCCACGACGACAGCCGGTCGGCCTGCTGGTGCCCCTGGGGGGACAGCTCCATGTCGATCCGGCTGCCACCGAAAATCCGATGGTATCGGGTCTCGACCTCGCCATGGCGGATCAGGAACAGGGTCGTCTTCACGGGATTGAATGGCGCACTTCCGGATCAGCCTGCGGTCGTTCCGATGGCCTGCCGCTGGAGGACCATCAGCTGCGTGATGCCGAGTCCGCCCAGCCGCAGCAGCTCGCCCAGGTGATCCTTGCTGAACGTGGCCTCCTCGCCGCTGGCCTGGATCTCAATGAATTCCCCGGCTCCATTCATCACCAGATTCATGTCCACGGAGGCCGAGCTGTCCTCGATGTAGTTGAGGTCCAGGACCGGCCGACCCTCAACCACGCCCAGACTGACCGCAGCGAGAGGGCTTTTCAGGGGAGACTCGGTGAGCTTGCCCTCGGCCTTGAGCCGGGCAACGGCGAGGGAAAGCGCCACATAGGCCCCGGTGATGCTCGCAGTCCGGGTGCCGCCGTCGGCCTGCAGGACGTCGCAGTCGACCCACAGGGTCCGGGGTCCCAGTTTGTCGAGGTCGACCACCGCACGGAGGGAACGTCCGATCAGGCGCTGGATCTCCTGGGACCGTCCGTCCAGCTTGAGCTTTCCGATGTCGCGGGCCTTCCGGTCCAGGGTCGAATACGGGAGCATCGAGTACTCGGCGCTCATCCAGCCGCCCTCGACCTTCTTGGCCTTCATCCAGGGTGGGACGGACTCGTCCACCATCACGGCACAGATGACCCGGGTGTTGCCCCATTCGATGAGGGTCGAACCCGCGGCGTGGGGCGCGATGTGGTTCTGGAATCGGATCGGACGGAGCTGATCGGGCAGGCGTCCATCGGGACGCGTCGAGGATTCGGAGGCCATGGGCCGAAAACGCTACGCCCGAGGGATCCAGCCCCTCAACCCCCAAACTGGAACGGAACCCACGGCGCGGAGTCCAGGAACGCGAAGGACGAAGGGCAAAGGGCGCAGGACCCCGCAGGAAGCCAACCCGACGGCGCGAGCCTGCAATCCCCAAATCTGGGGAGGGTCCGACCCTCGCGTCCCACTCCGGGCATCGACGAACCTGTCGACATGAGCCCGCAGGAAGCCCTCATCACCCTCAACCTCATCGAGCACGTCGGACCGATCCGCCTGCGTCACCTTCTCCAGCACTTCGACGGCGATCCGCTGGAAATTCTCAAGGCCTCGGCCTCCCAGCTGCTCTCGGTCCATGGGATCGGTCCGGAGACCGCTCAGGCGATCGCCTCATGGGCGTCGACCGTGGACACTGCCGGCGAGCTCCGGAGGATCCGGGAGTTCGGCTGCACGATCGTGACCCAGCTGGATCCGGACTATCCCGGTCCGCTCCGCGAGATCTACGACCCTCCTCCGGTGCTCTACATCCGGGGCCGACTTCAACCGTCGGATCTCCGCGGAATCGCTCTGGTCGGCTCCCGCCTCTCGACCCCCTACGGGATCGAGACCGCCCGACGTCTCGCGTACCAGCTCGCCTACGCCGGCGTGACGGTCGTGAGCGGGGGGGCCCGGGGGATTGACACGGCGGCCCACCAGGGGGCATTGAGCTCGGGGGGCCGCACGATCGTCGTCCTGGGCACCGGCATCAGCCAGGTGTTCCCGGCCGAGAATGCCGCACTCTTCGAACGCGTGGCCGAACAGGGGGCGGTGGTCACCCAGTTCCCCTTCAACCGGTGCGCGGATCGGCAGACCTTCCCGATCCGCAATCGGATCGTTGCGGGGCTCACCCTCGGGACGGTCGTCGTGGAGGCCAACCTGAACGGCGGGGCGCTCATCACGGCGAACTTCGCGACGGACTACGGACGGATGGTGTTCGCGGTCCCGGGTCGGATCGACTCGCCCCGGAGCAAGGGATGTCACGACCTGATCAAGAAAGGCGCGAAGCTCTGCGAGGGACCCGAGGACATCCTGACCGAGTTCGAATACCTGTTCCCGCCCACCAACCGCCAGGGAACCGATGACGGACCTGCGGAACGACCCACCCTGCCCCTCTCGGAAGCAGAAGCCCGGATCCTTGCGGCGCTCGACGACAGGGTCGAGCGCTCCATCGATGAGGTCATCCGGGCGACGGGCCTGCCGCCGGCGCAGGTCGCTTCCACGTTGTTCGCGCTGGAACTGAAGCGGCTCGTCGGACAGACCCCTGGGAAGCTCTTCACGCGCACCACCTGATCCGCACCGCCGAAAGGTTGCGGCACCGTCGAACCGGAACACCTTTCGGGGTGGATCCCTCCACCCAAGTTGTCTGGTTCAAACGCGATCTCCGTGTCCGGGATCATGCCCCGCTCCTTGAAGCCGCGGCGAACGGCCCGGTGATCTGTCTCTACGTGTATGAACCCTCCCTGCTGAGGTCGGCGGAGTGGGATGCCAGCCACTCCCAGTTCATCGCCGAATCCCTCCAGGAACTCTCCGAACGGCTCGCCTCCCTCGGGGGGCGCCTGATCACCCGGTTGGGCGAGGCCGTCGAGGTCCTGGAACGTCTCCGGCAGGAGTCCCCGTTCCAATCGCTGTGGTCCCATGAGGAGACCGGCAACGACATCACGTTCCAACGCGATCGGGCGGTTGCCGGCTGGTGTCGGGCCCGGGGCGTGATCTGGACCCAGTTCCGCCAGGACGGTGTCGTCCGCCGGCTCGACACCCGGGACGGATGGTCGGAGCGATGGGACCGGACCATGTCGAATCCAGTGCTGCCGCCCCCGCTCCGGATCGCGTCCGCCGGACCCCTGGCCTCGGACGGGATCCTCGGACCGGTGCAACTCGATCTCGGTGCCTCCGCGAAGACCGAGGCCCAGCGTGGGGGCGAAGGCGAGGGTCGCTGGACACTCGCGCGGTTTCTGGAGGTACGGGCGCTGGACTACCGGCGCGGCATGTCCTCCCCGGTGACCGGTTGGGATTCGTGCTCCCGGATCAGCCCCTATCTGACCTGGGGATGCCTCTCGATGCGGTCGGTCCACCACGCCTGGCGGGAACGCCTCGCCACCCTCGCGGCCGAGCGGTCCGCCGGGCTGCCGGTGGATCGACGGTGGTTCGACTCCCTCCGGAGCTTCGGATCCCGTCTCCGATGGCACTGCCATTTCATGCAGAAGCTCGAGGACGAGCCGCGCATCGAATTCGAGAACTTCGTGCGGACGTTCGATGGGCTGAGGGAATCGTTCACGGAATCGGACGAGGGACGCCGCCAGTTCGAGGCCTGGTGCACCGGTCGGACGGGATACCCGATGGTGGATGCCTCGATGCGCTGCGCCCAGGCGACCGGATGGCTGAACTTCCGGATGCGTGCGATGCTGATGAGCTTCGCCAGCCACCACCTGGGACTCCATTGGCGACCCACGGCGGTGTTCCTGGCACGACACTTCCTCGACTTCGAGGCGGGGATCCACTTCAGCCAGGCCCAGATGCAGAGCGGGACCACCGGCATCAACACAGTCCGGATCTACTCCCCCGCCAAGCAGGCCATCGACCAGGATCCCGACGGGGTCTTCATCCGACGCTGGGTGCCCGAACTGGCTCGGGTCCCTCTCGCTCACCTCGCACGCCCCGAGACGATGTCGATGTCGGTGCAGGACCACAGCGGGTGCGTCCTGGACAGGGACTATCCGCGACCTGTGGTCGACCACGCCACGGCCTACCGTCAGGCGCGGGAGCGGCTCCAGTCGATCCGCAGCCTGTCGTCGACGCGATCCGAGGCGCGCCGGGTGCTCGTCCGCCACGGCAGCCGCAAGGGGGCGGGGTTCCGGTTCCTTCGGTCGGAGCTCGAGAAACGGGGGCTGACGGGTCGCGACCGGATCGACCCCACGGCCTCCGCGGTCCGACAGCTGGAGATGCCGATGTGGTCCTAACGTCGGGCCCCGTTGCCACCCTGGGTTCGGTTGTCGAGGGCGAGGTTTCCCGCACCCGTCGCCATCACCATCATCAGGGCTCCCATCATGGCCAGATTGCGAAGGAAATAGCTCTCATTCGTCGCCCTCTCGGCCCCGGATTGCGCCCAGAACGGATGTCCGAAATAGGTGAGGGCCGCCAGCCAGAGCAGCAGAAGGAACGAAACCCAACGGGCCCTGAATCCCACCATCACACAGAGACCCGCACCGGTCTGGAACACGGCGTTGGCATAGGCGAGCCAGACCGGAGCCTTGCGGAGCCTTGGATTCGCCGAAGAAGGCCTTCATGAACCCGATGGTGGCCGGGTTCTCGATGAAGACCTTCGTGTCCAGAAACTTGGCGAAGCCATAGCGGACGATGGCGGCGGTGGCGAGGATCCGAGCGACAAGGACGAGGAGGTCCTGGGTGCGGGTCGGCATGGGGGACGGGGCGGAGTATTGGAGCGCGGCGGTGAGCCAACGCCGTTCCGAAATGCCAGTCCACGCGGGATCGGTCAAGGCCGTGCACCGAAGGCCGATGCCCCCGGTGCCGCCAAGACGCCCCGGTGCCGCTTGTCCGAAATTTCAGCGGGTCCGACGTTCGGCGGGGATCGAGGAGATCTCCTTCGGCCGCCAACGATTCCGATTTCGCCATCACGATCTCCGAGTCGGCGCAGTTGCCATGGCACCGACCCACGCTAAACGTTGTCAGATGTCGACCCCGACCGCCCTCTCCACCCTGAATGACGGAACTCCCACGGATTCCGTCGTCATCCGCGGGGCCCGGGAGCATAACCTCAAGGGGCTCGACGTCGACATCCCCCACCGCCGGTTCGTGGTGATCACCGGGGTGAGTGGCAGCGGCAAGAGCACCCTCGCCTTCGACCTTCTGTTCGCCGAGGGACAGCGGCGGTTCCTCGACTCCATGAGCACCTACGCCCGGCAGTTCGTGGAACAGCTGGGTCGACCGGATGTGGACCTGATCGCAGGCCTGCCCCCCACCGTCAGCATCGAACAGAACACGGCCCGGGGCGGCGGGAAGAGCACGGTCGCCACCGTGACCGAGATCCACCACTTCCTCCGGCTGCTGTTCGCACGACTGGGCACGCAGCACTGCCCCGACTGCCGGGTGCCGGTGGAACCCCAGACCCGGGACCAGCTCGTCGCAACCCTCGAGCGTTCGGCGAAGGATCGTGGGGCACTCACGCTCCTGGCACCGGTCATCCGGAACCGGAAGGGGTTCCACTCGGAGATCGCGACCTGGGCCCGAAACGAGGGCTATCAGGAGCTGCGAGCCGATGGACGCTGGTACCCGACGGACCAGCCGTTCCGACTCGACCGGTTCAAGGAGCACGATGTCGAGATCGTCATCGGATCCTTCACCCGGTCGGGCACGGGTCTGAGGATCACAGAGGGGCGAACGGCGCCGCGGTCCACCCGGACGGGTGGGACGGATCCGAGCCCAAACCTGGGCCTGCGCGAACTCGTCGAGGAGGCCCTCTCCATCGGGAAGGGTGTCTTCTTCGCCCTCGACCGGTCCGATCGCCTGACCGTGCACTCCACCGAACGGGCGTGTCCGCAGTGCCGGCGGAGCTTCGGTCCGCTCGACCCCAAGGACTTCAGCTACAACTCCAGCCAGGGCTGGTGCCCCCGATGTCGGGGGTTCGGGGAGCTGTTCCACCTCCCCGAGGTGGACCGCGGGGCGAACGCCGATGCCGTCGAGGAAAGCTGGTGGCGCTGGGCCACGGAGCGGGAGATCTGCCCGGAATGCCTCGGGGCGCGACTCAAGCCGGAGGCACGGGCGGTGCGGTTCGCCGGGGAGGACGACCGCGGCACCACGCTCGACCTGCTCGGCGGCATGTCCGTCGAACAGGCCGCAGACTGGATCGCCTCGATCCGGCTCGCGGGACGAAGTGCGGAGATTGGACGCGACATCCTGCCCGAGATCCGGGAACGCCTCCGGTTCCTCAAGGAAGTCGGTCTGGGATACCTACAGCTCGGCCGCAGCGTTGTGACGCTCAGCGGCGGCGAAGCCCAGCGGATCCGCCTCGCCGCCCAGCTCGGTTCCAACCTGAGCGGGGTTCTCTACATCCTCGACGAGCCGACGATCGGACTCCATCCGCGCGACAACGACCGCCTGCTGGAGTGCCTCATCGCCCTGCGCGACCGGGGCAACTCGCTGGTCGTCGTGGAGCATGACGAGGACACGATGCGGCGCGCCGACTTCGTCATCGACCTCGGCCCGGGCGCGGGTGTCCACGGCGGCCGCCTTGTCGCGGCCGGCACGGTCCCGGAGCTGCTGGACCATCCGGACTCCATCACCGGACGGCATCTCCGGGAACTGGAGACCCGGGTGTATCCATCCCGAGGACAGCGCCGTCCTGTGACACCCTCGACCGGGACGTCCCGAGGCAGGAAAAACGCCGCGACCGCATCCCCTGCGACGGGGTGGATCACCCTCGAGGAGGCCTTCCTCCACAACCTCCAACACGTCACCGCACGATTCCCGTTGGGACGCTTCACGGTCGTGACGGGCGTCAGCGGCTCGGGCAAGAGCACGCTCGTGAAGAACTGTCTCTTCCCCGCCCTGGAGGGACTGGTGGCCAAGGGAACCAAGAAGGGCGGGCATCCCGGCATCGGCCGGATCGAGACCACCCACCCGATCCGTGCCGTCCATGAGGTCGACCAGTCCCCCATCGGCCGCACCCCGCGATCGACACCCGCCACCTATGTGGGCTTCTTCGATGTCATCCGACAGCTCTTCGCCGACGCCCAGGAATCAAAGGTCCGCGGCTACGGTCCGGGACGCTTCAGCTTCAATTCCACCCAGGGACGCTGTCCCGAATGCGAGGGCAAGGGATTCATCGAGCTCGAAATGAACTTCCTGCCGTCCGCACAGGTTCGTTGCGGCCGTTGCGACGCACGCCGGTTCAACCCGGAGACCCTCGACGTGACCTGGCAGGGCAAGTCGATCGCCGACGTGCTCGACCTCAGCGTCGCCGAGGCGCTGGAATTCTTCTCCGCCCACTCCCGTCTCCTGCGCCCACTACGGGCTCTCGCCGACACCGGGCTCGACTACCTCCGGCTTGGCCAGACCAGTCCCACCCTGAGCGGCGGCGAGGCGCAGCGGATCAAGCTCGTCACCCACCTCCTGGGCGGTTTGAACCCCTCGACCCCTGGCCGGCTCACCAGCCGCCAACTCCAGGGGGGCGACGTGTTCATCCTCGAGGAACCCACCATCGGACTCCACATGCAGGATGTCCGCCGTCTGGTGGAGGTGCTGCAGCGACTGGTCGATGCCGGTCACACGGTCCTCGTGATCGAACACAACCTCGAACTCATCTCCGAGGCGGACTGGGTGGTGGACCTGGGTCCCGAGGGCGGTGGCGGCGGGGGTCGGATCCTCGCGGAGGGCACTCCTGAACAGATCGCACAGACCCCGGGCTCCCACACCGGGATCCACCTCAGGCGATGGTTGCGGGTCTAGGGGCTAAGGGCTACACGCGGTTCCAGAGCCGACGGGTCACCTGGAGGAGCGTGATACCGCTGACGACGCAGATCGCCGTGAGGATCCAGGCAGAACGGAGACGTCCGGGATCCCCGGCGGCGTACAGAAAATTGCCGATCGCGAAGAGCGAGGACCAGATCAGGGCACACCCGGAGATCCAGCCGAGGAACGAAGCCCCGAAGTGGTTCTCGCGGGTCACCTCGGCATCGGAGACCCCGGCGGCAGACCGGATGGCCGACCATCCCGGACCGACCGGCTTCACCTTCCGGTAGAATGCAATCAACGTGGCCCGGTCGGTCTGGGGTCCAACGAATGCCGTCACCAGCCAGGCGACCGTGGTGAGGGCGACCTGGACGATTGTCACCTCCGCGAAGCCCGCCTTGGGCAGCAGGAGGGGCACGACGAGGGAGGTCACGAGGGACACCGCCATCGCGACGATCTCGCACCAGGCCGACACCCGCCACCAGAACCAGCGCGCGATGTAGATCAGACCCGTGCCGGCACCGATCGACAGCAGCACCTGGAAGGCCTGTTGGGCCGAGGTCATGAACAGGCTCAATACCGAAGCGACGACATAAAGCAGTACCGTGCAAACCCGCCCCACCGACACGTAGTGACCCTCCGAGGCGTCCGTCCGGACGAACCGGCGATAGAAGTCGTGAACCAGGTAGGAGGATCCCCAGTTCAGGTGGGTCAGGATGGTCGAGGAGTTGGCGGCGATGAGCCCACCGATCATGAGTCCCACGAACCCGGTTGGAAGGAACATCAGCATCGCGGGAAACGCGGAGTCATGACCGATCAGCGAGGCATCGGCCTTCGGGAAGGCCGCCTTGATGGAGGCGAGATCGGGATAGATGATGATCGAGCAGAGGGCGGTGATGATCCACGGCCACGGACGCAGGACGTAATGGGCGAGGTTGAAGAAGAGGGTGCCGCCGAGGGAGTCCTTCTCCGACTTCGACGCCAACATGCGCTGGGCGATGTAGGACCCGCCACCGGGCTCGGCACCGGGATACCAGTTGGCCCACCAGCTGATGGCGATCGGCAGGATGAAGATCATCAGCGCGAGGTCCGACATCGCGAAGTTGGGCATGACGTCGAGGATGGGCTGTCCCCGTCCGTCGAGGCCCGACATCACCGGCTCGGATCCGGTCGCGGTCACCACCTGTTTCGAGGCGAGGGCGGAGACGAGGGCCTGGAGTCCCGCCCCGGCGTCGGCCTTCCCAACCAGGCGTTGTCCGACCTCCTTCAACGAGAACCAGGCGGCCGCGAAGACCGCCGTCATCTTGATGAAGAACTGCACCATATCGATGATGAGGACGCCCCAGAGGCCGGAGTGGGCGGCGAAGACGACGTTGAGGACGCCGCAGACGAGGATCGTCTGCCATGCGGGCATGCCGAACAGGATGTTGGCGATCTTGCAGGCGGCGAGGGTGACGGTCCCCATGATGAAGCAGTTGAAGAAGAGGCCGAGGTACACGGCCCGGAATCCCCGGACCATCGAGGCGGGAGCGCCCGAGTACCGCTGCTCGTAGAATTCGAGGTCGGTCATGACTCCGGAACGGCGCCAGAGCCGGGCGAAGAAGAAGACCGTGGCGATGCCGGTCAGGACGAATGCCCACCACTGCCAGTTGCCGGCGACACCATACTTGCGGACCTGTTCGGTCACCCAGTTGGGGGTGTCCGACGAGAATGTCGTGGCCACCATGGAGAGCCCCGCCAGCCACCACGGCACGGAGCGGCCGGAGGCAAAGAACTCCGAGGTGCTCTCCGAGGAGCGCTTCGCGTAGAACAGGGCAGGGACGAAGCAGATGAGGATGGAGGCCGCAACGATGAGCCAATCGATCCAAGTGATGTTCATAGGTCGGGAAGGACGGACCAGACACTTCCCGGAAACGCCACGGAGAGGAAGTTGAGAGTTGGCGGAGGGTTACAGAGCTTCCGCGTTTCCAGGTTTCGAATCTAAAGCGCAGGGTGGAGGTCGAGCCCCACGGGTGGGTGCTGCCGCACCCAGTGCCGCAGGGCACTGCAGCAACCACCCCAATAGCCCTCCCCGTGTCGGGTGCCCTCTGAGGTGTTTTCAAGGTTCCTCTCCCGTCTCTCTCCCTCCGCGTCTCCGCGTCCCCGTGGGAGTCCCCTTCCCCTCCTCCGCGTGCCCGTTCCGCTTTTGGCCTCGCGGTCGCCCCGATTCCGGGTGTTGTCTTGGCGGACAATTCTTTACCGCGATGCCGCTCCTCGAACTCCGGGACCTCCACATCCACTTCGGCGCCACACCGGCGGTCGATGGCGTGTCCCTGTCGCTCGAGGAGGGGCGAACGCTCTGCCTTGTGGGTGAAAGCGGCTGCGGCAAGAGCATCACCGCCCTGAGCATCGGTCGACTCCTGCTGATGCCACCGGCCCACTACCCTCGGGGCGAGATCCTCGTCGACGGTCGGGATGTGCTGCGGCTGCGGTCCCGACAGCTCCAGTCACTCCGCGGCGGCACGGTCGGCTACGTCTTTCAGGAACCTGGAGCCTCGCTCAATCCGGTTCTCCGGGTGGGCACCCAGATCCGTGAGGCGCTCGAGCTCCACCGTCCGGACTCCGCCACGGAGGCGGAGGTCCTTCGCCTGCTCCGCCTCGTGGGTATCCCCGCCCCTGAGTCCCGGATCCGGGACTACCCCCACCAGCTCTCCGGTGGCATGGCGCAGCGGGTGATGATCGCGATGGGGTTGGCCTCCCAGCCCCGGCTGCTGGTGGCGGATGAACCCACCACGGCGCTCGATGTCACCGTCCAGGCCCAGATCATCGAGCTTCTCCAGCGCCTCCAGGGTGAGCTCGGCATGGCCATCCTGCTGATCACCCACAACCTCGGCCTCGTCACCGACATCGGCGACCGCGTCGCGGTGATGTACGCCGGCCGTATTGTGGAGGAGGGCCCCGCCACGGAGATCCTCACCCGGCCCCGGCATCCCTACACCCGCGCCCTGCTCCGGTCGGTCCCGGAGCTCGGCCGGTCCTCCGACCGGCTTGCGGCGATCCCAGGGACCGTGCCCAGCCTGGGTCAATGGCCCGCCGGATGCCGCTTCGCCCCCCGGTGTCCGGAAGCCCGACCCGAATGTGGACAGCGCATGCCCGAACTCAAGGAGATCTCTCCGGGACGGACCGTCCGGTGCCCCTTTTCGCAAGACTCGGAACCCTGATCCCCCATGCCCGAACCCCTCCTCGAAGCCAAGCATGTCCGTGTCCACTTCGACGTCCGACAAGGTCTGCTGTCCCGGGGGCAGGGTCAGGTTCGTGCGGTGGATGACGTCAGCCTCCAGGTGGCGTCCGGGGAAACACTCGGTCTTGTGGGCGAGAGCGGCTGCGGGAAGACGACGCTAGGGCGAGCCCTGATCCGGCTGATTCCGACCACCGGGGGCGTGATCCGGTTCGGCGGCGAGGACATCACCCGGATGGAGGGCGCCGTGCTGCGGGAACGACGGCGGCATTTCCAGATGATCTTCCAGGATCCATTCACCTCGCTGAATCCCCGGTGCACGGTGTCGGATATCCTGGGTGAACCCCTCGACATCCACGGATTGACGCCGTCGCCGGAGGCCCGGACGGAACGGATCCGGGAGCTGTTGCGCGGTGTTGGACTCGATCCCCAGCACGCCCATCGCTACCCGCACGAGTTCAGTGGTGGTCAGCGCCAGCGGATCGGCATCGCGCGCGCCCTGGCTGTCGAGCCTCGCCTCATCGTCTGCGATGAACCCGTCAGTGCCCTCGACGTCAGCGTACAGGCCCAGGTCATCAACCTGCTCCAGGACCTCCAGCAGCAGCGCCACCTGGCCTACCTGTTCATCTCCCACGACCTCGCCGTGGTGGAGCACCTGTGCCACCGGATCGTGGTGATGTATCTCGGGCAGGTGATGGAATCCGGCCCGGCGGCCGACCTCTGCCGGGAACCGCTGCACCCCTATACCAAGGCCTTGGTCTCAGCGATCCCCGTCGTGGACCCGGCGTCGAAGCGACCCCGGATCATGCTGGGCGGGGATGTCCCCTCCCCCATCGATCCTCCCTCAGGATGCCCCTTCCATCCGCGCTGCCCGGTCGCCGAGACCCGGTGTCGGACCGAGAAACCGGTGCTCCGGACCGTGGACGGCGGTGGGAGCGTCGCCTGCCATCGGGTTTGAGAACGGTCGACGGGTTCCTCGGCGCCCACGTCCCGGAGGCCAACCCGAGGAGCTGGACCCGGACCGCGCCGGAATCGACCGATCAGACCCCACCGCCCCGCACCCACTCCTGGAGCTCGCGATGGTTCACCTTGCCCGTGCCCAGCTTGGGAATCTCCCGCAGGTGCCGGAGCTCGCGCGGCACGCAGAGATTGGTCATGCCCCGGCCCTTGATCTCGGACCGGATCTGGTCGAGCGAGAGCCGGGAATCGTTGCTGACAGCGATCAGCATCTCGCCCTTGTCCTCGTCCGGAAGGCTCACCACGGCCACCTCGAACCGGTTGCCATACTGGGGGAATCCACCGGCCAGGGCCTCCTCGACCGCGGTCAGGCTCACCATCTCCCCGCTCACCTTGGCGAAACGCTTGAGTCGACCGAGCACAAAGACGAAGCCCTCGTCGTCCACCCGGACGATGTCGCCGGTGTCGTACCAGCCGCCCAACGCCTGGAACCGAGCGTTGGCGTCGGCATTGAGATAGCCGCGCATGATGTTCGGGCCCCGCACCAGGAGCCGTCCGCCCTCGGCGACGCCCTCGATCGGTTCCAGCCGCCACTCGATGCCGGGCAGGAACCGGCCGACGCTGCCGAACTTCAGCTCGAGCCGGGAATTGAGGCAGATCGCCGGACTGCATTCGGTGGCCCCGTAGCCCTCCAGCAGTCGGACCCCGAACTTCCGGGCCCACGTGTTGGCGGTCGCCTCCTGCACCTTCTCGGCGCCTGAGACGAGGAACTTCACCGAGTTGAAGTCGTAGGGATTGGCCCGGCGGGCATAGCCGTTCAGGAAGGTGTTGGTGCCGAACATCACCGTGCAGACCTTGTCGTAGACCGCGGTCGGGATGACCCGGTAATGGAGCGGCGACGGATACAGGAAGGTGTAGTAGCCCCGAACCAGTGGCAGCAGCACCCCGGCGAGGAGACCGAAGCTGTGGAACAACGGCATCGCGCTGAAGAACCGCTCGTCATCGGTCACATCGAGCACGCCGATCACCTGGCGGATGTTCGCCATCAGATTGCCGTGTGTGAGATCCACTCCCTTGGGGATGCCCTCGGACCCGGAGGTGAACAGGATGACCCCGCTCGCATTGCGGAGGGACTCGCGTGAACCCTCGGGCACCAGTCCCCAGCCCGGACACAGCGTGTGACGGATCAGAGCGGCCACCTTGGTGCCGGCCCCGATCGTCGGCCGGATGTCCTCGAGATGGATCAGCTCGATGCCGGCCTCGGCAAACGCCCGAAGGTCGAGCTTCGCCTTCTCCGCAAACACGCGGGAACTGATCACCGACCGGATCCCAGCCAGCTGGACGCACTGCACCATGGTCGGGACTCCCGTCGAGAAGTTGAGGATGGCCGGAACGAATCCGGCCGACCACAGGCTCATCACGGTCACGGGTGTCCCGTTGACATTGGGCAACAGCACACCGATTCGGGTGCCCGGAGCGGCCTCCCGCCAGCGTTGACGCCAGACCTGCGACAGGACATCGACACCGACCGTCAGGCGCCGATAGGTGAGGGCTTGGAACGTCGCATCCTCGAGCACGATCTTGCCGGGCAGGCTCCGTGCGGCCTCGACGACGGCCTCCAGCACATGGGCGGGTCCGTGTTCCCGTTCCACGGCGACCTGTTGGGCGAGCGCCGCGTCCCGGAGCCAGGATGTCATGCGCTGACGGGCCACGCCGTGGGAGACTCCCGACGGGACCGGCACCTCGTGGGCGATGCTGAAGTGGGCGGAGACACTCGGGAACCACTGGGTCCACCCGTCATGACGCACCCAGAGGACCCGGCGGGCATTGCGCAGATAGCAGGTGATGACCCGGGCGCCCGTCTTCTGGACGAGGAATCCGGTGCCATCGAAGAATTTCATCAGGGACCCGGTCAGCGAGATCCGGCCCTCGGCGAACAGGACCAGCCGCCCCCCCTTCCCCAGGAACTCCGCCATGCGCTTCGCTGCATAGGGCGACGTCGGATCCACAGGGAACGTGCGCCGGTTCACCATCATCTTCCGATGGAACCACGACAGTTCGGCGGTCCTCGAATTGGTCACGAAGCGCCAGTCGTCCTCCAGCAGGACACCGAGGAACAGCCAGTCGAGCCACGACACGTGGTTGGGCAGCAGCAGAACCGGTCCCGGGGTGCGCAGGACCTCGACGTTGTAGGCCCGGAACCGGAACCAGAATCCGAGCAGAAGTCGCGAGAGGGGTTTCATGAGTGGGTTGGAATCAAGGGTTCGGGGACAGGCTGGAGATGAAAGCGCCGTCTGCGTTGGATCCATGGCTGAATCAGGAGTCCGCACGCGAGGCAACCGGTGAGTCCGACGCACGCCGGAGCTCCCAGCGCATCCCACGGCACCGAACCGCCGCCAGCGCGAAGGGGGAAGGATGCGGCCAGGGTCGCACCCGGACCCGGAAACGGGGCCGAGGCGAGTGTGTTGCCCTCCGGGTCCAGGATCAGCGAGATGCCGGAGCTGGCGACGCGGAACACCGGAAGCCCGTACTCGAGCGCACGGATCCGCACCATCCGCGCGTTGAGTTCGTGTTCGGTCCGCCCCCAGGTCTCGAGATCCATGGTGGGCACCAGCAACGCCTCGGCCCCCTTGCGGACCAGGACATTCATGACACGGCGATAGCTGGCGTCATAACAGATGGCCACGCCCAAGGAGCTCCAGGGGGAAATCCACAGCTGCTGGTCGGGGGCCGGCTCACCATCCCGGAAGAACTGGATCGGCCGCGACTTGGCCTGTCGGAAGCAGACGTCCCCATGGGGATCGACGACGAAGGCCGTGTTGAGGAATCGATCGGATTCCCCCGAGGTGCGGAGTCCAAGAGCCGGCCCCCTCGTAGCCGACGCCGTCCCGGAATCCGGCAGAGCCTCGCGCCCTCCCGCCACCAGCCACTTCCGATGCCGATGGCACCAGGATCGGACGGCCGACGGAATGTCCCCATCGAACGTGTATTCACTCAGCTGGACAAACTCCACCTCGGGATCAGTCTGACCCAGGGCATCCGGAGCGACCAACACCTCCGGGACTCTCGGGGCTTCGAGTTGGATGCCCGCCACCCGGACGCCCTCGTGATTCTCCTTTGGCGACGTCCTCCGGGAGGAATCCGCCGTTAGAATCCCCGCCGTCAGGAACAGACAGCCTACTCCGGCCACAGCACCCCACCGTCGAAGGCGAGGTTGGAAGAGCATAAGCCCGGTCGCCGCGAATGAGGCCGCGACGAATCCAAGGCCGTGCACACCCAAGAACCGCAACCACAGCTGGGGCCCCTCGACGAAGATCGAGCCCACGGACAACCACGAGAACCGGAGCCACCAGACCTCGCTTCGGAAGTATTCCAGTCCACACCAGACCACCGGCGCCAGCCCAAGGGCCCAGCAGGAGCCACCGATCCGCTCGATGCGATGGAGCAGGACCACGAACCCGGCGTGGAACGCGGCCAGAATCGTCCAGAGCACCAGCGCGGCCGCTCCGAAGACGGAACCCAGGAAGGCCATGGGCGGCATATAGATCCCAAGACCGACCCCCAGCCCCGCATAGAAGGCGGCTCGAGGGGTGGGGAGCCTCCTGAGTTCGATCAGGCAGGCGAGACACCCGACAACGAGCCACGCGACCCGCGGCTCACGGAACGCGGCGTGGAAACACAGCACGGCACCGACCGCAAGGACTCCCGCTGGGATCCAGGCCAGGGGGGACGCACTTGCACTTCCCTGCCCTTTCTGTTCCGAAGGCATGGGGCTCATGAGTCACTCCGATGCCGATTCCTGGGTGGGCGGGATCCGAAGCCAGGCCACCACCGCTGCGACGATCACGGCCAGGACGAGAAACACCTGTGAGGCGGACAGCCCAACCCGGGTGCAGCCCAGCACCACGAGTCCCGCCGAGATCATTCCAATGTTGTCGCAGAAGTTCTGGACCGCGATCGTCTTGCCCAGTTTCGAGGGATCCGACTCGGCCTGAAGAGCCGCGTTAAGCGGGATGAGGAACAGCCCCGCCGCCACACCGGCGGCGACGAGCACGAACGCCACGGTCGGCAGGAAGACCAGTCCGACGCGCCGCGTCCCGTCCGGATCCACAGTGGCCCATTCCTGTCGGCCCCAGCCGCTGAGTCCGAGGGCTCCGACCGCGAAGACGAGCACGAGCAGGACCCCAAGGAGGAACCCGACCGGGCGGACCTTCCGCAGATCGCCGATCCTGAACGCCATCCCCGCCAGGAGGCTGCCCACCATGACCCCGACACTGAGCCAGACCCCGAGCAGCGCGATCTGGGTGTTGTCCGGGAGACGCAGCACATCGAGGCCCCAGGGCTGGAAATTAATCTTCATGCCGGCGCCACAGACCCAGAAGAGCGCGGTGCCGATCAGGATCTTCCCGAGGCGGGTGCCGCGGAGCGCCGACGCCATGCCGTCGCCCACGAACTGCGGGGTTTGGCCGAGACCGCGCCACGAGGGCACCGGCTGGCAGAGCATCTGGCCCAGATGGCGGAAGAACTCGCGGACACTCGTCCCAAGCCGGACGTCCGGAGAGGACGGAGTCGGGGTCATGAACACGTTCAGGGCCAGGGCCACTCCAAACGTCGCCACCAGGGCGGCGTAGCAGACCCCGATGGGGGCACGGTCGACGAGGACGGACCCGACGATCGCTCCCGAGAGGATCGCGAGCAGCGTGAGCAGCTCCACCATGCCATTGGCCTTCACCAGTCGCTCGCGGGGGAGAATCTCCGGCAGGATCCCGTACTTGGCGGGACCGTAGACCGTGGACCCGATGCCCACGATGAGATAGCCCGGAGCCTGCCAGACGTATCCATGCCAGAGGCTCAGGGAACAGACCCCTGCCCCGAGGACCTTCAGCAGGTTGCCCCCGAGAAGCCACGAGGTCTTGGAATGGCGGTCGTTGAGATAGCCGGCCAAGGGCGCCAGGAGCACATAGGGAATGAACAGCAGGCTCGTGTAGAGGGCGCTCCGGGTCCGGAGTTCGTCGAGCCCGATCTCCCCGGACCGTTGCAGGAGGGTGAGCTGTCCGACGATGACGGCCAGGATGGCGTTGTCGCCGAACGCCCCGAGGAACTGGCTCGCCATCAGCAGTGGATAGTTTCGATTCCGGTTCATTTGCCCTCCTGTTCCAAACGCTCGATGCCGCGCTCCGCGTTGTCGGCTACCTCCTTGAGAACCGCGGCCGTCTCGGTGGCCCGTCGGACCGAAACCCCCTCCCAGAGCCGCGCCGCGGCGCGATCGTAGCTCGGCAGGATCTCCTCGAGAACCCGGCGCCCCGCCGGCGTGAGCACCACTCGCCACGCTCGTCGATCCCCCGCCTCCTCCCGCCGCGTCACCCAACCGCGGGATTCCAGGCGGTCGACCAGCCCCGTGATGTTGGAGCGGTGCGTGAGCAGCTCTCGCCCCAACTCGCTCTGGGTCAGCCCCGCTTTGGACTCGAACAGCAGGTTCATCAGATTGAACTGAGCCGGACTGAGATCCCACCGCTCGAAGAACCGCCGACTCGCGTTCCAGATGACATCCGAGGTCCGCAGGAGCTGGAGCAGCGCGGGATACCTCGGATCGGATGGTTGACTGTGGCTCACACCCACTATCGTGCGCCGTTTTGTTGACATGTCAACCATCGACACTTAAACACTCGGCATGGAACGAGGCATGGGGTGGAGTCCGGGACGCTGGGCGCGGTGGCTCCTGGGTGGGGTGGTGCTCGCAGCGGTGACGCTGCAGGTTCTGGCCTACCGGCATGCGACGGCGATGGTCCGATTCTCGCCGGGGGCGCGACGCGTGGGGCCTCCGGAATCCCTGGGACTGACCGAGAAGCTGTCCGTCCTCGTCTCCGGGGTCACCCTACCCCGTCCGGTCAACACGCGTGATCCGTCCTCGCTCAATCTCCCGTTCGAGACCCGGACGGTGGTGGCCAAGGACGGCACCCCACTCGAGGTCTGGCAGGTGCCCATCTCGGCCGGATCCGTGGACGCAGCGACGACAACCCCGGTGGTCGTGATGTTTCACGGGTACATCTCCTGCAAGGCCGACATGCTGCCGATCGCGGCAGAGTTCCGCGGGATGGGGTTCGAGGTCTGGATGGTGGATTTCAGGGGATCAGGTGGTTCGGGCGGGATGACGACGTCGATCGGTTTCCATGAGGCGGAGGACGTGATTGCTGTCGCGCAGGAGGCCCGGGCTACGGGTCCCAGTCGTCCGCTATTGCTTTTCGGATCGTCGATGGGAGCCGCCGCCGTCCTGCGGGCCGCATCGCTGGGGCGGGCCGAGGCCGACGCCCTTATCATCGAGTGTCCCTTTGACCGGCTTCTCACGACCGTGGCCAACCGCTGCACCCTGATGGAACTTCCACGATTCCCCATCGCCGAGAGCCTCGTGTTCTGGGGTGGGTTCCAGCTGGGATTCGATGGGTTCGCCCACAACCCGGAGGACTACGCCGCCCTGGTCCGGATTCCCACCCTGCTACTGCACGGCGGACGCGACACCCGGGTGCGCTTGGAGGAGGCCGAGCGAATCCGGGATCGGCTGGGATCGTACGGAACTTGGATACTCTTCCCGGAGCTTGGCCACCAATCCTACGCCCAAGCGGAACCGGTCGCATGGCGGCAGGCGGTCCGGGAATTCCTCAACCCGCATCTGGGGGCGGCAGCGCAGACCCGCCGCTCCGACGGCCAGTCCCGGTAGAGCCGGGCATTCCCCGGTGGAGTCGCTCCAATCCACCACCGGCTACACGACGGGATGCCTCCGGCATTGATCAGAGAGCCGACGCTCCCTGACTCTTCAGGGACACCACCCCCCGCCCCCCGTATCCCTGCCGGGAGGCCATCCCGACCGCCGGGCCAACCACACCTCTCTCCATCCACGATGGATATCAGCCTGGCCGCGTGACCCCACCACCTCTCAATCCCGGATGGGATTTCAGCAGGTGCCGGCGGTTGAGAGCAGCGACACCTCCGGACACCCACGCCCCACGTCTTCCCGCATCCCGGAGGGATGCCAGCTCAGTCGAGGTATCGCGAACCCTAAATCACCCCAGAGTTCTCAAGAAATTCCACCAACTCCTCCCGGAACGTTCTGACGCGATGGTGTTCGGCCTGACGACCGAGGTGCTCCTGGACCGAGGCACATCCTCAACCGTGGACCAGTCCCCGGATCACCCTCATTTCCCGAACTGGAAGTGCTCAGATAACTCTTTGAAACACCTCGGATCCTAAGGACCCGGATAGAGGCGGTATATCTGAATATCCTTGGGATCAGCTATGGAAGGATAACACGCCTGGAATCGGCTTGCTGACTGACCCGGCAGGATTCCGAAAACATTAAGCCACATTCATTAAGCCACATTCGACCATCACCCCAATAAGGTATCGACCGACCCTCACCCCCTCCACGGTGTCGAACGACAATGGCTCCCAGCGTTATGTGATCCAGTTCCATTGAAGAATCATTTTGGGTTTTGACCTCAAAACGATCACCAACCGCTTGGACTTTGAATTCATACATCCGCAACGCCTCGACAACTTCAACTCCGACTCCGTGAATGGCTCCGGACCCCTGATAATCTCGTCGAGACGGCACTTCCCGCGCTTGCTCAATCGATTTTGTATTTTGCATTTGAACACCTCACCGATCGGAAGGTGCCAGCTATCTCTTTTGCCCAATTAAACTCGGTAACCTTGTTGGATTCCTTGAGGCGAAACTCCAACAATGTACCACCCTCTGACTCCGCCACAATTAAAATTTCCAAAGGATCAAACGAAACGATTCGAAAATTCGAAAAGATCCGAAATTGATAGAGATCTCGGGACCATTGCCTAACAAATTTACCCACACCGCATTCCGCTAAAAACTGTTCATACTCACAAGGAAGCGCCTCGAAATTATTTTCCAGAACCGCGATTTCACTTAATCCGTCGACTCATAGATTAAGAAAATTTCCGGCGTTTTAACCGATTCCAGCAGCTCTTTGTGCCAATTGGAACTCCTTATTTTATAAATTTCAGTTTTGCAGCGGGAAAAACTAGAAGGATACCGGCGATACGCCACTGAAAAACCATCAGAATTTCATTCAAGTCCAACCGTAATCTCCTCAACCAACGCTCTTTTTGCAAGATAATCCGACCCAATTGGAGTCAAGTGATTCGTGTCAAAAATTATTAAATTATCCGGAGCATTGGATCCGACAAAAATCACATCCGAAACACCCTTGAAACAATCAACCGCACTCACATACCGATAGGTCTTATTGGTTTGAAGCACAGTTTTCAGAAACAAGTCTTCATCCAAAATTTTCTCGTCAATGAATTTTCTTGGATCAAACATATCATTATTTAATGTTTTCAAGAAAACTTCAGGAACTGGGATCAAAAACCTCGGGCTTGGACCGACAAAAACCACCCGTCCAACACCAACCTTACGCAATTCTGCGTAAATAGCATTCATGTTGTCCACACTAAAATTCCTATCCTGACTAACAACCACAACATTGGGTCGACTATTCCTGATACACGTCAACGCAAACCAATTGGAATGCTCACAATAATTTTCGATAGACGGTTCCGATACGATACGAGGATGACAGTCCTGACTGGCGACCTGCAAAATCTCCCAGTCGGCCGGCATATTCTTTTTTAGCCCTGAATGCAAATGCTGAGCGTGGCTATCGCCCCACACGAAAACAACTTTTGAGTTTAAGCTCTTCCTTGAAAAGCAGTCGACTGAGAGATTTGTCGAAAGAGGCATCAACGTAGCGCCACCGTTTCTGTGTGCCAAATTATTATAAAAGCTGCAATCGTCCCGGAAGGCTATGTCAATTTTGTTTGAATAGTAGTATTTCATCTCCGGTAGGGAATTATCAAAATGACTAAGGATTTCCCGCTCCTTGCTTGATAATCTACCGGGATACCCTTTGGTGACATGCCCTCCAACTCCGAAAACAAATAGAACACTGGCCAAACCAATTAGATACACCGCCCCTTTCCGACGTCCTATTACGGCTTGATTTCGCCAAGGCTTCTCTATGTACCGATAGCTCAAATACGCGACAACAAAGACAAGAATAATTAATAAGCAAAACACGCCCGCGTTCAGGTAGGATCCCAACGTATATCGAGCGAAAGCAAAAATCGGCTGGTGCCATAGATACGCGCTATAACTCAGCAAGCCTATCCATCTCAGCGGTGAAACACTGAGCATTGTTCCAACAAAATTATCGCCACTCGCGTAATTTAAAACAAGAGCCGCGCCAATCGTAGGAATCAAGACGCTCTTTCCTGGGGTGGAGGTGCGGTTGTCGTACAAAAAGTACGGTAGTATAATTAACGCAATCCCAATCAAACCAAGGATTCCGGCCCTGATTTTGCGCCAGTCTTTCTTAGAACTTTCATCGCAGAAATTCTCGGCTTGACTGCGAGGCAATACAGCAACAAAAGCTCCAATCAACAGCTCCCATGCCCGTGTCATAAGATTGTAAAAGGCGAAGGCAGGATCCGTCTTGACAAGAATGTCAGCCGTTACAAAGCTGCATAGAATTACCACTAATATTATTATCGGGAGCTTCCTGGACCGATCCCGCCATCGAAATAAAAACGCTAACGGAAAAAATAAATAAAACTGTTCCTCAACACCGAGACTCCATGTATGCAAAAGCGGTTTCAAATCTGAAGAAGATTCAAAATATCCATGGGTTTTCCAGAACAGCATGTTTGAAGATGAAAAGATCACCGCCACAAGGCTTTGACTAAATCTCTTCATTTCGGTTGGCGTCAGTATAAAAAACGCAGCCAATGCTGACGCAACGAGCATTGTGAATAACGGAGGAATTATCCTTCGGATCCGTCGCTCATAAAATGAAAACAAGCTGAACGACCCATCCCTTTTCTCTTTTAATATAATTGATGTTATTAGATATCCGCTAATAACAAAAAATACATCCACCCCAATGAAGCCACCACTAAATGCTGAAACTCCGGCATGCGAGAAAATGACTGGAATAATTGCAAGGGCTCTTAATCCATCAATTTCGGGTCGATACTTCATAGTTCTGGAGCTTTAGTTTAGTGCACGCTAAACCGACGATACATCGAATTCGTTTGAGTCGATATTGGAGTGTAATTGTTGGGCCTGATGGAGTCCGTTTTTGGGAACGGAAACTCTTGGTGTATGGGGAGCAGATTCCAGGCCGGCATCGGGATGGATGCGGTTCCAATGGCGGTGGAATCGAGGTGCAAGGGTAGCGGGAAGGGATGTTTCTTTTTGCGAAGGACGCTCCGGACATTCTGTGCGGATCCGCCTCAGACTTATCGACATAAGGCGGCTATTGGAGTGGTGATTCGAGACATGGCCTGCGTGAGACTTTCCTTCGTTCTCGCCCATGAACTGGCCACGCTCTGCTGCGATCTCAAGCCCCGGCGAAGAAGGACCGGAGGCCGCAACCCCAAGTCCCCGACCCACCTGAGAATGCGTCTGGAGAATTTAGGAGGGCCAGACGAGTCTTGTTGAGGGAACTGGAGGTCAGACCCAATCCCCGATTCCAGCCCGTCCAATACCGCTCCACGCCACCCGAATCCTGCTCGCCGACGACCATGCCGTCGTCCGGAACGGCTTCCGGATGATCCTTGCCGCCCAGAGGGACCTCGAGGTGGTGGGCGAGGCCTCCAATGGCCGTGAGGCCGTCGCCCTTGCGGAACGAACCCGACCTGACCTGGTGGTGGTGGACATCGCGATGCCAGAGCTCAACGGGATCGAGGCCACCCGTCCGATCACCCAGAGCCAGCCGAACACGCGTGTGCTGGCCCTCTCGATGCAGAAGGACGCCGTGTACGTCCGCGAGACACTCCGGGCCGGGGCGAAAGGCTACCTGTTGAAGGACAGCAGTGAGCAGGACCTCATGGCCGCGGTGCGCGCGGTCGCCTCCGGCAAGGGCTGGCTCAGCCCCGGGGTTAGCGATGCGGTCCTTAAGGACTACCGCCGGCATGTCACCGACCCCGTGGACCTGCTGTCGCCCCGGGAACGCGAGGTCCTCCAGATGATCGCTGAGAGCCGAACCAACAAGGAGATCGCGACGACGCTAACCTCAGCGTCTACACGGTGGAGGCGCATCGGGGACGGATCATGGAGAAACTGAACCTGCATTCGATCGCCGAACTGGTTCGTTTTGCCCTGCGCAAGGGACTGATCGACTGAACCGGCCCATGACGTCCACTCCCGGCCTGAAGCGGTTCCCGGAACGGGCCGTCCGGCTCGCCCTCAGCGCGGGATTCCTGCTCGTTATCCTCCTCCTGGGTGCCACGGCCATCGTCGCGGTCCGCCAAAGCGGCAGGATCCGGCGCAGTGTCATCGAGATCACCCGCGACCAGCTGGTCATCTCCCGTCTGGTGCACGACATCCAGCAGGGTGAGAACGCGATCGTGTAGCTCCTCATCAAGGGCACACGGCAGGACCTGACACCCGCCGAGCGCCAGCAGCTGCTGCAGCGTTTCGACGAAAATTCAGCGCCAGGGAACGCTCCTCCAGGCCGAGAGCCAGGACCTTCCCAACGGCGGTCTCCGGACCCGGTTCAACGACGGGGTCGCCCGGTTCACCGACACCGCCCACCGGATCCACTCCCATCCTCAGCCCCATCCGCCCGAACTCCTGAACACCCTGTTCGCAGCGCATGAGGAGATCCTGTCCCTCGCCGACTCGATCGTGGACGCCAGCTTCCATCGGCTGACCGAGATCGAGCAGGACATCGATCTCCAGTCGAAAGAACTCGGGGACAGTTCGATTCTCCTGCTGGGACTCAGCGTCGGTCTCTCAATCCTCTGAGCGGTGGTGACCATGCTGCTGGTGGGACGGTCGATCCGGGTGATGCGGTGGCAGACGGACGAGCTGAACCGGGTGTCGAGGCACATGCTCCAGACCCAAGAGGAGGAGGCCCGACGGTTTTCTCACGAGCTGCACGACGAGCTCGGGCAGTCGCTCGCAGCCCTGCGGTCGAACCTCACCCAGGAAGGTCACAAGGATCCCGCGGCCGTTCCGACCGACTGTCTATTGTTGGTCGACGAGTCGATCCGGAACGTCCGGGAGCTCTCGCAGCTCCTGAGACCGGTCATCCTCGACGACCTCGGCCTGCAGGCAGGCCTCCGTTGGCTGGCCCTGAAATCGTCGGAACGTCTCGGGATCCGGGTGGCATTCCAGTCCAATGGCGAAGAGCGTCTGCCGGAGGATGTCGAGACCCATCTCTTCCGCATCTGCCAGGAGGCGCTCACCAATATCGCCCGGCACTCGGGCGCCTCCGAGGCGTCGATCCGGTTCGAGATGAGCCCGGGGAGTGTTGTCCGGACGGTGGAGGACGATGGCCGAGGACTGCCGGATCCGCCCCAGTGGGCCCACCCACAGTCGGGTCTCGGCATGACCAGCATGCGGGCACGGGCTCGGATGCTCGGGGGCGAACTCGAGGTCCTATCCCGGCAGCCCAAGGGACTTCGACTGAGGGTGGAAGTCCCGCGGAACGGTCCAGGACCAGGCTGACAGGCCGGTCCGAGGTCAGAACGGGGTAGTCGAGAACAGCGACACCATGACGGTGTTGTTCTGCTCCCAGATGCGCCCCCCACGGCGCTGGATTGTCTGGAGCATGTAGCCGACCTCGAGGTTCACGGTCTTCGACAGCTTCCGTCCGAGGGCCACCGCAGCGCGGTTCTGGTCGAACTGGTTCAGGACGACGTTCTCGCCAAAGTTGATGAAGACCTCATCCCACACCGCCATATACCACAGGCTCTGCTTCTTGAACGGGATGGTGGTCCGCAGCATGTAGCGGAACCGGTTTTCATAGCGCCAGTCGGCGACCGCCCACCCCCCGTCGGCCTGGAGTGCCACAACGCCGATCCAGCGCTGTTCGAGACGAAATCGCTGGACCCAGCGCAGGCCGAGGAAGTCTGCCCGCCACAGCACCTGTTCCCAGGCGGCATGGATGGGAAACTGGTGTGAAACCGGTAATCCGCCGTAGGGATAGGCCTCGATGAAGCAGTATCCGGCCGAAAGCATCACGGACGGGTTGATCTCGTAGTTCACCCCAGGCCGGGCGAGGAGCTGCTGCCAACGGTTCCCCAGGTCCGCCAGCCGGACCTGTCCCTCCAGATGGACCCCCCAGCCGTTGGTCCCAATCGGATGGTCCCCGAAGTACTGGAACCACAGGTTGTTGTTCCAGTCGGTCTCCTGGGCCCGGCAGAACGTCGTGGCCAGGACCAGCGTCAGGAGTCCGGACCGCAGCCACTGGAAAAGAGGGGGCATAGGCACACAGTGTGAATCCAAGTCTCGCCAACCTCAACGCTGCCTTCGCGCCGCCTGGGGGTATCTGGACACCGGCTCATGGGTATCCAAACCTTCGATCAGCAGTTCCCGGTTTTCGAGCAACCATTCGTGGGCCATTTCCTCGAGTTTCCTGATCACCGTGTGATCCACGAACCGGGTTCCAGAAAGATCCACCCTCACCTTCGGGTGCTTCATGTCGATCAGCCGACGACGGATCACAAGCCAGTTGCTGAAGACGGCCGAATCGCGAAGGCGGACGATCTCGATCCCTGTGGTCTCGCACTGCTTCACCGAATGGCGAGGCGAGAAGAGGTTGTTCAGCGACACACCCGACTGGGCATGGAGGAAAATGTTCAGGGCGTTTCCGGCTCCGACACCAGTCAAAGGATCGGTGGCCAACGTGGTGATCATCGTCACGACGAACACGAGCAGCTGACCTCGTCCGATCTCCCATCTGTGGAGGAACTCCCTGGGCGCGGGGAGGTTGAACCCGGTGAAACCCAGCATGGCCGCCAGCGCCGCGAGTAGGATGTAGTTCAGGCGCCACGGCACGCTGGCAACCTTCAAGGCGAATCCCCTCCTGTAGGAGTTCCTCGAGAACCGCTGGATCCGACTGGCCACCGTCGACTCCGCCTCCGCGGAGATCCGGATGTACCGAGGAGGGGGCCACTTCGAGGCCATCGACGGCTCGGAGGTCGACCTGCCGACCGTTCGCAGCTCCAGCGAACACCATCTGAACCGCATGGAGCACCTACCCATCGTCCGGGTCCAACCCCAGGAATCCCGACGTTCCTGAAGGGAGCGTGTCCGTCTCTTCCGCAGCCCCTTTCAATCCGTGAGTCTTCCCATCCTCATCGCCATCCTTCTCCCGGGCCTTCTGTTCCTGGGTCTGAGCCTGTTGTGGCTGCTGGGTCTCGTCCCCGGGGAACGCGGCATCGCCCGATCCTCCCAGGGGGTGGCCCTGCTCTCCTGGATCCTGTTCAGCATCGAAACCATCCCCATCCTCCGTCCCCTCGCGATGCCGCTGCGGCTCGACTACGGGGACTGGTTCGCCAGCGGACACGCCCACTTCGGCCTCTCCCTGTCGGTCGACCCGGAGTCGCTGCCGATGCTCTGGCTCACCGCGCTCCTGACCGGCCTGGTGGCCTCGTTCTCCGTCCGGTATCTGCACCAGGACCGGGGATTCCTCAGATTCTTTAGCCTCCTGAACCTGTTCACCTTCGGCGCCTACCTGGTCGCCGCGGCGGGTTCGCTCGATGTGCTGACCGTCGGCTGGGAGCTGGTTGGAATCACCTCGGTCCTGCTCATCGGATTCTTCCAGCTTCGGCCGGAACTCGTCCACAACGCCGCCCGCGTCTTCGCCTACTACCGGATCGCCGACGTCTTTCTGATCGCCTCCGTCCTGGTGTCGCACCTCTGGTTCGGGACGGCACACCTCGATACCCTGTCGCCCGTAGAAGTGTTGTCGAAGGGTGTCGATAGGGCGGGCCGGCTCCACTGGATCGTGCTGTTCCTGATCCTCGCCGCCTGTGGCAAATCGTCGATCGGCCCGTTCTTCGGATGGCTCCCCCGAGCGATGGAGGGCCCAACCCCCTCCAGCGCCATCCTCTACGGGGCGATCTCCGTCCACCTGGGAGCCTTCCTGCTGCTGCGGGTGCAGCCGCTGCTGCTGGCATCCGATCCGGCGACCGTGCTTCTGATCGTGCTCGGTGCCGCATCCGCACTTCTCGGAACCCTGCTCCATCGGAGCAGCTGCGATGCGAAGACATCCTTGTCGTACGCGACCCAGTCCCAGCTGGGCCTGATCTTCGTCGAGATCGGACTCGGATGGGTCTGGATTCCGATGCTCCACATCCTCGGACACTCCATCGTCCGCACGGCCTAGTTTCTCCGGGCCCCGTCGATGCTTCATGATCACCATCACGTCGGCGCCGCGGCGGGTGGTCGGCTGACCCCGACCGGGAGTCATCTCGAGGCGCTGTTCCCGCGAGGGCTCCAGGTTTGGTTGTATCGGATTGCCATCGACGGCGGGGGCTATGAGACACTCCTGGATCGGTTCCTCCTCAGACCCGACCTTGCGGTCGCCCGCTTCCTCGCCGTGCTGGAACCCTCGGCACCCTCGGTTTCCGGCACACCGTCCGGAAACACCTCAAAACAGGGGCATCAGCCATGAGCGCCTCGACCTTCCCCTACCTCTCCCTGGGCATCCTCGCGATGCTGGTCGGGGGCATCGCCTTCTCTGTCACACGGATCCGTCGCACCCAGGCAATGGGCATCGTGCTGACCACGACCCTGTTGGTGGGATTGGGCATCTGGAGCGCGATCGATGCCGGCGCCGCGTGGCAGCGGGATGGGTTGTGCTCCAGGCTCGGGATCGATTCCGGGACCGGCTGGACGATGTGGGTCCTTTGTCTGATGGATCTCCTGATCGTCCTCGTGGCTCCGGAGCAGGACCTACGACGTGGGATCGTAGGCGGCGCACTCATCCTCAGCGCCGGCAACCTCATCGCGTACGGGGCACACGATTTGATGTCGATGTGGGCCGGCTGGATCGTTGGTTCGATCCCTTTCGTCGTCGGGGACCTCCGCAGAGACGTGGCGGCCCGATCCGTTCTCATGCCGGCCGTTGGCAGTGTGATCGTCTTCGGGCTCGCCCTCATGGCACAGGCCATGGTCGCCCGTCCCCTCACGGTCTCCACCCTCATCCTCGTCGCCGTGGCCTTGCGCAAGGGGATCCTCCCGTTCCACGGCTGGGTCGTCCGTGCCTTTGCCGAGAGCCCGCTCGTCTGGATCATGCTGCTGTTCAACGGCCACCTGGGCGGCCTCCTACTGCTGCGCCATGCGATCGCCCGCCACGGTCTGGAGAGCGGGCTGGTCGAGATCGCCACGGGAATCGTCATCCTGTCGTCGATCGTCTGCAGTCTGCGCGGGCTCGTGGAACCCAACCCCGTCGGCTGCTGGGCTACCTGTTCACTGGACAGTCCGGACTCGTGGTGGGCGGCGGGCTCCTCGCGAACACCCAGGGGATCACCGGAGCGCTTGTCCACTGGCTGGTCGTGGTCATCGCCTCGTCAGGCCTCTTCATGCTCCTTCGGATCCTCGAGAGCCGGATCTCCGGTCCTGACTGGTGGCGTCAACCTCAGGGTCTCGGCGTCTCGGCACCTCGGCTGGCCGCTTTCTTTCTGCTCTTTGCCCTGACGCTGGCCGGACTGCCTGGAACGCTGGGCTACTGTTCCCAGGAGCTCCTCTTCACCGGAGCGGCGGAACATTCGATCCCTCTGGGATGGACCCTGGCGCTGACCTCGGCGCTCAATGCCATCAGCGTCTTTCGGCTCTTCACCCAGCTCTTCCTCGGTGTCCCGGCAACCCGTGCCCTGCCCGTTCCGGATCTGCTGTCCCAGGAGCGCTGGCCGCTCGCAATCGGTCTGGTTCTTCTCATCGTCACCGGCCTCTTTCCCTCACGCATGATGCGGCTTCCAGAGAGCCCGGCCCACGAGATCGGCACACCGGCTCAGGCACACGGCAGGGAGCACTGAACCGCTGCCAACGTCGATCGCTGCGCTTCCCAGACCCAGGGGAGATGCGGGAGGGCCCCACATCGCTCCTCGGCCTGAGGTCGTGGCCCCGATTGCCGCCACGACGAAAACACGGTACCTCTTCGCCCATGCCGAGTTTCGACATCGTGTCCCAGGTCAATCCGATGGAGATCGACAACGCCTTCAGCCAGGCCAAGAAGGAGCTGGCGACGCGGTTCGACTTCAAGGACAGCGGGGCGGAGATCGTGCTGGAGAAGAACGAATTCAAGCTCCGGGCCGGCGACGCCTTCAAGATGCAGCAGCTCACGGAGCTCCTCGTCGGCAAGCTGGCCAAGCGCGGCATCAGCCTGAAGAACGTCGACACCGGCAGCGCGGAGCTCTCCCCGCTCGGGCACGCCCGCCAGGTGGTCAAGATCAAGCAGGGCATCGACGGGCCCACCGCGAAGCAGATCTCGCAGTTCATCCGCCAGACGGGACTCAAGGTGACCGCGGCCATCCAGGGCGAGGAGGTCCGCGTCACGGGCAAGAGCCGTGACGACCTCCAGTCCGTCATCGCCGCGGTCCGACAGGAGGAGTGGGCCGTGGCCCTGAACTTCGTGAACTTCCGGGACTGACCCCCTTTCCGTCTCCCCCTCCCGCCGCATCGTCGGCCGCCCTTGGCGCACGGTTGCTCTTGGCCCTTTGCTCTTCGGCCTTCGTGCGGCAAGGTTGACGGGCATTCGGTGACAACCACCTGGCCCATTGACCGCTGGTGGAGGAGCGTCCGATCCCCGTTGGGAATCGCCCTGCTCCTCTCCCTGCTGCTGCACGGATACGTCTGGCTGATGGCGGTGCTGATCGAGGCGGCCTTGGCCAATGGCTGGATTCCTAAATTGATGGAGCCGGCCGTCGTTCCACTGGCCGCGAAGACTGTTCCGCCTCCGACCAACGCCCCTCCGGCTGAGGTCTGGAAGGAGGTCCCGCTGCAGTTCGTGGAGGTGGATCCGACGACGATATCCGATGCGCCCGACGACGCCACGTTCTTCTCCACCGCCAACACCCGTGCGGCGAACCCGGATCCGAAGACAAGTCCCCAGAACAAGCCCCGACTCGACGGGAAACGGGAGGATTCGCTGAAGACGTTCGACACGGCAAAGCCCACCCAGAAGGCCCAGCCGACCCCGGAGGCGGAATCGCCGCCCGACCAGGAAGCGGTGGCGGAACGGCGGGCCACGCCGACTCCGAAGCCGGCAGGACAGGAGCCCAAACTCGTCGAGAAAGCCCCTCCCCGTGAGGAGGTCCAGCCCGGCACCGCGCCCGGCGAAACATTACTGGCCAAGGCCACCCTGAAATCACAGGAACTCAAACCCCTGCCCCAGACCCAGCAGACGCCCCAGAAGGCCACGCAGCCGGAGGAGCAGGCGCGTCCCCAGAAGCGAAGGACCCCCAAGCGCCTCGCCGAGGTCATGCCCGCGCGAGGTTTGATCGTAGGCGAAACGATGCGCCAGGAGGGCGGGGTCTCCCGCATGTCGGTGGAATCGTCCCTCGACGTCAAAGCCAGCCCCCTCGGGGACTACCACTACCGCATGGTTCTAGCGGTCCAGCAGCAATGGTACCGGCTCCTCGAGGAACGGCGCTACGCCCTGGAGCGCATCGGAAAGGTGGTGGTGTCGTTCGACCTCCATTCCGATGGGTCCATCAGCGGCATCGAGACCAAGCAGTCGGAGGTCGGTGAGACGCTCTCCTTCCTCTGCGAGCTCTCGGTGATGCAACCCGCCCCGTTCGGCCGCTGGCCGGCGGATATCCGCCGCATGGTCGGGGGCGACGTCATCCCGGTCACCTTCACGTTCAACTACTACTGAGACATGTTTGCCCTCCTGGCCGATGGCGGCCCCTTCGTCTGGCTCCTCCTCGTGATGTCCGTGATCTCGCTCGCGCTGGTCCTTGAACGGGGCTGGTACCTTCGACGATCTCGGGTGATGCCCCAGGTGCTGGTCGACGCCATGGAACGGCTCGATGCCGCCGGTCTCCGGGGCACGTGCACCGCGATGCCCTCGCCACTGTCCCGGCTTGTCGTGACCGTGCTGGACCAAATCCAGTGGCCCAAGGAGGAAGTTGCCAGCGCCGTCGAGGTGAAGGCCCGACGCGAGGTCGCCCTGATGGAGCGCGGGCTCGTCATCCTGGAGATCGTTGTCGGAATCGCGCCCCTGGTCGGACTCGTCGGTACGATCTATGGGATCATTCCCCTGTTCGTTGACTTCGGTAAGGCCATATCCGGGGACTACGCCCTGCTCGCCAAGGGAATCGGGGCCGCTCTCAACAAGACCCTGGTGGGACTTCTCGTGGCCATCCCCACCCTCGTCGCGTGGAGCTATTTCAACAAAAAGGTGGAGGCCCTCGCCGTCGAGCTTGAGGGGCATTGCGACGCCCTGATCCGACGCCATTACCTCAGGGAGCGACTCGACGGCACGAAACCCGGCTCGCCCCGGCCATGAAGTTCTACCCACGACGCCGCAAGGCCGCCCCGGCCATCATCATCATCTCGCTGATCGATGTGCTGATCGTGATGCTGGTATTCCTGCTGTTCACCACCACGTTCAAGAACGCGCCGACGGTCAAGCTTGAGCTCCCCGAGACGAGCGATCCACCAAAGACGGGGGCCAGAAACGACACGCCACCGATGATCGTCACCGTCGCCGCGAGGGAACCCAACTACTTCATCGGTAACCGGGCCGTGACCGCCGACCGCCTCCTCAACGAGCTGCGAACCGCGAAGACCAACGATCCTCAGATGCGTCTTGTGATCCGTGGCGATGGGGACGCCGCGTGGCGACTGGTCGTCAAGGTCCTGGACTTCGCCAAGCAGTCCCAGATCACGAACGTACGGGCATTCACCAAGTCGAAGGTTCCATGAGCGACAGGCCGACCCGTACCAAAACGTCCGCAGTGCAGTCGACGACACCCCGGTCCGGATTTGTCGTTTCCCGATCCACGCATACCTTTCAACAGCAGTTGATACCACCTCCATGAACACTCTCCGGCTGCCTTCCTTCGCTCTTTCGGTCCTGCTCCACGCCCTCCCGCTGGTCCGGACCGCTGCCACCGCGGATGTGCTGGCCGCCGCGTCCCCGATCGTCGCGCTTCTGCGGTGGATTGGGGGTGCCGCCGCGGTCGCAGGCTCGTTCCATGCCGTGTCCGGGAGCTCGATCACGGTCACAAGTCCCACGGAGAGCCGGGTCCGCGCGACCAATGGCGTCGACATCGCCTTCCGGGTCTCCCTGACCTACACCTCGGGATCGACCGTCCGGAGTCCTGCGCTGTACGAGGCCTCGAATCTTCCGCCCGGATTCAACCCGCCCACCAAGTCGGGCTCGATCTGGCGGATCACCGGCAAACCGACGGCATCGGGCACGTTCGCCAACGTCATGCTGACCGGGTACCAGAACGTCAACGGCAACAAGGCCTCCGTTCCCCTCACCATCGTTGTCGTCGACGCTCCCCCTGCGATCACAACCCAGCCTGCCAATCTCACCGTGACGGCAGGACAGACTGCCACCCTTTCCGTCACGGCAACGGGCGGCTCTTTGGGATACCAGTGGCTCAAGGGAGATCTCGAAATCCCCAAGGCGACGAATGCCTCGCTCACCTTCCCGTCCACGACGGTCACGGACGGCGGGACCTACAGCGTCCGGATCTCCAACAGCGGCGGATCCGTCCTGAGTGCGCCGACCGTGCTCACGGTCATCCCGGGGAGCCTGCCACCGGAATTCACCGCCCTCCCCCGTCCGGCAAGGGTCCATACCGGCGAAGCGGTGGCCCTCAACGCCGCTGCATCCGGTGATGGACCGCTGTCCTGGTCGTGGTCGAAGGACGGGGTCGTCCTCCCGGGACAGACTGCCCCCACCCTCTCAATCCTTTCGGCTTCTGCAGATGATGGTGGAAACTATGTCGTGACCGTCACCGGCCCGGGCGGGGCGGCCTCGGCGCCCGCGGCGCGGGTCGCGGTGGTCCCCATCCTGTCCCTCGGGGATCCAGTGGTCGGTGGCGGAACCCTCTCCTTCGAACTGGGCGCCATCCCGGATCGGGTCTACGTCCTGGAAACCTCCGCTGTGGACTCTCCGAACCTCTGGAACCCCGTCACCGAGGCCTCCGCAACGGGAGAAGCCGGTCCCGCCGGGATCGTCCCACTTCGTTTCCAGATCTCGGAGCCGGCCTCCGCAGCCGGCCTCTACCGGGTACGGGCGCGCTAGCGCCACAAGGCTTCCATAGCCGCCGTGGAAGCAGGTTCCAGACGTCGAAATTTCCTTCGCGCATCCCTCGGGTCCGGTGTTTCATCCCGCCGCCCTCGATCCATGCCGAAACGTACCGACATCCACTCCGTCCTCATCATCGGCGCCGGGCCGATCATCATCGGCCAAGCCTGTGAGTTCGACTACTCCGGGACCCAGGCCTGCAAGGCCCTCCGGGAGGAGGGCTACCGGGTGGTTCTGGTGAACTCCAATCCGGCCACGATCATGACGGATCCGGAGTTCGCCGACCGGACCTACATCGAGCCGGTGACCCCGGAGGTCGTGGAGAAGATCATCGTCCGCGAACTCGACGAAATGCGCCGTATCGGGGTGCCCACCGAGGCCATGAACCCTGGCGTGGCCCACAAACTGGTGCTGTTGCCCACCCTGGGCGGACAGACCGCGCTCAACACCGCCATGCGACTGCACAAGTCGGGTGTGCTCGCGAAGCACGGCGTCGAGATGATCGGCGCCAAGGCCGAGGCCATCGAGAAAGGCGAGGACCGACAGATCTTCAAGGACCTCATGCTGTCGATCGGCCTAGACGTCCCCGTCAGCGGAACGGCCCACGACATGCCGGAGGCCCGGACCGTGGCCGAGAAGATCGGGCGCTTCCCGGTCATTATCCGTCCCGCCTTCACCCTCGGCGGCACCGGCGGCGGCATCGCCTACAACCGCGACGAATTCGAGGAGATCGCCAAGCGCGGTCTCGATCTCTCCCCCGTCTCAGAGATCCTCGTCGAGGAATCCCTGCTCGGCTGGAAGGAATACGAGATGGAGGTGATGCGCGACCGGGCCGACAACTGCGTCATCATCTGCTCGATCGAGAACTTCGATCCCATGGGAGTTCACACCGGCGACTCCATCACGGTGGCGCCGACCCAGACCCTCACGGACAAGGAATACCAGATCATGCGCGACCAGAGCTTCGCCGTGATCCGCGCCGTGGGCGTCGAGACCGGGGGGTCGAACATCCAGTTCGGTGTCAGTCCCGACACCGGACGGATGGTGATCATCGAGATGAACCCACGGGTGAGCCGGAGCTCCGCCCTCGCCTCCAAGGCGACGGGGTTTCCGATCGCTAAGATCGCCGCGAAACTCGCGGTGGGCTACCTGCTCGACGAGATCCGCAACGACATCACCCGGGAGACCCCCGCCAGCTTCGAGCCGACGATCGACTACGTCGTCACCAAGATCCCCCGGTTCGCCTTCGAAAAGTTCCCACAGGCGGATTCGACCCTGACGACCCAGATGAAGAGCGTCGGGGAGGCGATGGCCATCGGCCGGACGTTCAAGGAGAGCCTCCAGAAGTGTCTCCGTTCCCTCGAGATCGGACGCCAGGGGCTGGGTGGCGACGGCAAGCCCTGGCGGATCAGCGGTTGGAACCCGCGGATGGAGGGTTCCGAATCCCAGCCGGAGGGCCGGATGGTGGTCGATGTCTTCGGAGACCGGGACACCTTCCCGAGGGACGTGATCTCCCGGAAGCTGAGCGTACCGAACTCGGACCGCATCTTCTTCATCCGCCATGCTTTCCGGGCCGGGTTCTCGGTCGATGAGATCTTCCAGCTCTCCAAGATCGACCGCTGGTTCCTCACCCAGATTCGCGAGATCGTGGAGATGGAGGACGAGCTGGCGGCCTCTGCAAGCTGAGGCCTCGCCGCCCTTAGGGCGAGCCGGGAAGCATTCTAGGGGGTTGTCACGGAGGTGGACCTGCGGACCGCGGCCGACTTGCAGTCCTTCCGAATGCAGTCACCCTTCATCTCCGTCTGCCCTACCATGAGAGTTCCCCGAGTCCTATATCTCCTCCTGCTGGCCAACGTTGTTCTCGCGTCAACCGTTTCGCCGGTCGCCCAGACGGCGAAACCGGCCACACAGCCGGCACCGACTGCCACCCGTCCCATGAACCCGTTCCAGAAACCCCAGGAGACCGATCTCAAGAAGAAGCTCACCCCAGAGCAGTACAAGGTCACCCAGCAGTGCGGCACCGAGCCCCCGTTTCGGAATGCCTACTGGGACAACAAGAAGACTGGTATCTATGTGGACATCGTCTCTGGCGAACCCCTGTTCAGTTCGCTGGACAAGTATGACTCCGGGTCCGGATGGCCCAGCTTCACCCAGCCGATCGAGGGATCGGACATCGTCGAAAAGAAGGATCTGACCCACGGCATGGTACGGACCGAGGTTCGTTCCAAGGTGGCGGACTCCCATCTGGGCCATGTCTTCGATGACGGTCCTGGACCCACGGGCCAGCGGTTCTGCATCAACTCGGCCTCGCTGCGATTCGTTCCGGTCGAGCGCATGGCGGAAGAGGGATTTGGAGCCTACCTCGGGCCTTTTGTGAAGGCGGGTCTGATCCCCTTGGCGACCGCCACAACCGCCGCCGGGAAGCCTGGCCAGGGAAACCGTGAGACAGCGGTCTTTGCCGGGGGCTGCTTCTGGGGCATGGAGGAGATCCTGCGCAGGATCCCGGGCGTCCTCCAGACCACCGTGGGCTACACCGGCAGTTCGATACCAAACCCCACCTACAAGCAGGTGTGCACGGGCCAGACCGGCCACGCCGAGGCGATCGAGATCGTCTTCGACCCCTCGAAGATCAGCTACGAGAAGCTGGTAGGGGTGTTCTTCCGGATGCATGACCCGACCACCCTGAACCGGCAGCACAACGACGTCGGAACCCAGTATCGCTCGGCTATCTTCTACCTCGACGACCGCCAGCGCGAAACTGCCGAAGCGGTCAAGGCGAAGGTCGACAAATCCGGTCGCTGGAAACGCCCGATCGTCACCGAAATCACCGCGGCTTCCACCTTCTACCCCGCAGAGGCCTACCATCAGGACTATCTGATCAAGAACCCGGGTGGCTACAATTGCCACGTGCTGCTGCCCGAGTGACGTCCCGGGTGTAGGGTCAGTCTCCGCGAAACGCCGCCTGGATGGGCGGCGTTTGTGTTTCCGCGGGCATCGGGGCGGTGCTGAAACCATCGCCAGTCGGGATTTCGATTCGACTTGGCCCGGTTCCATGGCATCGACAGGGATGCACTTCCGCCGGATCCCCCGCCCCTTCTTACTCGCCGCCATCCTGTTCACCTGCGGCACGACGAACGCCGCCCAGCCCACGCCACCACGCTTCAGCGTGGCCTTGATGGACACCAACACCAGCCCGAGGGTGGACTTCGCCAAATACGCCTTCGGAAAATGGCTCCAGGACAACCCGATCCCATCGGACAAGTCCCGCTGGGGTGGCTTTGACGAACTGGCGCAGTTCAACTGGGCGGCGCTCAAGGACATCCTCGAGACCACGGCCGGCACCTTGAATCCTCCCGGATCGGTGGACCAGAAGGTCGGGGACTTCTTCGCCTCCGCCATAGATCAGCCCGCGATCGACGCTGCGAGCCTCAAGCCCGTCGAGGCCCGTCTGAAGCAGATCGATGGACTCCGCTCCGTCGCGGACATGGCAGGCATCCTGGCTACACTGCACAACGAGGGTGGGGGGGCCTGTTTCGGGGTGGGGGTTTCGGCCGACCAGAAGAAAAGCGATGTCAACGCCCTGTACGCCAGCCAGGGCGGGTTGAGCCTGCCGAGCCGGGACTACTACTTCGGAGACGCGTTCGCCAAGCAGCGGTCGGAGTTCGTGGCGCATGTCGGCCGGATGCTCACCCTCGCCGGGGACACTCCGGAAGCCGCAGCCCGGGCCGCCACCAATGTCTTCGAGCTGGAGAAGGCCCTGGCCACCAATGCCAAGACCCCGGTCGAACTCCGCGATCGCGTAGCCAACTACAACAAGATGGCCACCTCGGCACTCGCCGCGATGGTTCCCGCCCTACCCTTCGAGCAGTACTTCCGCGACCGCGGGATAACGGGGCCCGCCGCATCGGAGATCATCGTCGGACAGCCCCGGTTCTTCGAGGGACTCCAGCAGGCGCTGACAAACCGGCCGCTGTCGGACTGGAAGACCTACCTCCGGTACAAGACCCTCAACGATGCCGCGCCCGCGCTGGCCAACCCGTTCGAGGAGGAGAACTTCCGTTTCTATGGGACCGTCCTGCGAGGGACACCCAAGATGGAACCCCGCTGGCAACGTGCGGCCCGGATGGTCGACGGCGGGATCGGAGAGGCGCTCGGAAAGCTGTACGTCGACCGCTACTACCCCCCCGAGGCCAAGGCTCGGATGGACGAGATGATCTCGAACATCAAGACCGTCATGCGGGAGCGCCTGCAGAAGCTGGACTGGATGACCGAACCGACTCGTCAGAAGGCCCTCGCAAAGTTCGACCGGTTCGTGGCGCGGATCGGACATCCGGATCGGTTCCGGGACTACTCCTCCGTGGCCATACGTCGGGACGATCTCTTCAGCAACCTTCGAGCGGCCACGGAATTCGAGGTAAAGCGCAACCTGGCCAAGCTGGGCAAGCCCGTCGACAAGTCAGAATGGGGCATGACTCCCCCCACGGTGAATGCCTACTTCCAGCCCACCGCCAACCAGATCGTCTTCCCGGCAGGCATCCTCCAGCCGCCATTCTTCGACTTCACCCTGGACGACGCCGTCAACTATGGCGCGATCGGGGGGGTCATCGGTCACGAGATCACGCACGGGTTCGACGACCAGGGACGCAGGTACGACGCCGACGGCAACCTGGCGGACTGGTGGACGCCGGCCGACGCCGAACAGTTCACCGGCAGGGCCACCGCCCTCATCCAGCAGTACAACGCCTACAACGCGCTTCCAGGCCTGAACGTCAACGGGGCCCTGTCCCTGGGTGAGAACATTGCCGACCTCGGTGGCACCTCCATCGCCTTCGAGGCCCTCCAACGTTCCCTCAAGGGGAAGAAGGTGGCTCTGATCGATGGGATGACACCGGAGCAGCGTTTCTTCCTGTCGTGGGCCCAGCAATGGCGGACGAACTTCCGGGAGGATGCCCTGCGCCGTCAGGTCGCGGTCGGCCCCCATTCCCCGGGGATGTTCCGGGCGATCGGACCGATCGGCAACATGCCCGAGTTCTTCGAGGCCTTCGGGATCCGTGAGAGCGACCCGATGTGGCGGAAACCCGAGTCCAGAGTGAAGATTTGGTGACCGGAGGCCTCCGCCATCGCGGAGGGGCCGAACTACGCAAAAGCCTTAGGTGCGCTTGGGGGTGGGCCCTGTATCCCCCACACCATGGGTTGTGTAGACAGAGAGTAGGGAGAGGTGGAACCCGTGGTGGGCATTCCCGCTCTCCCATCAAGGAGTCATTCCATATGAAGTGTTTCTCGCTCCTGCTGGCGGCGATGGCTGGGACGGTGCATGCCATGGCGGCAGTGGTCCTGCCGATCGAGGTGTTGGGAGAACCCGGACACGTCGAATCGGTGGAGGTCAATCTTCCCCCGGGCTCTCACGAAGTCACTGCGATGAGCCTCAGGGTCCACGCGCTGAACACCCAGAACAAGATGAGCATCCGGCTCAACGACAGTCCGGACTGGATCACCCTCAACAGGGGCAACGTATCGTTTCCATTTCCGGACGGGAAACTCTACGGGATGTTCGGAGCCCAGGCGTCGATCCGCATGATCGTGCCGCTGAAGCCCGGCCTCGTCCGTCCGGGGCCCAATGTCGTCCGCTTCCGTTTCAACGATCAGGACGGAGTCTCGATCGGATATCGGGTTCTTGCCTTCAATTTCATGGCGACTCCGGAGTCCCAGCCGCTGATTCCCGCAGGCGAGTTCGTGAAGGAGGATCCTTCTTCTTGGAAGCCCCCTCTCGATTCCGCCGACGCCATCGCCGAGGGCAAGAAGCTCTGGTACTCGGCTCCCTTGTGGGACGGCGGAAGACCCATCCGGGTAGCCTGTGCAGACTGCCACGCCCATGACGGTCGGGACCTGAAGTATTTCAACTACTCGAACAAATCGATCATCGAGCGTTCGGTCTATCACAACCTTACCCGGGATCAGGGAACCCGGATCGCAAGCTATATCCGGTCCTTGGCAGTTCCCTACGAGGAGAATGGCCGTCCGTGGAATCCCCCCTACCAACCCGGCCCCGGCATCGACTCGAAGCCGGTTCGGAGCTGGGCGGCAGGCGCGGGTCTCGAGTGGGTGCTCGACCGCGATTATGACACCCTGAAATACATCTTCCCGGATGAAGCATCAATCAACTCGTACACCTTCACCAAGACGACCAATCCTCACGAAATACCCCTCTTCATACAGTTACCGGACTGGAACCACTGGCTGACCGCTCGCCACCCGATCGATCTTGCCGCGGACATCGGGAAGCCTCCTGGATGGATTCCTCCGGTGGCAGACGGCTACAAAAATGTACGTGATGCGACCCAGAAGGAGATGGCCTCCAAGGGGAGGGTCGCGGCCCTCAAAAAATACACCTACTGCGTCAACGAACTCTGGAACCGCACGCTGCAGGCCGGCCCGACTGGCATCAATGTCGCCCGCTGGAGGGTCACAAAGATCTGGGAAATGATGCAGGAGTTCGAATTCGAGAGTCTGGGGAAGGAATATTTCGGGACTCAGGCCCACTCGAGATCCTGGTATTCCGGCGAGGTCTTCCGGACCGCCCCCCATTTGACCAACACGCCAGTTACCGATACGTGGGAGTTCGAATCCATGCTCTGGTACCAGCTCCAGGTGGTGCTGAACGACAGCAACCGAAGGGTGAACGACACCTGGCCGATCGCCTTCGAATACCTCAATCCATTCTCCCACAATTGGAATCGGCCAGAGCTTCCGCCGTCATTCAGCATCATGCTCCTCGATAAGATGAAAACCGGTGAGGCAGGTGCTGACTATACGGTGGTCGGAGTCTCCGGACCCGCCTGGTTTCCGCACCTCAGCCTCCCGGACACTCTGTTCAAACAGGGGGCGGTCTCCTCCGAGATCGATCGGATCAATCCGGGTCTCAAAAAACGGATCGCGATCGCCTTGGCCTCTACTTGGGTCGAACGGAGCGAGCGGTTTTCTGCCGAGGACTACCAAAAATCAAACTTGACCGAAGCCTATTTCCAGGCGCGTGGCTGGCCACAATTCGGCACAGTGGTGCGTCAACTCGAAGAGGCGGGTGCCGATCCAGCCCTCGTGCAGAGGGCTCGGGCCTTCGTTGTCCGGGTCAATCCCAAACTCGCCGACAAGCCAGCGCCGCCTTCCAATCTGAGGGCGAGCCCGTAGTCGCTGCGCCGACCCTTGCGTCCAAAGGGATCCAACGTCACAGAGGCCAGAACCCAGTCGACTCGGCCCGCGGGGTCAAGCCAACCTCCGCGCGCGCATGACCACGCTCGGAATCGAGATCGGGGGCACCAAACTCCAGCTGGTCGCCGGAACACGAGACGGACGTCTTCTCGAACGGTCCCGTCTCCAGGTGGATCGGACCTCGGGTGGAGATGGCATTCGTGCCGAACTGGCCCACCACCTCCCTGCCCTGATCGAGGCCCACAAACCCATCGGGATCGGGGTTGGCTTTGGCGGTCCCGTCGACCATCGAACCGGACGGATCGCATGCTCCCACCAGATCAAAGGCTGGCATCAGTTCGAACTCGGCCAGTGGCTTCATGGACTGACCCGTCTTCCCGTCGCGATCGACAACGACGCGAATGTTGCTGCCCTCGGTGAAGCCCGCCATGGAGCCGGCGCCCACCGCAATCCGGTCCTCTGGATCAACATGGGCAGCGGGGTCGGAGGTGGACTTGTCATCGGCCGTCGTATCTACCACGGCGCGATCCCAGGAGAGGCCGAACTCGGACACCTCCGGCTGGACAAGTCCGGGACCATCGTCGAGGAGCGCTGCTCCGGTTGGGCGGTGGATCGACGGGTACGCGAGGCCGCGCGTCTCCATCCCGAGGGTCCACTGGCCCGACACCCGGCATCCTCCAACCATGGAAATTACCGCTTCCAGCCTCAAACTCCGGGCCAACACCCCGGAGGGCCATCAAGCGATTTCCTATCAGCAGCCACCACCCGGTGGGCGGCGGCAAGTCCGGATGTGAGGAAAGAATTTCCCCGGTTCTGCGGCTCCCAAGCCTACCTGCCCTGGACCGGGCGGCTCGGCCGCTGTGAGTTGCGTAAAGCCGGAAAGATCGGGGCCGGGTCAGTCCATCGTCAGCGTCAGGTTTTCGGCGGCGGTCCGGATCAAACCCACGAAGGTTTCCTCCGCCAGCGTGAGGCGGCGTCCGCGCCAGTGCAGTATACCCCAGTCGCGCTTGAGCTTGCGGCGGCCGAGTGGCAGCGCGACGAGCGAGCGGTTCTGCAGTTCCTGCTGCGCTACCCACGGGGCGACGATGCTGACGCCGAGCCCAAGCTTCACCATCTCCTTGATGGCCTCCATGGAGCCGAGTTCGATCACGGTGTTGAGCACCACATCCTCCTTGCGGAAGTAGTCGTCCACGATGCGGAACGTGTGCGAGCCCTTGCGGTAGATGATGAGGCTCTGTTTCGGGATCTCCTCCCGTTTCACCGAGCCGGTCTGCGCCCACGGGTGGAGCGGGGAGATGAGGAACACGAGTTCGTCGGTGAACAGCGGCAGGAAATCGAACCGTTCGTCGGGCGTGTGCTGGAGTCCTACGGCGAGGTCAATTTTCTGGCGCTCGAGGCCGAGCACGAGTTCACGGCTGTCATCCGGCTCCACCTGGATGAGGCTTTGCGGGAAACTTTCCTTGAACTCCCGTAGCACGGGCGGAAGCAGAACGGTGCAGACGGTCGAGGTGGCCCCAATTCGGAGCCGGCCCCGGCCCCATTTGCCGAGCTGCTCGATGCCTTTGCGCGCGGCCTGCATTTCTCGGAGAATCACCTCGGTATGTTTCAACAGATGTTCGCCCGACTGGGTGAGTATCACTCTCTTGCCCACCCTGTCCAAAAGCCGACAGCCGATGTCGGTTTCGAGGGCCTTGATGGAGTGACTCACGGCGGATTGCGTGAGGAATAACTCGCGGGCCGTCTGCGTGAAACTGCCTGTGCGGGCGAGGATCGCGAAGGCCTGCAACTGCCTGGTGTCGAGGGGACCTTGCATCAATGAATGGGCTTCATCCAAACCAACTGAAGTTTGCAGAGCACCCATTCGGCCAAGTTCGTGAAACGGCACCAACATCGCTTAGGCGGATGTAGTTGTGGTTATGACTGCCCGAAATCGCACAGTGCTTCCCCGGGAACTTCGCCCCCGGGTCCGTCCCACACCCATCCGTTTGGGCTACGTGCCGCTCTCGGACGCGGCGCCGCTGATCGTGGCGCAGGAGTGGGGTTGTTTTGCCCGTCACGGCCTCGAAGTGCGCCTGAGCCGGGAACTCGGCTGGGCGACCATCCGCGACAAGCTGCTCCATGGGGAATTGGACGGCGCCCACGCGCTCAACACGCTGCCCGTGGCGCTCGCGCACGGCCTCGGCGCGGTGAAAACCGATGTGGTGGTGGGCATGTTCCTCAACCTGCACGGCAACGCGATCACGCTGAGCAACGAACTGTGGCGTTGCGGTGTGCACGACCAGGCCACGCTGCGGAGCTTTCTCGCGGCGAACCGCAATCGCCGGACCTTGACCTTGGGGACGGTGGCGCTGAACTCGACCCATTCTTACCTGCTGAAGTCGTGGTTCCAACGGGCCGGGGCAAATTTCGAGAACGATGTCCGGCTCGTGGTAGTGCCGCCGGCTCAGTTGGGGGTTAATCTCGCGGCGGGGCATCTCGACGGCTTCTGCGCGGGCGAACCTTGGAACACGCAGGCGGTGGCCGCCGGGCATGCGTGGGTAGCAGCGACCAGCGCCGACCTTGTGCCGTATCACCCGGAGAAGGTGCTCCTGGTTCGGGGCGACCTTGATTCCGCACGCCGGGACGAACATCTCCACCTGATCGCCGCGCTGACCGAGGCGTGCGCCGTCTGCGACCAACCGGAAAACCACGATGCCATCGCCCGGCTGCTGGCCGGGCCGCGTTATCTCAACCTGCCGGCGGAACTGATCCGGCGTGGCTTTTCGGGCCGGTTCGAGGCGGGCCAGGGACGCACGCTGGGCAGCGAACTGCTCGTGTTCCACCGCGACGACGCCAACGCGCCGACCGCCGACAAGCTGGGCTGGATCGCGCGGCACCTGCTCGACGGCCTGACGCCGAAGCCGTTCACCCCCGCACAGCTCGGCCAGGTGTTCCGCCTCGACCTGTTCACCGCCGCTCAAGCCTTGATTTCCAATTCTGCAACCACTCCCAATGAAAAAGAAGCCTGCCTCCTCACTGCCTGATTCCTCCCGCCGCCGTTTCCTGAAGCAGACGGCCGCCGGCGCGGTCCTCGCCGGTCTGCCCACCGGCTGGGAGGGCCGCGTGTTTGCGGATGATTCGCCGGAAACGCCGAACTGCCGCTGCGGCATCATCGCGCTCACGGACTGCTCACCATTCGTGGTCGGCGCCGAGAAGGGTTTCTTCAAGAAGCACGGCCTCAATGTGACCATCGCGAAGGGAGCCAATTGGGCCGCCATCCGCGACTCGCTGAGCAACGGCGACAACCAGTTCACCCACATGCTCATCGGCATGCCGATCGCCAGCACAATGGGGCTGTTGGGTTCGCCCAAAAAGCCGATAGTCATTCCCTGGCTGGTGAACCGGAACGGCCAGGCCATCACTCTGAAAGCGGAGTGGAACGGCAAGGTGGGCGCCGATCCCAAGGCCTTGAAGCCCTTCGTGGACAAGGCGAAGTCGCTCGGCGAACCGCTGTCCTTCGCGATAACCTTCCCGCCCGGCACCCACGCGATGTGGATGCGCTATTACCTCGGTGCCGGCGGCGTCAATCCCGACAAGGATGTGGCCCTGATCACGGTGCCGCCGGCCCAGATGGTGGCGAACATGAAGATCGGCAAGATGGACGGCTTCTGCGTCGGCGAGCCGTGGAATGCGCGCAGCATCGCCGACAAGATCGGTTTCACGTCGGTGACGACTCAGGACATCTGGAAGGATCACCCCGAGAAGGTGTGCGCCTTTACCGCGGAGTTCGCCGAGAAGAATCCCAAGACCGTGAAGGCCGTGCTCAAGGGCCTGCACGAGACAAGCGTGTGGCTCGACGACCTGCACAACCGGCCCGAACAGTGCGACATCGTGAGCAAGCCCAACTTCATCAACTGCCAGAAGGAAGTGATCCTGGGTCGGCTGCTCGGAAACCTCGACTACGGCGACGGTCGCAAGCTGAAGGACGAGTTCTACATGCACTTCAGCAAGCGGAACTGCAATTTCCCGCAGCCGAAGTATGCCAAGTGGTGGCTCACGCAGTTCCGTCGCTGGGGCATGGTGCCCTCCGCGCCGGACTACGAGGGCGTAGCGAAGCAGGTGATGCGCGGCGACCTCTACGCCGAGGCCATGAAGGAGCTCGGCGTCACCGACCGGACCCAGGACGATTCGGGCTGGGAGATGTTCGACGGCGTCAAGTTTGACCCAAAGGGCGATCTTGAGGCCTACGCCAAGAAATTCGCGGTTCACTCGTTGAAGACCTGATTTGCAGTGTCCACTTGGCCGGCGGCGGTTTCTGTGTTGGCCGCCGTCGGCCCTCCTCCGCCCTTTCTGAAGTTCGCATGAGCAATCCGATTGTTCCCTCCAGCCTGACGGCCAGCGCCGCCGAAAGCGGCACCAAGGCCGCGCTGAATCTCAACTCCGCCGGGCAGAAGCCGTACGGCGGCCCCGACTGGTCGCGCTTCGCTAAGGTGGATTGGCTGCTGCTTCCATTGCTCGGCGTGGTGGTGGTCATCGTGTTGTGGTTTGCCCTGAGCGCCACGCTGTCGAAGGACCTGCCGAATCCCACGCGGACGTGGGAAGCCAGCAAGTCCTACGTGCTCGAACCGTTCGCCTATCGCGGCGAACTGGACCAGGGCATCCTGCGCTTCACCTGGCTGTCGCTCGTGCTCGTGGCCAAGGGCTACGTCATCGCCCTGCTGGTGGGCACGCCGCTCGGATTCGTCCTCGGGCTTTCCAAGACGATGACCAAGGCGCTGGACCCGATCATCCAGGTGCTGCGGCCGGTTTCGCCGCTCGCGTGGCTGCCGCTAGGCATGGTGCTGTTCCTCGGGGCGGGAAAACAGGCGAGCGAACTGGCGGCGCTCTTCACCATCGCGGTCTGCGCCATGTGGCCCACCGTGCTGAACACCGCGGTCGGCGTGCGCGCGATTCCCACCGACTACCTCAACGTGGCCAAGGTCCTGAAGCTCTCGCGCTGGAAGACTCTCACAAAGGTGATGATCCCGGCCACGCTGCCCTACATGTTCGCCGGCTTCCGGCTCAGCCTAGGCATCGCGTGGCTGGTCATCGTCGCGGCGGAGATGCTGACGGGCCGGCCCGGTGTCGGCGGCTTTCTCTGGCAGCAATACAACGCGCTGGTCTATGAGCAGATCATCCTCTGCATCCTGACCATCGGGGTTGTCGGTTTCATCCTCGACCGCCTCATGAGCGTAGTGGAGCGGCGTTTCAAGACTGCCTGAGCCAGCCTATGTCCTTCCTCCACATCACCAATGTCAGCAAGGGCTACGGCCCAGTGAACGACCGGGCCGAGGTGCTCTCCGACATCAACCTGAGCATTGAGGAGGGCGAGTTCGTTGCGATCGTCGGCTACAGCGGTGCGGGCAAGACCACGCTGATGTCGCTGTTGGCCGGACTGATCCGGCCGGACACCGGCAGCGTGAAGCTGGCCGGGCAGGAGATGGGTGGCCCGGGACCGGACCGCGGGCTCGTGTTCCAGAACTATTCGTTGTTGCCCTGGCTTACGGTGTTCGAAAACGTGAAGCTCGCCGTAGATCAGGTCCTGCCCGACAAGGCCGAAGCAGAGCGTGTGGCGCACACGGAGAGGTTCGTGGCCATGGTGAACTTGACCCCGGCCCGCGACAAACGGCCCTCGGAACTTTCCGGCGGCATGCGCCAGCGGGTCAGCGTCGCGCGCACGCTGGCGATGAACCCCAAGGTGCTGCTGCTCGATGAGCCACTCAGCGCCCTCGATGCGCTCACCCGGGCAATCCTGCAGGACGAGATCGCCCGTATCTGGCATGAGTCGCGCACGACGGTGGTGCTGGTCACCAACGATCCCGACGAGGCCATCCTGCTGGCCGACCGTGTGATCCCGTTGACCCGCGGGCCGAACGCAACGCTGGCACCGGGAATTCCCATCACGCTGCCCCGGTTCCGCGACCGCCGGTTCATCAACGAGAACGCCGAGTTCAAGCGCCTCCGCAACCAGGTTGTCGAATCGCTGCTCGCCGCGGGCGCCAAGCCGAAGACGACCATCACCCGCGATCTGGTACTGCCCGACATCGAGCCCGAGGACATCTCGACCCCGCGCCTTTCGTTCGGCCGCCGCGGCCCGGTTCGCCGCGGCGAGAAACGCAGCGAGACCGTGGAAGTCACTCCCTGACCTTCCGCCACTCCGGCACCGCATCCCTCCTCCATGAGCGCCTATTGCGAACTCTTCAACCTGACGAAGATCTATCCCTCGCCCAAGGGGCCGGCGGTCATCGTGAAGGACTTCAACCTGCGGCTCACCGAGGGGGAGTTTGTCACGCTCATCGGCCACTCGGGCTGCGGCAAATCCACGGTGCTGTCGATGGTCGCCGGTCTGAACGGGATCACCGACGGCGGCATCATCCTGGCCGGCCGGGAGCTCGCGGGACCGGGGCCCGACCGCGGCGTGGTGTTCCAGTCGCCGTCGCTGCTACCGTGGCTGACCGCGTTCGAGAACGTGATGCTGGGGATCAACCAAGTCTTCTTCACCGCGCCCAAACACGAGCGCGAGCAGATCGCCGAGTATTACCTCAGCGTCGTGGGCCTAGCCGACGCGATGCACAAGCGCCCGGCCGAACTCAGCCAGGGCATGCGCCAGCGCGTGGGCATCGCCCGCGCCTTCGCGCTGAAGCCGAAGATGCTCCTGCTCGACGAGCCGTTCGGAATGCTGGATTCGCTGACCCGCTACGAGCTGCAGGCCGTGCTGCTCGATCTCTGGCGCAAGAACCGCATCAGCGCCCTAATGGTCACCCACGACGTGGATGAAGCGCTTTACCTGAGTGACCGGGTCGTGTGCATGACCGACGGACCCGAAGCCGAGGTAGGCGACATTGTGGAGGTGAAGTTCCCGCGGCCCCGCGACCGCAAGGCGGTGATGGAACATCCGGACTACTACCCGCTGCGGGAACGCCTCATTGAATTTCTCGAAGTCCATGCTCATCGCCGCCGCCCCAAGGCCGGAGCGGCGTGAGCCCGGCCGCGGCCGGCAACAAAAGCGTGACTTGAGTCAAAGTCGCCCGCAGGCCAATGGGTTTCCCTGCCTTCAAAGAGACAATCCAACCATGAAACCGATCAGAACCAACGTCATCACCCTCAGCGTGGCCGCCCTGGCGGCCGGACTCCCGTGCGCCCAGGCCGGCGACTGGGGCATCAGCAGCCCCGTGGCCGTGTCGCCCGGCTGGCTCAACGAATACTTCCGGGCGGACGATCCCTACATGAACTCCTGGAACATCGGCGTGCTCTACTGGGGGCGCTACGAGGTGAAGCAGAACGGCGGTTTCGTCGGGCCCGGTTCGATTGCGGACTTCCGCACCGACGTGGACAACGACAACAACTATCTGCTGACAAAGGTCCTTCCCCGCGTGGGCTACACGGGCAAGTGGTTCGAGGTCTTCGTCCAAGGGCGACACAGCTCGGTGGCCGGCGACGAACGTTCCGGCTCGGGCAACGGTGCCATCAACTTTTCGCCCACCGACCCGACGCTGGTCACCAGTGCGGGGCCGGTGGGAACCGGGGTCAGCCCGGAACAGGACGGTCCCTTCGATCTCCAGCAGGCGTATGTGGTGATCGGCAATCACAAGGAGTTTCCCGTGTCCGTGAAGGTGGGGCGGCAGGAGATCATCCTCGGGGAACAACGTCTGGTGGGACCGTTGCCCTGGAACAACATCCAGCGCCAGTGGGACGCCGTGCGGCTGCGTTATCAGACATCGTTCGGCTCGTTCGATGCCTTCGGCAGCTACTTGGTGGCGCCGCGGGACAGGCATTTCAACGAATGGAATGAAAACGAGGCGTTCTCCGGATTGCAGTTCGCCACCAAGAAGATTCCCAAGCTCTGGAGCGAGTTTTACTTCCTGTCCCGCAACGTCAGCAAGGACGCCACGGCCGGCTATCTCGGCACGGTTCCCGCCCCGTTCCGCCCGCCGGCCGCGCAGGACATCTACACCGTCGGCACCTACCTGAAGAACTCGACCAACGACTGGCAGAACGTCGAGTTCGGGCTGCAGGCCTACTACCAGTTCGGCAACTTCCGCGACTTCCGCAACCAGGGCGCCTTCGCCGTGCGCGAGGACCACAGCGCCTATGCCGTGATCGGGGCGGCGGGCTACACGTGGAAGGAGAGCACCTTCATGCCACGGCTCGGCTTCGAATACAGCCACGCCTCCGGCGACAGCGATCCGCTGGACGGCGAACACGGCACGTTCGTCCACCTCTATCCCACCGGCCACCTCTTCTACGGTTACGCCGATTTCACCTCGCTCCAGAACATCCACAACCTGCGCCTTCAGAGCTCCGTCATGCTGACGCCGCGGATCCGGCTGCAGGTGGACGGGCACGCCAAGTTCCTCGCGACCGTCAATGATACGTTCTACAATGTCGCCGGCCTGCCTCGTGGAGGCGCGGTCGGTGCGGCCGGTTCCCAGCGGGTTAACTATCTCCCGGCGGCCGTGCGAGGGACCCGCTATGGGATCAATCCGGATGCCGGCAGCTTTGTGGGCACGGAACTGGACATCACGCTAAACTACCGCGTGCACAAGAACCTCACCCTGGAGGCCAACTATTCCCGCTTCTTCGTCGGCGACTATGTGCAGGACTCGCTCGCCCGGGTCGGTTCGCAGGATGCCGATTACTTCTACGTGCAGGCGCAGTTGAATTTCTGAGTTGCCCGCTGCACGACTGCTCAGACTGCTCAAAAACAAACACACCCGTCGCGGATGCGAATCTGCGGCGGGTGTTTTGCTTTTTGCCGACCGAAACCGACCGGGCAGCCCGGCATGGGCTTCCTGGGCCGGAATCGTGGAAGGATGCGGCCGGTTCATCGTTGCAATGAAGACAATGAGCGACCCTCACGGGCTGGGCGGCATCCGAAACGCTCCCCGTCCGCCCGACGATGACTCCGGTTCCCTGCCTGCCCGAAAATGCGCCCTTCACCCCCGAACAGCGGGCGTGGGTCAACGGCTTCCTCGCCGGCCTTTTCTCCAATGCCAATGGCGCCGGAACCGCTGCAGTTCACCCAGACGCCCGGCCTGCCAGCCGAACTGCCACGCCCCTGCTCATCGGATACGGATCGCAAACGGGCAGCGCGCAGGGACTGGCCAAGCGGGTGGCCAAGGAGGCGGAGAAGCGCGGCTTCGCGCCGACCGTGAAGGAATTGAACGCCGTCGCACCGGCAGAACTGGCGACGCTCGCGCGCTGCGTCGTGATCACCAGCACCTGGGGCGACGGCGATCCGCCGGACAACGCGGCGGGCTTTTGGGCGCAGCTCAGTGCCGACACGGCGCCGCGGCTGGAGCAACTTTCGTTCGCCGTGCTCGGCCTTGGCGACAGGAACTACGCCGAATTCTGCGGCGCCGCGAAGAAGTTCGACGAGCGGCTCGCAAAGCTCGGGGCCACGCGGGTCACGACGCGCGGGGAATGCGATGTGGACTATGAGGCCGCCGCCAAAGCTTGGTTGGAGGGACTATGGCCGGGACTTGAACCCGCCGAAACGGCAGCCGGTGAGCCGGTGACCGGCAATCAGCCAGCGGTCACCGCGCCCACGAAGGATGCTCCGACGCCCGTGCCCGAGCAGAAGGCTGACTCACCGAAGACTGAATACTCACGCGCACGTCCGTTTCCCGCACGGCTCAAGACCAACCGTCGCCTCAACCGCGACGGTTCGCAGAAGGATACTCGCCATTTCGAGATCGTCCTCGAAGGCGGCGGCCTGAGCTACGAGGCCGGCGATGCCCTGGGCGTGGTGCCCACCAACTGCCCCGCGCTCGTCGAGGAGTTGCTCGCAACGCTAGGCTTCAGCGGCGACGAATCGATTGCAGACTCCGGCAGCGGCACCTCCACCATCCACGATCAACTGTCCACCGCGCTCGTCATCACCGCGCCGCCACCTGCGTTCGTGAAGGAAGCCGCCACCCGGTCGGGCAGTGCTGAACTTCTCCCTTTGCTCGAGCCGGCGAAGAAGGCCGATTGCGACAAGTGGCTCTTTGGCCGTGACGTAGTGGACGTGCTCAAGGCGTGCCTTGGTGCGAAGTTCGCGCCCGCCGAATTCACCGCGCTGCTCCGCAAGCTCCAGCCGCGGCTTTACTCCATATCCTCGTCGCCCAAGGCGCATCCCGGCGAAGTGCATCTCACTGTTGCCGCTGTGCGCTACGAAGCCCACGGACGCGGCAAGAAGGGCGTCTGCTCCTGCTGGCTCGCGGACCGCGTCGTGCTGGGGGAAACGGCTGTTCCCGTCTTCGTGCAAAAATCGCACGGCTTCCGGTTGCCGGAGGATCTGGGCAAACCGGTCATCATGATCGGCCCCGGCACCGGCATCGCTCCGTTTCGCGCCTTTTTGGAGGAGCGCCGGGCCACGGGTGCAAGTGGTCGGAACTGGCTCTTCTTCGGTGACCAGCAGCGGGCCTGCGATTTCCTCTACGAAGAGGAACTCACGGGCTGGAGCGCAGACGGCTTGCTCACCCGCCTCGACCTCGCCTTTAGCCGCGACCAGACGGAGAAAATCTATGTGCAGGACCGGATGCGGGAGCACGCCGCCGAACTTTGGCGCTGGTTGGAGGAGGATGCGCACTTCTACGTCTGCGGTGACGCCAAACGCATGGCCAAGGATGTGGATGCGATGCTCCACACCGTAGTCGAAACCGCTGGTGGCAGGACCCGGGAACAGGCCACCGAGTATGTTGCCAATCTGAAGTCCGAGAAGAGGTATCAGCGGGATATTTACTGACATGAGCACGCCCCCACTTTCCCTCACTGAGATCGCGGGCCAGAAGCTCAATTCCGAGCAGATCGCCTATTTGGAGGGGCTCTTCGCCGGATTGAGGAATCGCGGACTGTCGTTCGGCGACGTGCTGCCCAACCCGGCGGCCGGTCCGGCGCGACCCAATCTTGACGACCTCATTCCCGAGGAACGGCTCAAGCACGAGCTGCATCCGCTCGACGCCTATCCGTTGCTGCTCCAGCACGCGGCTGCCAACCAGGCGCCCGACACGGAGTGCACCTTCCGCTTCAAGTGGCAGGGCCTGTTCTTCCTTTCGCCGAACAAGGAGGCCTACATGGCCCGGCTGCGGATCCCGGGCGGACAACTGCACAGCTTCCAGCTCCGGGAACTCGCCAACATCGCGGATCAGCTGACCAGCGGCTACCTCCAGATCACGACCCGCGCGAACCTCCAGATGCGCCTGATCCAGCCGAAGGACACCGTGGAATTCCTCCGGCGCATTCAGGCGATCGGTCTCCACACGCGCGGTGCCGGCGCGGACAACATCCGCAACCTGACCTGCGATCCCACCAGCGGTGTGGACCCGGATGAACTCATCGAGACGCTGCCGATCACCCAGGCGCTCGGGCAGTTCATCCTCAACCACCGCGAATTCTATGACTTGCCGCGCAAGTTCAACATCGCCTTCCACGGCGGCGGAAAGATTCCGACGGTGGAGGACACCAACGACATCGGCTTCAGGGCGATTCGGGTCGCCAGGAAAGTTGCCGGTCTGCCCGTCGGGGACGCTCTCGTCACCGAGCAGATTGTCGAAGGGGTTTACTTCCGCTGCGCTCTCGGCGGCGCGACCGGCCACAAGGCTTTTGCCCGCGACCTCGGCGTGCTCATCCGGCCCGAGGAGATCCTGAAGGTCACCGCCGCGCTCCTGCGCGTTTACATCGCCAACGGCAACCGCGGCGACCGCAAGAAGGCGCGCCTCAAGCACCTGCTGGAGGCGTGGACCATCGACCAATACCTCGCCGAAACGGAGAAGCTGTTGGGCTATCAGCTGCTCCGCATTCCGGCCGACGCCAAAGCGGCAGCCGGCGATCCGCAACCCGCGCTCCCTTCGCATCCCCACGTGGGCGTCTTTCCGCAGAAGCAAGCCGGGCTGAACTGGATTGGCGCCGCGGTGCCGGTGGGCCAGATCACTGCGAGACAGCTCCGCCGCCTCGCGGAGATCGCCGACCTTTACGGCAGCGGCGAGGTGCGGCTGACCGTCTGGCAGAACGTCGTCCTGCCGAACATCAGGGACGCCTTCGTCGAAACCGCGAAGAAGTCGCTGGTCAAACTTGGCTTCGACTGGCGGCAGTCGAACCTGAAGAGCGGTTTCATTGCCTGCACCGGCAATTCCTACTGCAAGTTCGCCGGCGCGAACACCAAAGGGCACGCGATTGAGCTGATGAACTGGCTCGACCGGCGTGTGCAGCTCGACCAACCCGTCAACGTGCACTTCACCGGCTGCTCTAATTCGTGCGCCCAGCATTACATGGGCGACTTGGGACTGCTGGGAGCCAAGGTGAAGGTCAGCGGTGAGACGGTGGAGGGTTACCACATCTTCGTGGGCGGCGGCTTCGGCAAGAACCAGGCCGTGGGCCGGCAGCTTTTCACCGGCGTGAGCGTAGACGCGCTCAAACCGACCATGGAGCGCATCCTCCGGAACTACCTGAAGCACCGTTCGCCGGGGGAATCCTTCCTCGCGTTCACCACGCGCCATGAACTCGGCCAGCTTCAGGAGCTTCTGGGAGCGGAGTGAACGTCACGCGATGATGAATTCTCGCCAATCGGGCAGGGCGGCGCCGATCGCGGACAGTTCGGTCACGACGATGGTGGACGTTTTGCTGGCGGAACAGCGCGAGCTGACTGCGGTTGACCGGTTCTCCCGCCTTCACGAGGCGCATGCGGAACCCCGGCTCGCGCCGCATTACCGCGGCCTGATTCCGCTCACCGCGCCCCGCCCCGGGGAGCAGTATGCCTTCGAGGTGGACCTCGACCGCTGCTCTGGCTGCAAGGGCTGCGTGACCGCCTGCCATTCACTCAATGGGTTGGATGAGGACGAAGCCTGGCGTGAAGTTGGTTTTTTGGTGGGGGAGGCGATCATCCTACTGAACGCTGCGGAACACCCGGCTTCGCTTCGACGAGACGCCGAAGCAGTGGGCGGACTGCGGGGTGGGGGAGAAGTGCGCACCGAACCCAATCGCCGCTTCGATTCGCGGGCGCTCGGCAACAAGGTCATCCCGCTCCAACAGACCGTCACGACTGCCTGCCATCACTGCGTGGAGCCCGGCTGCCTGCTGGGGTGTCCCGTGCTGGCCTACGACAAGGACCCGTTGACCGGCATCGTCCGGCACCTCGACGACCAGTGCATTGGCTGCAGCTATTGCATCCTCAAATGCCCCTATGAGGTTCCGAAGTATTCGGCCCGACGCGGCATCGTGCGGAAATGTGACATGTGCCACGGCCGTCTGGCCGAAGGTGAGGCACCGGCGTGTGTGCAGGCGTGTCCCAATGAAGCGATTCGAATCACTCTGTTGAAGCCTGCTGAGGTCGCAGCGCAAAGCCAGAAGTCGGAAACAGGAAGTTCGCATCGGAGCAGCGGCGCTGACTTCGAGCCCCGCACTTCCGACTTCAATGAGTGGCTGCCGGATGCGCCGGATCCGGCCATTACGGTGCCCACGACGCGCTATCGGACAAAGTTGCCCCAACAGAATCTGCGGGCGGCTGACCGGGACCGATTGACGCCACAGCCGCCTCACTGGCCGTTGGTATGGATGCTCCTGCTGACCCAGATGGGGGCGGGCCTGTTCCTCACGTCCGCAATAACCAGGCCGTGGCTGACATCGGAAGTGCACCGCACGCTGGCGACGGTTTCCTGGCTGGCCTTGCACGCCGGCCTGGTTGCGAGCGTGTTCCACTTGGGGCGGCCAGCACGGGCGTGGCGCGCCTTTCTCGGTTGGCGCACATCCTGGATGAGCCGGGAGATTCTCTTGTTCGGACTGCTCTCCGCGTGCGCATCCGCGACGGTTGCAGCCGAGTTCGGAAACCAAGTTGGTTTGGGGCAGCAGACGGAGTTAGGGGGAATGCTGGGCATCGTCACGGCACTGGTGGGCTGTGTGGCCGTGTTCAGTTCGGCGATGATTTATGCGGACACGCACCGGCCGTGCTGGCGGGCGCAGGAGACGTTCATCCGTTTTTTGGGCCAAATGCTGCTGCTCGGATCGGCCGGTGCGGCGGTGACCGTGGGCTGGGTCCATTTCGCCTCTGGCAAGACGGCTGGGCTGGCTCCCGCACTGGCGGGCGTGGCCTTTGTGGTCCGGACCGGACTGTTTGTGTGGGAGCGTTGGCTCCGGACTGCGGCTAGGGACAATCCGCAGCATCCCGCCTATCGGGCGGTTCGGCTGGCCGAAGGCTGCTTCGCTTCCGTGCTGCGGGGCCAAGTTGGGCTGTTCGTGCTGTCTTCGGTCGCAGGCGGCCTGGCGATGTTGGGGACGGCGGGGATTAGTCCCGTGTGGGCGACGATATCGCTGTTGTCCACGTTCACCTCGTCCGTGTTGAAACGGATGCTGTTCTTCACCACGGCGGCCGCGCCGAAGATGCCGGGATTACCGTGACGCAATCGCCCTCCAACTCGTGGCTGCGCCAGTGGTCCGGACCGATGACCTCGGATCTGGTGCGGGTGCCGGGAGCCTTCGGCCTGGGGCAGGTTCCCGCGCGCTTTATGCCCGATGCGGTGACCACGATGGTGTGCGGTTATTGCTCCACCGGCTGCGGTCTTCAGGTGCATCTCCGGAATGGCGAAGCGGTCAATCTCACACCCGATCCCGAGTATCCGGTCAACCTCGGCATGGCGTGCCCCAAAGGCTGGGAGGCGCTGACCGCACTGGAGGCGACGGACCGGGCGACCCGCCCCCTGCTGCGCAATCGCGAGACTGGAGCACTCGAGCCCGTTTCGTGGCTGCGGGCGGTCGATGAATTTGTCGCGCGGTTCAAGGGCATCCAGGAACGTCACGGACAGCATAGCATCGCCTTCCTGAGCACCGGCCAGATGTGCACCGAGGAAATGGCGTTGCTCGGGGCGCTGTTCAAGTTCGGGATGGGCGGCCTGCACTGCGACTCAAACACGCGGCAGTGCATGGCGACCGCGCACGTCGCCTACAAGCAGAGCTTCGGCTTCGACGCGCCGCCGTTCACCTACGCGGACTTCGAGGAGTCAGACTGCCTCGTCTTCGTGGGCGCCAACCCGTGCATCGCGCATCCGATTATGTGGCAGCGGATGCTGCGGAATCCTCGGAAACCCGACATCATCGTGCTCGATCCACGGCGCACCGAGACGGTGATGAACGCGACGCTGCACCTGCCGCTCGCGCCGAAGTCCGATCTCACGCTGCTCTACGGAATCGCGAACGCGCTGATCCGGCGCGGGGCGGTGAAGCGGGACTTTGTGGAAGCGCACACCAACGGTTTCGAGAACTTCGCCCGGTTCGTGGGCGAATTCACACCGGAACAGGTCTGCGCTGCGGCCGGCCTGGACCGCGCGGACTTCGACCAGTGCGTCGAGCTCATCGCGACCCGGGTGCGGGTGAGCTTCTGGTGGACGATGGGGGTCAACCAGGGACACGAATCTACCCGCACCGCGCAGGCCCTCATCAACCTTGCGTTGATGACCGGGAACATCGGCCGGCCCGGCACGGGGGCCAACAGTATCACCGGTCAATGCAACGCGATGGGGTCGCGGCTCTACTCCAACGTGACATCTCTGTTAGGCGGACGCGACTTCGCCCAGACTGCGCACCGGGAGGAGGTTGCCGGGTTGCTGGAGATGCCAACCGAAGCGATTCCGTCCGCGTCCTCTTGGGCTTACGACCAGATCGTGGACGGCATCGAATCCGGCGCGATCCGCGGTCTGTGGGTCATTGCCACGAACTCCTCGCACTCCTGGATTCAGCAGGACCGGTTCAATGAACTGGTGAAGAAGCTGGAATTCCTCGTCGTGCAGGACCTTTACCCAACGACTGAAACGGCGCAGCGAGCCGACCTCGTTTTGCCCGCGGCCGGTTGGGGAGAAAAGGAGGGCACCCTGATCAACAGCGAGCGCCGCATCGGGCTCGTGAAGAAGGTGCGGCGAGCGCCGGGCGAGGCGTTGAGCGATTTCAGCATCTTCCGTCTAATCGCCGAGGGTTGGGGCTGCGGCGGGCTGTTCCGCGAATGGCGTTCGCCGGAAGCCGCGTTCCAGATCCTCAAACGCCTCAGCGCCGGACGCCCCTGCGATATCACCGGCGTCCGTGACTACCGGCACCTGGACGAAACAGGAGGGATTCAGTGGCCCTATCCGGAAGTCGAATGTCGGAAGCCGGAAACCGGAAGTGAGGAAACAGCTTCGCAGCTGGCACTTCACACTTCCGATTCCAAGGACAAAGAGCGCCGACTCTTCGCTGACGGCCAGTTTTTCACGCCAGACCGGCGCGCACTGTTCCTCTTCGACTCACCGCGGCCGGTCGCGGAGCCGACGAGCAGTGAATTTCCAATGGTGCTGCTCACCGGCCGCGGCACGTCGGCGCAATGGCATACCAACACACGCACCGGCAAATCGGCCATCCTGCGCAAACTCTATCCGGCCGAATGCTACGCGGAGATTCATCCCGACGACGCGAGGCGGTTGGGAATCGTTCCCGGAGGAAAGGTGCGGATCCGTTCCCGCCGGGCAGAGTTGGTGGCCAATGCATTCGTGACGCCCACAGTGCAGCCCGGGCAGGTGTTCATTCCGATGCATTATGACGCCGTGAACCGGCTGACCTGCGCGAGCTTTGACCCCCATTCCCGGCAACCGAGCTACAAGCATTGCGCCGTGGCGCTTGCGCCGGCCTGAACCGTCAGCGCAGCCGATACGCGGTGAGGTTCCGGCTGTCGCGCACGAACTGGCGTGACCTCGCAAAACTGATCCAGACTCTCACTCCCTCTGGATCAGTTTTACGAGGTCACGTCAAAACCACGACCGCCTTCCAATCTGAAGGCACACCCATAGCCGTCGACGACTGTCTTCCCGTCTAACAGAATCTCGCATCACAGAGGCGAGAACCGTGTCGACTCGGCCCGCGGGGTCAAGCCAACCTCCGCGCGCGTATGACCACGCTCGGACTCGAGATCGGGGGCACCAAACTCCAGCTGGTCGCCGGAACACGAGACGGACGTCTCCTCGAACGGCGCCGACTCCAGGTGGATCGGGCCTCGGGTGGAGATGGCATTCGTGCCGAACTGGCCCACCACCTCCCTGCCCTGATCGAGGCCCACAAACCCATCGGGATCGGGGTTGGCTTTGGCGGTCCCGTCGACCATCGGACCGGACGGATCGCGTGCTCCCACCAGATCCAAGGCTGGCATCAGTTCGAACTCGGCCAGTGGCTTCACGGACTGACCCATCTCCCCATTGCGATCGACAACGACGCGAATGTGGCCGCACTCGGTGAAGCCCGCCATGGAGCCGGCACCCACCACGATCCGGTCCTCTGGATCAACATGGGCAGCGGGGTCGGCGGTGGACTCGTCATCGGCCGTCGCATCTACCACGGCGCCATCCCCGGAGAGGCCGAACTCGGACACCTCCGGCTGGACAAGTCCGGCACGATCGTCGAGGAGCGCTGTTCCGGTTGGGCGGTGGATCGACGGGTACGCGAGGCCGTGCGTCTCCATCCCGAGGGTCCACTGGCCCGACACGTGGGGGATGCCAGACAGGGCGAAGCACGGTTCCTGGCTCCGGCCCTGGCCGACCACGACCCGATCGCCCAGGCCATCCTGAGCGAGCTCGCCGACAACCTCGCCTTCGCCCTCTCCCACGCGGTCCATCTCTTCCATCCAGGCATCATCGTCGTGGGCGGCGGTCTTTCCCTGATCGGGACGCCACTGCGCGACGCCATCGCCACCGGTCTCCCGCGGTATGTGATGGACTCGTTCCACCCGGTCCCGGAGATCGCGCTCGCCGGCCTCGGCGAGGATTCCGTGCCGGTGGGGGCTCTCGCCCTTGCCTTCGACGCGGCTGGCACGGCACAGGGCTGATCCGCTGTCCGAAGCACGCCCCATTTTCTCCTTGGAGCCCTTGCCCCTGTGCCAGGAGCATTGGTCCATGATCGATTGGATCTCGTCCTACCTCGCCGAACAGCAACGCCTCCTCGGCACCCTCGACCCAAAGCAGCTTGCGTCGCTGATTGCAACCCTCCAGGACGCCCACCGGCGCGACGCCCAGGTGTTCGTCATCGGCAACGGCGGCAGCGCCGCCAACGCGAGCCACTTCACGGTCGACCTCGGAAAGGGCGCCTCGGATGTCCTGCCCCGCCGCTTCCGTGTCCTGTCCCTGACCGACAACGTCGCCTGGATCACCGCCCTCGGGAACGACTACAGCTACGAGGACGTCTTTGTGCGCCAGCTGGAGAACTACGCCCGCCCCGGCGACGTTCTGATCGGCATCAGCGTCAGTGGCAATTCGCCCAACTGCGTGAAGGCCTTCGAGTGGGCCAAGGCCCAGGGACTGAAGCGGATCGCCCTCGTCGGCGCCAAGCGCGGCAAGATGGCGGAGCTGGCAGACCAGCCGGTGGTGATTCCCGACACCCATTACGGGCGGGTCGAGGACGCCCAGATGACCATCCTCCACCTCCTCGCCTACGCCTTCTGGGAGAATCCCAAGTGGGCCCAGTGACGCCGACCGCCGCCGGGCGGTGACCGGCCCGCTCACCCCATCGTGCCGATCAGCGATCACATCCGGAACAAGCTGTCCCAGATCCCGCATCGTCCCGGGGTCTACCTGCACAAGGACCGCTTCGGGACGGTGATCTACGTCGGCAAGGCCCGGGATCTCCGAAAACGGGTCTCCCAGTACTTCCACCCGTCCCGACGCATGGGATGGGACCTCAAGTTCAACGCCCTCGTGGAGGCCATCCACGATCTCGACTGGCACGTCGTCAAATCCGAGCCGGAGTCGCTGCTGCTCGAAAGCAAGCTCATCAAAGAGTTCCAGCCCCGGTTCAACATCGACCTGAAGGACGACAAACGGTTCCTGATGTTGAAGGTGAACCTCAATGATCCCATTCCGAGGTTCACCCTGACACGGCTCCGGAAGGACGACGGCTGCATCTACTTCGGTCCGTTCGCCCACTCCGGGAGCGTCCGCCGTGCGCTGACGCTCATGCGCCGGAAGTTCCACCTCCGGGGCTGTCGTCCGCTCACCCCCGGCGAGGCCGACTACAAACACTGCCTCTACGGCAATCTCAAGCACTGCACCGCCCCCTGCATCGGCAACGTGAGCCGGGAGCAGTACCTCGCCCAGGTCCGGGCCGGGATCGAGTTCCTCCAGGGACAGACCGATGAACTGCGCTCCGAGCTCGAGAAGGAGATGCAGAAGGCCGCGACCGATCTGGACTTCGAGAAGGCCGCCCAGCTGCGGGACGCCCTTGAGGACCTCAAGCGCACCACCCAGAAGACCGAGAAGTTCGAGCGCATTCCCTACACCCTCCCCGTGGCGGTCAACCCCGAGGCCGATCTCCGGGAACTGTCCCGCGTGCTGGAACTGCCCGAGCCCCCGGCGCGGATCGAGGGGTTCGACATCTCCAACATCAGCGGAACGTTCGTCGTGGCCTCGATGGTGAGCTTCTGGCACGCCCGACCCGACCGCAGCCACTACCGACGCTTCCGGATGAAGTCGGTCGTACAACAGGACGACTTTGCCAGCATGGCCGAGACGATCCGACGCCGGTACTCGCGTCTCCTGCGGGAGGTGCGATCGGGAGGCCTCGACCCAAGCGATGCGGAGTCCGGCGAGGGCAGCGTCCCGGAACTCCAGCGGGCCATCGACGACACCGCAGCCGCCCATCGCGGACGTCCGGCCCGTTCCGACACCGACGCGACCGTTGTCCCGTGGAGCCCCGCTCCGCCCGCCAAGGCCCGCCTTCCCGACCTCATCCTGATCGACGGCGGTCGCGGTCAGCTCAACGCCGCCCGCGCAGAGCTTGCGCAGCTGGGTCTCGAATCCATCCCCATCCTCGGCCTCGCCAAGGAAAACGAGGAGATCTACCTGCCCCACCGGGACGAACCCCTCCGCCTGGGACTCGACAGTCCGGCGGTGAAGCTTCTGCAGCGGGTCCGCGATGAGGCCCATCGGTTCGCCAACACCTACAATGCCCAGCTCCGGCTGAAGAAGATCTCCGAGAGCATCCTCGACGAGTTCCCAAGCATCGGCGAAGGACGCAAACAGGCGCTCCTTCGGCGCTTCGGCTCGGTCCAACGGCTCCGCACGGCAACGATCGACCAGATCGCCGACGTTCCCGGATTCGGCGGCGTCCTGGCCTCCGAGCTCAAGCGATTCCTCGAGGCACGCCAAGGCTGATTCCGGCAGCACCCCGGATCAGGAACCCCCTGCAACCGGACCGGACGATCCCCCTGCCCCGGTGCCGCCTCCCCTCAGGATCCGGTCCAAGCGCTCACAATCCCGCTTGAGGGATGCGGTGGCGGCCGAGAACGGCACCTGCTGGGACAGATTTCTAAGGCGGAGCAATCCCGCCAAGGCGGCAAGAAAGTACAGCCCAGCAATCCCCACCAGGACGCCCACCGGCGACACAGGCCAGAGGGCCACCACCACGGCGGCACTCAGGCACAGCAACCCCAGCAGCGCCAAGGACCACGTCGCGACGAGAAGCCCCACCATCCGGAGCAACCGGACCCGCTCCAGCCGGAGGGCGGCGGCCCACAGATCGACCCGATCCGTCAGGACGCCCCCCACCAGCGAGACCCACGAGGCCAGATGGGACCGGAGCCTCAGGAGACCCAGAAGCGAGGTCATGCGGACCGACGACGGGTGGCCCAGACGCCGGCAGCCAGGCCCACGACGAACGCGACCCCCGCCGATTCCCAAGGGTGGGACCGGACCGAGGCATCGGCCGCCGCCATGCCCCGTTTCGCCGTGTCCGAGGCGCGACAGGCAAGGCCATCACACGCCTCACCCGTCTGGGACAGGATCTGGGACAAACGGCCGCGGAGATCCGCGATCCGGGATTCCTCGGGTGGATTGCGATTCTGAAGGAGGGCCTCGAGGTCGGAGGCGAGGGTGTGGAGATCCGAGACGACCCTCTCGGAGCGGAGTGTGTTTTGAGTCATGGAAGTAATGGGTTTTTGATCTGACCGTGGACGTGTAGTCCCACCCCATGTCTGACCGCAAATCTCTCTGTGTCCGACGCTGGGCTCCTCGCTCCGGGTCCTTCCCTTGAATCGTTTTGACCGCGGACACGTCCTTCGCCAGCGTTCCCCACACAATCGCTACCCGATGAAACCTCTCTCCGTTCTCTTGCTCGCCGTCGCCCTCAGTTCCGTGGCCTTTGCCGCCGATGTGGACCTGAGCAAACTGCCGCCCGCCGCCCCCACGAAGGGGCTGACCTTTGACAAGGACATCAAGCCCCTCTTCGAGAAGTCCTGCTTCAAGTGCCACGGGGCCGAGAAGCAGAAGGGCAAGCTGCGCGTCGACTCCCTCGAAGCGACCCTGAAGGGCGGCGAGAACGGCGCGTCGGTTGTGAAGGGGGACAGCCTCAAGAGCTCCCTCCTCGTCTCGATCTCCGGACTCGACCCCGACACCGTCATGCCGCCCGAGGGCAAGGGCGAGCCGCTCACCAAGGAGCAGGTCGGGATCGTCCGCGCCTGGATCGACCAGGGCGCCAAGTAGGGCAGCCCGCCGCAGGGATCCCCGTCCCTGCCCTTCAACCGCCCACAGCTGCATCCGCCCGACGGGCCAGATCGAAGTCCTTGGCTGTCAGACCGCCCTTATCGTGGGTCGTGAGCGCCAGGGTCACCTTGTTCCACCGGATATCGATATCCGGGTGATGCTGGGCGTCTTCGGCCAGGCGAGCCACGGCATTGACGAAGGCCATGGCGGCGAGGAAGTCGGGGAACTCATAGGTCCGGTGGATCAGGCGATCCTGCAGGGACCACGACGGGATCGTCCGCATCTGATCGCGGAGCGCTGGGGCTTCGAGGAGTTCCATCGCTCTCGACAATCCGCCCTTCCGGATTTCCGGCAAGATTCCTCAGACAAATCCCCCGGCGCCATGCGTCCTCTCAGGAACGCATGACCCCGGCCGAACTGGAACGCCTCTACGACACCCACGCCCAGGCGGTGTTTGCGTTCCTGCTCAATGTCACCCGGAACGAGGCCGACACCCGGGAGGCGCTCCAGGATCTCTTCCTCAAGCTCGGCCGCCGGGGACTCGACGTCGACGGACTCCGGGACGAACGGGCCTACCTGCTCCGCCTGGCCCATCACCAGGCGATCGATGCGATCCGGAGGCGGGAGACGCGGCTTCGGATCGAGACCGCTTCGGCCGAACCCCTGGAAGTGTTTGCCAGCTCCCCGGATCCCGATACCGACACGTTCCGCGCCGAACTCTCGAAGGCCCTCGAGACGCTTCCCTCGGAGCAACGCAGCGTGGTGCACCTCAAGCTCTGGGAGGGACGCTCATTCGTCGACATCGCGTCGATCCTCCAGATCCCCGCCAATACCGCCGCAAGCCGGTACCGGTACGGACTCGAGAAGCTGCGTGGACACCTCCAACCCCTCTACGACGAACTCCATACCTGAACCTCGCCATGGATTCCTCCTCCACCTCCTCCGACCCGGAACGCCACGCCTTCGAGGCACGGCTCCGCGACCAACCCCTGCGCCCCGTCCCCCAAGAACTTCGGGAGTCGATCCTGTCCCGTCATACGTCGAACCTCCGAACAGCAGAGCGTCGCCCCAGCCCCAGCGTGTGGGAGACGTGGTGGAGTCGGGTGTCGTCGCCGCTGACCGGGTTGGCCGGGATCTGGGTCCTTGCATGGCTGGCCTTCCAGATCGATCCGTGGATTCTCGGATCTCAAACCCCATCCGTTGCGGCACCTTCCGCGCGCGCCGTCCGGGAGGCGCGGGAAGAACGGCTGGCCCTGCTCCGCTCCCTCGAGCAACCCGGTCTCCAACCGGAACCCGAGCCCCAGACGCCGGCCCATCTTCGACCCCGAAGCCAGCTCCGACGACGCCACCGTCCCAATCCAGTGCAGGGACTCCCACACCTGCACCTCGCATGGAACACCGGAGCCAAGACTGTGTTTGCCCGTGAGGTTCAGGCCGCTCGACTGGTCCATGAGACTGGCTCGCTTCCCACCTCCGACATCCGACCCCAATCCGAGACCCCGGTGTTCCTCCTCAACGCCTGAGACCCACACCTCCCTTCGATCCAACTTCCATGACTCCTGAAACCTTTTTCTGCTGGTGGGAAGAAAGTCCCACCAAGGGCTTCCGATTCCTCCGCCGGTTCCGCTCCCCGACACCCCGGCCCGAGGAGACGCTGCCGTGGTCCCGTCTGCTCCGGAAACTTCTCCTCCCAACGATTCTCCTGGCGCTGGGCGCGATTCTTCGACGGTTCTCCCCGGTATTGGGACTGGTGTGGCTGGCTCTTGGTACGTTCATCGCGACCTCCATCCTCTGCCACTCGCTCTTCACGGTGGTGTCGTGGAACCGACGCGCCGCCCGGATCCGCAGCGGCATTCCAGCCGCGGTCCCGTCCCGCTCCCTCTGGACCGCGATGCTGATCCTCGTCTATGCCGTGCTCTTCGACATCGCGACCCCGTACGTCCTGCTGACCAGTCTGGAGAGGGCTCATGGGGCCCTCCGATGGAAGGCCACCCGAGACACCCTGATCGCGAAGGGGGAGAGGCTGGGGTTTCGGGAGCTCGCCGGATGGGAGGTGCCGGACGATCAGAACGCGGCGACGATCCCCCTGTTCCGGGAACTGATGCGGACCAATTCGGCGGAGGTGATGAAGACGAATGGGGGAATTCGAATTCCCACAGCGGGACAGGAACGCATGAAGGTCTTCAGCCGCCCCGAAGAACAACTGCCTGAGAGGTCCAGGAAGATCTGGCGTCCCACGACCCTTGAGGACTGGTCGACCGCGTTCCGATCCGTCCAGGACTACCGGGATGGGAAAACGAATGCGGTCTCAAAGCCGGACTCCACCTCCAGGCGGCGGGTTCCGCCCCGCCCGGATCTCCCGGAGTATCCCGCCGCACCGGCTGGAGCGTCTGCCGCGACCGTGGTGCTGACCGCGCTCCAGGTGGCAAAGCCCGAACTCGACCTGATCCGCGAAGCGAGCGGGCGTCCGTTCTGCCGCTTTGACTACGCCTGGGACGAGGGATTCGAGATGCTCCTGCCGAACCTTGGGGCCCTGAAACGGATCCAGAACCACCTCGACCTCCGCATCTGGGCCCTCATCGCCGATGGCCAGACGAACGCCGCCTTCGAGGAGACCCTGGTGGCGCTGCGGGTCTCGGACTGGCTCCGCGAAGATCCGCTGCTGATCTCCCAGCTCGTCCGCATCGCGCAGGCACAGATCGCCACCGAATCCATCTGGCACGGCATTGCCGCCCACTGCTGGACCGACGCGCAGCTTCAGGAATTTCAGAAGCAGCTGGCCCAGCGCGACTCCCTGGCCGGCATGGCGCTGGCCCTCGAGGGAGAACGCAACGGAGCCATCCAGACCATGGACCGGTGGGTCAGGAACCCGAAGGAGATCTCCCAGGTGCTGAACCCTTGGAACGGCGGCCCCCACGATGGCTCGGCCGACTCCCTGGAGCAGACGTTCTTTGCCACGGTCCTGCCGCGGGGTTGGATCCGACAGAACCAATCGACTCTGGCTCTCGAAACCCAGCGGCACATCGAGGCCGCACGTCGGCTCCGCGGAGGAACACCCACCGCCGAATTGCGGGACCTCATCCAGGAGGCCGAAACCTGGGATTCCGAGGCCCAGGCCCGGTACCGCGACAACCCATCCCCCTACACCGCATTCGCGCGGCAACTGGGAAGCGCCCTGGGGAAGTCCGTGGCCAAGGCGGTCCGCAGCCAGGTGATGAACCGATGCGCGATCACCGGCTGTGCCCTCGAGCGATATCGACTCCGGAACGGCGCCTATCCCCAGACCCTCGAGGCCCTGGTGCCAGACTTCCTGGCGGCAGTGCCGATCGACCCGATGGATGGTCAGCCGATCCGCTACGCGCAGAACGACAATGGGCTCTTCCGTCTCTGGTCCATCGGTGACGACCGGCAGGACCAGAAGGGCCGTCGAAGCAAGGAGGGCTTGCACCAGGACTGGACCTGGCCGGCGTCCTACACCGAATAGGATGGGTGTCACGACGGGGACTCACACGGCGGCGCGAAGATCCACAAGCTCAAGAAGCTGAAGCTCCACGGGAAGATGCTCCTGGCCGACGGCAAGCGGGAGATCATCGGCTCCATCAACCTCGCCCCGGGCAGCTTCGATGACCGACGTGAGCTGGCGATCGAGGTCGACGACGACACCTTGGTGCAGGAGCTCCACGATGTGGCGCACCAGGACTGGGAGCATTCCCACAAGCTGGACCTCTCGGACGAAGGCCTGCTGGCGGATCTCGAGAAGCGCGGCAAGGCCGGCGATGCGGGGAAGCTCGTGCTGGACGAGTAGGTCGACAGCGTGGATTGCAGGGTCGGGACGGGGTGGCTCTTGGAGGTCCGCAACGGGTCAGGACCGCGCGGTTCCATGGCAGTCCCCGGACGAACCACAACTCGTACTCGCCGGAATCAGTGGCACCTGGGGTGGGGTGGTGCCATCCTTGATGCAGGGCACTGCATCATCCACCGCTGTCCGCCCATCTTGCTGCACGCTCCAGGATCTCGGCACTAGGCCCCTCCCCATTTCTGTGTCACCTTCTCGGCATGAAGGCATCCCTCGTCCGTTGTGTCATCGCCCGGAGCCTCTCCTCGTTCGTCCTCGTTGCCATCCTCGGCGCTCCAGGACTTGGCGCCCAGGATCCCACCCCACCCTCCCCGTCGACCCAACGTCCCCCAGGTTCACCAACGGGGTCCCAGCCCGGCGGACGCCAGAAACGTACGGATGCCTTCGAGCGGTTTGACCGGAACGGAGACGGTCGGGTGACCGCGGACGAGATCAACAACCCCGTCATGCTGCAGTGGCTGGATCGCGACGGCGATGGGGCCATCACCCGACAGGAGGCCGCCGAGGCGATCACGGAGATCGGCGGACGTCGCCGATGGGCCGCTCCTTCCACGACGGCGACCAACGCTCCTCTCGCGACGACGTCCGCCGCGGCTGAGCCCAAGGAATCCTTCTGGCCTGTAAACCCCATCACCTGGGGTGTCGGACGACGCCTCCAGGCCGGCTCCTGGACCAGCCTCGATGGACGTCCAGTCGATCTCGATGCCCGCCCATCCGGCAAGGGACGGCTCCTGCTCGCCACCTCGTCGACCTGCCCCCTCAGCCGCAAGTACGGCCCCGCCCTCGGACGCCTCGCTACAGAGGCCTCGGCCCAGGGTTTCGAGGTGGTCTTCATCGCACCGATCGACTCGGACCCGAAGGACGATCTCAAGGCGATGGCGTCCACCCATCGGTGGACGGCTCCGGTGCTCCAGGATCCGAAGGGTGAACTGGCCCGACGCCTCGGCCTGCACAGCACCACCGAGGCGATCCTGACCGACGCCGCCGGAACGGTCGTGTACCGCGGGGCGGTCGACGACCAGTATGGTTTGGGCTACGCCAAGGCCGAGCCGACCCGTCGCCCCTTGAAGGACGCCCTGGCAGCGGTGCTGCGTGGGGACCGTCCCGCGATCGCGGCCACGACCGCCCCCGGATGCGATCTCGATTCCGCAGGACCGATCCCGGTGCCGACGGGTGCTGCGGTGACGTTCCACAACCGGGTCTCCCGCATCCTCCAGACCCACTGTCAGGGATGCCACACCACCGGCGGCCCGGGCCCGTTCGAACTGGAATCCCTCGGCTCGGTCGGAAGCCATGCCCGCGTGATCCAGACCCAGGTCGAGAAGGGCCTCATGCCCCCGTGGTTTGCCGCGCCGGAAAAAGGCGGGGCTTCCAGCCCCAGTCCCTGGCTGAACGACCGTTCGTTGCCGGAGGACGACCGACGGGACCTCGTTGCCTGGCTGTCGGGGTCCCGTCCTGCGGGTGACCCGAAGGACGCCCCCCTGCCCCTGCCTGCGGCGGGCGACTGGAGCATCGGGAAACCGGACGCCGTCTACACGATCCCGAAGCCGATCGCCGTCGCGGCCGAGGGGGTGATGCCGTACCAGAAGGCCACCATTGAGACGGGCCTGACGGAGGACCAGTGGGTGACGGCGGTGGAGATCCAGCCCACGGCCAAGGCGGTGGTCCACCACGTGCTCGTGTTCGCGCGTCCGCCCGGACAGCGGGGGCGGGGCGGCTCGGATTCCAGCGGCGACGGCGTGACCGGGTTCTTCGCCGCCTACGTGCCCGGGAACACGTTCCAGATCTACCCGGAAGGCTTCGCCAAGCCCCTGCCGGCCGGGAGCCGACTGCGGTTCCAGATCCACTACACGCCGAATGGAACGGCAACCGAGGACCAGATGCGGATCGGGTTCCGGTTCGCCAAGGAACCGCCGCGGCATCGTATCCATGTGATCGGCATCGCCAACCCGCTCCTGCGCATCCCACCGGGAGCCCCGAACCACGAAGAAACCGCCTCGCTGCCGGTGCCCCGCGAGGCCCGGATCCTGGCCCTCATGCCCCACCTCCATGTCCGCGGAAAGGCCTTCCGCTTTGAGACGGTGGAGGGCGACGGCGACCGGAAGACCCTGCTCGAGGTACCGCGCTACGACTTCAACTGGCAGCTGAGCTACCGGTTCGAGCGACCGGTGCCAATCCGCAACGGGACCCGGATCCGCGCCACCGCCTGGTACGACAACAGCTCCGGAAACCCGGCCAACCCGGACCCTACCCAGGAGGTCCGCTGGGGCGAGCAGACCTTCGAGGAAATGATGCTCGGCTACGTGGAGTACTACTTCCCCGACGCGGGGATCTGAGGAGCACGCTGGAGGCGATCGCGAAGCCGGGCGACCGCGTGGCACCACCAGAAATCCGGCCTCCGGAAGGGGTCGTGGTTCCAGCCCGCGTCGGCCCTCAGCTCCGGGGACTCCAAGCCATCACCGAACCCCAGGACCTGTCCCCACTCGAGGCCACGGGCTGTTTCCAGGAGCTGATCGAACAGATCCCACATCACCTTGAACCCCATCACGCCATTCGATGTGGCGCTGGATCCAAACGGGATTTCGAGGAAATCGACGAGACCCGTCGAGGACCAGTCGACCTGCCTGAATCGCCCCCGGAGATAGGGGACGAGGTACTCGAAACGCCCGCCGTCGAAGGGCTGCATGCCCAGACACCGCGTCGACCGCAGCAGGTGGCAGAAGAGGGTGCTGCCAGACCTCGGCACCGAACAGACCAGATAGCGCGTTCCAGCGGAATCCATGGGGGCCCTCACCAGTTGATGTCGAGCTGGAGCTGGAACACCACGGCGGTCTCGCGTCGGGCGTTGTAGGCGGGGTCGATGACGAACTGGACATCGGGCTGGATCCGGACCAGCGGGGTCAGGTGGAAGCAGTAGCCCAGCTCGATCGCGGTCTCGTCCTGAACCGGTCTGGAACCCCCATTCCGGAACGGATCGCTCCAGCAGACGGCGATGCCCACGCCGTCGTTGGGCTGCTCGGTGGTGATCCCGAGCTGCTTCAGCGGGGCCTGGACGATCATCCCGGTGGCGATCTGGTTAGCCGCGCTGCTCGCCCCCGAAACCCCGCCGAACCCAAACCGGCCGAACCACCCCAGCGGGGTGTTCGCACCGAGCCGCTACTGGAAGTTCAGTCCCACCCCTGCTCCGACGTCCCCTCCCGCCTGTGCCAGGAAGGGCTGGACACGATAGACCCCGTTGCCCAGGCCCAGGACGTTCTTTCCCACGTATCCGATCTCGGTGACGGAGACCCAGGACCGGTCGTTCCAACCCACCCACGGTAGGCGTCCCGCGGCGATGTTCCCGATGGAGGTGCCGTTCATGACATACCACGAACTCTGGGGCTTCCACTGGAGGTTGACCGACGGCGAATACGCGGGCAACGGGACCACCATGCTGTTCACGAACGCGGAGTTCAGGAACTGCCCCCGCGCGGTGTTGGCGAACGTGTTGAGGTCGAGGTAGTTCGACTCGTTGATGATCCCGGCGACCGCCACGACCCGGCCCCCGGCCAACGACTGGTGCCAGGCCATCTCGGCGACCTCGACGCCGTTGCGACCGTTCCAGAGCGAGGCCGGATTGACCAACGATCCGATGGCCCCCGGCACCGTCTGGCTCCGGGTGCTGCCGAACCCCTCGAGGACCTTCACCTGACTGCTGAGCCAACCGGCCTCATTCCCGTGGGCCGTCGAGTAGACGGTCCACTTGGAGAACCAGTCGAAGGTGTAGAAACCCATGCTCGGATCCCCCGAATGCGCTCCGTCCATCGTGAGCCAAGTGACGGTCTGGGCCAGCGAGTAGTTCAGCCCGTAGTCGGAGACCCGGTACTTGAACGCCTGGATCCACTCGGCGTCCGTGGTGGAGGTGACGAGGGCCCCGGGCCGGAGCGCCGTGTTGCCCACGGCGTCGGGAGACGCGATGTAGGGGCCGAGCTTGGGGTGGAATCTCGGGAACCATGTGAACGCATCCGCCCCCTCCCGCTGGGCCTCGAGGCGTTCCTCGAGCGCCTTGGGACGCGTGGTGCCCGGGGCCTGCCTTGGAACTTGATACCGCAGGGAGGCCGCATCCGTCGGGAGGAGGGTGCTCGGCACCTCGTCCTTCGGGGTGGCGACGAGGTTCCCAAGGTTGTCATACCTGAGGAACGTCTGCGCCGGGTTTGGGGCCCCATCCTGTCCCGCCCAACCCATCCAACCCGCCCAGGTCAGGACAGGAAGGATCCCGAAGCGGCGCAGGCGAGACGATTGTGGTGAGGGGAATGTCACTGGAAAGGGGTGTTCAGGATTCCGTGCGCTCCGCATCCGCAATGGCCCGCAGGGCGCGGCGGCCGATCCAAATCATGACGCCGATCCCGACCGAAGCGCCGATCGCCGACAGGATCAACTGGGGATCGTGCAGCCGATCGGGGTGGCGTCCCGAGCCCATCCTTGCGACATGGGCGGCCACGTACCCCAGGTAGACCTCGACCCAGACCATGGGCAGCAGACAAAGGCTCGTGGCCAGGAACGTGCGGACGGGGAGACGCGTGGTGCCAAGGAGGTAGCTGATCCACACCGGACTGAGCGGCGACAGGCGCACAAGGGCCACCAGGCGCCCCCCCTCACGGACGATCACCCGCTCCAGGGCCGCGAGTTTCGGACGCCGACCCAGCCAGTCCTGGATCACCGACCTGAGGAGGAACCGGGACAGGAGGAAATCCACCACGGCCGCGGCCAACGTGCCGATCGAGGCCAGCACACACCCCTCCAGGAGGCCGAAGAGCAGTCCCGCCAGAAGCGTGAAGACCGAGTTGGGCAGGAACACCGACGTGCCCAAGACCATCAAGCCGACGAAGGCGATACGCCCCATCCACCCAAACGCCGCGATCCACGATTCCCAGATCCGGAGCTCGTGTCCCAACCAGCGCCCCAGCAGGACCAGCAGCACCCCGACCACGACGACGGCCAGAACGCGGCGGATCAAGGTCTGCGACCCGGTCTCCGTCCCCACAGATCCAAGGTCAGGGGACATCCTCAGGTCGTGGATCCGGGTTGGGCTGTATGCCCCCATGGACCACCGGGCTGAGGGAGGTGTTGAGCGACACCAGACGCGCCACGAACACGGCGACGTAGAGCGTGCCACACAGGGCCTCCATCATGGCCAGCATCCGGGCCGGCATCGACAGCGGGAGAATCTCGCCATAGCCGACCGTGGTCAGGGTAGTCACACTGAAGTAGAGGGCATCGAATCCATAGAGCCGGTGGACATGGGCTGGGAGCCCCCCGAAGGAGTTCGGCACGAGGAGTCCCACCAGCGAGTAGGCCGTGCTCCACCAGACGGCGAGCATGAGGTAGGTCACGATCCCGGCCGACAGAACCTCGGAGTTCACCTTGGGCGACGTAAGGATGAACAGGATAAACCGGGCGATCACGTAGCTGATGAAGGTCAGCAGGGTCGTGCCGAACAGCAGGACGGGAAACCCGTCCGACCGATGGTGCTGGAGCCACCATCCGATCACGACCGGCGTGACAAGGATGCCGGCCGTCAGATTGTGGATCCAGGCCCCTCCCACGGCCAACACCGCGGCAACGAGGCTCACGGTCACAATGATCGAGGCGATCCAGTGCCCATTCGGCAGCATCTCGGTCCACGGGGTGACGATGAAGAGGCCGGCGATCGCGGCGAGGAACCAGGCGATGGAATGCCGGAAGAGCCCGGTCCTGGCCGGAGCCAGACGGGATCCAATCGAGGGACCGATGGTCTTGGGGGGCATGGCGTTTCGGAACGGAATCGAAGCCCCATGAAAACCCCACCGGCCCCCGTTCGCCAAGGTACAATGGGCCTGGCCTTCGTCGTCCGCAGGAATGGGGCCGGTCGGAGTTGCGCATTGAAAAGCTGAACGAGAACCCCGCAAGCCCCAAGGGTTTGTGTCGGCTCCGGGCCAGGATCCCAACCGCCCGGCGATCCGCATGACCTCCCTGACCGTCGCCCTGCTCGCCTTCGTCTGCCTCTCCGCCAGCATCGTGCTGGGCTTCCTCCTCCAGAACCGGCTGCCCAACCACCATCTCGATGCCGACAGCAAGGACACCGTCAAGCTGGCCTCCGGCATGATCATCACCCTCACGGCCATGTTGGTCGGCCTGCTCGTCAGCTCGGCGAAGTCGTCCTATGACAGCCTCAACGCCGGAGTGGTCGAAGGCGGTGCCCGGATGATCCAGCTCGACCACGCCCTAGCCCACCTGGAACCGGAGACGATACCCATCCGACGTCAGATCCGGGAATCGGTGGAGTTCACCCTGGCCACGGTCCTCACCCAGAACGGCGCCTCGGAGGAAGGCACCGAGGAATTCGAGAAACGCTCGTGGATCGATGCCATCCAGCAGCGCATGCGGGCCCTGAAAACGAGCACCGATGCCGAACGTCAGATCTACAATGAGGCCTATCAGCTGGCCATGGATCTGGCCGGGAACCGCTGGAAGCTGATCGAGCAACACCAGTCGGCCCTGCCCACCCCGTTCTTTGCGATCCTGCTCTGCTGGCTGGGACTCCTGTTCACGACCGTCGCCCTCTTCGCCCCGAGGAACGGGACCGCCATCACGGTCCTCATGATCTGCGCCCTTTTGATGTCCTCGGCGCTCTTCCTCATCCACGACCTGAACCAGGTCCCTAACGGTCTCATCCGCCTGTCACCTGCCCCGCTCCAGAAGGCCCTCGAGCTCATAGAACCCCTGTGAGGTCCGCCGCCTCGACCCGCTCCCCGAGGCGGAGCACTCGGTGGCGCTGCCCCAGCAGCCGACAGGTCCGCTCCAATTCCTCCGGGGACGCCGTGTTGAACGCGAACAGGTCATAGTGGCCGGGAATCACGCACCGCACCCCGGAGGCCCTGGCCACCTGGGCCGCTTCACGGCCCCAGAGGTTCCCCGCCACCCGACGCTCCGGGAGACTCCCATTGATCGGCAGGAAGGCGATGTCGATGCGGGCCAATCCCAGACGCTCCACCATGCCCGGGAACAATACCGTGTCGCCCGAGTGGTAGAGGGTCCATGGCCCCACCCGGATCAGGAATCCGAGGTAGATCGGACGCCCCTTCGAATCCACGTCGAGCAACTCATGGGCCGCCGGGACCGCCTCGAACGAGAACGGACCCGCCTCCGTGCGACACCCTCCCGGATCGAGGACCAGTCCCCGGATGCGGTCGTCCGGAAGCCCGGATCGTTCCCGGATCGTGACCCGGTTGGCCTCGGGACCGACCATCCGCAGTGCGGGATTCGCGGCGATCACCGCGCGCAGTGTCTCGGCATCCAGATGGTCGGTGTGGGTGTGGGAGGAGGTGATGACCTCGATCCCCCGGAGACGGCCCGGGTCCACCACCCGTTCCGAGATCCGGACATGGGGCTTGTCGGTCCCCTGGTATTTGCGGGTGAGGGAGTCCGAGAGGTAGGGATCCAGGAGCAGCCCACTCCCGTTCCACAACACCAGATACCCGCTCTGCCCGAGCCACCAGATCCAGAGGCGGTTGGCGTCACCGCGGGCCGATTCGATGTCCGACAGCAGGGCGTCGTCCTGCAGCCTGGGACGGATCATTGAAGCCATGGGACTGGGGCGGACCGGGTCACTCAGAGGGTCTCACGGACCTGGCGGACGCCGGCGACCATGTGGGCGAGCTTCTGACGCGCTGCCCACCGGGCGGTCTGGCTCAGGCCGCAGTCGGGCGCGAACACCAGACGGTCGGCCGGCGCATGCTCGAGACACCGCCGGACCCGGCAGGCGATGTCGTCGGGCGTCTCGATGTAGTAGCTCTTCACGTCGACGATCCCCACCGCCACATCACAACGCCGGGCGATCTCGCGGATCACCTCCAGCTCGCTGAACTCCCGGCTCGCCATCTCGACATGCATCTCGTCGCAGTGGATGTCGAGAAAGGCCGGGAACAGCGGGGCCAGCCGACGCGGACCCACGGCGCGTGCCTTGTAGTTGCCGAAGCAGAGGTGGGTGCAGACGCGCGTCCGGCCCCGGACCGTCTCGACCGTCCGGTTGAAGAGGTCGACGAACCGCCGTGGATCCTCGCGGTGGGCGTAGCAGCTCATGCTGGGCTCATCGACGCTGACCTCGCGACACCCGGCGGCCACGAGGGCCTCGAGCTCCTGTCGCACCACCGGAAGTAGCGCCTCCGCGACGGCCCACCGGTCGGGATACCCCTGCTCCGGGTTGGGGAGGGGGCGTCCGGACAGCGTGTAGGGACCCGGCACCGAGGCCTTGAGGGTGGGGGCCTGGGACGGATCGGGGACCAGGACGGCAGTCACCCGTTGAAGGCGTTGGAACTCCGTGACGGCTCCCAGCCCCTGCGGGGCGGACAGCGGACCGGTGATCCGATGACGCCCGCGTTGATCATGGGCCGGAGGACCCCAGCGGCGGGGCGGGGCCGATTCGAGGTCGATGCCCGGCAGATGACCGTAGAAGGACAGGTTGAAGTCGAGCCGGGTCTGCTCCCCGTCCGTCACCACGTCGAGCCCCGCGGCCCACTGGTCATGGACCGCGGCGACCACCGCATCGTGCTGGAGCTCGGCCAGGTCGTCTGGACCGAAGCGGTCCAAATGGGCCGAGGCGAGTTCCAGCCATCCTGGGACGGGGTAGCTGCCGATCACCGAGGTCCGAAGGAGGTGTTGCCGCATGCGAGAAGGCTATCGGATCTCCTCCACCGCGAAAACGTCTTCCCGGCCTCGTCTCCGATGGCCGGATTCCCGGATTCCCACGGAGAACCCATCCGCCTAGCGTTTCGGGGTCATGAACTGGACCTTTGTGTTCGCTGCGTCGCTGTTGTTGCACGGAGGCCTGCTGGCCCAGGACTGGGCCAAGGCCCGTCTCGAGAAGTCTCCCCGCCACCTCGAGTGGGTGGACGTCAGGAATCGGGACCGCAAGGTCGCCTGCTTCATCGCCTTTCCCGAGAAGAAGGAGAAGGCCACAACCGTCGTGGTCATCCATGAGATCTTCGGCCTGACCGACTGGGTACGCGGAGTGGCCGACCAGCTGGCGGAGGCGGGGTACATCGCGATCGCGCCGGACCTGCTCTCGGGCCTTGGCACCGGGGGCAAGGGAACCGCGGGCTTCACGGGGAATGACACCGCGCGGAAGGCCGTCAGCAGCCTTCCGCCGGACCAGGTGGTTTCCGATCTCGATGCCGCGGTGGGCTATGTCGTGGGTCTCCCGGCATCAAACGGCAAGGTCGCCGTGGCGGGCTTCTGCTGGGGTGGCTCCCAGACGTTCCGTTTCGCCACCCGCAGCACCCGGATCAAGGCGGCATTCCCGTTCTATGGGGCTGGCCCGACGCTGCCGGAGGACATCCGACGCATCACAGCGCCCGTCTACGGGTTCTATGGGGAGAACGACGAACGGGTCAACTCGACCATCCCGGTCACCGAGGAATTGATGAAGGCTGCGGTCAAGAGCTACACCCCGGCGATCTACGGGGGAGCGGGGCATGGGTTCATGCGGGTGGGTGAGGCACCCGATGCCAACGCCACCCAACGCAGCGCCCGGGAGAAGGCCTGGAAACGCTGGCTCGAGCTCCTCGGAAAACTCTGAGATCCCCCGGATCGAAACCCCAGGCCGCCTCGATTCCCGAAAACCGCTTCCGCCGAACGCAGGAAGCGCCTAGTCTACTGGACCATTTTCCTTCCGCCATCATGGCCAAACATTTCTTCCCAAAGATCGGGACCATCCGCTTCGAAGGCCCCGGCTCCACCAATCCCCTCGCGTTCAAGCACTACAACGCCGACGAACTCGTCGAGGGACGTCCCATTAAGGACCACATGCGGTTCGCCGCCGTATATTGGCACACCATGCGCGGAACCGGGGCCGACATGTTCGGCGGCGGTACCGCCAACCGGCCCTGGAACACCGGCGAGTGCTCCACCAAGGAGGCCATCGAACGGGCGCGGGCGTTCTTCGAGTTCGCCACCAAGCTCGGCATCCCCTTCTACTGCTGGCACGACCGCGACCTCGCCTCGCACGGGAGGAACCTCCGCGAAGCGAACGCCCAGTTCGACGCCGTCGGACGCGAGCTGAAGAAGCTGCAGCGCGACACCGGGGTCCGGCTCCTCTGGGGCACCGCCCAGAATTTCGTCCACCCCCGCTACATGCACGGCGCCGCCACGAGCTGCAATGCCGACGTCTTCTGCTTTGCCGCCGCCCAGGTGAAGCGCGCCATGGACTGGACCCACGAGCTCGGAGGACAGGGCTACGTGTTCTGGGGCGGCCGCGAAGGCTATGCCTCCCTGCTCAACACGGACATGAAGCGGGAGCTGGACCACCTCGGCCGCTTCCTCCACATGGCGGTCGACTACAAGAAGAAGATCGGCTTCAAAAACCCCTTCTTAATCGAGCCGAAACCGAAGGAGCCCACCAAGCACCAGTACGATTCCGACGCCGCCTCGTGCCTCAACTTCCTCCGTGAATACGGCCTGCTGGAGCACTTTCAGCTGAACATCGAGGTCAACCACGCTTGGCTCGCGGGCAAGACCATGGAGCATGAGCTCGAGGTCGCCGGAGCCGCCGGCGTGCTGGGGTCGATCGACGCCAACATGGGCGACTATTTCCTCGGCTGGGACACCGACCAGTTCCCGACCGACCTCTATCTCACCGCCAAGACGATGCTCAGCGTCCTGAAGTACGGCGGATTCAAGCACGGCGGCGTCAACTTCGACGCGAAGGTCCGACGCGAGAGCTTCAGCGAGGAGGATCTGTTCCTGGCCCATATCGCCGGCATGGACACCTTCGCCCGCGGTCTGAAGATCGCGGCGAAGATCCGCGCCGACGGCCGCCTCGACGCGTTCGTCCGGAACCGCTACCGCACCTGGGACTCCGGCATCGGCAAGAAGATCGAGGACGGCAAAGCCACCTTCGCCGACTGCGAGCGCCATGCCCTCAAGCTCGGCAACGTCTCCGGACTGGAGTCCGGTCGCCAGGAGCTGCTCGAGGCGATGTTCAACGAGTTCATCTGATCCGGATTCCCCATACATGGGTTCCGAGTCAAAGATCCTGGACGCCTCCAACCTGCCCGCCTGGCGGGCGGGGCTCCGGACCGCGGGCAGAAGACTCGTCGTCACCAACGGGTGCTTCGACCTTCTGCACCCCGGCCACGTGGCCTACCTGGAGTCCGCCAGAGCCCTCGGGGATGCCCTGCTCGTCGGACTCAATGGCGACGACAGCGTCCGCCAGCTCAAGGGACCGAGTCGTCCCCTGAACACGGAGTCGGATCGCGCCCGGGTGATCGCCGCTCTCGGCTGCGTCGACGCCGTCTGCATCTTTCCAGAGATGCGGGCGACGCGGTTCCTCGGCTGGGTGCAGCCCGACATCTACGTCAAGGGCGGGGACTACACGCTCGAGACCATCGATCAGAACGAGCGCCGAGCCGTCGAGGAGGGCGGCGGACGGATCGCGTTCCTGGCCTTCGTGCCCGGCAAGTCCACCACCGGCCTCCTCGAGAAGATCCAGCGCCTCTAGCCCCCCTCATGTCCGATTCCACCGCTCCCGAAACCCCCTCCACCGTGTCGGGACGCCACCTGCGCGACCTCAAGTCGAGGGCCCAGCATCTCGACCCGGTCGTCAAGATCGGGAAGGCCGGCCTCTCCGACGGGTTCTACGCGGCGCTCAACCTCGCCCTGGAGCAGCATGAGCTGGTGAAATTCAAGTTCGAAGACCTGAAGGACCAGAAGAAGAAACTGGTCCCGCAGATCGTCAGCCGGACCGGATCCCAGCTGATCCAGCGGGTCGGCAACGTCGCCGTGGTCTACCGCCGACGGAAGGTCGCTGCGGTGGACGACGCCGCGGAATGAAGGCGCCGGGGCGTCCCGTCCGTCTGGGTTCACTGCATGGTCCACGGAGCCCTTGAGGCGCGTGGTGAACAATCCGCTCTCGACACCCGCCGCTTCCACCCGAACCTGTCGGGACAATGTCGTCGTCGGATTTCGTCCACCTGCACCTCCACACCGAGTACTCGCTGCTCGATGCGGCCTGCCGGCTGGATCGCCTCATGGACAAGGCGGCAGCCCTGAAGCTTCCGGCGCTCGCCATGACCGACCATGGCGTGATGCACGGGGCCATCGAGTTCTACGAGGCCGCCCGCAAGCGCGGCATCAAGCCCATCCTTGGCTGCGAGGTCTACGTCGCCCCGGGAAGCCGCCTCGACAAGAGGCCGGGCGCGGGGATGCGGGACGTCTACCACCACCTGGTCCTCCTCGCGAAGAACACCGCCGGCTACCACAACCTGGTCCGACTCGTCACCGCGGCCAACCTCGATGGGTTCTACTACAAGCCGCGCATCGACAAGGAACTCCTCGCCCAGCATGCCGACGGCCTGATCGCCCTCTCCGGATGTCTCGCCAGCGAGGTCTCCGAATCCATCCTCAAGGGCGACGAGAAGAAGGCGCGCGACACCATCGACTGGTTCAAGCAGACCCTCGGGCCTGACAACTACTACCTCGAACTCCAGAACCACGGCATTCCGGAGCAGGCCAAGGTCAACCGATCGCTCATCCCGTGGTCCAAGGAGTTCGGCCTCAAGCTCGTCGCCTCCAACGACGTCCACTACGTCGAGCGCGGCCACTGGAAGGCCCATGACTGCCTGATCTGCATCGGAACCCAGTCGCAGGTCGCCGATGCGAAGCGCATGCGGTACCAACCCGAGCAGTTCTACCTGCGCTCGGCCGACGAGATGCGGGCGCTGTTCGCCGAGACGCCCGAGGCGGTACAGAATACAGTCGAGGTCGCCGAGAAGTGCCAGCTGGAGATTAAGTACGGCAAGGGAGCCGAACACTACCCCGTGTTCCAGCCCCCGGAGGTCTGGACCCGCGAGGGCTACCTGCGACACCTCCTGTGCGACGGCCTCTGGAAACGCTACGGGATAGAGGCCGATGTCGACGGCAGCGAGATCCGCGTCGACTCGGTCCAGGATCCCCGTCGTCTCGACTTCCTCCTGCCCAAGCCTGTCCCGATCGCCGAGGGCGAACCGAAACCGGAACCTGTCCTCCCGACCGGCACCGACCATCCTGGAATCGCCATAATTCTCGACCGGCTCCGACTTGAACTGGGGGTGATTGAGAAGACCGGGTACGTCTCCTACTTCCTCATCGTGGGCGACTTCGTCCGCTGGGGACGCGACCACGGGATCGCCTGCATCGCGCGTGGATCGGCCGCAGGGTCGATGGTCACCTTCCTCCTCGAGATCGCCAACGTCGACCCGCTCCGCTACGGCCTGCTCTTCGAGCGGTTCCTCAACCCCGAGCGCGTCAGCCCGCCCGACATCGACATCGACTTTGCCGACGACCGCCGGGCCGAGGTCATCGAGTACGTGCGGCAGAAGTACGGCCGAGATGCCGTCGCCCAGATCATCACCTTCGGTACCCTCGGCGCGAAATCGGTGATCCGCGACGTCGGACGCGTCATGGGCCTCAGCTTCGGCGAGTGCGATCGCCTCGCGAAGATGATCACGGATGCGAAGTGGGGCCTGAAGGATGCCCTCGAGAAGAATCCCGAATTCAAGGCCGCCTACGAGGGTGAGGAGGTCACCCGCGACCTTGTCGACTCCGCCCTGCTGCTCGAGGACCAGGCCCGCAGCGCCGGCGTGCACGCGGCCGGTGTCGTCATCGGCGCCCAGCCGCTGGTTAATCTCCTGCCCCTCAAGAAGGACGAGGACGAGGGCATCGTCACCCAGTACGCGATGGGTCCGGTCGGCGATCTCGGACTCCTCAAGATGGACTTTCTGGGTCTCAAGACCCTGACGGTCCTCCGGAACACGGTGGAACTCGTGGAACGGACCCGAGGGGTGAAGATCGACCTCGATGCCCTGCCCCTTGATGACGCCAGGACCTACGAGCTGCTGAACAACGCGCAGACCCTCGGCGTGTTCCAGCTGGAATCCGGGGGCATGCGGGACCTCTGCAAACGCTTCCAGATCGCCAGCGTCGAGCACATCACCGCGCTCATCTCGCTCTATCGGCCGGGTCCCATGGACCTGATCCCCGACTTCATCAAGCGGCGTCACGGCGAGCAGGTGGTGGAATACCCGCATCCCCTGCTCGAGCCGATCGCGCGGGAGACGTACGGGATCCTGATCTACCAGGAGCAGGTCATGCAGGCGGCCCAGGTGCTGGGCGGCTACACCCTCGGCGGCGCGGACCTTCTCCGACGCGCCATGGGCAAGAAGAAGCCCGAGGAGATGGGCAAGCAGCGCGAGACCTTCGTCAAGGGCTGCGCCGAGAAGAACCAGATCCCCGCACCCAAGGCCAACGAGGTCTTCGACCTCCTCGAAAAGTTCGCCGGCTACGGATTCAACAAGTCTCACGCCGCCGCCTATGCCGTCGTCGCCTACCAGACCGCCTACCTGAAGGCCAACTACCCGGTCGAGTTCCTGTGCGCCATGATGACGAACGACCAGGCCGACCTGGCGAAACTGGCGCAGTACATGGCCGAGGCACGGGACTTCGGGATCGAAGTCGTGGGGCCCGACGTGAACGAGTCGGACGTCCGGTTCGCGCCCGCGGCTCCGTCCCCGGCCTCCAGCGACCCCTCTGCCCCCCCGCAGAGGCCTCGGATCCGATTCGGCCTCGCCGCCATCAAGGGCGTCGGAGAGGTCGCCGTGGAGTCCCTGCTCGAAGCCCGACGCCAGGGTGGACGATTCGTTTCCCTGCCCGACTTCTGCGAACGGATCGACACCCGAGCCGCGAACAAGAAGGTCCTGGAATGCCTCATCAAGGCCGGGGCCTGTGACGCGCTCGGGTTCAACCGGGCCAGCCTGATGGCCCAGCTCGACGGCGCCATGGCCCGGGCCAGCTCCATCGCGGCCGACCGCGTCCGGGGCCAGTCCTCCCTCTTCGACGCCTTCGAGAGTGCCCCAAGTCCCGCGGCAAAGGCCAAGGCGGTGGAACTGCCCGAATGGCCCACCAGCGAGAAGCTGGCCTATGAGAAGGAGCTGCTCGGGATGTACCTGACCGGTCACCCGCTCCAGCCCTACGAACCCTTGATCCGACGCTTCGCTGTCCATTCCATCGCCGATCTGCCGACCCTCGAGAACAGGGCCATGACTCGGATCGGCGGTCTCGTCTCCGGCCTGCAGGAGGGCATCAGCAAGAAGTCGGGGAAGAAATACGCGATGGTCACCGTCGAGGACCTCACCGGGAACGTCCAGATGCTGCTGATGAACGAGAACTACGACCGGTTCCGCAGCCTCCTCAACATCAACGTTCCGGTGCTCGTGACGGCCGAGGTCAACACCAGCGAGGATCGTCCGAAGCTTTTCCCCCAGGAGATCCTCCGGCTCGAGGAGGCCCCGCGGAAGTTCACCCGCCAGGTCCATGTCCGACTCCGGGCCGACGCCCTCGACGCCGTCCGACTCGAGGCCCTGAGAACCCTGATCGAGGAGCATCGTGGAAAGACCCCCCTCTTCCTGAACCTCCGCATGGCGAACGGCGCCACGGCCTATCTCGAGGCGAACGACCAGTTTTCGGTCACCCCATCCGCCCAACTCGAGGAGGCGGTCAATGCGTCGATGGGCGTCGACACCTACTGGACCCGCGTGGACACGTCCCTGCCGGAACGGGCACCCCGCAAGTGGGAACGCCGGGCCTCCGGTGACGAGGGCTGATTGGGGCGATGGTGCCTCGGAGAATCCGGAACACAGGCCACCAACGCCGCGTGCACGTTGGAGGATTCCGGAACGGCGGACAAAAAAGGTTTCGGAAAGGCCCCCGAAGAATCGACCTCCGACGACAGGAGAACCTCCGACCCGCCCCAGCCCTAGGCGATCAGATGGGTCAGGACGTCGAAAGGAACCTCGTCGGTGAGCCCCAGCGGCTGGTTCCAGCGACGGAATGTGAATTCCGCTGTGGGCTCATCCACTGAGCCGAATGGAGCGGAGGAACTGGGAAGAAGCCGCCGTCCCAGTTCATCGAAGAGCTCCAGGGTGACGAGGTTGCGGTGACCGATGAAACCGCAGGGATCCAGATGGACATGGAACTGGCCCTGCAACCAGTCACGGTCCGACTGGTAGGGTATCCGATAAAGACCCACCTCGACGTCCACGGGACCGAGTCGCGTAGCGCGGACGAAGAGCAGATCACCGGCCTGTTCGTAGAACTGCCAGAACAGGTCGCGCTGGTGCACGGCCGGATAATCCGCGGGTTCGTTGGAGTCCTCGAAACGACGGATGCTGATGCGGAAGTGATGGGCTCCTCGACTCCTGAGCGACTCGCTGAACTTGTAGCGGAGGCCCAGCATTTCGGAACCATCCAAGGATGCGGAGGGCAGGCACCAGCAGCTCTGCAGTGAGACACCCTCGTCCAGGTCGAGTTGGCCATCGGAGAGGATTCCACTCCGATGGCAGAGCCTGTGGCTGGGCACGGGGCCGACATCCTGGAGCAGGACATATCCCGGGGCATTGTCCGCACCCTCGGTTTCCGGGGAGGGTTCCGACTTGAGCCTCAGTCCAGAGGCACCCCGATTGGCCCAGGATGGGTCGAGGTCTCCAACTGCTCCCAGACAAGCGCCCGCGGCCGTCGGTGCGCCCCCCTGGAAACGGCAATGGGTCGAGCCGTGACTCGACCCCACCGCCACGAAGTGGTGGCCCGCCGAATGGGGCGAAGCCGGTTTGCCGGGCGTGTTCATGGTGTTCGGATTCCTGACGGATTCCGTTCCGGAATGTCCTCTCGGGACAGACCATGAATCGGACCGAACACCAGAACGCCCCCCGGAGGACGGTTCTTACCGCACCGGTGACCGTGACGATCAGCGGGAGGCGCGGCGCTTGTCGCTCAGCGATCCCAGGAACGCCACGATCGCGTCGACCTGCTGGTCGTCGAGCTTCTTGCCCAGCTGGAGCCACGCCATCTCGCGCACGGCGGAGGACAGCGTCTCGTGCTTTCCGTCGTGGAAGTAAGGGGCGGTCAAGGCAATGTTGCGCAGGCTGGGAACCTTGAAGACGTACTCGTCGGCCTCATCCTTCGTCACCTCGATCCGGCCCTTGTCCGCCGCGTTGGAATAGGCTTCGAAAATGCCAAGCTTCCGGAACCCATTGCCGCCGATCAGGGGACCATTGTGGCAGGTGGTGCATCCGATCTGGTTGAACAATTCCAGTCCCTCGATCTCACGGGAGGTCAGGGCCTTGTCGCCTCCCTTGAGGAACTCATCAAACCGGTCGTGCGTGATCAGCGTGCGCTCGTAGGCTGCGATGGCCTTGGCGAGATTGTCATAGGTGACCGGATCCTTGTCCTTGGGAAACGCGGACCTGAACTGGCTGACATAGCGCTTGTCACCCTTGAGACGCGCGACCACTTCGGCCTCGCTGGGCATGCCCATCTCGATGGGATTGAGGATCGGTCCCTTGGCCTGGTCGGCCAGGGTTTCCGCACGGCCATCCCAGAACTGGGCGAGATGGAATCCCGCGTTCAGCACGGTTGGGGAATTCCGACCACCACGCTTTCCGAAGGCGCCAGAAGAGGTCTTCTCGTTGTCGACGCCACCCCGGTTCTGGTCGACCACATGGCAGGAGTTGCACGACTGGCTGTTGTTCTTCGAGAGCCGCTTGTCGAAGAAGAGGCGCTTTCCAAGCTTAACCTGGGCCTCGGTGTCATTTTCGGATCCGGGCATCCGGTCCGGTATCGTCCCAAGAACCTCCATCGCCGGTTTCCGGGCCGCCACCGCGTCGGCTGACGAGGACGCTCCGAGGGTTCCGATGGCGAGTAGACCCGCCATCCCAATCCAACAGATCTTGGTGTTCATACGATTGATGTTGAGCATGTTGTGCGGGAAGATTTACCCGGAATTCCGAAGGGACAAGTTAGTTCCTGCAGCACTGGGCAAGAGACAAGGGGCACTACCGGCCACCAGACGGGACCGCGGGCCAAATTCCCGCCCAGAATCGCCAGGATCCCTGGAGCCCCAAAGGCGCAATAACAAAAGGGCCGATGGCCACCATGGTCGCCATCACCCCGTAGAATCCTGGTTTCCTTACTGCTAGGAACTGGTTCAGGATCCTGTTCAGGATCCCTTCTCGACCTTGAACCCGGCCTTTTTGGCCGCCGAGGAGATGCGGCGGCTGCTGGTCACCGACTTGTCGAACTCCACCGCGGCGACGTGGCTGTCCGGGCACACGTGGGCGGACTTGACACCCTTGACCTTCAGGAGTGCGGCCTCGGCCTTGGCGGCGGAGGTGGCGCAGGTCACTCCATCCAGCTTGAACTGGGCCTTCGTCACGTTCGCAGCCGCCTTGGTTGCGCAGCAGGCAGAACCCTTCTCGCACTTCTCGGAATCACCCGCGAAGCCGGGGAGGGCCAGAGCAGTGGAGGCGGCGAGGATCAGAGCAAACAGGTGTTTCATGGGAACGGTAGGTTTTGGTTTGTGGGTGCTCCTGCCCCGATGGAGGAGCGGAGTTCACGAAGTGGTAGGCTCCGATCCAACCCCTGTCCACGCAAAATCCGGAGAGCTTCCGGTCGGGGTCCGTCCGCCCCCTAATGGGTGGGCACCCAACCTCGCCCAGGGATGAATTCACGGCTCCCCGAGGACCTGCAGCCCACGCTGGCCGCAGAAAGGATGCCCAGGATGACACAGACCACGACGAATCTCCTCATGCGGCCATCCTAAACAGGTTTGCCGGACCCTCAAGCATGCAGCAGGCTGCCGCTACCAGGATGAGGACAGCACCACCATCATTGAAGGGGCATCTGCTCCTCGACGGCGGGAAGCTCGAGGGCAGTGTCTTCTTCCGTTCGGTGGTCCTGGTGTGCCAGCACGATTCACAGGGCGCCTTCGGGCTCGTGCTGACCCAGCCGACGGAGCATCGGTTGGACAATATCCTGCCGATCGACCTTCCCGCCCACCTCGCAGGGCTGGGACTTTTCCAAGGCGGACCGGTTCAACCCAATACGTTCAGCTTCCTGCATCTCCATCCCGGGGGTCCGGAGGGCAACGTGCTCGAACATCTTTCGTTGGGCCATGAGCCAAAAGATCTCGAACGAATGGCATCCAGCTGGTCCGAGGACCAGAGACTCCTCCCCTTCATGGGCTACGCAGGATGGAGTCCGGGCCAACTGGACGATGAGATGCGGCGCGAGTCCTGGCTCTACCAACCTGCTGACGCCGGGATGTTCCTTCGCCTGGATCCGCGGCTGTTGTGGCGCCAACTCCTTCGCAGTCGCACGGACTGGCAGTGTCGCCTGCTGGCCGAATCCCCTGAGGATCTGACGTGGAACTGAACCGGAACGAATCAGGCCTCGTCACGTTCGCGGTCCCGGAGGAGTCCCATCCGTTCCTCCGAGCCTGGGGCGATGCCACCGCCTCAAGACCCACCCGGGAGGGTTCCGCATGCTGGCGGTTCGACGATCTTGACGTGCTCGTCACCGGGATGGGATCCCGCAATGCAGAAACCAGCGTCGAGAGATTCCTGGTGGACCATCATCCCCGGTGGATCGTCACGGCGGGCTTTGCCGGAGGCCTCGATCCGGGGTTGCCTCGGGGAACGGTCGGCATCTCCAACGACCCGGGTTTCCTGGGCATTGCCCTGGCTCATGGATCCAGGTTGAGACCCATGAGCTTCCATGAGTCCCGCCGGGTCATACAAACCACGGCGGCCAAGGCCGAGTTGCACCGGGCATCCGCATGCCACGCGGTCGACATGGAATCCCAGACGATCCGCCGAATCTCCCTCGCCCGAGGCATCCCATCGGCCACGATCCGGGTGGTCTCGGATGACGCCAGCGAAGACCTTCCGCTGGATTTCGGTGCCCTGATGGGGCCGGACGACCGGATCGACTGGGTGCGACTGGCGCTCACGCTGCTCGGATCCCCTTCCCTGATCCCCAGGCTCATCCGCTTCCAGGGTCGCCTCAGACCCTGCGCCGACAGCCTTGCGCGAGCCCTTGTCGATGTCCTTGGGATGCTGCACAGACCCGCCACGATCACGGCACCGGATCGGGCAGGCCCTCCCATCAACCGCGCAATTTCCAATTAATGGCTTGCAGAGGAAGAGGTGGATCGGTATGCCACTCCGCTCTTTACTGAAGCGATCAATCCTATGGCTCGAATCTGTCCCATCTCCGGCAAACGCCCCGTCAAGGGGAGTCACATTTGGCGATCCGGCAAGGCCAAGAAGGAGGGTGGTATCGGCACCCATGTGACGGCCATCACCAAGCGTCGCTTCTTCCCCAACCTGCAGAAGGTCAAGGTGGTCCTTCCGAACGGCCAGGTGAAGCGCATCCGAGTCGCGGCGAGCGTCATCAAGAAGGGACTCGTGGCCAAGGCGCCTCGACGCACCTGGAAGAAGGCAGCCTGAGGGTTGCAGGCGCCCTGCCTGTTACCGCTAACCCACCCCGCGGCGACAACAGCCGCAGCATCTACGAAAGGACGGATCACCTTGGTGACCGTCCTTTTCGCTTTTCTGGTCTCTCTCCAGCTATTCTCGGCGGTGGAGTGCCCTTCGGATCTCCCGGTCCGCTTCCCGGGTCTTCAGGTCCTGTCTCTTGTCGAAGTCCACCTTCCCCTTGCAGACAGCGAGGCTGACCTTGACCCGATTGTTCCTCCAATGGAGGTCCAGCGGCACCAGGGTCACACCCTTGGAAGTGGCTGACTCGGCCAGTCGGCGGATTTCCGAACGGTTCAACAGGAGGCGCCGTTTTCCCTTAGGCGCGTGGTTGTGGATGTTCCCGAACCCGTATTCGTCGATGTGCATCTGGTGGAGCCAGACCTGGCCCTGCTCGACCCTGGCAAACGCATCCGAGATCTGTGCCTTTCCAGAACGGATCGACTTCACCTCGGTGCCCCGCAGTACAATCCCGCACTCGACCTTCTCGAGGATGTGATACTCGTGCCGGGCCTTCGAGTTGGTGATGATGATCGACATCAGCAAAAAGCCGGAGGAAATTCCTCCGGCTCGGTTTCGATTCTCCTCGGATTGTCGAGGATCCAGCCCCCGCCTAGGAGGTCAGTGATCGCGTCCGACGTTTGCGTTTGGACCCTTCCGACGCCTTTTCCTCGACCGCCGGGGTATCCTCTTCGATCTGGAAGCCGATTTTCTCATGGATCAGCTCCATCAGGGCGATGTCGGCGATGCCCATGGTAGGGTCCACCTCCACAAGAGGCCGACTGATGCCACCGCCGCCGCTGTTGAGCTGCCGGACACGACGGGAGATGATGTTCACAAGAATATGGGGGTTGCCCACCTTCTCGAGTGCTTTGCGGGTGAGTTCTACGTTCATGAAGGACGAATCGCTTCGAGCCCACAGTGTGCAAATCCTTTTCCGCCTCGATCAATGCAAATCTTCAGGTGGATGACTCGCGGGCGGGGCACCCCTGTCACCACGCCCGCTCGATCGAACGGCGCTGCCACAGGAACTCGAACATGTTGCCCTCATGGGGCTGGTCCCAGGAGATCTTCATGGTCGAAACCGGGCCGATGTTCAGACGCTCGATGTGGGCGTAGGCCTCGAGATCCGCGATGAAGGCCGGATCCTTGGTGATCGCCGTGCAGGCCAGGGTGTAGCCGATCTTCGACAACATCTCGGACTGGGGACAGGTCACAACGCTTGCGTAGGGACACAAGAACTCCCGGTTGGCCAGTGGATGCGCGAACGAGTCGCACCGCACGATCGTCGGCCGCACGTACGTACCCCCCTCGAACACCAGCTTCCGAGGTCCGCCGCGATACCCGGCAGTCACATCCTCGGCTCCGGCCGTCTTCAGGCCGTCGTCGATCTGGGCGTCGATGAAGTCCGCCATCTTGGGATTGGCGAACCCGGACAGTTTGGCCCCCTCGTCTTCGGGACGTGTCGGAGCCACCGGACCCAGGCGCTGGGCCAGGGCATCCGCGATCTCGGCCCCATACTTCGGGACCACCACAGCGCTAGCGTTGATGCACGAACGCCCACCGTTGTCGGAGATCGCGCCAGCGATCACGTCGATGTAGTCGCGCCAGTTCTCGATCTGGTCGTCACCGATCAGGAACTTGCTCCAGCCCGGTCCGTGGATCTGGATCGCAGGCGTGTTGGCGTACTGCTGGGTGGTGGACTTGTCACCAAAGATCAGCGCCCGCCCACAGGTGTTGAGGATGGTCGCGGCACCGTCATGGTCCGTCGGGTAGAACCCGAAGGCCTCCGAGGGCACCCCGGCGGCGATGAAGGCCTGGATGAGCCGGTACGGGGTCCAGGGCTCCTCGCGTCCGGGTTTGATGACCACCGGGGTCTTCAGGGCGATCGCCGGGAGCCAGAGCGAGTTCACCGCCGGTGAATTGCTGGGCATCACCAGTCCGAGGGCCTGACAGGACGGGAAGAAGCTGAGCTTGGTGCCGAACTGCTCCCCGAAGCCCCGGTCGATGATCGAGAGGTCGAGACCCCGCGACAATCCATTCAGCACCTCCGGCATGTGGGTGAGGGCATAGTGGATCTTGGTCATGTTGCGCCGGACCATCACATGGGGCAGTCCGCTCGTGAGGCTCAGGGTCTCCACATACTGCTGCGGGGTCTGGGTGTGTCCCCGGTCCCCCAGCGGCAGCGTGCCATTGATGAACAGGTCGCCCGCCTTGGCCGAAAGCTCCATCAGCTGAGCCACGGTGAACCTCTTCAGCGCGGCACGGGCCGGACCCAGCCTCGCCAGATCCCGTTTGAGGATCCCCCCGTTCACCTGTGAGACCAGTGCGAGGGTCTCTCCCGTGCGGTGGTTCTTGACCTCGACCTGCTCGAGGGAGGCATAGGAACGGCCCAGGCGCAGCGTGGGGAGATGGGGAATGAAGTCCGACATGACGGGGGAAAATGGTACGCCTACGTATCAATGCCAACTGGAAACTTCGGGCGGACCTGGCCTGTCTTGCCCGACGCGATTCCATCCGACGATCAGCGGCGTCCAAGGCTGCCGAGATAGGCGACGAGGTCGCGGAATTCCTCCGCCGAGAGGGTGTCGACGAGGCCCTCGGGCATCAATGATCCGAGCTGCCGGAACACCTCGATCGAGGTCTTGGGAAGGATCACCGTCTGCCCCGAGAGATGGTCGGACAGGGTCATCGCCTCCGGGGTCTCACCGCGCAGGTAGCCCTGATAGGTGGTGCCGTCCTTCGTGACGATCTCGGTGGCCATGAAGCCCTCCTTGACCTCCTTCTGCGGGGCCACGATGGCGCCGGTGATCGACTCCAGGCTCTGGGCCGTGCCCAGGGCGGCCATGACGGGACCCACCTTCCCTGGCGTGCCGTCGACGCTGTGACAGCCGGTGCAGGCCAGCTGGGCGGAACGGAACACTTCGCCACCGCGGACCGGGTTGCCGGAGGCCCGCGCGGCGGTCGCGATCGAGGGAACATCCGACACCGTCCAACCGCCGCTCCGCTTGCGAGCCCCCGCCGCAGCCCAGAGGAGATCGGTCAGTTCGGAATCCTGGCGTCCGCCGCGGGCCAGTTCCTCGAGGAGTACCGCAGCGTTTTCCGGAGTCGGCTTCCGGGATTCCAGGGCCTCTCGGAGCAGCGGCAGCGCCTCCTTCTGCCGGAGGAAGGCGACGGCGATCGGGCGCACCCCATTAGACCCGGCATCGCCGGCCATCCAGTCGGCCGAAAGACGCGCAGCGGAGCGTGCCTCGACCGGCACCAATGCCGCCAGCGCTGCGCTCCGGATGGCGGCCGGACTGCCGGATCCTGCCCAGCCGATGAGCTGCGCCGTCACCCCATCCCCACCGAGGAGGGCGGACCCCTCGACCGCGGCGACACGCTCAGCCACCGAGGCGGACTCCGCCGAGACGAGGGCCTTCAATCGATCCCGGAGGGACTCCACCCGCCAGGCTCCCGCCACCAGAGCGGCGGCAGCCCGGAGTCCGGGATCCTTGGAATCGAGAAGCGCCGCGATGGCCGGGGCCACGTTCCCTTCCGGAACCACGCCACGCAAACGGCTGGATGCCGCGGCCTCCCGGAGCCGACGCGCCTGCAGGGGCGCATCGTGATCGACACCCACCGTGAACGACCTTGGTTGCAGGAGCACCGCCAGATCCCCAGGGCCACCGGCACGGGCCACGAGGGATGAGAGCTGTCGCACCGTCTCCGCATCCAGAGCCACCTCGCCGATCCGACGCAACCGTCCGGCCGCATACTGGGCCGAGCCCGAACCTCCGTCGGCCTTCGCGAACGCCGCCGCACGGGCTGGCTTCTTCAGGAGCTCCAGGGATCCCGCCTCATACGCCCGGGTCCACTGCGGACGCAGCTGGGCAACCGTCTGGGTGAAGGCGTAGTCGAGAGGGCCATCCATCGGACGATCCGCCACCTCCGCAGCGACTTCCACCGCCCCGGGACTCGCGACGAAGCTGCAGGCCACGACAGCCTCGAGACGGACGCGCGGGTGCTCGTCGCGGACCAGGTCACCCAGATCCTTGAGCACCGCCTCCACCCGTTCCGGACCCGGACCTCCTCGCCGGGCCCATTCCCCAAGGACCCGGGCCGCCATCGCGCGGGCCTCGGGTCGACCCGACGCCTTCAGGCCCAGGAGGAGCCGACGCGCCGCCGGATCGGTGTCCCGCCCCAGCTCCGTCAGGACACCCAGGGCCTCGAGTCGACCGTGGTCGGCCGACTCCGATTTCCCGGTCAACGTCTCCGCCCAGCGGACCACGGCGTCGACAGCGGACGACGGCGCACGGTCGGCAAGGGCCCGACGCGCCATCTGCCGATCCCAGCGCTCGGACGAGCCGAGGGCCTTGACGAGGGCCTCGTCCGAAGTCCTGCCGAGAGGTTTCCAGTCCACCACGGACCGGCCCTTCGCGGTGACCCGCCAGATCCGTCCCCCGGCCTTGTCGCGGGCCGGATCCCGGAAGCTGTTCTGGTAGTGGCCGATCACCGGGTTGTACCAGTCGCAGAGATACAGGGCACCGTCGGGTCCAAACCGGGCGTCGACGATCCGGAAGGCGATGTTCGTGGACTCGATCAGCGGGGGGAGTCGCTCGGCCTTGAAGGACGAGCCGTCTGGCGTCAGGCGGAACCGCTCGACGCTGTTCTGGAGGTAGCCGCCTGACACGGCCTCACCCTGGAAGGCCGCGGGCCAGTGGGAGTTCTCGACGATGTCGGCCCCACCGAACTTGCGGCCCTGGTTCCAGATCCAGCGCTGCTCGACGAAATGGTCGGTCGGGATCATCGCCTGCGTCAGGTGATAGATCCCGTGTCCATTCCCGGCGAAGACGAAGGGCTGTCCCCAGCGGTCGAAGACGGTGCCGAAGGGATTGTGGGCGCCCATGGCCCCGCTCCAGAAGGGATCCAGACGGACCTGTCGCGGCCAGAACCGCCAGACACCGGCCTGGCGGAGTTCAGAGACGCCCCAGGGCGTCTCGATCCGGCTCTCGGCATGGAGTCCCTGCGAGAGCATCAGCTCCCCGAGCGGTCCCCAGCAGAAGGAGTTGATCGTCTGATGCGTGTCCCCGGTGCCGAATCCGCGCAACACGACCCGGCGTTGGTCCGCCCGACCGTCGCCATCCGTGTCCTTCAGATGGAGCAGCTCCGTGGCGGCTCCCACGTAGACACCCCCCTCGCCCCATTCCAGTCCCGTCGGAATATGCAGACCGGAGGCGAAGACGGTCGACCGATCGGCCCGTCCGTCCCGGTTGGTGTCCTCGAGCACCACAACCTCGTCGTCCGGTTCCTCCCCGGGCTTGATCTGGGGATAGGCGGTGCTGCCGACAACCCACAGACGACCATCCGGGTCGAACCGGATCTGGATCGGCTTGCGGACCCCTTCCCGCTCGGAGGCGAAGAGCTGCACCTCGAACCCGTCGAGGACCCTCAGGCTGGCTCGTTCCTTCTCGGGATCCGACTGGGCCCGGAGCGGCGCAACGACCGGGGTGGTGGCGAGCCCGAGGAAGACCCCGGCCCAACCCAGTGCCAGGAGCA
>Ga0194124_10000157_pt1 | contig 109801 bp, 81 predicted proteins | sample TA2KigCas0mmetaG_FD_148605 | JGI IMG/M metagenome (GOLD analysis project Ga0194124, IMG submission 148605) | Freshwater microbial communities from Lake Tanganyika, Tanzania - TA2015031 Kigoma Deep Cast 0m | ecosystem: Environmental > Aquatic > Freshwater > Lake | place: Tanzania: Lake...
GAGTTGTCTGCGCGACCTGCGGGTCCGGGTGGCTGGATGAACTGAACTCGGCCAGGGACTGGCCAATCCTGAATCAGGAAACCGCGCCTGCGATTGCCTCACCACGGGCGATCTGGGTGGGCTTGTGCCGAGCGGTGACGGCCGTGCCTCAAAACAAGGTTTTGGGGTCCATGCGGTGTCCCCGGTGAGCCAGTGGGACCCTCCAAGCCTGTGGATCTGATGGCATCGAGAGACCTCCAAGCCGTGCAGCGATCGAGTCACAACCTTCACCTCACATTCCTCACGCCTCACTAACTCCAGACCGACGACCTGACCCCAAGCCCAGACGCCAACGACCGGATAAATGACCTGGCCCTAAAACTTCTCGCTGGCCCTAAATCCTCTCTCTACCACCACTCGATTCGTCCTACGTCTCCTCGGGGGATTTTTCCGTGGTCAGGGTTCGGGATGCCTTTCAGGCCACGGTGTGGATGCGCTCGTAGATTTCACCCAGACTGATTTCCTCATGCCACGATGCTGCGACATCGACGCCGTAATGGTTTCGAAGCGAGCGGCAGAAGGATTCCAATTCCATCGAGTCAACGAGGTCGCCCGGTGGGTGAACTGAACGGTAGACGTCCATCACCCTATCCTCAGGACGGAAACAAAGCCGCCTGCGGTCATGGAACCCGAAGGCTTCGATCAATTGATCAAGAAACTCCCGAATCTGCTGTTTCGGAGTTTCCGGGAATCTGCGATGCCAGCGAATGCCAGTGCATGGCCGCTCCCGATAGGTGCGCAATGCACACCTGCTCCGAATCTCCGCCATCAGGCCAGTAGCCAAGGCGCCCGCCGAGAAGACCGACCAGAGAATCCAATTTGGATTGAACCCGAGTTGCCAATAGGCAGTCAGGGCACCTGCGAGAATCAGCCCGCCAACGAACAACCCCTGAAGTATGCGAATCGGTGACATCCGTGACGTGCCTTCGGGCTCATCGGCTCAGGTCAGCTGGAGCGTCGCGAGCAGCGGCAGGTGGTCCGAGCCATTCCCCGACCTCACCTCGGCGGCGAGAGCCTTGACAGGCCCCTGAATCCAAATGAAGTCGATCCGGCGATCGGGATGGTTAGTCGGGTAGGTGCCGCCACCGCTGATGCCCGCCAGACGCCACGCGTCCTTGAAGTGGGTGTTCATCTCGACATCGAAGCGACTTCCGGGTTGGTCATTGAAGTCGCCGGCCAGGATGAATGGCAGCCCCCGATGCGCCTCCATCGCCTTCAGGATCTCAGGGATGCACGCTCGACGGGTGGCGTCGTCGGACCGGTGGTCCAGATGCGTCGAGCAGAACACGACCGGGTGGCCGTCGACATCGACCACGGCCTGGAGCAGTCCCCGCTGCTCTCCGCCACCCACGGCACGGTAGAGCAGGTTCGAGGACTTCTGGATTGGAAAGCGGGTCAGGATCGCGTTGCCGTACTCACCGCCCTGCAGTGGGATGTTCCTGCCAAACAACGGGGTCAGGCCGGTGAGGTACGCAATTTCGTTGAGGAGGTCGCGTCGACCGGTCCGATCGGCGCCCCGGTCCACCTCCTGGAGTGCGACGAGGTCGGCATTCGAGCCCTTGATGGTCTGGGCGATCCGGATCAGGTCGAGCTGTCCGTCCAAGCCCTCGCCATGATGGATGTTGTAGGTGAGGGCTCGCAGCGTCGGTCCGGGTTTTCGGTGGCCTCCGGTGGCGCAGCCGGCGATGGTGGCTCCGTTGAGCAGGGCGAGTTGGCGCAGGAATTGGCTTCGATTCACGATGCAGGGAGTTTCCCGAAAGACCGGCACGAGGCAAGAGCCGGAAGCCTGGAGGGCGAGATGGAGACCGGGCGGTGCCGACCCAGCCGTCCAACCACGTTGACGGGATGCTGTCGGATGCGGCCTCATTGAACCGAACGCTATGGAAAGCCTCCTGCATTTCATCACGTCGACGGATCCCAAGGTCCGTGACCAGGCTCTCGACGAACTGTGTCGCAGGGCTTCCCGTGACGAGCTCCTCGTTGCAGCCGGGGAGCTGGATGCCTTCCGACGAAAGGCTGACAACCTCTACGAACGGGTCCGTGCCCTGTTCTTCCTCTACGCGATCTACCGGTTCCACCTCCCTGGGAAACTCGAGGAGGCGTCCGGTCCGCTGGTGCCATTCCAGGGGTTCCATCACCTGCTGGGACGTCGCTTCGAGGAAGCTGTCGACACCTTCCTGCGGATGCAGTCCGACCAGGGGCCCAGCGACGGCCTCTGCTCCGCCCTTGCCGCCGCCTATCACCGCCTTGCCTTCCAGACCCTGGCCGACCAGGTCCGCCGCAGCGTCCGCACCGTGCGGGGCAACCAGTGGATGTTCCGAATGGGACACCCGGGTGACCAGCCACTGCGGATCCGACGCGAGCTCCTCGAGCGCGGAGTCGACGGCACCTATCCGATCCTGCGCGAGCAGACCCCGGTCCGCATGGATCTCACCAGTTCGGCATGGTCCGACATCTTCTTCCTGGGGATGGACTATCCGGAGGGTGCGAAGGTCCTGAACATCTCGGTCGATCTTGGGGTTCATGGACGCGACCCTGTTCCGCGCCCGCCGGTGAGTGCCTGGCTGCGGGTCCTGGACGAACCGGTCCTGCGTCTGACCTCCGTGGACCTCGGGGCGACGGCCGATCTGACCTCGCTCGGGGACGTCTTCGATTTTGCCCGGGATTACCTCGGACTCCTGAAGGCGGCGGTGATCGCCTCGGGTATCGTCCCACCAGGAATCGAGGGTTCCGGCCATACGCTCTCCGACCTTCTGGAACAGGTGGTGGGCCCTGGGTGTGGGCTGGAAATCGTCTCCTGCGTCAACGACATCCCCAAGGGCTCGCGTCTCGCCGTCAGCACCAACCTGCTCGGATCGCTCATCAGCGTTTGCATGCGGGCGACGGGGCAGACGACCGGGGAGACCGCCGATGGCGCTGGGGCAGCCACGGAGGGGGGGTTGACCGGGCCGCTTTCGGAGTCCGATCGTCGCATCGTCCTCGCCCGTGCGCTCCTCGGCGAGTGGCTTGGGGGATCCGGCGGCGGCTGGCAGGACTCCGGGGGCGTCTGGCCGGGCATCAAGCTCATCACGGGCGTGGCGGCTTCCGAATCCGATCCGGAATCCGGCATCTCCCGGGGACGGCTGATGCCGACCCACCATGTGTTTTCCCGCGAAGAGATCCCCGAGTCGGCACGTCGGGCTCTCATGGACTCGCTGGTGGTCGTCCATGGCGGGATGGCCCAGAACGTGGGTCCCATCCTCGAGATGGTGACCGAGAAGTATCTCCTCCGCAGCGCCTCCGAGTGGGTGGGGCGTCAGGAGGCGCTGGGTGTCCTGGACGACGTCATCGCCGCGCTGCGTCGGGGAGACATCCGGGCTTTGGGGGCTGCGACGACCCGCAATTTCCGGAAGCCGTTGCAGACGATCATCCCGTGGGCTTCGAATGCCTTCACCGAGACCCTGATCGCCCGGTGTGAGCAGGAGTTCGGGTCCGACTTCTGGGGGTTCTGGATGCTGGGTGGCATGTCGGGCGGTGGCATGGGGTTCATCTTCGCCCCGGCCCGCAAGGCCGAGGCCCAGGGGCGTCTCCGGGAGATCATGCTCACCACCAAGCGGGAGCTGCAGCATGCGCTGCCCTTCGCGATGGATCCCGTGGTGTTCGACTACGCCATCAATGAAAACGGGACCTTTGCCGACCTGCTCGGAGGTTCCGAGGCCCTGATGCCCCCCGGATACTACGCGCTCACCGTTCCAGCCTTGCTGAGGGCGGATCGACGCGATCTCCCGCCGGTGCGCCGGTCGGAACTCGACAAGCTCGGTGCCGCGTCCCGGACGCGTCCGGAGCTTCGGGGCATGGTGCAGACGTTGTTCGATGTGCTGCTGCCCAAGGGGCGGGACGAGCAGGCCGGCGCCACCCCGCTCCAGGCGCGGCTGGAGGAACACGGATTCGACCGGGCCCAGCATGAGCGCATCCGGGCCGAACTCCGCGAGGGCCGGATCGGACTGGCCCAGAACCGGCTCCGATCGGACACCCGGATCGAGGATGTCGAACCGGGCGATGTCGCCGACCCGCTCGGGTCCGGTGCGGCAGGAGGGGCCCGTCGACAGGGCGAGGCCCTGCTGCGGTCGGGTGCCGTCGCGGTCGTGACCCTCGCCGCTGGTGCGGGGTCGCGATGGACTGGGGGCGCCGGGACCTGCAAGGCGCTGCACCCCTATGCCAAACTGGGAGGACATCACCGGACCTTCCTCGAGACCCATCTTGCGAAGTCGCGCCGGATCTCCCTCCAGTCCGGCCGTTCGATTCCCCACGTCTTCACGACCAGCTACGCCACCCACGAGCCCACGACCCGATTTCTCGGGCGCGTGGGGAACTACGGCTACGAAGGCCCCGTCCTCCTTTCGCCCGGACGCAGTGTCGGCCTCCGGATGATCCCGACCGAGCGGGATCTCCGGTTCCAGTGGGAGGAGATGCCGCAGCAGGTGCTCGACATCCAGCAGCAGAAGGTTCGGGACAGTCTCCGGGCCGCGCTCATCGGCTGGGCCCGTGGTGCGGGTGAAGGGGGCGACTACACCGACAACCTCCCGATGCAGTGTCTGCATCCGGTAGGCCACTTCTTCGAGATCCCGAATCTCCTTCGGAACGGTGTCCTGGGACGGCTCCTACGGGAGCATCCGGATCTGCAGCATCTGATGCTCCACAACATTGACACCCTGGGTGCGGATGTGGATCCGTCGATGCTCGGACACCATCACTCGAGCGATGCGTGTCTCACGTTCGAGGTGATCACGCGGCGGCTGGAGGATCGGGGCGGTGGCCTCGCCCGTGTGAACGGACGTCCCCGCCTGGTCGAGGGCCTCGCGATGCCCCGCGAGGAGGACGAGTTCCGGCTCAGCTACTACAACTCGATGACGACGTGGATCCACATCGATCCGTTCCTTGGGGCGATGGGTCTCGGGCGTCGCGATCTCATTGAGCCCGAGTCCGGCGGCGAGAAGATCCTGGCGGCAATCCGGGACCTTGCCGCGCGAGTGCCGACCTACATCACGCTGAAGGACGTGAAGAAGCGGTGGGGCCATGGCCAGGAGGACGTCTTCCCGGTGGTGCAGTTCGAGAAGCTCTGGGGGGATCTGACCGCGGTTCCGGAACTGGACTCCCGTTTCGTGGTCGTGCCCCGCAGCCGAGGTCAGCAGCTCAAGGATCAGGCCCAGCTCGACGGATGGCTCCGCGATGGGTCGGCAGCCCATGTCGAGTCGCTCTGCGCGTGGTCCTGAAACCTAGACGTTCAACGTCGTCGAATGTATGAGGGTGTTGCCGGTCATTGCGTTCCTGATCGTGGCGTCCGGTCTGGCCAGGAGTGGCGAGAGTGCCCCCACCTCCCCAGGTCCAATACCGATCGAGACGCGACAGGCTCATGCGGTCTTCCGGATCACACCTCGGCTCTACTCGGGTGCCCTGCCCGGAGGGGACGCCGCCTTCGCGGAATTGGCGAGCCTGGGCATCCGGACCCTGGTCAGCGTCGATGGGGCCCGTCCCGACGTGGTCGCGGCCCATCGCCATGGACTCCGATACGTCCACGTTCCAATCGGCTACGATGGCATCCCAGCCCAGCGGACGGCCCAGCTGGTGAAGGCCCTCTTGGAATTGCCAACCCCGCTCTACGTCCACTGTCACCACGGACAGCATCGAGGGCCTGCTGCCGTTGCGGTGATGGCCATGGCCCGCGAAGGCTGGTCCCCGGATCAGGCGGTGGACTGGATGCGCCAGGCGGGTACGTCCACGAACTACCCGGGACTCTATGGTGTCGTCCGACAGTTCCGCTGCCCGGATCCCCAGCCGATCGAGGCAGCCGGGGAGTTGCCCGAGACGGCGGCGGTCCCGGCTCGGGTGACGGCCATGGTCGACATCGATGCCCACTGGGGTCGGCTCAAGGTGTGGCAATGGCGGTCGTGGAAGCCGGTGCCGGGCGATGCTGCGCCCACGCTCCATCAGGAGGCCCTGCACCTATGGGAATCCTTGCGTGAACTCGGACGACAGGAGGCGACCCAGCGTCTGTCCGAGGGCTACCTACGGTGTCATACGTTGTCCGAGGAACGAGCCAAGGCATTGCTCGACGAGACCGCGAAGCCGGAGCCGCTATCGGTTCAGCGTCTGGATGGACTGGTCCGTAGACTGGGCGAGAGCTGCACTGCGTGTCATCGCGTGCATCGCGATTAAGCCAGTACCCGGCTTTTGACCTTCCCGGCAAGGGATCGGCTCCTAGCATCCGGCGCGTGACGCCCCGGAAGGATTCCTCGACAACCCCATGGTGCTGGAGGTGTGCGATGCGTCGGGTCGCTGTAGCTCTGTTCGCCGTCTCGACCAGTGTTGTCGCGCTCCTCGCCTCGGACCGTGTGGATCGATCCCTTCCGGATCAGTGGCGCCGGGAACGTCGAATCATCGACCTTCACCAGCACGTTGAGGGCACCGAGGAACGTCTGCGGCGATGGCTGCGCATCATGGACCGGGTCGGGGTCGGAATCGGCGTCAACCTCAGCGGCGGCATGGTCACGGCCAAGCGTGGCGAGACCTCCGCTTTCGAGCGGATCCAAGCCATCACCGAACGCATTGCTCCCGGCCGCGCGGCGCTGCACTTCAACCTCGACTACGCCGGCTGGGACGAGCCGGACTTTGGTGCACGGGCCGTCCAGCAGGTCGAACGCGCCCACGCCTTGGGGGCCTCGGGACTGAAGGAGTTCAAGCGCCTCGGCCTTTTCCTGAGGGATGGCTCGGGACGCCTGATCCGGATCGACGATCCGAAGCTCGATGGCGTCTGGCGTCGCTGCGGTGAGCTGGGGCTGCCGGTGAGCATCCACGTCGCCGACCCGCTTGCCTTCTGGCTGCCCTATACCCAGCAGAACGAGCGCTGGAAGGAGCTGAAGGACCACAGAAACTGGTGGTTTGGGGATCCCGACCAGTTTCCCTCCCGGACCGAACTCCTCGGGGCGCTCGAACGGGTCATCATCCGACACCCGGGCACGACCTTCGTCTGTGTCCACTTCGCCAACAACGCGGAGGACCTCGACTGGGTTGATCGCCAGCTCGATGCCCACCCCAACATGTTCGCCGATCTCGCGGCGCGGATCCCCGAGCTTGGACGTCATGACCCCGCCCGGACCCGGGCGCTGTTCACCAAGCACCAGGACCGCATCCTGTTTGCTACCGACTTCCAGGTGTATGACCGGCTCATCCTGGGATCCTCCGGGGATGGGGAACGGCCGACCGATGACGAGGCGGTTGCGTTCTTCGAGAAGGAGTGGCGCTGGCTGGAGACCCGCGACCGCGATTGGCCGCACATGACACCCATCCAGGGGGATTGGACGATCAGTTCGATCGGGTTGCCGCCGTCGGTCCTGAGGAAGGTCTACTTCGACAACGCCCGACGTCTCCTTGTGAGGTCTCTTCCATTCACCACTCTCCGTGCGAAGCGGATCACCCGTGATTTCCGACCGGATGGACGCCTAAGCGAGCGGGAGTGGGCTTTGGCGGAACCCTTTCCGCTCGAGCAGGAATCGCTTGATGGGCGGGTGCGGGCGGAACTCAGCACGACCTGTCGGGCACTGTGGTCCGACCGCTTTCTGTACCTGTCCTACGAATGCCCCTTCACGGTCCTGACCGGTTTCGGCAAGGCCCGTCTGGGGGAACGATTGGACAAGGGGGCCTCGCTCTGGGACCGCGACGTGGTGGAATTCTTCTGTGCACCGGATCCCACGAGGCTGACCGAGTACACGGAGTACGAGTGGGCTCCGAACAACGAGGCGTTGGACCTCCGGATCCGCCGCCCGGACTTCGACTTCCCCTGGAACAGCGGTATGGAGTGGCGGGTCCGGGTCGACCCACGCAGAAAGGTCTGGCGGTGCGAGGTGCGGATCCCGCTCGAGGCCCTCAGCGCGACCCGACCGGTTGTGGGGACCCGGTGGCGGGCCAACCTCTATCGCATCGATCGAGCGAATCGCGCGTTCCTGGCTTCCAACCCGCTGGTCACGGGCAGCTTCCACACGCCCGAACGGTTCGGGTGGCTGGAGTTCACCCGGTAGGGACCCGGTGCGATGGGTATGCCGGTGGCTGGCCCCTTCTAGGCATTGCCGCCTGCGGGCTTCGCAGCGGGGGACTGAAGCCGGTTGAGCGCGCTCAGGACGGCCTTCATCGACGCGAGCTGGATGTTGGTGTCGACTCCGGCACCCCAGCGGGCCTGGCCATCCGCCGTACGGATCTGGATGTAGGCGATGGCGCTCGCCTCGGTGCCGGCGCTGAGGGCGTGCTGCTTGAACGAGACCACTTCGAAGGCCGGGGCTCCGGCACTGACGAGCGCGACCACGAACGCGGCGATGGGCCCGTTGCCCTCGCCTGAAATCATGGATTCCTTGCCGTTGCGACGGACCGAGGCGCGGCAACGGAAGACCTTCTCCACGCCGTCGACATGGAAGTGGTGCAGCTCCCAGGGCGAGTTCGGCTCGATGTATTCGCGCCAGAACAACCCGCGCAGCTCCTCGCCCTTCACCTCACGGCCGAGGGCGTCGACCCAGTCGTTGGCGATCGGCCCGAACTCCCGCTGCAGTTCCTTGGGCAGCTCGATCCCGAACTCGCTCTCGAGCAGGTACGCGACGCCACCCTTGCCGGACTGGCTGTTGACCCGGATGACCTCGCGGTACTCCCGGCCGATGTCGGCGGGATCGATGGTGAGGTAGGGGACGTCCCAGTGCGGACGACCGCCGTCGGCCCACTCGGCCAGGCCCTTCTTGATGGCATCCTGATGCGATCCGCTGAAGGCCGTGAACACGAGTTCGCCGGCGTAGGGGTGCCTGGGCGGGACGGTCATGCCGGTGCAGCGCTCGTAGACCTCGCGGATCGCGTTGAGGTCGCCTAGGTTGAGCTGCGGATCGATCCCGTGCATGTAGAGGTTCAGGGCGACCGTGACGATGTCGAGGTTCCCAGTCCGTTCCCCGTTGCCGAAGAGCGTGCCCTCGACGCGGTCGGCCCCTGCGAGGAGGCCCAGTTCCGTGGCGGCGACGCCGGTGGAGCGGTCGTTGTGGGTGTGGAGACTGACGGTCAGGGCTTCGCGATCACGGATGTTTCGGCAGATCCACTCGATCTGGTCGGCGTACACGTTTGGCATCGCGACCTCCACGGTGTCGGGGAGGTTCAGGATCATCCGGCGCTTCGGCGTGGGGCGCCAGACGTCCATGACGGCCTCCGAGATCTCCTTCGCGAACTCGATCTCGGTCGCGCTGAAGCTCTCGGGCGAGTACTGTAGTCGGACGTCCGTGCCTGCGAGCCGGGGCAGACGTTCCTGGATCCATCGCGCGCCCTGGACGGCGATCGCCTTGATCTCGTCCTTCGACTTCCCGAACACGACGCGGCGCTGGGCCGGGGAGGTGGAGTTGTAGAGGTGGATGACGACCCGCTTGGCGCCAACAAGGGACTGGACGGTTCGCTCGATGAGATCCTCCCGTGCCTGGACCAGCACTTGGATCGAGACGTCGTCGGGGATCCGGTTCTCCTCGATGAGGCGCCGGTTGAAGGCGAATTCGGTGTTGGAAGCCGAGGGAAAGCCGACCTCGATCTCCTTGAACCCGCAGGTCACGAGCGTTTGGAACAGCTCGAGCTTCTGCGCGACGTTCATGGGAATCGCGAGGGCCTGGTTGCCGTCGCGGAGGTCGACGCTGCACCAGATCGGCGCGCGGGTGAGATGCCGGCTGGGCCACTGGCGATTGGGCAGGTCGATCAGCGGAAAGGGGCGGTACTTCGTTGCAGGATTCTTCAGCATGGCGATGGGGTGTCGGAGGGTCGGCCGTGCGTCGGGATGTTGGTGGTGCAAAAACAAAAACCCCAGCGCCGGATTGCGGCGATGGGGTTGAAATCGGACATGACCCTCACCGGACCCCGGACTCCGTCCTGCAGGCAAGCCCCGAAAGGGCCCGCAGGCGGAACGTAAGTCGGAATCCCGGACGACGGATCATGTCGAAGGATGTATCGGTGGCCTTCATTGCGGGCAAGCCTGATTCCTGGGGCAGCACACGGAGGGGAGGGGGCTCACGCGTCCTCATTCCCCCGCATTCCACGCCCCGATGGCTCCCTTGCCTGGGGCCTTGGCGACCGGTTCGGAGGTCGGATCGCTGAGCGAGTTGAGCACCGCCTCGGCCCGGGTCTGACCCGGGTCGTGCAGATGACGCAGTGCCTTCCGAAAGGCGGCGAGGCGGAAGTCGGCGTCCCCATCACCTCGTTCGACGCGGTCGAGGAACGCCGCGAGTTCGATGAGCTTGCACCGCGCATCCATGAAGTAGAGATCCAGCACCTGTTGCCGTGTCATAGAGTTACCTTGGAAGTCCGGTCGGAGAGCCGCAAGTGCCGGCTTGCTCGGACGCGTGGAGTGGATGGGGGGCGTCACACCTTCGGCAAAGGTCCCATACCGAGTCCCGTAAAAGACCTCGAGTAAAAGAGGGGACGCAGCGCACTGCGTCCCTTGGGAAGGGAAGTGACTCTCGTCGCCAATTCGGAATCACCTCCGGTTCACCGTGAACCAGAACTGGCCGCGCAGGGGCTTGCCGCCGTCCGTGGAATCGACGTTGTACTTCAGCTCCATCTGCATCACCGGGGCCAGACCAGGGATCTCCAACACCACCGTGCGGCCGTCCGGCTCCAGCCGGGCGGACTTCACCTCGACGTCGTCCCGACCCTCGCGGTTGGGATCCTTCACCGACCAGTCCTTGGATCCGTACGCCTCGGCGTAGCGGTAGTTCCACTGCTTTAGACCGTAGCTGCCCGGATCCTCGGCGGTGCGACGATCCAGAGGCTGGGAGAAGGTGACTGCGATGCCGTCCGGCACGACCCGGAAGCCGACCGGCAGCCCGGTCCGTTTGCCCGTGAACCGCACCCGCTGCAGGGCGCCGTCCTTCACCGCACTCGTCTGCCATCCGGTACTGCCGGCGACAAACAACGATCCGTCCGGGTGGAAGGTCCCGCGGTTGGGGCCACTGAGAAACTTCGCCGGCAACGGCACCACCGCACCCTGGCGGGCGGGTTGTCCCGGTTCGGCATCCCGCAACACCAGCATCATGCCGCAACGTCCCCACAGGAGATGGAGCATCTGGCCGCCCAGCGGACCCCACTGGCCCTTTGGCACCCAGACCTGGGAGCCGGAGGAGTTGTCGACCGAATGGGGAATCCAACACAGCGGGGCGTCGTAGCCGAGCGGACGCTCCGGGGTGACCTTGGGTCCACCAAATCCGTAGTATCCCATTGGGCGGATCTCCGCGAGAAGCGAGGTCGGGGTCCAGGTCCCCTGTTGCGGGGCCGCGGTGACGACTGAGCCGTCGGGACTCACCCCCATGCCGTTCGGGTTCCGGAATCCGGTCGCGAGTGTCTCTGCGGATCGGCCGTCGGCCGACACCCGGTGCACGCCGATCGGATCGACGTAGAAGAACCGTCCCGCCTCGTCCCTCTCGAGACAAGTGACATAGTCGTGGCCGCCGGTGGAGGTCTGGATCTCGTCGTGGAAGTTCTCATACAGGTCGGCCTCGCCGTCCTGGTTCAGGTCGTGCAGCCGGGTGATCCGGTCGCGGCCCAGCACGAACACCTTGCCGTCCCGGACCTTCAACCCGAGCGGCTGGAACAGTCCGGTGGCGTAGCGGGTCCACTTCAGGTGCTGCAGGGAGTCATCGATCCCGGTCACCCGCCAGACGTCGCCGTGGATGGTGCAGAGGTAGCCGGCACCGTCGGGGGTGAAGTCGATGCCGGATCCGAACAACAGTGCCTTCTCCGGGTTGTCATACGGCAGTGTGAGGGTATCGATCGCGAGGACGTCGGTGTCGGCCCCGCGTTGTCCGCGGGTGGTGAGTACGGGCCAGCGGGAGGGGTCGGCCTTGGCAACCGTCTCCGGATCAGTCCCGGGCTTGGCCTGGGAAGCGAATTCCCAGAACGCGTTGGTCTGATCCTTCGAACCTCCCCATAGGAGGACCGAAAACACGACGGGCCGGGTTTCTGGCGCGAGGGTCACCTGCAACCGCACGCCATTGGAGATGCGATCGATTGTGGCCCCGCCGATCTTCATCGCCCCCACCACACCCGCGGCAGAGGCCGTGCTCCCGTCCTCCATCTGGGCGAGAAGCCAGTCCACCTGGGACGGATTGGTGCCGACCTGTTCCCGAACGTCGCTGAAGCTCTGCAAGGACACGTTGGTTCCCTTGAGGTGTCCCGATGCCATGAAGGAGAGACTCCGATCGTGGGGAGCGACCCGGAGGGTTCGGACAAAGACAGGTCCGGCCCGCGAATTCCGCAACTCGGGATGCTCCAGGATCCGCACCCCATCGACCTCGTAGTCGAGGACCGTCCCCGCCTCGCCCCGATGGATTCCGTGGAAGCGATAGGATCCCTGTGATTGGGGACCGGGTCCGATCGCCGTGAACCGCTCCGGCTGGGCCGGACGAAGGGCGCCGATCAGGCCGAAGCGCATCGGGTCGAACTTCAGAAACCCTCCCGTCCACGCGGCCCGGAGCGCGCCCGTTTCGGTGTCGTAGGCCATTGCCCCGCCATCCTTGGGGCCCACCTTCACCGTCAGGCCCTTGGCGAGGGTGGATCCGTCGGACAGTCCGAGATTGGAGGCGAGGAACGGACCGATGTCGGTGTCCTGCCAGCGGTTGTCGGCCCAATCCTTCTCGACCTGCGAGGCGGGTTCCCGTCCTGAGGCGGTGGGTTCCCCAGAGGACCGGGACGTCGGCACGGCGCCTTGTGTGCCTCCGGTGGCGGGATTCTGCGGTGCGGCGGCGAGCGCGAGGGCCTCGCGACGTTGATCCTTCGGCAGCGTGGCCCAGGGGTTCAGCGTTCGGGACCAGGCCGGCCCGGGACCGGATGACTGGAGGCCCACCCGCTGGATCTGGCCGTCACACCCGAGGCCGCCTTCCACAAGGCGTCCGATCCCAAGCTGGGTGCTCTGGCCATCCGCAACCACCCGTCGCTCGACGCCCTGACGCAGCACCTCCCGGCCATCGACCAGCAGGCGCACATGGTCTTTCTGGATGTCGACCTGGGCGATGTGCCACTGCCCGTCGCACAGGTTGACTCCGGAACGCAGGGTGTCAGGTGTTAATCCAGGGGCGTAGAAGCTGAGATCCCCGGTGCCGGCGTAGGTGTAGAGTTCCCAGTGGGTGGGGGATGATTTTGCCTCGCTCGCGAGCAGGATGTTCCAGGTGTTGGGACGGTCGAGTCGTGCCCGCACCGTGGCGAGTAGACGCGGCTGCCGGAACGCTGGGTCGCCGTCGACCCGGACGCCGAGGACCCGGGAGTCGAGGGCCGGTCCACCGTCGACGTCCACGACCGCGGCACCGGGTGTGGGCAGTTGGGAGGGCTTCTGGGTGGAGGCGGGTTGTTTTCGGGACGTGCGCTTCGGGGGCGCATCCGAGGTCTCGTGGAGCCGGGAGGCGAGCTTCTCGAGTCCGGCAAGTTCCTTGAGCAACTTGACCTCGGCGTCCTCGTCGGTGTGACCGAGGATTCCGACAGGCCCTCGCCAGCCGCTGGACTGGAGGATCTGCATCATGCGGAGCTCCTCCTCGCCCTCGCCAAGCGAGATGATCTTCTTTCCGGCCTGGTCGCCCTCCCAGGTCATGCCGTTGAGGTTCACTGCCAGCAGATGGGGCTTCAGCGTCTGGAGTTCGGAGGCGAAGGTGTTGATGTGTCCGTGTCCGTGGTGGAAGTTGTAGACAGAGCCAACGTTGGTGTGGCTGGCCGCCCGCAGTGCATGGAGCACGGCGACCTGGTGGGTGGGTTCGCCGAACCAGCCGAGGTGGTTATACAGGCCGACGGTGCACCCGAGCCGTGCGGCGGCGGCGCAGACGGGGCCGAGGGTCGTGGCGGCGTCTTGGATCTTGGTCCGGAGGCGGACGGGATCGGACTCCGGCTCCGTGCCCAAGGTGATCCAGAGCTGGGGATGGAGCTTGTGGCGTTCGATACAGGCTAGGATGGCCTTGGCCTCATCGTTCAGTCCGGCCGGGAACCACCAGGCGACGAGGTCGATGTGCCGCTTCTGGAGTGCGGCGACCTCTGCGTCGAAGGTTGGGATGTGTTCCGAGCGCCAGTCGTAGGCGAGTCGGCGGATGCCGAGGCGTTCGAGCATGGCGGCACGCTCCTCCGGGCCACGCTTCCGGGAGTCGAACGGCACGATGCACCAGGCCACGAGATTGGTCCTGGAGAAGAGCCCAGTGGCCGGCAGTGCGGCCCGGACGGGCAGGGCGGTGAGGAGACAGGCGAACCCGAGGAACAACGGCAGCAGTCGGTGCATGGTGATGCGACCAAGACTGCCCGGAGCGTGTGGAAGACAGAAGGGGGAAAGCGGGGACTCACGCGGAGAGCAGGAGAGGAGCACGCGGAGACTCGGGGGCGCGGAGGACGGATAGAGAAATGGGAAAGAGGAGAGCACCAGGAGTTCCTGGATGCGGTCACCGAGCCTGTGTGTTGAAACCGTGAACCCTCCATCAGTCCAACACGGTTTGGGTCCTATTCAGGTCCTGGTCTGCGTCGTCTTCCACCACCTCCACTTTTTTCCGCATCTCCGCGTCCCCCTGTGAGTCCCGATTGCTCCGCACCTCCGCGTGAGTCAGGCGAGGATCGGATGGATTACCTCGCCGCCGATGTCGGTGAGCCGGTAGTCGCGGCCCTGGAACCGGTAGGTGAAGCGCGTGTGTTCGATCCCCAGCAGATGCAACAGGGTCGCCTGGAAGTCGTTTACGTGGACGGGGTTTTCGGCAGTGTTGTAGCCGAAGTCGTCGGTTGTCCCGTAGGTCATTCCACCGCGCACGCCGCCGCCGGCCATCCAGAGGGAGAACGCCTTCATGTGATGGTCCCGGCCGTAGTTGCCGTTCGCCATGTCCCCCTGGTTCATCGGTGTGCGACCGAACTCACCACCCCAGATCACAAGCGTATCCTCGAGCAGTCCCCGCTGCTTGAGATCCCGGATCAGCGCGGCCGACGGTTGGTCGACGGCCTTGGCGGTCTTGGCGATGTCGGCCGGCAGGTTGTTGTGGTGATCCCAACCCCGGTGGTAGAGCTGGATGAACCGGACACCCCGTTCGGCGAGGCGGCGTGCAAGGAGACAATTGTTCGCGAAGGACGGTTTGCCGGGCTCGGCCCCATACATCTCAAGAATCGAGCGCGGTTCCCTGGAGATGTCGGTCAGTTCCGGGACGCTCGACTGCATGCGGAACGCCATCTCGAACGAGGCGATCCGGGTGGCGATCTCCGGATCCCCGACGGTGCGCAGGTGCTCGTTGTTGAGATCCCGGGTGCCGTCGATGAGACGCCGGCGGATCTCCGGCGTTATCCCCTGCGGGTTGTTGACGAAGAGGATGGGTTCGCCACTGGAGCGGAACTCGACGCCCTGATGGCTGCTCGGGAGGAACCCGCTGCCCCAGTAGCGCGTGAGCAGGGGCTGGTCCTGACCGAACCCGGATGCCAATACAACAAATGCGGGGAGCTGGTCGTTCTCGCTGCCGAGGCCGTAGGAGATCCAGGAGCCCATGGCCGGACGTCCGGCCTGTTGATGACCGGTCTGCATCAAGGTGACCCCGGGATCGTGGTTGATCGCCTCGGTGTGCATCGAGCGGATCAGGGTGAACTCATCGGCGACGGAGCCGATGTGGGGCAGCAGATCGGAGATCTCGGTGCCGCACTGGCCGTGGCGATCGAACTGGAATTTGCTACCGACACAGTTGAGGGGTTGTCCCATGAGCTGGGCGATGCGCTGGCCCTTGGTGAGGCTCTCCGGCATGGGTTTGCCGTTCATCTGGATGAGTCGGGGCTTCGGATCGAAGAGGTCGAGATGTGATGGGGCGCCCGACTGGAAGAGGTAGATGACCCGCTTGGCTTTGGGACGACGGTGCAGGACCGGCGCCAAGCCGGCCGGGGTGTCGGTCGATCCGAGCGCGGTGGCCGCGGGCTGGAGCAGCGAGGCGAGTGCGGCCGAGCCGATGCCCTTGGCGGTGCGTCCAAAGAAATGACGGCGGGTCAGCAGCTGGGAGAGGGTGTCGTGCGGGTTCATGGTCACTCGCGGGTCACGCATTCATCGAGGTTGAGGATCACGCTGGCGAAGCCGGTCCAGACGGCCAGTTCGTTTGGAGGAATCTGGGTTGAACTGGGGCTCTGTCCGACCCGGGCCAGGTCCTCGGACGCCTTGGGGTTGTTGGCGTACAGGGTGCCCAGGTCGGTCACGAGCCGTCCCATCGCGTCCTGTTCGCGTTCGGTGGCGGGTCGTGCCAGGGCGGTCTGGAAGGCGCGGTCGATGCGGGAGCGAGGCGTGGTCTCGGGTGACTCGCGGAGGATCCGTTCGGCGAACACCCGGGAGGCCTCAAGGTAGGTGACGTCGTTCATCGTGACGAAGGCCTGGAGCGGGGTGCACGTGGCCTGACGCTGGACCGTGCACAGCGCGCGGTCGGGGGCGTCGAACGTCTGGAGTGTCGGGTTTGGCACCGTGCGTTTCCAGAGGGTGTACAGGCTGCGGCGGAAGAGTTCCTCGCCCTGGCCGACCTCGTATTTGTTCCCGGCGAACATCTTCTCCTCCCAGAGCCCGGGCGGCTGGTAGGGCCGCACACTGGGGCCTCCGATGCGTCGGACGAGGAGTCCGCTGACCGCGAGGGCATTGTCGCGGAGCATCTCGGCCGACATCCGGAACCGGGGTCCTCGGGCAAGGAGCCGGTTGTCGGGATCCCGGGCGAGGCGGGCGGCGTTGACGTGGGACGACTGGCGGTAGGTGGCGCTCGTGACGATCCGCTTGAGGAAGATCTTCACGTCCCAGTGGTCGTCGATAAATTGTCGGGCCAGCCAGTCGAGCAGGTCCGGATGCGACGGGGGCTCCCCGTTGGTGCCAAACTCGTTGGCGGTCTTCACGAGGGGGTTGGGGAAGAACAGGCCCCAGAACCGGTTCACCGCCACGCGCGACGTCAGGGGATTGGCGGGATCGACGACCCACCGGGCGAGGTCGAGACGATTCGTCGATCCGATGTAGCGGGCGCGAGGAAGGCAGCTGGTCGGTACATCGGCGCTGACGACGTCCCCCTTGGCCCGGTAGTCGCCGCGCACCCGGATGTGGCTGGCCCGGGGCTTGGCCATGTCTTCCATGATGCGGAGTGTGGGAATCACCGCCTCGGCATCCGTCTGCCGCTTGCGGGCTGCAGCCAGCTCCGTGCCAAGGGTCTTCACCTCGGGGAGGTGTGACTCCCGGAAATAGTGGCGCAGGTCCGCAACCTGTTCCGGGGTGCGTTTGGACACGGGCAACCGGGCGATCTCCCGCATCGCGAGGAACTTCGGATCACCGGCGTCCCGATCGGCAGCGAAGTACATCCCGCAGGCGCCACCCTTGTTGACGATCTTGACCACGAGAGGGTTCTCACCGGCGAGGAGCGGGGCCTGGACCTCGTCCTGATTGGGACCGACCGAACGGCTGAGGTCCTTGGACAGCAGCTCCTTGCCGTTGAGCCAGACCCGGATGCCGTCGTCGCTGCCGAAGAAGAGGGGTTGGGTGCGCGTGGTTTGGGCGGTGAGGGTCCGGTGCAGGTAGGTCGCCCCGATGGCGGTGTCGAGGCCTTGGACCACTCCCTCTTTCCAGTTCGTCCGGGACTGCCACGTGATCCGTCCGTCCTGGAATGTGCCATCGGCCTTGATGGCCTTCTCGGGACCGTACTCCTTGGCGAAGGGGACAGCGGGATCGGTCTCCACGAACGGTCCCGCCTGGCTCCAGGGACCGAGGGTGAGCCCTTCGGGCGATCCGGTGCCCCTTAGGATCTCCGCCTCCCAGGCAGCCTGGACCGAGTCCCAGTCGGATCGGGTGACGTCGAGCGCCTTCTGGTGTCGGTTGGCGAGTTCCTGGGCCTGGGTCTTGGTGGTCTGCAGCTCGCGGGCCTGGGCCTGGGTCGGGACCTTCACGAAGGGAGGTGCCGGATCGCTGTCGAGTCCCTTCTCATCGATCCGGTTGAAGAAGTCGTAGAGCTGGTAGTACTCGCGCTGGGTGAAGGGGTCATATTTGTGGTTGTGGCATTCCGCACACTGGATGGAGGACCCGAGGAAGACGGTGCCGAAGGTGTTCACCCGGTCGGTGACGTACTTGTTGAGGTATTCGTCGGGATCGGCTCCACCCTCGGTGCTGGACATGCCGTTGCGGTTGAAGGCGGTGGCGATGCGTTGCTCCAGTGTTGCCCCGGGGAGCAGGTCGCCGGCGAGCTGCTCGGTGAGGAACTGGTCGAACGGCAGGTTGCGGACGAAGGCCTGGATGACCCAGTCGCGGTACTGCCACATCGAGCGGGGGGCGTCGGCGTGGTAGCCGTCGCTGTCTGCGAACCGAGCGAGATCCAGCCAGGGGACCGCCATCCGTTCGCCGTAGGCCTCCGTGGTCAGAAGGCGGTCGACGAGCTTCTCGAAGGCATCACTGCTGGAGTCGGCGAGGAAGGCATCCACCTCCTCGACGGTGGGAGGCAGGCCGGTGAGATCGAGCGTGACCCTTCGGGCAAGGGTGCGTCGATCGGCCTCAGGCGAGGGCTGGAGCCCCTCCTTCTCGATCCTGGCGAGGAGGAAATGGTCGATGGCATTGCGGGGCCAGTCAGGGTTCCGAACCTCGGGAGCTGCGGGTTTCTCGGGGGTGATGTACGCCCAATGGGCCTTCCATTCGGCACCCTCACGGATCCAGCGGGTAAGGAGTTCGACCTGGGCCGGGTTGAGGCGCTTGCCGGTCTTGGCTGGGGGCATCTGTTCTTCGGCATCCGTGCTGGTCACGACGGCGAGCAGTCGGGAGTCGGTGGGCTTTCCAGGTACGATGGCGTGGTGTCCCGAGTCGAGGCGCGCGCGGGCCCCTTCCGATTGATCGAGTCGCAGGCCACCCTTGCGCTTAGCCTGGTCGGGTCCGTGACACTGGTAGCAATAGTCGGCGAGCAGCGGGCGGACGTCCCGGTTGAAATCGACCCGGTCCTGGGTGGAGGACAGGGCGCGGAGCGCACTGAGCACCGAGCACAGGGCCAAGAGCAGACGAAGCATAGAGGCGGAAGGCATGGGCGCCATGAAGGCTAGGGCAATGTCCGAGAGTGTCAGGGTGGGCACGGAGAGGTGTCAACAGACGCGGCTTGCGGGGAGTGGGGTTGGGTGGGTGATGCAGTGCCCTGCATCACTGGGTGCGGAGCACCCACAAGTGGGGTGGCGAGGGCCTGGGATTCGGAGAGGAGCCGGGGCCTGGGAGTGGCTTGGGCGTGGGGTAGGCGCTGTGGACGCCCCTGTGCCACAGAGCCCTGCAGCACCCACCCGATAGGCCTGGCCTGAGGCTCCCCTCAAAGGCCTAGACGCCCACGGAGTTCGGCAGCGACCTTGAGATCGGGTCGGGCGGTGGTCAGGTCGTCGAGGATGCGTCGGGCCTTCTCGGGATCCGTCCGGGCCTGTGCGGAGGCACGGGAGACCAGTTGTGCGTATCCGCTGGTGAAGTCCCGGCTCCGGCGAAGACTCTCCCAGAATCCCTGTTCCGCCTGCGTCGCATCCCCATCCACCTCGGCGATGACCCCGCACAGGTAGGCATCCCGCGCCGACAGGTAGTCGTCGAACCGTCTCCGCCATTCCGGAGAGATCCCGGTGAACAGGGTCGAGGGCACCGGACGCGGCCGATCCAGAAGCTGGCCGAGCAGTCGATGTCCCGGTACCGGGAAGCGCGTCAGGGTCCGAGGAGCCTCGAAGAGCACGATCGGGTGTGTGTCGGTGTTGATCCTTGCCTCCCCTGCCAGATCGCGAAGCCAGGCGGCGTCGGCGAACCAACATCCCGCGATCGGTAAGACGTCCCCCAGCGCGACCGGCTTGAGCGCCTCCCGGAGACGGGGATCGGTGATCCGTCGTTCGAGCAGCGCGGGATCCAGCTGGAGGGGCCCTGTGCCGCCGACCAGTCCCAGCACGGGGGTGTCGGCATTGAAGCGCAGCAGCAGTCCGTTGGCATCGGGAAAGACCGACAGGAATGTGGCGGTGATGGTGCGCAGCGTGGGCAGGTCGAGCTGGAAGAGCGGCAGCCACTTTTAGAAGAGCCCACCCTCGGCAAGGCGCCCACGGATGGCGGTGAAGTGCTCCCGGGTGTAGAGCCCCGCTGCACCGTCGCGCGCCGGGTGGAACAGGTCGGCGATGATGACATCGTGGCGTCCGACCGACCCCCGCACGAACCGTCGGGCGTCGGCGACATGGAGCCGGAGCTGGGGACCATGGTCGTTCTGGGGTGCGAATGCGGATTGGAGCGCGGCGACCTCCGGGACGAGTTCAACCCCGTCGGCGGTCAGTCCGGGATGCGTTCCGAGCGAGGCGAACGAAATCCCGGTACCCACCCCGAGAAACAGGGCATGGCGCGGACTGGGATGGAACAGCAGGGGCAGATGGCCGTGCCGACGCTCTGCGATCGTGGAGGCGGTACCGCCCATGGTGAACCGGTTGTTGGTGCGGAGGATCCGGTTGCTGTCGGGCTGCCGCACCACCGTGACGGTGTCGGACGGCCCTTCCACGAGGTGGAGGATCTGGCTGCCGGGAGGCGTCTGTTGCAGGTGCAGATTCCGGGGAAGGACGAACAGGGCTGCGGCAACTCCGATCACTCCGATCCAATGGGGGCGGGGCAGTCGGAGAAGTTCGAGTAGGGCGAGGTAGACGGTCCCGAGCAGGATCAGCGTCCAGCGGGATCCGAGGGCGGGCAGGAGGCCGAGTCCGACCACGACCGGGGCGAGGGCTGCGCCGATGAGATTCCAAGCCACACCGCGAGCCAGTCCCATAGGGGAGCCCCGCGCTGCGGTGGCGAGGGTGCTGAAGAGGAGTCCCATGACAACCGAGGGCAGGGCCATGACGGAGAGGGCCACGCCGAACTCGGAGGCGATTGACGCGAGGGTTCCGTCCCCGATCCAACCACGCAGCAGTCCGCTCAGGGCGCCGGTGACGGGGAAGGTCCAGCCGGCGAGGGCCACCGAGGTCGCCAGGGCGATCAGCCACCGCGGCACGGCCCGGCCTGGGTCCGGCGCGAGCCGGTTCTGCAGTGCAGCGCCCAAGGCGGTGCCGATCAGATACACGGACAGAATTGCGGCGTAGGTGAAGACGGTGTCCTCCAACACCTGGCTCAGCAGGCGGGTGGCCAGGAGTTCGTATCCGATCCCGAGAAGACCCGTTGCCCAGAGCAGGAGTCCGAGCCGAGGAATGGGATTGCCGGCACTGGGAGTCGGAATAGCCCTGTGGGAGGTCGATGCCGACTGCGGGGTCCGGGCGGGCTGCGCAGGGGTTTCCTCGGACCTACACCGGAAACCAATGGCCGCGAGGACGAGTGTGCAGAGGAGGTTGAGCCCCGCGAAGAACGTCACGGAGTTGGGCAGGCCGAGGGCGGGTTGGATCCAGAGGATAGCGATCGCCACCCCCAGGACGGCGCCGAAGGTGTTGGCGGCGTACACTGGTCCGAGCTGGCGGTGGGGGTTTGTGCGGTGGAGCTGGGAGGTGAGGTGTTCGATGGCCGGGAGGGTCGCTCCCATGGCGAGCGTGGCCGGCAGGAGGGTCAGTCCCGGCAGGAGAAAACAGGCAAGCCAGTGGAGGGCCTGCGACGGTGCCGGGCCCAGGGCACGCCAGGAGGCCTCGGTTGCAACAGGGAGGAGCCAGTTCGTGAGCAGGGCCCAGCAACCGATCAGACCTTCAAGTCCGGCGCAGCGCAGGGCCTGGGCCCGGGCGTTGTTCCGTTGTCGACGCCACCACCAGGCCCCGCCGGCAAGGCCGGCGAAGAAGGTGGTCAACACCCCGAAGGTCGCGGGGATCTCCTGTCCGAGCCCCAGCGACAGCATCCGGGTCCAGCCGAGCTGGAGTCCGAGTCCGGCGGCGCCGGACAGGGCGAAGAGGAGGCGAAGGATTGGGAGCACGACTCAGTGGATGGAAACTGGGTGGGTGATGCAGTGCCCTACATCACTGGGTGCGGAGCATCCATAGGGGAGTGGTGAGGTTTCGGGATTTGGAGAGGTGCCCGGGCCTGGGAGCGATTTGAGCCTGGGGAGTGTGGGCGTCGTGAACACCCAAGTGCCACAGAGCATTGCGGCACCCACCTGGTGAAGCGGGGTTGGGTTGGGGGACGGGTGAGGCCTGGTTGGGCATAGCCCGGCAAATCCCAGCGGCCTCCGGGCGTTCAGAATCCCTCTCCGACTCACACGACCTCCGGGATGCGGTACTGCTTCCGATAGGCCGGCCTCAGCAGGGCATTGGCGTCCCCGCTGTTGGTGAAGCGTTCGGTCGTGGCGTCGAAATCCAGCTGGCGCTTCCCGACACGGTAGGAGGTGTTGGCGAGGTGGACGAGACACGCGCTGGGGTGGGCCTTGGCGATCTCCGCGTTGGGCTCCTTCCGGGAGCGCACGCAGTCGATGAAGTTCGGCTGGTGCCACTTGTCGGGAAAGTAGCCCTTGTCCTGGTCGAGGATCTTCCCGCCCTCGACCACCACCTGCCAGCCACAGCCATGGCGACCCAGGTACATCAGGGCCTTCGTGCCGTAGATCTCGATCCGGGTCGCGGAGGTTGGCCAGTGCGGCCATTTGTCGCCGTAGCGCACCTCACCCGGGAACTTCCGCATGTATCCCGTGGCGTTGCCACTCTCGCAGGTCATGGTGAAGTCCCCGTAGTCGTAGGTGATGCATTGGAACTCGGGAACCTCGCGTTGGGACTGGAACGCGTGATTGCCGCCGACGCACAGGACCGATTTTGGGTGTCCCGGATCACCGAGGGCCATGCGGGCGAGGTCGAGCTGGTGGCTGGCGTCGTCGGCCAGGGTACCGCCCTTGTAGGCCCAGTAGGGATGCCAATCCCGGTGGCGTCCGGGATTGTAGGGCACCTCGGGTGCGGGACCGAGCCAGGCATCCCAGTCGAGCCCCGCGGGGGCCGGGGCATCGGGCACGGGTTCCCAGCGGGCGCCGTCGAGGAGGTTGTAGACCTTCACGTGGACGATCCGACCCAGCTTGCCGCTGGCGATGTAGTCGCGGGCGGTGGCGGCGTACGGACCGCTCCGGTTCTGGAATCCGACCTGGACGATGCGTCCGTATTTCCGAGCGGCCTCGATCATTTTGCGTCCCTCCCAGACGCTCATGGAGGGGTTCTTCTCGACGTAGACATCCTTGCCGGCCTGGCAGGCCCAGACGGTGGCCAGGGCATGCCAATGCTCGGGTGTGGCGATGACAACGGCGTTGACGTCGGGATCCTCGAAGGCGACGCGCATGTTGCTGATCCGGCGCGGGGCACGGCCCTGGGTGGCGGCAAGTTCATTGACGATTCCGCCGCCACGCTCGGTCCAGACATCACAGACGTACTTGAACTCGACGCCTGGCAGCTTGGACATCCCGGACGCGTGGGCAGCGGCCCGTCCGCCGGCACCGATGAGGGCGAGGACGACCTTGTTGTTTGCACCCTGGGCCTGGGCGGCCCATGAGGCGAGCCATCCGGTTCCCGTGGCAAGGGCGGCGGTCATGCGGCCCGAGGTGCCGAGGAATCGTCGACGGTTGAGGCGATGGGAGTTCATGGGCGGGGAGAGGAAGCGAGTCCATTAAAGGGGTTCGGCGTATAACTCTCAACGTTCGACTCCACACTTTCCTTTCGCGTCGCCGCCTCTCGGCATCGGTCTTCCTGCCTCCGCCACGAGTTTATCAAATGCCGTGTCGGACGCGCTCCAACGCGTGGGTCCATCGGGTTGCCAGCTGGCCTGCCTGTTCGAGAAACGCTTCGGCCTCGCCCGGGATCAGCCGGAAGGTGTCGCTGTAGACCATCTATACCCGGTCCGAGGCGAAGACGCGGAACCTTGGATGGTCCAGGACAAGGCCCCAGAGCTCCGGGGTGAAGAGCGGATGGATTCGGTCGGGTTGGGGGGCCTGGAGCCAGGCGTCCTTCGAGAACGCGGGATCCTCCTCGAACCGCATCCGCTCCCAGCCCTCGATCGGATGGATTCCCGACCACCGCGATCCGACCGCACAGGCGAACTCAGGCCATATCCAGAGCGGACTCTCGATCCGCATCACGATGTAGGCCTTCCTGCGTCGTTCCCGTCCGCAGAGGTATCCGAACAGGGAGGTTCGCAGACCTTCCTGGACGCGCTCGTCTCCGGATCGTCCCTGGGTATTACCGGGCGATTGGAATCCATCGAACACCAGCCGGGGACGGTCCCGATGCTCCGCCGGAATCCAGTCGGGGATGAGTTCGTGTCTGAGGTCCACGACCTGGAATCCCAGGGAGGCGAGACGTTCCCGGCATTCGCCATCGAGGCGCCTGGCCAAACTCCTGAGCAGGGCGACCAACGCGATGCTAGCCACCAGCAGGTCGACCCCCATGACGGCGCCGGTGTGGTCCGCGTATTGGGGTAGAAGGAAATGGAGGAGCAGCGGGGACAGGGCCCAGACAAGGACGAGGACCGTCAGCAGGGTCCCCTCACGACGATTCAGTTTCATGGGCGGGTGGCCGCCGGGTCTGCAACCTTTACAGAGCGAAGAATTGTCGGATCCTGCCCAGCAGATCGCCGGACCCTCTCGATTCCTGTCTGGCGCTGGCGAACACGGCATCGCGCTCGGCCATCCGGCCCCCGAGTACCTGGCTGAGGATGGTCGCGAGTTCGGGGCGCAGGGCCATGATCCGGCCCAACGAGTCCTTCGAGATCTCCAGCACCTGTGTCTCCTCGAGCGCCGTCACGGTTGCTGACCGGGGCGCACCGGTCAGGAGGGACATCTCCCCGAAGTAGTCCCCTGGGTTGAGGGTTGCGAGGCGGGTGGGTGGACCGTTGCCGTTCCGGGCAGTGACCTCCACGCGTCCCTCGAGCAGCACGAACAAGCTCTCGCCCGAGGCACCCTGTCGGACGACGGGTTCGCCCACACCAAACAACCGTTCGACGCCTTCACTGGCGATGCGCTGGAGCTCGCCCTCCTGAAAGACGCTTAGCAGACCGATCGTGCCGAGCCGTGCGATGCGGCGGTCTATCACCTTCTCGATCGAATCGACCTGAGGCGGTGGCATCTGGGTGAGACGAACCGCATGAGTCGCTACCGGCATCTCGATGGCGTTCCGGGAGAATGCATACCAGATCCGGTCGCGCGCTATGCCGTCCACCCGGTCGCGCTTGTCGAAATCCCTCGTGAAGAACCGGACCCAGTACTCGATGCCGCGGTCCTTGAAGTCGTTGGTCACCACGGATGGGGCCGGATGGTCGAGGACGCCAAAGCTCCCCCGGATGGCATCGAGGATGATGGACTGGACCCGTTCGGTCGGGACGCCGTAGGGGGCAATGACGAAGAGCGACCGTCGGGACCAGGGATCGGGCTTCGTGAAGTTGCGGATGGACGCCTGTGCGAGTTGGCCATTCGGAATGATGACATAGGCCTCGTCGAGGGTGAGGACCTTGGTGGCCCGCCAGTTGACCTCGATGACCCGGCCGATGTGGGCGGGATTGGCGTCGTACTGGATCCAGTCGCCGACCTCAAAGGGGTTTTCCGCGTGGATGGCGAGGCCGGCAAAGACGTTGCCTAGCGTGTCCTTGAGCGCAAATCCGAGCGCGGCCGTGACTACGGCTGAACCGGTGAACAGGTTCTGCGCATTGATCCCGCCCTCGTGCAGGATGGTGATGAAGGCGAAGACGACCGTGATCCAGCGGAGGATGTCGATGACGATCGTGGGCAGGGGCTTTCGGAACCGCTCCCAGAGGCAGGCCGTGGCGAGGAGAAGGACGGACTGGAACAGCGATGCGAGGATCAAGAATCGCGAGAGGAGCCTGGCTGTAGCGACCGCGCCGTCGAAATTCGGGAAGAGCAGCAACACCATCGAGGGAAGGGGCGCCATGACGAGCAGCAGGACCGGCCAGCGGGCGCGCATCCGGGATCCACCGGGAAGGCTCAGAAGCAGCAGCAGGCAGGCGCCGACCGCAAGGAGAGCCTCCGTGAGGAGGTCCATGCTGATCCACGGCGTTGGAATCGACTGCGCCATGAGGAGGAATCCGTCGGTAGTGGGATCCGGGGTGTCAGACATAGGGCAGCTGCGAGGAAGTGCACCATGAAACCGGCCGGATGGGGAAGGCTTGGGATTCACGAGGCCGCCGCACGCAGGAATCAGCCTTTACCCTCCGCCCTCGTTCCGGCAGAACTCGCATCCCCATGGAACGTACACTGATCCTCTGCAAGCCCGACTGCGTCGAACGCAACCTGTCTGGTGAGGTCCTGTCCCGATTCGAGCGCGCCGGCCTCCGCATCCAGGCCGCCAAGATGATGCGCCTGACCCCGGAGCTGCTGGCCGAGCACTACTCTCATCTCAGGGACCGCCCGTTCTTCCCCGAGATCCTGTCCTTTATGATGTCTCAGCCCGTCTTGGCAGCGATTCTATCCGGCGACAACGCCGTGGCCAAGGTTCGTGAGCTGCTGGGTCCGACGGATTCCCGCAAGGCCCCCAAGGGCACCCTCCGTGGCGATCTCGGCACCGACGGCATGCACAATATCGCCCATGCCTCGGATTCGAACGAGAGCGCCGAGATTGAGGTTCGTCGGTTCTTCCGGGCCGACGAGATCCCGGCCTGACCGGCCAGTCCCTCCGGTGGGCGCCCCGTGCGGGGGCTGCCTTCTGCGAGCGTTCAGCTCCAGAAGGGATTCAGTGCCGAGTGTCGTCCCACCCGGACGCTCTGTGAGATGGCGGCCGTGATGTGCTGCTTCGCCATTCCCACGGCCTCTTCGAGGCCGAGACCCAGCGCGAGGTAGGCTGTGATCGCGGCGGAATAGGTGCAGCCGGTGCCGTGGGTGGAGACTCCTCGGACAAACGGTGCCGAGAGGATCACCTGCTGACGGCTGCCGATGAACACATCCGAGGCCTTGGGGCTGCGTCGGAGGTGTCCCCCCTTGAGCAGCACCGCGCAGCCGAATCTCAGGTGGAGTTCCACCGCGGCAGCCTGCAGTTCGTCGAGGGATCGGATGGGGTGCCCGAGGAGCAGGACCGCCTCGTCGAGGTTTGGCGTGATGAGGGTCGCCAGGGGAAATAGCTCGCGGGTTAGGGTTCGGATGGCGGACGGCTTCAGCAGTTGGGCGCCGCTGGTGGCGACCATGACGGGATCGACCACGAGTGGCGGGGCCTTCGTCGTGGGCCAGACCTCCTTGATCGCCCGGATCAGGGAGTCGCTGTGGAGCATGCCCGTCTTGCAGGCGGCGGGTCGAAGCTCCGAGAACACGGCCCGGATCTGTTCCTGCAGGAAGGCGGGGGTAACGGCCTGCACCGCTGAGACCCCTTTGGGATTTTGGGCGGTGAGGCAGGTGACGGCCGAGGTGCCGAAGGCTCCGATGGCGGCGAAGGTTTTGAGGTCGGCCTGGAGTCCGGCACCGCCACCGGAGTCGGATCCGGCGAGGGTCAGAGCGATGGGCTGGGACGGGTGTCTGGAGGAGGGCATCTCAGTCGAGATGTCCGGCACGGGCCATCTGGTAGACGTCGGCGATCTTCTTCACGTCGGCCCGGATCCGTTTGCCAAGGGTCTTGGCAAGCTCGAACAGGAGCGGCGTGGCGAGTTCGGCCTGTTCCTTACAGAGTTTCTCGAACCGGTTGGCGGTGATCCGGAGCAGGGTTGAGGAGGAGTTTGCGACCACGTCCGCCGAGCGCGGCCCCCCATCGAAAAGAGCCATCTCGCCGAAGATGTCGCCGGGACCGAAGCGCGCGAGCTCTGTCTCCTTGCCGCCTGCGATGATGCGGGCGCGGACCTCGCCGTCGAGGACCGCGTACATCGCATCACCGGGAGCGCCCTGGTGGACGATGACCTTGTAGGCGTCGGCCTTGACGATCTCCATGATCTGCACGAAACGGCCGAGCTGCTGGTCGTTCATGCCCGAGAGAGCGCGGACGCGTCGCAGCATTCCCGGCCGGAGACCCATCACCAGCGGGGTCACCCCATCCGCGGCACCGGTGGCGGTCGAACGGCCGGCGAAAGCGTCGTCCAGCTCCGCCACTTCCCCGGCCTTGATCCATTGGTCCTTCCCGCCGAGATGCACCCAGGTCGTGGCCACAACCCGCTCCTCCCGCACCCACTGTTCCACGGTGGCGAGGGGGACAGGGCCGTAGACGACATCGTCGGCCGCCCAGATCTTGAACTCCGTGGGTTGATGGGATTCGGACATGGTTGAGAGATCAGAGCGGTGATCGGTCGGTTTTGGGAGCGAAAACTGTGGTCGATCACCAGCCGTTCCCGGGAGTCGCGGGAACGAAGGGCCAGCACTTCCTCCGCTTGGGATCCTGGGAACAAAAAACCCCGCGGCCCTTGGGGCCTACGGGGTTGAGGGAGAAAGGACGGTTCAGCCGAGCTTCGCCAGGGCCGCCTTGACCGCCTCGAAGTTGGGTAGGTCCTTGGGTGTGGCCGTCTGCTCAGAATATTGGACAACCCCGTTCTTGTCGACAACGAACGCCGCGCGAGCCGAGGTGTCTCCGATCCCGGCAAGGTTCGGGAACACCACGTCGTAGGCCTTCGTGGTGGTCTTGTTAAGATCGCTGCCGAGGCGGATGCCGATCTTGCTCTGGGTCGCCCAGCTCTCCTGTGCGAAGGGGCTGTCCACGCTGATGCCGATGACGTCGGCGTTCAGCGAGTGGTAGGCGCCGAGACCGGCGGTGATGTCGCACAACTCCTCGGTGCAGACCCCGGTGAAGGCGAGTGGAAAGAAGAAGAGGACCGTGTTCTTGTTGCCGAAGTTGTCGGAGAGCTTGATGTCCTCGAGTCCGGCGGCGGTCTTTTGTTTGAGGACGAAGTCAGGGGCTTTGGAGCCAACAGGGATGGGCATGGTGTAATGACTGGTTGAACGTTAATAGTGCGGCCGAAGGCTAGGAGCAGCCACTGCTGCGAGTCAAAGCACTTCAGGAAATCGATGGATAGGGGTCACAGAACCGCAAGGACCTCGGCCGGGTGGGCCTCGGGTTTCACGGTGGTCCAGATGTGCTGAATCCTTCCGTCGGCTCCGATCAGGAAGGTGACTCGGTTCGTGCCCATGTACTTGCGGCCCATGAAGACCTTCTCACCCCAGACCCCGTAGGCTGTGACGATGTCCTTGTCGGTGTCGGCGATCAGCGGGAAGGGGAGCTGGAACTTGGTGGTGAACTTCTGGTGGGCGGTAACGGGGTCGACACTGACACCCCAGACGAAAGCCCCCTTCTTCCTGAAGTCCCCATGGAGGTCGCGGAACCCGCAGGCCTCTTTGGTGCAACCCGGGGTGTCGTCCTTGGGATAGAAGAACAGGACGACCGGCTTCCCCTTGGCGTCGCGAAGCCGGACCTGGGTGCCGTCCGTTGTGAGCGCCTCGAAATCAGGGGCACGGTCACCGACCTTGAGCGCGAGAGTGATGGCTTTTGGCATGGAAGATCAGGGTATCGCGGAAGTCGGTGTCGGCAACCGTTCCGAGGAAAACAAAAAGGCCGGCGCCAAAGTGCCGGCCTTGCGATTCACAGGGGTGTCCCGGGTTACTTGAGCACCGCCTGATGGAACTCGAACCAGTCGTCGAGGTTGTTCAGGTTGATGGCGTCGGGAAGCACGCTTCCGTCGTCCGGGAGACCGTTGGCGGAGAGGATGCCCTTCCGGGTCTCGTCGGCATGGATGTAGCCGGCGATGGAGACGTTGAGCTTGTGGATGTTGCCCTTGGTGAGGTTGACGCCGGGCTGCTGCTTGATCCAGGCCTCGAACTGGGGATAGGTGGGCTTCTGCTCGGTGATGAAGGCCTTGACGGACTCGGCCTTCAGGCCGAGGGCGCCGATGACCATCATGTCATAGCCCTGGCCGATGCCAGGATAGCCGGGGGCGAGCTTGCCGCGGCTCTCGAGGGAGACCTTCTGCCAGAGGCGGGGAAGGTGGAGGATGCCGAGCGGGCCGGCGAGGCCGGAGCTGATCAGGGGAACGTAGGAGTCACTCATAGTAATCGAGATGAATTTGGGTGAGAGGTAAGTCTAGGCGAACCGTTTCCGGTGGGGCAACGCTTTTGACGGGATTCGCGGCGCGGCACCTGCGCGAATCCGCCCAGGACGGCCCCGTGGCGGTCAGAGCGCCACCTTGAACTGTTCCCCGCCATGGACGCTCCGGACGAAGGCCGCGAGAAGGACCGAGACCTGTGCGAGGTCCTTCAGGGAAATCATCTCCACCGGCGAGTGCATGTAGCGGTTGGGGAGGCTGACCAGGGCGCTTGGGATGCCGCCACGCGTCCAGAAGATGACGTCGGTGTCGGTGCCGCTCGTGGAACTCATCGCCTCGTGCTGCAGTGCGATCTTCGAATCCGAGGCGCACTCCTCGAGCCGGGCCACAACCCCGGGGTGGTTGCAACCGCCGTGGGTCAGCGTCGGCCCGCGTCCGAGGCGTACGTCGCCATGCTGGCGTTTGTCGACGGTCGGGATGTCGGTCGCGTGGGTGACGTCCACCACCAGCGCCACATCCGGGTGCAGCGAGTAGGCGATCTGTCGGGCACCGAGCAGCCCGACCTCCTCCTGGATGTTGGAGACGGCGCACACCTCGGCCTCGATCGGACCGCCATCCTCCCGGATGAGGCGGAGCGTCTCGGCCACGGCCCAGGTGCCGATCCGGTTGTCGAAGGCTCGGGCCACGGCGATGTCGTCGTTGAGACGCTGGAACCCGGCGGCGATCGTGATCGGGTCGCCGATCCGGATGCGTTTCAGGACCGCCTCGCGCGAGGTCTCCCCGATGTCGAGGAAGAGATCGTGGATCTTGGGCTCGTCCCTCTTGTCGTCGCCCTTGGTGAGGTGGGGGGCGACGGACCCGAAGACGCCGGGGACGGGGCCGGACCTGGAGTGGATGACCGCCCTCTGGGCGCGGGTGATGCCGGGGTTCACCCCGCCGGCACGGCGGACGTGGATGAATCCGTCCTCGGTGACGTGGTTGATCGTCATGGCGATCTCGTCGGCATGGGCGGCCAGCATGATGCGGGGGCGGCGCCCGCTGCCGATCCGCGCCACGCAGTTGCCATAGGCATCGCTGAACGTCTCGTCGGCGAACTGCCGGGCGTAGTCGAGCCAGACCCTTTGGCCGCGGTGTTCGTGTCCGGTGGGGCTGGGGGTGTTGACCAGGGTTTCGAGGAACGCGAGCGATTCGGGACGCATCGGTGGAGGGTATGAGGGATGCCTCCTGCTTCAAGTGACTTCGCGGCATGGGGAGTGCACGCGGAGGGGACTCACACGGAGGCCCGGAGCCGCGGAGAAAAGAGGGGGAGGGAGGTCGGATTTGGGAACCAGGGGAATCGGTTGAATCGGGTTGGTTCCGAGGGGCCTGCTGGGCGTTGTGACGCACGATGAACCCAGGTGGACAGAGGAGCCGCGGGGCACGCAGCAGGCCCCCCCGGGTGATCCGCAGACGGGAATTCTTGGGGGGCTGGCGTTCCGGGCCGTCGAGCCTTCGACAGTGACTCCGCCCATTCTCTCCTCCGATGGCCTTCCTCCAGGTCTCCTTGCCGGGCGAGTCCCCCGCCTTTTCCGGTTTCTACTCCGGGCCCGATCTCCCTAGCCTCTACGCGTGATCCTCATCGTGATGGGTGTCTCCGGATGCGGAAAGACCACCGTGGGCTCGTGGGTGGCCCAGCGGCTTGGCTGGGCGTTCCGGGACGCCGACTCGTTCCATCCTCCGGAGAACATCGCGAAGATGAGTGCCGGCCTGCCGCTGAATGATCAGGACCGCCGTCCGTGGCTCCTCGCCATCCAGACCTTCATGCGGGCCGAAAACGCCGCGGGTCGAAGCGCCGTCATCGCCTGCTCCGCCCTCAGGCAGCAGTACCGTGATCTCCTGCTCTTCGGGGATCCCCAGGTTCGGTTCGCCCACCTCCATGGCAGCCGCGATCTGATCGCTGCCCGTCTCGGGGAACGGAAAGGCCATTTCATGCCGGCGACGCTCCTCGAAAGCCAGTTCGCAACGCTCGAGGTCTCGGACGACATCCCGCGCTTCGACATCGCTGCTGCCCCGGAGAGGGTCGCGGCCGACATCATCGACCGCCTGCAGCTCGGGCACTGAACCGCCTCCCTCTGCAAGTCGGCCAGGGTCGGTGGACTCCCGTAGACGAGTCGTGGGCATCACAGTGCCCTGCGATGCGTGGGCTCTTCTCACCTTGACTGGAGGTGTCTCCACCTCGTGGAAGAGTTGCAGTGCCCTGGCCGGTAGGGGTTCACGTCCACGGTCCGCCTTGCCCACGCTGGCGGTTCCAGGCTTCCACCGTAGAATGCGCCGGTGATCGTTGAACTCATCACGACCGGGTCCGAGCTGCTCCTGGGCCGGGTCCTGAACACCCACAGCCAGTGGATCGGCACCCGCATGGCCGAGCAGGGAATGCCCCTGTCGCATCATGTGACGGTTCCCGACACCGCGGAGGCCATCTGCGGGGCCGTGCAGACGGCGCTGTCCCGGTCCGATCTCGTGATCACCACCGGCGGACTCGGTCCCACGAGCGACGACATCACCCGCGAACGCATCGCGGGGCTGCTCGGCACCCGACTGGTGTTCCACCCCGAGGTCGAGGCCGCCATCCGGGCCTTCTTCGAGTCGCGTCGTCGTCCGATGCCCGAGAAGACCCGCGTCGAGGCCTGGGTTCCCGAGGGAGCGACCTATTTTCTGAACCAGCACGGGACGGCTCCGGGGCTTGCCTTTGACCTGTCCCCGAATCCGTTCCGGTCCGGAGGCGGCCGCTCGGGTCTGATCCTGCTTCCGGGGCCACCGAGGGAGCTGCATCCCATGTTCGACGAACAGGTGCGTCCCTGGATCGGGTCCCGCTGGGGGGCTGCGGAGGGGTTCATGACGAAGACCTACAAGACGACGGGACTGGGAGAGTCGTTGATGGAGGGGCGTCTCGAGACCCCTCTGGCCCCTCTGATCGCCGACGGCTTGCAGGTGGGCTACTGCGCCCGGGTGGGGGAGGTTGATGTTCGGTTCTCGGCCGCGGGATCCACGGCATCGCAGCTCCTCCGGGCTGCCGCGGAAATCCTCTTCCGGGAGGCCGGTGAGTTCGTCTTCGGGGAAGGGGAGGACTCCCTGGAACAGGTGCTCGTGCGGACCCTGACCCAGCGGTCCCAGAGCCTGGCCCTGGCCGAGTCGTGCACCGGGGGGCATCTCGCGAATCGCATCACCAATGTTCCGGGGGCCTCGGCCGTGTTGTTGGCCGGGGTGGTGTCGTATGCCAATGCCTCCAAGACCGCGTTGCTGGGGGTGTCGGAGGCCCTGCTGGCGGAGCATGGGGCGGTCAGCGAGCCCGTGGCCCGTGCGATGGCCGAGGGGGTGCGTCGTGTCACTGGGGCCGACTATGCCCTCAGCACGACGGGCATCGCGGGGCCGGGAGGTGGGACTGAGGAGAAGCCGGTGGGTACGGTCTTCATCGCGATTGCGGGTCCGCACGGCACCACCGTCCGAAAGCAGCTCAACCGGTTCGACCGCCTGACCTTCAAGTACTCGACCGCACAGCAGGCGTTCAACCAGCTCCGGCTTGCCCTCGCGACAGCGTCGTCCCCGGGGCCTGGCTGACCTGTCCGGTGGGTCCGGTGGGTGCCGCAGTGCCCCGCGCCCATCACACCCCAGGGATGGCAAGCCATCCTGGCCCGGGTGTTGAGCCCGGGCTGGGTCCACCTCGGGTCAGTTCGGCCAGCCGATGTCCACCTCGGTCGAGACTGGTCCTGTCTTCCGGATTCGTATCTCCTTCGCAGCATCACCGGGGCGCCACCCGTGCCCGGGTCCTCCGCACCTCCCATGACGCTTGCCGAACTCACCGCACTCATCCGCAAAGGCACCATCGACACCGTCCTCGTCGCCATCCCCGATCCCTTCGGGCGTCTTGTGGGCAAGCGGTTCCATGCCGACTTCTTCCTGAAGAGCGTCGCGCATCATGGCACCCATGGGTGCAACTACCTGCTGACGGTGAATCTCGACATGGACCCGCTCGAAGGATTCGCCGTGGCGAACTGGGAGTCGGGGTTTGGTGACTTCGAATTCCATCCCGACCTGTCCACCCTGCGCATCCTGCCATGGCAGCCCGGCGCGGCCCTTGTGATCTGCGATTTCAATCGTCCGGATGGCCACCTCGTCGCGGAGGCGCCGCGGTCGGTCCTGCGTGGACAGCTCGCCCGCCTGGAGTCTCTGGGCTGGACCTGTGCCTGCGCCTCCGAACTGGAGTTCTATCTCTTCAACCAGACCTTCGAGTCGGCCTGCGCCTCCGGGTACCGCGACCTCATCCCCTCGAGCGACTACCGGATCGACTACCACCTCATGCAGACGACCCGGGACGAGGCGCTGATGCGCACGATCCGCAACGGACTGGTGGGCGCCGGGATCCCGGTCGAGAGCAGCAAGGGCGAGTGGAGTCGGGGGCAGCACGAGATCAACTTCACCTACGGCGCGCCGCTCGAGATGTGCGACCGGCATGTGCTCTTCAAGCAGGGGGTGAAGGAGATGGCAGCGCAGCATGGGAAGGCCGTGACGTTCATGGCCAAGTACTCGCCGACCGAGGCCGGAAACTCCTGTCACCTCCACCTCAGTCTCTGGAAGGGGGGGCGCAACCTCTTCGCGGCCGAGCCGGTTCGCGCGGGCAAGGGGAAAGGCACGGGGGAGGGGGCACCGCACTCGCCGTTGTTCCGGACGTTCCTGGGAGGACTGCTGAAGTACTCGCCGGAGCTGTGCCTCTTCTATGCCCCGACGGTGAACAGCTACAAGCGGTACCAGTCCGGCAGCTGGGCGCCAACCCGCATGGCCTGGGCGACCGACAACCGGACCACGGGATTCCGGATCGTCGGCAGCGGGAAGTCCTTCCGACCCGAGAACCGGATGCCGGGCGCGGACGCCAATCCGTACTTGGCCTTCTCGGCGATGCTCGTGGCCGGACTCGCAGGCGTCGAGGAGGGGCTCGACTGCGGTGAGGAATACCGCGGGAACGCCTACATCGATCCGAAGCTCGCCCGGTTGCCGTCGTCGCTTCGCGATGCGACCGACCTCTTCGATCGGTCCACGCTGGCCCGACGCGTCTTCGGGGACGGCGTTGTGGACTTCTACGTACGCCATGCACGACTGGAGCACCAGTCGTTCAGCGATGCGGTCACCGACTGGGAGAAGCGCCGGTACTTCGAGCAGATCTGAGCGGAGGGGACCGTTGGGCCGCCAGCGATCGCGGATCCGTCCCTCGGCCCGTCCTACGAGGCCGATCGCATCAGGTAGTGCGACAGCGCCACGACCACCAGCGCATGGCGGATGGTGCCGTTGGCCAAGAGTCTTGGGATCTGGTCGCGCGGGACGAGTCGGACCGCGATGTCCTCGGCCTGGTCGAATTCCGTTTCGTGGCGCAGCACGCAGTCCTTCACCAGCAGCGTGTGGCAGGTGTTCGACTGGATGGCGGGGTTCGGGAAGATGCGGCCGATCAATTCCGCCTGCTGTCCCTCGTAGCCCGTCTCCTCGCGGAGTTCCCGGATGCCGGCGACAACCGGATCGGTCTCATGGGGATCCATCACACCGCCAGGGATCTCGAGTTCGACCGTTTCGGATCCATGACGGAATTGCTCCACCATCACGATGCGTCCGTCCGGGGTCACCGGGACCACGTTCACCCAGTCGGGGCAGTCGATGACGAAGAAGTCGTGCTGGCTCCCCGTGCGGGGGTTGAGTTTCAGATCGGACCGAAGGGAGAAGATCCGGTAGTGGGCCACGGATCGTGAGGACATCCGATGCCAGGGCTTGATGGATGGATCTGGGGGCATCAGCGGGCTGTTGGAGCGGTACGGGCCGGCCTCTGGATCAAGATCCGGTCCTGGACTGGGCGGCCCACCCCTGCGACATCAGCCGCAGGAGGTGGGTGAGGGCCTCTTCCGGGGTCCGCCCGGTGGTCTCCGAGAGCTGTCGGGCGCGCCGGCACAATTGTGCCGCCATGTCGGGACACTGGGCGGCCGGGCAGCCGAGGGATTCGAGGACCTGTGCGATCTCGCTGTCGGAGGGGACCATCGCGTCCGGTGCTGGTGGGACGGTCTCAGCCCAGGGAGGCCCGGCTGACGATCTTGATGGAGGCCACGTTCTGCCGTTCCACGGGTCGGCTCCGCTCTCCACCGCCGGCCACGCGGGTGGGCACCTCGCCGAGCTTGCCGAGGACGTCGTCCCCCTGCACCAGCGTTCCGAACGCCGTGTACTGGCGATCGAGGAAGGAGGCGTCGCCTAGGCAGATGAAGAACTGGCACCCTGCGGAGTCGGGATTCGCCGAGCGGGCCATCGAGATCACGCCGCGCTGATGGGACTTGGCGTTGAACTCCGCCTTGATCTTGTAGCCCGGGTCCCCGGTGCCCCACCGGGCCTCCATGGAGGGGTCCTTGGTGAGCGGATCCCCACCCTGGACCATGAACCCGCGGACGATCCTGTGGAACGCCGTGCCGTCATAGAATCCCTGGCTGGCGAGCTTCTTGAAGTTCTCGACGGTCTTCGGGGCGACGTCGGACCAGAACTCCAACACCATGCGGCCTTGGGAGGTTTCGATGATGGCGACGTCGTCGGGCTGGGGGGTGCTCATGGAGGAGAGGTAGGGGAGTCTTGGGGTGCCTTACTTCGCGGGCTTCAGTTCGGAGCGGGGAATGAGGGTGGCGCTCTCCAGGACCACCGGGGTCTTGGGGCTGCTGCCTTGGGGTCCACCTACGGGAACAGCCTGGAGCTTGTCGAGGACATCCATGCCCTGGATCACCTTGGCGAAGGCCGTGTATTGGCGGTCGAGATGCGACGCCGTGCCGAAGCAGATGAAGAACTGGCTGCCGGCCGAGTCTGGGTCCCGGCTCCGGGCCATCGAGACGGTCCCCTTCACATGGGGACGGTCGTTGAACTCGGCCTTGATCTTGTAGCCCGGGTCCCCGGTGCCCCAGCGGGCCTCCATCGCAGGGTCTTTCGTGAGCGGATCGCCCAGCTGGATCATGAATCCGGGGATGAGGCGGTGCGACTTGGTGCCGTTGTAGAATTTGTCACCGGCGAGCTTCTTGAAGTTCTCGACGGTCTTCGGGGCGACTTCGGGTGAGAACTCGAGGACAATATCTCCGAAGTCCTTGAACTTGAGGACCGCGACCGTGTCTGCGGCGGCGGTCTTGGGGGCATCGGCCGCGTTCAGGGACAGGCTCAAAACAGCGAACCCGAGACAGATCAGGAAGTGCAGTTGCTTCATGGCCTGCAAAGGAATCCACAGCCACCTGCAGGTGTCACGCGGAAGTTCATTCCGGAGCAGGTGGAGAGCTGGTGATTCGTGTGGCGGTGCCCCCGGGGTGGGTGATGCAGTGCCCTGCATCACTGGGTGCGGCAGCACCCACTGGGGCGTGCCCCTAAAGTGGTTCTTCGCTGTTTTCAGTGGCTGTGAGCTCGATGGACGCCTCAGGGGCCACCCGGTCGATCCCGGAGGGATCAAAGCGATTAGCCGGTGGTTGAGCGCGGCGACACCACCGGAGTCGGACGCCCGAAGATCTTCCTACACCCCGGAGGGGTGCCAGCCGCGTCGAGAAACCCTCTGTCGAGGAACCGCAACGGAGTCCGGTCGGCATCGTGGCGTAGCTGGCATCCCTGGCGGGATGCAATGCCTCTTGACCCTGTGACCGCTGGTGTCGCCGCGCTCAACCACCGGCTACCTGCTGGAATGCCTCCGGCATTGGAGATCCCCTGGGTCCATCCACCGAAAACGACGAAGTACCCCTCAAGGTGGGGTTTGGAACGGGGTGCTGGCGGATTCTGGGCACGGGGCCCGCACACGGTAGGGCTCCGACCCGGTGCGTTGCCTCACCCATCAGGCCCTCACATCCCATCGAAGGATTCGGGATCCCCAGGCTTTCCACCCGACTGGAGCAATTGGAATGGGGTGGTCAAAAAACGACAGATATCCGATGGGATACCGAGGGCTCAGGTTTTGTTCATCTATTGTAAAATGCTGAAATCAAGATGGATACGAGCAAATGTGAGGACTGATTTGAGTCGCTGGCATCTCCGGTGCTCTCGATCGGTTGGTCGGGAGTCTGTCGGAGTTTTCTCTGTCAGCCGACCGGTCGCCGGGAGTCCAGCGACGTAACCACCCAAGACTGCAAAAGAGCCATAAAATGAAAAAAATCGAGGCCATCATCAAGCCGTTCAAACTCGAGGAAGTGAAGGACGCGCTACACGAGATCGGAGTCGCCGGCATGACCGTCAGCGAGGTGAAGGGATTCGGCCGCCAAAAGGGCCACACCGAAATCTATCGGGGAAGCGAGTACACCGTCGACTTCCTGCCGAAAATCAAAATCGAGCTGGTGGTCGGCGACGAGAAGGCCAGCGAGGCGGTGATGGCGATCATCAAGGCCGCCAAGACCGGCAAGATTGGTGATGGGAAGATCTTCGTCTCACCGGTCGAGGAGGCGATCCGCATCCGGACCGAGGAGAAGGGCGAGAGCGCGGTTTGATCCAACCCCGAACACAGACTTCAACCACACAAAACCATGAAGAAACTCCTACTGACCCTGGCCCTTGCGATCGGCTGCTCGTGGATCCTCACCGCTGCCGATGCCCCTACGGAACCCACGCTGGAGCAGCGCGTGGCGGACATCGAGGCCTACATGAACAACGGTGCGCGCACGCCGGATGTCGCCTCGAAGGTTGCGGGACCCGGACCCGGTCACAATGCCTGGCAGATGACCTCGACCGCCCTGGTGCTGTTCATGACCCTCCCTGGACTCGCCCTATTCTACGGTGGCTTGGTCCGCAAGAAGAACGTGCTGTCGGTCCTCGCCCAGTGCATGGGCATCGCTGGTCTCGTGACCATCCTCTGGTGGGCGGTCGGGTACAGCCTGTCCTTCGGGGGAGGCAACGCGTTCATCGGCGACACCGCCTACGCGATGTTCAAGGGCGTCGAGCCCGGCAAGGTGGGCGCGGGCTACCACTGGATCAGCGATTCCATGTGGGCGATGTTCCAGCTCACGTTCGCCATCATCACCCCTGCGCTCATCCTCGGCGCCATTGCCGAGCGCATGAAGTTCTCCGCCGTCCTGCTGTTCGTCGCGATCTGGATGTTCGTCGTCTACTTCCCCTTCGCCCACATGATTTGGTCCACGACGGGTTTCATGTGCGGTCCGCTGAACAAGGACGCGGGCATCAAGGCGATCGATTTCGCAGGCGGCACTGTGGTGCATATGACCTCCGGATGGAGCGCGCTGATCCTCTGCATCATCCTCGGCAAGCGCCGCGGCTTCGGTAAGGAACCCATGACGCCGCACTCGATGACGCTCTGCATGGTCGGCACTGGCATGCTCTGGGTTGGATGGTACGGATTCAACGCGGGCTCCGCGCTTGGGGCTGACGCGATCGCCTCCAATGCCTTCACCACGACCACCCTGGCTGCCGCCGTCGCGGGCTTAGTCTGGCCGATGTGCGAGTGGATCATCCGCGGCAAGCCCAGCGTGCTCGGCTTCTGCTCCGGCATCGTCGCGGGTCTCGTCGTCATCACCCCCGCCTGCGGCTTCGTGAACGCCTCCTCCGCGGTCATCATCGGCGTCCTGGCGGGTGTCGTTCCGTTCCTCGCCTGCTCCTACCTGAAGAAGGCCCTCGGCTATGATGATGCGCTCGACACCTTCGGCGTGCACGGCGTGGGCGGCACCATGGGTGCCATTGTCACCGGCATATTTGCCGACGAGAGCGTCAATGGAGTTCTTGGCAAGGGCGGCATGGACCTGCTCCCCGGACTTCTGGGCAATCAGATCAAGGCCGTACTGGTCACCATCGTCTGGAGCGTCGTGGCCACCACCATCATCGCGTTCATCGTGAAGGCCGTCATCGGCCTGCGTCCGAGCGATGAGGTGGAGATCTCCGGACTCGACCTCGCCGAGCATGGCGAGGAGGGGTATCACGGCTGATCCGGTTTCCGAAACCCACCAAGGCGCGCCTTCGGGCGCGCCTTTTTTCATTTCCAGGGGACATCCCTTTCGGAGTCGCCATCCCAAACGCCGGCATGCCAGAGACACCTTGGACGTTTCCGAGCATGCGTCCGTTGTGTCGTGTTTGCAATTCGCCGTACAGGCGTGTGGGCTCGTTGGTTCGCCAAGCCCCTCTGGAAGGTTTTGAGGTCACCTGAACTGAGCGACCTACGCCACACTTCCACCGCTCGACTCGAATCTCGACGGGGGCCTCTTTTCAGTCCAGGCCTCCTTTCCGGGGGCAGCCCGCCCCGAGGATGCGACAAACCACACCATTTTGCTTGTTCAGTACGCCCGGAGTCTGTACGACTTGAACAAGTTCTCCCGTGATCCCGCACTGGATTCCAGTTGCGTCGTTCCGAGGAGGCGAAACCCAAAGTTAACATAAATTACTAATGTTTAACGCGTTGCCATGGTTGTTTCGGCGGCTCTCGGGCCGTTGGACGAGGAGCCATGGCGGCGATCCCTGCAGTGTAGCTACATCCCCTAAATCCTCACCAAGTAAACCTATGCAAACATCTAACCTCCGTACGCTCCCGTACGCCGCTGGCGTTGCCGCGGCAGCGGCGCTGATCGGCATGTCTGCGGCGCAGGCGGCCGACAAGACGTGGGACTTCACCAACGATCCGTCGGGTGAACTCACCATCGCTGGCAACAACGACCAACCGTGGCAGAACGCGGGTGGCAACCCGGGTGGCTTCCTGGCGTTGACCTATCCTCAAAACAGCCAATACGCCGCGGTCGTCTTCCCGAACCTGGATGTCGGCAAGATCGTCACCGGATTCACCATTTCGGCCGATCTCCGCGTTGGTAATCCAACCGGTAACCGCGCAGCGGATGGCTTCAGCGTGAGTTTTGCTCGCGATGGAGACCCGATCCTCGCCGACCCCGGCAGTGACACCGGTTTCGCCGGCCGCTGCTGCGCTGAGACGGGAACCCGAACCGGTATCGCAGTGTCGTTCGACACTTGGCAGGGCAATACGTTCCCGAACGATCCGGCCGACACGACGGACATCGAGGGCATCATCGTCCGTTTGGATGACGTGACCGTGAAGAAGGTCGGCTTGCCGACCCGCAACGGCGCGTGCGATGACCTCACCACCCTGCAGACCGGTCCTCGTGACGCGGATTATTGGAATGCTGGTGGCGACGCCCGGGCTGCCGACTCCTGGAAAACCCTCTGCTGGAAGCCATTCGCCATCAACCTGACCACCGACGGCAAGCTGACGGTGTCGTGGAAGGGCAACGCGGTGCTGGACGGGTTCCAGACGGCGTACTTCCCGACCGCCGGACAGCTCGTCCTCGCGTCCCGTACCGGTGGTGCCAACGAGCACACCCACTTCGACAACCTGAAGTTGACAACGATCGCCCAGACCGTCACCGCGATTCCTGGCCCCGTGAGCAATCTCAAGGCGGCTGAAGCCGGTGCGAACCGGGTTCTTCTGACCTGGGACAAGGCTTCGGTTGCCGGTGATGCCAACGCGAAGGTGGCCTATGAGGTGCTCCGCGACGGTGTTGTGATCGCTCCCACCCTCACTGCGCTCACCTTCGAGGACCGGGGTGTGAACCCGACCAAGTCCTACACCTATGTCGTGCGCGGCAAGAACATCGCTGGCGCCGCGGGTCCGGACACGACCCTCAACGTCACAACCGCGGGCCTTGTGGATCTCTCCGCCTTTCTCCAGGCCAAGGTCTGGTTCGGCATCAGTGGCACAGCCGTGGATGCGCTCCTGAGCGATCCTCACTACCAAGATCCTCCGGACAAGACCTATTACGTCAACGGCATGAGCTTCGGCGAGACCTCTGGTTTCGGAAACACCTACGGCGATAACTTCGGCGTGGTGATCCAAGGTACCTTCACGGCCCCTGAAACCGCTTCGTACAAGTTCTTTGTTCGCTCGGACGACGCCAGCCAGCTGTTCATCAATACGGCGGGCGGCACTGCTCCTGATCCGACGGCCAGCACGCCGATCGCGAATGAGGACGGCTGCTGCAAGAGCTTCCTCGAGGACGCTCCGTACGCCAGCGAGGCGATCGCCCTCACGGCCGGCAAGCAGTACGGTCTGACCTACGTCGTCAAGGAAGGCGGCGGCGGCGACTGGGGTCAGGTGGCCATCCGCAAGGAGGGTGATTCCACCCCCGCGGGCAGCCTGAGCCCGATCCGTGGTGCCATTCTCTCCGGCAAGGGCGATGGGGTTGGCGCTTCGATCTCGTTCACCACGCAGCCGGCCAATCTGACCGTCACGGCCAATGGCCCGGCGGAGATGAACGCCGAAGCCACCGGTTCGTCGCCCTACGGCGCCGACTACGGCAAGTCGGTTGTCTATCAGTGGTACGTGAACGGCACCCCGGTGCTCGGAGCCAATGGTCCGAAGTTCTCCGTGGCCGTCACCCCGAAGGCCTATAACGGCGCGAAGGTCAAGGTCGTCGCCTCTGTCGCGGGAGCCTCTGTGACCAGCACCGAGGCGATCCTGACCGTCAACGACGACAAGGTCGCCCCGACCGTCAAGCGCGTCAGCGGTTCCGACACGTTTGATTCCATCACGGTCATCTTCTCCGAGCCCGTCGTGGATCCCTCCGCGCTGGATGCCTCGAAGTACAAGGTCACCGGCCTGACCCTCAGCGCCGGAACCCGCATCAATGATCGTACTATCCGGTTCACCACCACCAAGCAGGCGCTGGACACCAAGTATGACGTGACCATCACTGGCGTGCTCGACCTCGCCAGCAATGCCTCGGCCTACACCGGGTCGTTCGTCTCCTACCGGTTCCAGCCGGGCGTGGTTCAGTTCAACATCTGGAACAACGAGACTGGCGGTTTCGACAGCTTCGACCCGAACAAGGCTCCGACCCAGGTCCGCCTTGTTGACAAGTACTTCACCGGCACGGGTCTGTTCGAGAACTACTTCGGCCAGCTGAAGGGTCTCTTCAAGGCACCGAAGACCGGCGACTACGTGTTCTGGGTGGCCTCCGACGACCACGGCGAGCTGTACCTCAGCACCGACGAGAATCCGGCGAACAAGAAGAGGATTGCCGAAGAACCAGCATGGTGCGATCCCATGTATTGGAAGACAGACGGGGGCGCCAACTCCGGCTCCCGCGGCGAAGCTGGCCAGACCACCAACCGCTCCGACGAGTATCCCAACACGGAGTGGGCCGGTGGTCAGGGTGCCAAGATCACTCTGCAAGCGGGTAAGAGCTACTACCTCGAGGTCCTCTACAAGGAGGGCGGCGGTGGTGACCACGGTGCGGCCACGTTCACCTACCTCGGTGATCCGGTCCCGAACAACGGCCAGACCGCTCTGACCGGCGACAATGTGGGTTGGTACATCGATCCGCAGACCTCGCCTCCGATCCTCGCCAAAGCCCCGGCTACGCAGAAGTTTGAGCGTGGTGGCACGATCAAGTTCGTCGCCGAGGTGACTTCGGCCCTGCCCGTGACGGCGAAGTGGTACAAGAACAAGAGGCTCATCGAGGGTGCTACTGGCACCACCCTGGAGATTCCGAATGCGGGTCCCCAGCACATCGGTGACTACTACGTGGTCATCTCCAACGAGAACGGCTCGGTTTCGTCCTGGCCCGACAACAATGCCCGGGCGATCATGACGGGAGCGTACGTGATCGAGGCTGAGGACTACAACCACAGCCGCGGTAAGACCGTCGAAGCCGCCAGCAAGCAGCCGGTGGCCGACAGTCTGTACAAGGGTCTGGACGGCATCCCTGGATTCGACCTCGTGTTCAACAGCTCCACGGATGATCCGTGCGCGCACGGCAACAGCTACCGCAACGGTTGGAAGGATGAAAACGGCACCTGCGTGGCTTTCCCGGCCGGTGCGGGTGGCAATGTCGACGTGGCCATTGACAACGGTGCCAACCAAGATCGGCCGGACTATGTTGCCGCCAACAACTACAAGATCGGCTGGGTCGGCGACACGACCTGGTTCAACTACACCCGCGACCTCCCGGCCGGCACCTACAATGCCGTGTTCGTGGGATCCCGCGATGGTACCCAAGAAGACCACAACACGGTCGCCCTCGAGATCGTGGCGGACGGCACGGTCGAGAACGCCCCCGGCACCAAGGTTGCCGAGGTCACGTTCGCGAACACCGGTGGATGGAGCAACCTCGACCAGATTCCGTTCACGAACGCGGACGGATCGGCTACGGCCATCGCCATCTCCGGCAAGACCACGCTGCGCCTCCGCTGCACCAAGGGCAATCCGGACTTCGACTACATCCTGCTCTATCGGGCGGGTGCAGCGGGTCCGACCATCACCGGCATCACCCCCGGTGCTGACGGCAAGATTACCATCACTTGGACGGGTGGCGGTCAACTCGAGGCGGCTGCCAGCCTGAGCGGTCCGTGGGGCCCCGTTGCGGGTGCCACGACTGGCACGTTCGTCTGGACTCCGGGTGCGAATGACAAGGTCATCTACGCCCGCGTCCGCAACTAAGCCGACGTTAGGTTAATCAGACGGGGCTGGAGGCAACTCCAGCCCCGTTTTCCATTTCCAAGGGACGTAACCCAGGCTCGTCGTTAAGCCGTCTCCGCTTCTCGGACCTGCCGGCCCTCGGCCGGCATTTGGTGGGATCCGCAGTGCTCTGCGGCACTGGGCGCGGAGCGCCTCCCTACTCCGGGCCCACCTACTCCGCGAAGGTCGATCCTTGCGGTCGGTGATTCCCACGACGCCGGAAATCCGGAACGCCGGCGGGCAATGCAGTCCTCAGCCATCCTGGACCACGGGTGAGGCTTGAGCCTGGGGGATGGGTGTGCGGGGCGCACCGAGGGCTGCAGACATGGTAACACCCACCAATTGCAGGCCTGCGGCCCATCCGACCCTTGGCATCCCCTCCCGGTCTCCTTCAGTCTGGTTCGACTCCATGCGCCATTCCCCGCATACGTCGACCCTGTTGTCCGCCGTACTCGCGTTGGTGTCCTGTTTTCTCTCGATCCGCCTGTCGACCTTCCCCAGCCAGGCTGCCGGTTCAACGGAGACTCTGTTGGAACCCATTCCGGTCCACCCTGGTCCTCCTGCGGGCTTCTCCCGCTTGGAAGCCGACCGTACCGGCATCGGATTCACAAATCATCTATCAGAGTTCAATGCGGCCCAGAATCGCATCCTCGAAAACGGATCGGGTTTGGCCCTCGGCGATGTCGATGGCGACGGGTGGTGCGATGTCTATTTCTGTCGACTCGAGGGTGACAACGTGTTGTTCCGGAACCTTGGGGACTGGCGATTCCAAGACATCACCGCCGCTTCGGGTGTCACTTGTGCCGGAGACCTCTCCAGCGGTGCTGTGCTGGTCGATGTCGATGGGGACGGGGATCTCGACCTGCTCGTGAACTCGCTGGGTGGCGGCACGCGGGAGTTCCTCAACGATGGGAAGGGAAGGTTCAGCGAGGTGGTCGACTCCCGTTTGGCCCGACGCTTCGCGGCCACGTCGATGTCGCTTGCCGACATGGATGGCGACGGGGATCTGGACCTGTACGTGACCAACTACCGGACCGACACCTACAAGGATCGTCCACCTGGCCTGAAAGTGGAGGCGCGACAGAATCCCGATGGCTCGGTGACAGTGGAACCGCGGGACCGCTTCATCACCTTCGGGGCCCGCCAGACCGGGGTGGAGGTCTTGGAACGGGGGGAGCGTGATTTTCTCTATCTCAACCAGGGTGACGGGCAGTTTGTTCCACTCTCCTGGGACAAGGGCACGTTTCTGGACGAGGACGGCCGGCCGCTCCAGGCACCCCCAACAGACTGGGGACTTGGGGTGCTGTTCCGCGATCTGAATGGTGATCGATGGCCAGATCTCTATGTCTGCAACGACTTCGTCTACTGGCCCGACCGTCTCTGGCTCAACGAGGCGGGCACTGGTTTCCGCGCAGCGCCCCGGACCGCGTTGCGGAGCCAGAGCCTTGCCTCCATGGCGGTCGATGCCGCGGATCTCAACCGGGATGGATGGGATGATCTGTTCGTGGCCGACATGCTGAGCCGAAGCCTCCGACCCCGCGCCTGGCAGCGTCAGAATCTTCTTGAGGGCCTCGTGCGTTGGCCTCACGAGGACCCTGTGTTCCGTCCGGAGGTCCCTAGGAACACGCTCCAGATTGCTCGCGGTGATGGCACCTTTGCCGAGACCGCGCAGTTCGCAGGGCTTGCTGCCACGGACTGGACCTGGTCGGTCGTCGCGATGGATGTGGACCTGGATGGATGGGAGGATCTGCTGTTCGGGACCGGGAACCTGCACGACGTTCAGGACACCGACGCCATTGCGGAGACTGCGATGCAAAAGGGTCCCCTGACGCCGGATTCACGGCACCGGAACTGGATGCGTTTCCCTCGACTGGATCGTCCGAAGCGCGCCTTCCGCAACCGGCACGATGCCACGTTCGAGGAACGGGGCAGGGAGTGGGGCTTCGACGATGTTGGCATCGCCCATGGGATGGCTCTGGCCGACCTCGACAACGACGGCGACCAGGATGTCGTGGTGAACCATCTCAACGCCTCCGTCGGGATCTATCGCAATGACTCTGGGGCTCCGCGGGTGGCGGTGCGGCTGCGCGGAGCCCACGGGAACACGGCCGGGATCGGGTCTCGCATCACCGTCTCGGGAGGACCGGTGGTCCAGAGTCAGATCCTCGTGAGCGGGGGCCGGTACTGCTCGGGCGACGAGGCCTTGAGGGTCTTTGCGACCGGATCTGCCCGGCGGGTCGAGGTCGCTGTGACCTGGCCCTCGGGACGTGTCACCCGGGTGCCCGACATCCCCGTCAACCATCGGGTTCTGATCCATGAGGACGCCAGCTCCCCCCCAGTCGACCCACCGCCTGCCGAATCGGGTTTGACCCTGTTTCGTGAGACCGCCATTCCAGTGCCGCCGTGGCCTGCAGAGCATCGTGCCGACGCCGAATTTGTCCGCCAACGGCTGCTGCCAAGGGCGCTTGCAACCCGGTCGCCGGGCGTGGCGTTGGGAGATCTCAATGCGGATGGGAACGACGACCTGGTCATCGCGGGGCTCCCCGGTTTCCTGGGACTGTCCTTCCTCGGGAACGGGCGAGGGGAACTTGCCGTCTCGGGATGGCCTGCGATCCCTTCGGGCAACCGGGCTATCTCGGCATTCCTTCCGGCGGGAGGCGCGCCTCCGTCCCGGTTCTTGGTCGCCACCGAGGCCCTGAATGGAACCAACACCACGGCGACCCTCCAGCTCTGGACGCCGCAACCGGGAACCCTTGAGCCCGTAACGGACCTGCCCTCTGTCGCAACGGCCCTTGCCAGTGGCGACTGGGATGCCGACGGGGATCTCGACCTCTTCGTTGGCGGAGGCTCCCAGCCGGGACGCTATCCGGAAGGCACCATCTCCAGACTGTTCGAGTCCAAGGACGGCCGATGGATTCCGATCCAGGACCTGCCCGGTGCCGGACGGATCGAGTCCGCCCTATTCACCGACCTGACCGGGGATGGGTTGCCGGAGCTGGTGGCGGCAACGGACTGGGGTCCGGTCCGGATCTGGGAGAGAACCGATGGGCGGTTTCGTGAGACCACGGAACGGTGGGGTCTGGCGGATCGTGCGGGTTGGTGGCGTGGGATTGCTTCCGGGGATCTCGACGGTGACGGACGGCTGGATCTGGTGGTGGCGAACTGGGGCCGCAATTTTGGCGAAGGACGCATCCCGTCGCCTCCGGCCGCGGTGTCGGTCGAAGGATGGGGATTCTCCGTGCCGGGAACGGACCGCCTTGGGCTGGTCCTCGGCTCGACAGATCCCGAAACGGGACGACTGCTCCCGTGGCGGGATCATGCCACGCTGACGGCGCTGCTGCCTGCGGTCCGGAACCGGTTTCCCACCGCCCATGCCTATGCCGAAGCCTCGCTCCCCGCAGTCGCGGAGGGCGTTATCCCGCCCCCACGGCGCTGGGTTGCGACGATGTTCGAGAGCATGGTCTTCCTCAACCGAGGCAATCGCCTCGAGCCCAGATCACTCCCCGCGGAAGCCCAATGGAGCAGTTCAAGTGGCGTTTCGGTCGCCGACCTCGATGGGGACGGGCACCTCGACCTGGTCCTCACGCAGAACTTCTTCGAGCTGGACCGGGAATCGTCCCGTCAGGATGCCGGCCTGGGACTCGTGTTGAAGGGCAATGGCGACGGGACCTTTCGTGTTCTGCGTCCTGCGGAGGCCGGCCTCTATTGCTGGGGTGAGGGTCGTGGATGCGGTGTCGGGGATTTCAACGGGGACCGTCGACCAGATCTCATCGTGGCCCAGCGTCGTGGTCCGCTGCAGATGCTGCTCAATCAGATGGGTCAGCCCGGGTATTCCGTGCGACTCCTCGGCCGCAAAGGGGCCACTCCGGCTTTTGGAGCCGTTGTGCGTCTGTGCTCCGGGGATACGAAAGGACCCGCGCTGGAGGTGCAGTCGGGGTCGGGCTGGATGTCGGCCTCCAGTCCGCGCCTTCTTGTTGGACATCCCCGCCGGCCGACCTCGGCGTCGATCCGTTGGCCGGGCGGACGCGAGCAGGTCGTGCCGTGGCCGCAGGATACCGATGCGCTCACCTTGACGCAGCCCTGAGTCCGATGGCCCCCGGCCGTGCTGCCTGCGGGATTCATCCACTCGCGTCATACCGCATCCCGTGTTCAAACTTCACTCGTGCACTCCAACGGGCGTTTCCGCGGATTGGTCCTCCTGCTTGCCGGGCTCTTCGGTACGGCGGTCCTCGGCCAATCCACCCAGAACTGGCCACGCTGGGACGCGTGGAAGTTGGCCTGTGATCGGCTCCCGGCGAACCAGGCCCTGTTGAAAGGGGCGCCCTCGGCCTCTCCGGATCTCCTGCCGCTCCGTCGATTTCACGACTTCGAATCCGTCCTCGACGCCTTTCTGACCCAGGCCGTCCAGGGGCCGATGCGGAACGCCTCGAACTGGGTCGGACCATTGCCAGACCTGGCGTCGTTCCTGGACCTTTCTGGCAGCCCGGTCACGCGCCCGCCCCTCCCGTTCCAGCCCTTTGCCCAGAAACTGATCGTGCCGTCTGGGTCCTCGGTGCTGCTCCAGGGGGATCTGCATGGGGACATCCATTCCCTGCTCGCGGTCCTGTCGCACCTGCAGCAACAGGGCTGGATGGAGGGTTTCGAGCTCAAGCCGTCTGCGCCCCAGCTGATCTTTCTCGGGGACTACACGGATCGCGGCCAATACGGCGTCGAGGTCCTCTACACCCTGATGCGCCTGAAGCTCGCGAATCCCGACCGGGTGCATCTGGTTCGTGGCAATCACGAGGACCTGTCCCTCGTGTCCCGGTATGGATTCCTGGCCGAGGCCCAGGCGAAGTTTGGTCGGGACCTGAACGTCCCAAAGATCGTCCGACTCTACGACGTTCTTCCGGTCGTCCTCTACCTCGGCTGTGGAACCAACGGGGTCCAGCTGTGTCACGGCGGCATGGAGCCGGGATTCGATCCGCGTCCGCTCCTCGGGTCCTTGGGCTCGCCGCGGTTTGCCCGGATTGGTGATCTGCGTCAGGCGGAATTCCTCAAGGCGCATCCGGACTGGCTGAAGGCGGATCCGAAGTCCCGGGTTGAGGCGGAGCGGATCTTCCGGGACTTCACCCCGGAATCGCCGACGGCGCCGTCGGTGCTTGGGTTCATGTGGAACGACTTCACGGTGTTCCGCGAGGAGCCGGGCTTCGCCCATAATCCGGAACGGGCATTCGTCTATGGCGACACGGCGGTGGGGCCGCTGCTTCAAGAGATCTCGACGCCCGGGTTCCGGATCTGTGCCGTGATCCGGGGGCATCAACACTCGAGCCAGTCGAACCCGCTGATGCGCCGGCTGGTGGCGTCCCGTGGACTCTTCCGTCACTGGCAGGAGCTTCCGTCGGGTGAGACCTTCGCGGCGACGGCGCAGGCCTTGGAGGCGAAGGTGGAGGTGGGGTCGAGCCGACCGGTGCCGTTCGGCTCGGTGTGGACCCTGAATGTGAGTCCCGACAGCATCTATGGGTTGGGGTGTCGATTTGGGTTTGCGACCTGTGCCCGCCTGAAGCTGGAGTCCCGTTTGGAGGACTGGCGGCTGGAGCCGATCACCGTAACGGTGCCGGTGGTGGCCAAGTAGATCCCTGCCGCCCGCGGGCGGGCCCTGGTGGGTGCCGCAGTGCCCTGCGGCACTGGGCGCGGAGCGCCCACCGACCCCGGGGTGTGACGGCGGTGAGAGGCTCAGACGGACCTGGGGTGCAGATCCCGATGCCCGTGAAACGCGGCGGAGTCCGTGTGGTTTGAGTTCAAGGGGTTGCCTGGGGCGTGGATGCGGATCAGGCCTGGGGTGGATGGGTGCGCGGGGCGCACCCAGCGCCGCAGACACTGCAGCACCCACCGGCGCAGGCCTGTGGCCTACAGATAAAGAGGAATCGGGCGAGAGTCTGGTTTTGGATGGGCAGAACGGGTGCTGCTGTGAGCAACCCACCGTTGCCAAACCCAAGGTGTCCACTCAGCCTTTTTAATAGTCGTAGCGCTGCATCCGACCGGCATGAGTGAGTATCGCGTCCAATTCGAGGTCTTCGAGGGTCCCATGGACCTCCTGCTTCACCTGGTGAAGAGGCAGGAGGTGGACATCTACGAGGTCAACCTGACCCGTCTGGCGACCGAGTTTGTGGCCTATCTCGACCGGATGCGGGAGCTCGACCTCGAGGTGGCTGGGGAGTTCCTCGTGATGGCGGCCACGCTGTTGTACATCAAGAGCCGGGAGCTCCTGCCGGTCGACCAGCAGGTGAAGCCGGCGGAGGACGACACCGAGGAGGATGATCCGCGCTGGGAGCTCATCCGGAGGCTCGTGGAGTACAAGAAGTTCAAGGACGCCGCCGCCACGCTGCAGGGTCGCGAGGAGGCCATGGGCAGCATCTATGAGCGTCGCCCGCCCCGGATGGAGTTCATCGAGATGCCGGCGCTTCGGCGGGGCGAGGTCTCCGTGTTCGAGCTGGTCGGGGCGGTCAGTCAGATCCTCAAGCGGTTCAACACCCAGCCCGGCATGCACGAGGTGCAGGCCGATCCGCACACGGTCAGCGAGAAGATCGAGTCCCTCCGGACCCTGCTGTCGGAACGCAGGCGGACCCGCTTCAGCGAGCTCTTTTCGGCAGCCTCCTCTCGCAACGAGGTCGTCTGCATCTTCCTGGCCCTGCTGGAGCTGACCCGTATGCGTCAGCTGGTGCTGAGCCAGAGCGATGAATTCGGGGAGATCGATGTCGATCTGGCCCCGCCGGAGGTCCTGACCCCGCCTCCCCCGCCTTCGCCGACCGATGAGCACGGGCATCCGCAGACCACCCCGGTTGCGGAAGGCTCGGAGGGTCCGCAGACCGCCTGAATCCCGCCGTACACGTCCCATGTCGATCGAACTGAAATCCATCCTCGAGTGCCTGCTCTTCTCGGCACCCAAGCCGTTGTCGGTCTCCGAGATCCGGGACGCGCTGAACCGTGCGGCGACGGAGGAGGAGGCGACCCCGGAGGCGAAGTCGTTCCACAAGGTCCCTGTCGAGACAATCGACGAGGCCCTTTCGACCCTGTCCCAGGAGAACGAGGCGGCGGCGAGGAGCTATCGGCTGGTGTGCGTGGCGGGGGCGTGGCAGTTCGTCACGCAGCCGGAGTTCGGTCCCTGGCTCCGTTCCTTTGTGGGCGTCAAGAACCGTCCTGCCCGACTCTCCCAGCCGGCCCTGGAAACCCTCGCAGTCGTCGCCTATCGGCAACCGGTGACCCGGGCTGAGATCGAACAGATCCGCGGTGTGGCCGTGGATGGAGTGATGGCCACCCTCAAAGAGCGGGGCTTGATCGAGGAGGTGGGCCGTGCCGAGGTGATTGGTCGGCCGATGCAGTTCGGCACGACGATGGCGTTTCTGGAGTATTTCGGGCTGGGGCGCCTCGAGGATCTGCCAGCGGCGGATGAGCTGCGTCGGATCCCGGTGGTCCGACCGGAGTCCCTGGCCACGGTGGAGCCGGGTGTCGTAGCCGACCTGCCGGAGCTGCCTTTGGAGCAGGCGGATCCGGAGGTGGCTGGCGGGCGGGGGGTGACGCCCGAGGCGGCGGAAATCCCTGAATCAAACGCCCGACTCGAGGAACCTCCGGCAGCCTGAACGGCGGATTTCGCCCGGTTGGCCGGTTTTGCCGGTTTTACCGATCAGACCTTCTCGGCCTTGGTCGTGCCGAGCAGTCCGGCGGGTCGGAACAGGAGGATCAGAATCAGGATGCCGAAGGCGATGGCATCCCGGAACGTGGAAGCGCGGGTGCCTGAGATGAAGGTCTCGACCAGTCCGATCAGCATCCCTCCGAGTGCGGCGCCGGGCAGGTTGCCGATCCCCCCCAGCACGGCGGCGACGAAGGCCTTCAGGCCCGGCAGTGTGCCCATCAGGGGGTCGATGCTCGGGTAGTTCATCGCGTAGAGGATTCCGCCGGCGCCGGCGAGCGCGGAGCCGAGGGCGAAGGTGAACGAGATCACCCGGTCATTGTCGATGCCGACGAGGGACGCCGCCGTCGGGTTGAAGGACACGGCCCGCATGGCGGTGCCGATCCGGGTCCGATGCACGACGTGGTGCAGTGCGCCGAGCAGGACGAGGGCGACGACGAGCACGGCGATCTGGCTGCTGGAGAGGGTGAGTCCGGCGAAGTTGACCTGGGACTGGGGGAATACCGACGGGAAGGCCTTGGGATTGGCGCCGAAGACCTTCTGTCCGCCCGCCTGCAGTAGCAGCGACACTCCGATGGCGGTGATGAGAACGGTGAGCGTCGAGCGGTTCCGGAGCGGTCGGTAGGCGAGCTTTTCGATCACCACGCCCAACGCGGCGCAGGCCAGCATGGCTCCGGTCAGGACAAGCAGACCGCCGATCAGGGACCCGCCACCCAGTCGTGGGGTGAGGTAGAGTCCCGTGTAGGCCCCGATCATGAACACGTCGCTGTGGGCGAAGTTGATGAACCGCAGGACCCCGTAGACCATGGTGTATCCAAGGGCGATCAGAGCGTAGATCGCGCCGAGCGAGAGCCCGTTGAGCAGCTGTTGTAGGAGTTCGGTCATGGGGTCGGCGGGGTGCCGTCCTGGTGAATCAGACTGCGGGGCGGGTTCGGGTGGGGTCAAGGGTGTTGGGGATTCCGGGGTGTATTCCGGGGTGGAGTTGCGCCGACACCGCCCCTGCGGTTGCCTGTCCGCGGGTGTTGGCTAGTGTCCGATCGCCATGCGCGTCACCCGACTCCTCCATACCCGATACCGGCTCAACGACCTCGAGCGCTCCGTCACGTTCTATCGACAGGTCCTCGGATTGGAGGAGGTGCGCCGTCACAAATCTCCTCGGGGCTCGGAGCTGGTCTTCCTCAAGGCACCGCAGAGCGAGGAGACGATCGAGCTGTGCCATTTCCCGAATTCCGGACTGGTGGAGGTTCAGCCGGATCTCACGCATGTCGCCTTCGAGGTCGAGTCCCTGGCCGCCTTCGGGGAGCATCTGGCTCGACTGGGACTGAGGTATTCCGACGGACCCCACTACAAGAGCGATGGATCCGGCGGGTTCGCCTTTGTGGACGCCCCGGAGGGGTATGAGATCGAACTGATCGAGCGTCGTCCGACCGCACCGGGATCTGGCCTGGGATATTGAACCCATGCGCTGGTGTGGCCAACGGTTCGGCTTCCAGTTCCCCCGGCCGGCATTGGTCCTGGGGGTGCTGAATGTCACGCCGGACTCGTTCTCCGATGGCGGGCTCTATCGGGATCCCGGCCGGGCCGTGGAGCGTGCCCATCAGTTGGTGGCCGAGGGAGCGGATCTGATCGACGTGGGTGGGGAGTCCACACGTCCGGGTGCGGATCCTGTGGAGGACGCCGAGGAACTGGCCCGTGTCGTCCCGGTCGTGGAGCGGTTATGTCGGGAGCTGAAGGTGCCGGTGTCCATCGACACCCGGAAGCCGTCGGTTGCCGAGCGCTGTCTGGATCTCGGGGTGGCGGTGGTCAACGACATCGGGGCGAACCGTGAGGATCCGGCCCTGTGGCGGATCGTGGCGCGTCATCAATCCGGCTACGTGGCCATGCACATGCAGGGAGATCCCGGGACGATGCAGGTGCGGCCTAAGTACCGGGACGTGGTCGATGACGTGGTGGGGTTTCTCCAGGGCCGGCTGGTGAGGTTCCAGGAATCCGGCATCACTCCGGACCAAGTCGTCCTCGACCCGGGCATCGGTTTTGGAAAATCGTTGGACCACAACTTGTCCCTCCTCGCGCACATCGATCGGTTCCAGTCCCTGGCTCGACCGGTCCTCCTTGGGGTCTCCCGGAAATCCTTCCTGGGACGCGTGCTGGGCGTGGCCGAGACCGAACGCCTGCCCGGTGCGCTGGCGTGTTCCGTCTGGGCGGCGTCGCGTGGGGTGCAGCTCTTCCGGACCCATGATGTCGCACCCACGGTGCAGGCATTGAGAACCCTCGAGGCGCTCTCCGCCTCGATCGCCCCCGTCCCATGAACCCCTGGATCTGGGTCCAACAAGGGTGGCGTCCGGTGCTGGAGATCCTGATCCTGGCGACCGGGATCTTCTGGGCCTTCCGCTTCATCAAGGGCACCCGGGGCGGACAGATAGTCACGGGGCTCCTTGCCCTGCTCCTGTCGTTGACGATCATCACCCGGGTCCTCGACCTGAAGGTGCTGAACGTCCTGATGAACCAGATGTTCGGGGTGCTCGCCCTTTCGATGGTGGTCATCTTCCAGCCTGAGCTCCGTCGGATGCTCGCGGAACTCGGCACGCTGTCGGTCTTCACCAACGCCCAGCAGCAGCGCGAAAGCATCGAGGACATCGTCCAGACCGCCGATCGTCTGTCACCGGTCCGCTTCGGAGCTCTCATCGCGCTCGAGCGCAACCAGCCCCTGTCGGAGGTCGTCGAGGGCGGGGTGCCCGTCAATGCGGAGCTCACCCCGGAGATGCTCGAGACGATCTTCTTTCCGAACAATGCGATCCACGACGGCGGCGTGGTGGTGCGCGACAATCGGATTCTCCGGGCCGCCTGCATCTTCCCCCTGACCTCGAGGACCGATCTGTCGAAGTCCCTCGGGACCCGTCATCGTGCGGCGCTGGGGCTCACCGAGGAGACGGACGCCATCGTGGTGGTGATCTCCGAGGAGACCGGGGCCATCTCCTATGCCCGGAGGGGGCAACTGACAAGCAATGTGACGGTCGAGGAACTCCGGGCGTTCCTGAGCGCGGAGATGGTCACCCGTCTCCAGCCCAAGGGCTGGATGGGATGGTGGCGACGGTTTCGGGAGGGCGTGGGCCCGAAGGAAGGAGGATCCTGACGATGACGTGGAAGACCCTTTTCCAGGAGAACCTCTGGCAGAAGCTCTTCGCCCTGGGGCTGGCCATCCTCATCTGGCTGACGGTTAGCTCGAGCGAGGCGGTCCGGTTCGGCGCACTGGATGTCGAGGCGGTCGAGGAGATCGCGGACGTTCCGATCGTGGTGCTCACCCGTGCGGCGGATGCATGGCGCTACGTGGTGCGACCCGAGCGGGTGTCCGTGATCCTGCGCGGGCCTGCGGGGCAGCTCAGCGCGGTCACGGTGATGGGGCTGGAGGCCTATGTGAATCTCGTGGAGCTGGACCAGGGCTCCGGCGAGGTCGAGATCCATGTGAATGCCCCGGTGGGGACCCGTGTGATCGAGGTCGATCCTCCCCGGGTGAGGGTCGAACGGATTCCAGAGTCGACCCACAAACCCTGAGGGTCGCCTGCAGCCGACCCTTCCACTGTCCCACCGTCGGCAGGCGTAGGAACGTTCCGTCGAGTCGTTTGGACCCTTACTGGGCCGTGATGCGCACTCCGAGCCGCTCGAGGGTCGAGCCTTCATCACGGAACAGGCTGGAGAGCGCGGCGTAGTAGTCGAGTTCCGACCGGACCTCGTTGGACCGGGCCGAGGTGAGATCCCGCTGGAGACGCAGGACCTCGAAGGTCGTGCTCTTGCCGTTCTCGAGCTTCTTCTGTTCGGCATCCAAGGCGGCCTCCGCATAGGCCCGGGCCTCGCGATTGGCCAGGATCCGACCGTAGGCCGACTCCGCCACGAGGATCGAGTTGTCGATGTCGCGCATGACGTTCTGCTCGATCTGTTTGTGGCGGAGGATCAGGCGCTCCTTGGTGATCTTGGCGGTCTGGAACGCGCTCCGGGCCCCGACGTTGCCGAGCGGGAAGGTAAACCGGGCCCCGACTCCGTAGCCTTTGTAGTCGGCATTGCCGAGTTGGTCGAAGGCGCCGCCCACGGGGTCTCCCAGCGGGGGGGATCCGTTGGTGTTGCCGAAGGCGATCTGGTTCGCGGACACACCGAACGATCCGGTGAGGTCCAGCTGGGGGAAGAGCTGGTTCCTGCGGAACCGCACCGTGACGTTCTGCTTCTCCATCTCGATCTGGGACTGGAGGACGTCCGGACGCATCGTGAGTCCGCGCGACCAGCTCTCGGGACGGCTGAAGGGATAGGGCTGCGGGGAGAACTTCTCGGAGGGTTTGACCTGGGTGTCCCGGATCTCGGAGTAGTCGGTGGTCAGCAGGCGCCGCAGATTGTTCTGGGCGGTTCCGAAGTTCTGACGGGCCTGGATCAGGTCGGCGCGGGTCGAGGCCACCTGGGCCTCGGCCTGTTGGGATTCGAGGGGTGCCATGGCCCCCACCTCGACGCGCTTGCGGTTCTCGGTCAGCAGCCTTTCGGCGAGTTCGACCGCCTTGGTCTGGACCTCGATGCTCGCCATCGCCGCGGCGAGGTTGTAGTAGACCAGTTGGACGTCGGTCGCCGTCTGGATCATCTGGGCCCGGACGGTCTGTTCCTCCTGCAGGAGGGTCTTCTTGTTGAGGGAGATGGCCCAGCGGGCCTGGTCGATCCAGAGGTTCCGCAGCAGGGGCTGCGTCAGGGCGATGCCGGCGTTGCCGAACGCACTGTCCTGGTATTGGAGGAACCCCGCCCCATTGCCGCCGACGCGCGATCGCACTGGGTTCATGTTGCCGGTCAACTGGTAGCTGGTTCCGGCCTCGGTCGGCAGGAGCCCGCTCAGCGAGGTGTTGAATTGCTGGGTGTAGGAGACGTTGGCCGGGGCCTGGAAGGAGGTGATCTGACGCTGGGAAGGATTGTCGGCCCGGTTTCCGTTGTATCCGAAGCCGAAGTTCGGATCGTAGGCCGAGTAGCTGCCCTCGAGGGCGAGATCGGCGAGGTCGGGGGCGTAGCGGACGATCTTGAGCTCCAGGTTGTTCTCGAAGGCCTCCTGGATGCATTGTTCCAGCGTGACGTCGCGGGTCTTGACCGCGTCCGCGGCCCACGACGGGATCAGGGCCACGCCGGAGGCCAGGAGGAGGGAACGGAGCTTCATGATGCGTTGAGACTGAGTAGTTTGCCGACCAGGGTCAAACGGACTTTGACCTCCACTCCTGACACGCCGGGTAGGGTTCCGGTTTCAATCGAATGCGATTGTTTTGGCGTCGCGGCTCCCCGGGCGATCAGCTCCAGAGGTGTTCCCCGGCAATGCTCCGGGCACAGTCGAGTGCCGCACCGAGGCCGTCCTCGTGGAACCCATACCTGAAATAGCTGCCTGCGAAGTAGATCCGGGCACCGGGCCTCCGGTTGAGGGCGGGAAGCTCCTTCTGGGCCCGGATGGCTCCCAGGCTGAACAGAGGATGCTCGTAGTCGATCCGGCGGAGGACGGTGTCCGGCCGCATGTCCTCCTCGCCGTTGATCGACACGAAATACTGGGTCGTGCGGCTGACGCCTTGGAGGGAGTTCATCCAGTAGACCGTCGAGGTGTGACCGGGTTCGTTCCGGGTCACCCGGTAGTTCCAGGAGGCCCAGGCCCGTCGTGCGCGCGGCATGAGCGACGTGTCGGTGTGCACGGTGGCCCGGTTCCGCTGGTATCGGAATTCCTGTAACAGGCGTCGTTCCTCGGACTCGGGCTCGGAGAGGAGGCGGAGGGCCTGGTCGGCATGGCAGGCCAGGATGACCCGGTCGAAGGACTCCCACCGGCCGCCCTCGGTCACCACCGTGACCCCGCCCGAGACGGGGCGTTCGACCGCACGGACCGGTGCGTTCAGCCGGACCCGATCGCCCAGGAGCGGCCAGAGACGTCGGACATACTCCCTCGAGCCGCCCTCGACAGTCCACCAGGGGTGCTGGGTGTGGAGGCCGAGGAAGCCGTGGTTGTGGAAGAATCGGAGCAGCGTGGTGGCCGGGAACGCCAACATCTCGTCCGGCGGGGTGCTCCACACCGCACTGCTCATCGGCACGAGGTACAGATCGAGGAAGTCCTGTCCATAGCCTCGAAGGGCCACGTAGTCCCCCAGGGAGGTCTCGGCCCAACGGGGATCCTCGAGGGCCGTCACGGCCTCCTGGTTGAATCGACGGATGGCCCGCAGGAGGTTCCAGAACCGGGGTCGGACGAGGTTGCGGCGCTGGGCGAACAGGGTGTCCCAGCCCGAGCCACAGAACTCGAGTCCGGTCGGCAGATGCTGGACCCCGAAGGACATCGAGGTGGGCTTCACCGGCACCCTTAGCTCCTCGAACAGCCGGCAGAGCAGGGGATAGGTGACCCGGTTGAACACCATGAACCCGGTGTCGAAGGACACCGTCTCGGAGGCGCTCCGGACGTCGATGGTGTTCGTATGGCCGCCGGCGTAGTCGGCCTGCTCGAATAAGGTCAGGTCGAAGCGATCACGGAGAAGGTAGCCGCAGCCCAGCCCGGCAATGCCGGTTCCGACGATGGCGAGCCGTTCCCGGGACATGGCGGGGTCAGATCCTCGAGGTCGTCGGAATCCCCGGGGATCAGGGCTTGGGCTGAGGACCCAGGTGCATCTTGGTGTCGTACGCCGCCGAAGGCACCGGACGGAGATCCCAGATCAGGCCGGTCCAGGACATCACCTTGAGCAGGTAGTAGGTGATGTCGACCTCCCACCAGTAGAACCCCTGACGGGTGCAGGTCATGTGCTTGTGGTGGTTGTTGTGCCAGCCTTCGCCGAGAGTGATCAGGGAGAGGATGAAGCTGTTCCGGCTGTCGTCGCCGGTCTCATAGCGTCGTTGGCCCCAGACATGGGCCATGGAGTTGATGCAGGAGGTTCCGTGGAACAACGCCGTGGTGCTGATGAAGAAGCCCCAGACGAGCATCTGGCCGCCGGAGGTGTGGAGCCCGGGGGCGTAGGCCTCAAGCATCCTGCCCAGAACGAACAGGAGCACCGCCGAGGCGATAGGCACCAGCGTGTCGAAGCGATTCAGGAAGACGAGTTCCGGGAACTTGGCGAGGTCCTTCACCCGGGAGTAGTCGGTCGGAAAGTTCTTCCGGCTGGTGATCCAGCCGATGTGCGACCACATAAACCCGTGCTGACGCGGAGAATGCTTGTCGTCCTCCTCGTCCGAGTGCTGGTGGTGATGGCGATGGGTGTAGGCCCACCAGAGGGCCCCCTTCTGCACGCACGTCGCTCCCCAGAGGGCCAGGACGAACTGCCAGGCCCGTGAGGTCGAGAAGGTCCGGTGGGAGAAGTAGCGGTGGTAGAACCCGGTGACCGCGAACATCCGGATGAAGTACAGGAAGACCGCCGATCCCACGGCAAACCAGCTCCAGCCGGTCCAGATCACGCCGAGGCATCCGACATGCAGGATCACAAAGCTCATGGCGCGGACCCAGTCGACCTTGTCGGGCTGGCTCTTGAGCGTCTCAATCCGAGGGGCTCCGTAGTCCGTGTCGAACCACTGGACGAGGTAGGTCAGGGCACGGCGGAACGGACCGAGGTGGGCTGCAGTTGCGGTGTCTGTCATGGATTCGGGGAACGGCTCGTTCTCTCAAGGGGCGCCCTGGCCCGACAGTGTCGGGCCTGGGCGGAACCCAAGGCACAATTGAATGATGACATCATACCGTCAAAAGACCAGCACGGTCTCGGTGGTGCGAGACCATTCGGTTTTCCATGATGGTCTGCATAAGTCAGGCGTCCTGGGAGCGTCCTTGCGGCTTGCCGGAGGGGTGATGGGTATCCGATCCTCTGGCCTGCTTCCGATGGAATTACTCCAACACTGGCTCTGGTATCAGGGGCACTTCCTCGGCATCGAGTGGCACGTGTGGAAGGTAGTCGGCTGGACGGGCAACCTGGCCTTCACGGCCCGGTTCCTGGTCCAGTGGTATGCCACCGAGCGGCGTCGGGAGGTGGTAGTGCCCGTGGCGTTCTGGTGGCTCAGCATCACCGGGTCGTGGCTCCTCCTCGCCTATGCCGTGGTGCACAAGCGCGACTCCGTCTTCATCTTCGCGAACCTCTTCAACTGGATCCCCTATCTGCGGAATCTGATCATCCAGCGTCGGCATGAGCGGACTCATCGGGAGTGTCCGTCGTGCTCGAGGACCAATCCTCCCCAAGCCCGGTTCTGCATGAACTGCGGGAGTCCCGCGGCCCCCGTCTCCGGGTCCTGACCCTTTCCACGGACGTGGGACCTCAGGGCTTGCCGGGCCGGATGGCGTTTGTCCCGGCGATCGGTTCCAGACGGAACCGATCGAGCACGTGGGTGGCGTAGTCGGGGTGTCGGCCCCCGATCCGCTGGAACACGGGCAACAGTTCGGCCATGGGGATCCACTGCTGCTGGGCCTCCTTGAGCGCGGTCTCCTGGGCCACGATCTGGAACCGCAGGAGCTGCGACTGACGGTACATGAACAGGCAGAGGGCGGCGGTGCCGACCACCGTGGCGACGAGGAGGATGCGGACCGTGCCCTGGAGGGTCGAAAGCTCGGAACGCAGGCGTGCGACCTCGCTCGCGGAGGCCGTGTCGGACTGGAAATCGGAACCCGATGTCATGGTTTGGCGGTGGGCTTCGGCCCGGGATTGTTGGTGGAGAGGTCAAGCACCAGTCCATTCTCGGCGAGCGCCTTGAGGATCGCCCGGTTGCTGGCGTTGCCGTAGTGGAAGCTCTCCCGGACCAGTCCCTCGAAGGCCTGTCGGTTCACGTTGTGTGTGTGGAGGCGCAGGGCCTGTCGGTTGGCCATGGCGGTGTAGTAGATGTGCAGCGCACAGAGGGCCGCCAGGACGACCGCCAGACACAGCTGGATCCCGGCGAGAGTGGAGAGTTGGGATCGGCTCTTCATCGATACGCCCCTAGGCTAGGGGGCGTCGTCGCGGATGGGAAGGATGTCATTCGCGAGGGGTCACACGGAGGGGTTGGGGACGGGCTTGATGCTTGCCACCCGACGACCCAGTCGCGAACGTCGGGCTACCATGTCCCATCACTACGTGGAGCGGGTCGTCGACCTGCTCGATCCCTCGGTCAATCGCCTGGTCAACCTGACGCTTGAGGAGGCCCGGGCCCGGGTGCTGTCGGGCGATGCCGCCGCGGTGGGCGGGATCGAGGGTTCGTTCGCGCTGCTGGCGCGGGAGGGCAAGACCGCCCGGATGGCGCGCTCCCTCGACCGCCCCATGCGCTACTTCCTTGCCAAACGCCAGGAGGGACCGGCCCTGATCGTGGCCGACCGGATCGACGCGATCCACCAGCAGCTCCAGCGCGAGGGCCTGGCCGACCAGTTCCATCCCAGCTACACCCGGATGGTACCCGCCCACTACGTCGTGGAGATCCAGCTCATCGGGTGTCCCGACCCCGATCCCGCCTACACCCGGTTCTTCACCCCGGAGCGGAACGCGTTGCCGACAGATCTCGACGAGATCGGTCGTCGGTACATCGGAGCGCTGGCCGACGAGGTCGCGGCCCAGCTTCGGCTCATCCCCGAGTCCGAGCCCATCGGGGTGGCCTTCTCCGGGGGCATCGATTCCGGGGCCGTCTTCCTCGTCGCCTACGCCATGATGCGGAAGCTCGGGATGAACCCGGCCCGATTGAAGGCCTTCACCCTGAGCCTTGGCGAGGGGCCCGACCTGGCCCAGGCCCGCGAGTTCCTGGCCCGACTCGACCTCGGCCTGTTCCTCGAGGAGATCCATGCCGATCCGGCCGACATTGACCACGCCGAGGCCCTGCGTGTGCTCGAGGACTACAAGCCGCTGGATGTCGAGTGCGGGATCATGGCCCTCGCCCTCTGCCGCGGCATCCGGAAGCGGTACCCCGACTGGAAGTGGCTCTTCGATGGCGACGGGGGGGACGAGAACCTGAAGGACTATCCGATCGAGGAGAACCCGGAGCTCACGATCCGTTCCGTCGTCCACAACCTCATGCTCTACCACGAGGGATGGGGTGTGGGCCGGATCAAGCATTCGCTGACCTACAGTGGCGGCCTCAGCCGCGGCTACGTCCGCACTTATGCTCCGAACCGTCGGTATGGGTTTCAGGGCCACAGCCCGTTGATGGGACGCGGGGTGATGGCGGTCAGCGAGGGCATCCCGTTCATCGAACTCACCCAGTACGACGTCCCCACCCTCTACTCCCTCAAGGGCGAGGTGGTGTCCCGTGGGATCCGTCAGCTCTTCGGCATGGAGATGCCGGTGTTTGAGAAGCGTCGATTCCAGCATGGGGCCATCCGACCCGAGACGCTCCGCAACCATGTTCCCGGACAGGAGGCGGTCTATCGCAGGCAGTTCCTCGCGATGTACCCGTAGAGGGGCGGGCGGTCCGGGATCCGTGGAGGTGATCGGTGATCGGTCCGCCTGAGGAATCCTGTTGCTTCGATGGGACCTCTCTCGACACAGTCCCCGCGCTTTCGGAGAGGTGGCTGAGTGGTTTAAGGCGCACGCCTGGAAAGCGTGAGTGGGCTCATACCCCACCGGGGGTTCGAATCCCCCCCTCTCCGCCAAGCCTCCTCGGGACTCCTCTTCCGGGTTTGTGATCCGGTTCGCACTCTCCCGAGGGTCTGTTGCCGTCCCCCTGCTTGACGATTCCGTCATGTGGTCTCACCAAAGGGGGAGTCACCATGAGCCAGCACCTCTTCGCCGCGTTCGCCCAGTCGGCTTCCAACCGGTCTGAAAAGCCCGCCCTGTTCTGGGCCCGGGAACAGTTCTCCTACGGCCAGATCCTGCAACAATCCCTCTGGGTGGGGGCCCGTCTCCGGACGCAGCTCGGGGTCCAGCCCGGCGATCGGGTCGCCCTCTGGCTCCGGAATCGGCCGGAATTCGTCTCGGCCCTCTTCGGCATCCTCGCCGCCGGCGGCGTCGCGGTCCCGATCAACAACTTCCTCAAGCCGAACGAGATGGCCTACATGCTCGAGGACGCCGGGGTGAAGGTCGTCCTCACCGAGGACTCCAATCCCGAGGCCCTCGCGGCGCTCCAGAACCTCCGTCCGGATCTCCGAATCCTGCGTGTCGAGGACCTCGTGGTGGATGCCGGACCGGTCGCGTTCCAGCCGGTCGACCGCAGCCGCTCCGACCTTGCGGTCCTGATCTACACCAGCGGCACGACCGGCAAGCCCAAGGGAGCCATGCTCACGCACGGCAACCTCCTCCACAACGTCGAGTCCTGCCGTCAGATCCTCCAGATCGTGGACCTCGACCGGCTCGTGCTCCTGCTGCCGATGTTCCACAGCTTCATGCTCACGGTTGGCATCCTGCTGCCGTTGCTGGTCGGCGGTTCGATCGTCCTGATCAAGTCCCTGACCCCGCCCAAGGCGATGATCGAGGAGATCCTGATCAACCAGGGGACCGTCCTGCCGGCGATGGCGCAGGTGTTCCGGGCGCTGTCGGGTCTGCCCCCGGGCATCGAGCTGTCTCTCCGCCTCTGCGTCAGCGGTGCCGGGCCGCTCCCGATGGAGATCCTCAAGGGGTTCAATGCACGGCATCCGAAGGTCCCGCTCATCGAAGGCTATGGCCTGAGCGAGGCCAGCCCGGTGGTGTCGGTGAACCCCATCCAAGGACCCTGGATCCCCGGCACCATCGGGATCCCGATCCCGGATGTGGAGATGACCGTGCAGGACGATTCCGGGGCACTGCTCGCCGACGGGGTCGATGGCGAGATCTGCGTCCGGGGTGGAAACGTGATGGCCGGGTATTGGAACGCCCCGGAGAAGACCGCGGAGACCCTGGTGGGCGGCTGGCTGCGGACGGGCGACATCGGCCACCGACGGCCCGACGGCTACTACGTCATCACGGACCGCAAGAAGGACATGCTCAAGCCCAACGGCATCAATGTGTACCCCCGCGAGATCGAGGAGGTGCTCTACGGGTTCCAGGGCATCCGCGAGTGCGCCGTCGTGGGCGAGCCCGACGAGCGGCGTGGGGAGCGGGTCATTGCGTTCGCTGCGATGGACGAGGGGCGGGTGTTCGACGAGAAGGCGGTGATCGCGTTCCTCAAGGAGCGCCTTGCCGACTACAAGGTCCCGCGTCGCGTGATCCCGCTGCCTGCGTTGCCCCGCAATGCCACGGGCAAGATCCTGAAGACGTTCCTGCGCGAGATGCTTCGGACGGACTCGGCGTCCTGAGCAACGGGAGGGGTTGGGTCTCACGTCGGCGCTGGACGACGGGACTCGCGGGGAGACGAAGGATCCGGAGGGCCAGGCCGGCATCCCAGCGGGGAGGTCGGGGAACGATGAACCTTTGCGAGGATCGGGCCGGATTTCTGACCCACATCCTGAAGGGCTGCGTCACATCTGCGGGGGCGGCGTGGGCCGATTCCTATGTCGGAGCCGTGTCCGAGGAACCCGAACCCTCGATCCGGTGTGCAGATCTGGCTGGCCGACATGGATTCGAACCATGACTAAGGGCTCCAAAGACCCCTGTGCTACCTTTACACCATCGGCCAAACGCGGCGTGAACGTATGCAGCGCAGCCGGGACGGCAATCGCAAACTGAAGGGTCGCCATGATCCTTGAGCGTCGTCGCGGGGCAGGACCTTGAAAGGGACCCGATGGACGCACGGGCGGATCAAAAACATCCTCTTTACTCCAGGGCCTTCGTTCCCATCCTCAGGTCGCATGTCGGCAGCGCCGCAGTCCGCGGTGGTCGGGACCCCGACCACCCAAGGAGGATACGATTCCAACAACAGCACGGTACCGGGATTGGACCAAGCCATCACCCGGTCCCAAGTCTTTTTGCTGTCCGAGCAGAAACCCGAGGGCTACTGGATCGGTGAGCTCCTCGTCGACGCCACACTGGTCGCGGACCTCGTCGTTTTCTACCACTGGTGGGGTCGGGTCGATCGCGAGTGGGAGCGTCGTGCGGTCAACCACATCCTCGGCAAACAGCTGCTCGATGGCGGCTGGAACATTTATCCGAATGGTCCGGCGGAAGTGAACGCCACCATCAAGGCGTACGTGGCCCTCAAGCTCGCGGGCTTGCCAGCCACCGATCCCCACATGCTGAAGGCCCGTGAGATGGCCTTCTCCCTCGGCGGGGTTCCGAGGATGAACACGTTCTCGAAGCTGTACCTGGCGCTGATCGGCCTAGTCGGCTGGAACCACGTCCCGACCATCCCCTCCGAGGTTCTTCTGATCGGTAAATGGTTCCATGTGAACTTCTGGGACATGAGCAACTGGTCCCGCGCCATGCTCGTCCCCCTTGCGATCATCAACCATTTCCGGCCGACCCGGCCCCTGGCGGCGGGGGTGACGCTCGACGAGCTCTATCCGAACGGAAAATGGGAGCTCAACGAGACGCTGCGTCCCCGGTACTTCGACTTCAGCCTGCGCAACGCGTTCCTCTGGCTCGACAGGCTCCACAAACTGGCGGAGTGGTTCGCGCGTCACGGTCTGCATCCGTTCCGAAAGCGCGCGCTCAAGAAGGCCGAGCAGTGGATGCTCGAGCGTTTCGAGGGCAGCGACGGTCTCGCCGCCATCTTCCCGGGCATAGTGAACTCGATCATCGCCATGAAGGCGCTGGGCTATCCGGACGACCACCCGGAGGTCGTCCGCGCCCATGGCGAGCTGCTCAAGCACATGCACCAAGAGCCGGACTCGGTCCGGATGGAGCCGTGCCTCTCCCCGGTCTGGGACACCGCCATCGTCGAGATCTGCCTGCGCGAGTCCGGCGTGCCTGCGGATCATCCCAAGATCAAGCGGGCGGCCAGCTGGATGATGGATCTCGAGATCCGGTTCCGTGGAGACTGGCAGCACAAGAACCCCGCCGACGTCGAGCCCTCTGGATGGGTGTTCGAGTTCGCGAACAAGTGGAACCCGGATGTCGACGACACCGCGATGGTGCTGCTGGCGTTGAGGGGGATCCCGACCGACGACCGCGTGCGCCGCGACGAGTGCTTCGCCCGTGGTCTCAAGTGGATGCTGACCTTCCAGTGTCGGGACGGCGGATGGGCGGCGTTCGACAAGGACTGCACGAACTCGATCCTCGAAAAGGTGCCGTTCGCCGACCACAACGCGATGCTCGATCCGGAGTGCGCCGACATCACGGCCCGGATCCTCGAGCTGATGGGGTATGAGGGCTACACGCTCGACAACCCGCAGGTGAAGGAGGCCATGCGCTTCCTCATCAAGACCCAGGAGGCCGACGGATCGTGGTTCGGTCGCTGGGGCGTGAACTACATCTACGGCACCTGGCAGGTGCTGCGCGGTGTGCGGGCCTTGAAGGTCGACATGAACCAGCCGTGGCTCCAGAAGGCGCGCCACTGGCTGTTGGGTGTCCAGCAGCCCGACGGCGGCTGGGGCGAACGGTGCAACACCTACGACGATCCGATCTTCAAGGGCAGCGGTCCGAGCACCGCCTCCCAGACCGCCTGGGCCATCATGGGGCTCTGTGCGTTCGGGGATTCCCACTGCGCGGCTCTCCGACGGGGCATCGAATACCTCGTCCGGACCCAGAACGAGGATGGATCCTGGACCGAGGAGGAGGTCACCGGGACCGGGTTCCCGAAGGTGTTCTATCTCAAGTACGACATGTACCGGAACTCCTGGCCGCTCCTTGCCCTGGCCACCTACCGGAAGCTGCTCCGGGGGGGAGAGCCCGGGGACATCAAGGCCTGAGCCCAAGCCCAAGCCCAGATCCCGGCCCGTCTGCGGCCCGGTTTCCTGTCCGACCCCTTTGGTGGGTCACTTCGCGAACTCCACGCACCGCGTCTCGCGCACGACGGTGATCCGGATCTGTCCCGGATAGAGGAGGTCCTCCTCGATCCGGTGGGCGATCTGCCGGGCCAGCTGGTAGGAGGCCGCGTCGTCGAGCTCCTCCGGCTTCACCATCACGCGCAGTTCCCGTCCGGCCTGGACGGCGTAGGCCTTCTCGACCCCGGCGAAACCCGTGGCGATCCGCTCGAGGTTCTCCAGCCGCTGCAGGTAGGTCGTCATCGACTCGCTCCGGCTCCCGGGTCGGCTCGCGCTGATGGCATCGGCCGCCGAGACGAGGATGCCCAGCAGGTTCTCGTGCGGCACCTCGTCGTGATGGGACGCCACCGCGTTGACGATGTGGGGCGGCTGGCCCTGCTGCCGAAGGAAATTTCCGCCCACGATGGCGTGCGGACCCTCGACCTCCTGCGACAGGGCCTTGCCGATGTCGTGGAGCAGGCCGGACAGCTTCGCGGCCTGGATGTCCTGGCCCATCTCGGCGGCCATCAGACCGGTGAGGTGGGCGACTTCGACCGAATGGTGGAGGACGTTCTGGGAGTAGCTGTAGCGGAAATGGAGTTTGCCCAAGAGCCGGGCGATCTCGGGACGCAGCGGGGGAAGGCCTGTCCGTGCCACGGCGGCCTCCCCGGTCTGGAGGATGAATCCCTCCATCTCGGTGTTCACCGCCGTCACGACCTCCTCGATCCGGGCCGGGTGGATACGCCCGTCGAGGACCAGCCGTTCCATCGCAAGCCGGGCGACCTCGCGTCGGACCGGGTCGAAGGCCGAGAGCACCACCGCGTTGGGGGTGTCATCGACGAGGACCGTCACGCCGGTGATGGACTCGAACGCGCGGATGTTCCGTCCCTCCCGGCCGATGATGCGTCCCTTCATCTCCGAGCCGGAGACCGCCACGGTCGCGGTGGTGGACTCGAAGGTCTGGGTGGCGGCGTAGCGTTGCAGTGTGATGCCCACGATGCGCCTCGCCTCGGTCTCCGCGTCGCGACGGGCGTTCTCGAGCAGGTGGCGGCTCAGGTCGGCGGCGTCCTTCCGCGCCTCCCGTTCGACCTCCTGGAGCAGCATTGTCCGGGCGCCTTCGGCATCGAGCCCGGCAATCGACTCGAGCCGCGCCCGGGCCTCGACCCGCTGCTGGCGGAGCTGCTGGCGTTCGTGATCGAGGGCGGTCCGGTCGGACTCCAGCGTCCGGGATCGGGTGTCGATCTCCGACTCGAGCCGGGCGATGCGGTCCAGCTGGCGGTCCACGGTCGACTCCCGCTCCCCCAGTCGGCGTTCCTCGGCGGCGATCGTGTCCTGGCGGCTGGACAGCGCCTTCTCCAGCTCGACCCGGTCCCGGACCAGCTGCTCCTGGGCGGCGAGCTTGGCCGCCAGCTGGGCGGCTTCCGTCTCGCGACGGAGCCGGTCCTGCCACGACTGCTGCTCGGCCAGCCGGGCTGCTGCCGTGGCCTGCTCGCGTTTTCGGGCACGCGCGAGGGCGACACCGATTCCCGCCGCCGCGGTGAGCGCAGAGATGCAGAGGATCAGCGGGTTCGAAGGCATCGGGTCAGGAGCGTCGTGCAGGTCCCTCGTGGATCCCCGAGGGCGTCAGGACGTAGTCCATCGGCAGGTCATGGGCCTCGACAGGCAGATGCGGCACGATCTGGATGTCCAGCCCCACCCCGAACCGGATGGCGTTGGTCCCTGCCAGCAGTCGGTCATAGAATCCGGCGCCGCGTCCGAGTCTTGCCCCATCTGTCGTGAACCCTAGGCCCGGGACCAAAACCAAGTCCAGTCTCGGTAGGGGAACGTTGAGGCAGCCCTGGGAGGGTTCCCGAATGCCATAGCGTCCGGTGGTGAGGTCGGCCGCGGGGCGTTCGATGCGACGGGCCCCGTAGGCTTCGATGAGGGGATCGAAGGCCGGTAGAGCCACCTCCTTGCCCTCGTCGAGCGCGGTCTGCAGCAGGGGCCAGACATCCGGCTCGTCCTCCCTCGGGGCGAACAGCAGGACGCACCGGGAGAACCGCCAGTGGGGATGGAGCCGGATCCGCTCCCGCAGCGCCGCGGATCCCTCCTCCCGCGCCCCGGGGGGGAGTTCCCGGATCCATTGGCGGAGCCGGGTTCGGATCTCGGATTTGGAGGACGGCATCACGGGATCTGGGACTGGGACGGCGATGGGGATGGCAATGGCGTTTGGGACTGCGCCTCGCGCCAGCGCATGACCCGCTCCTTGATCTTCTTCTCCACGCCCTGTTCGGACGGTTCGTAGAACCGTCTCGGCGCACCGAGGTGGTCCTGGGCCACGTGGTGGCCCGGGAAATCGTGGGCGTACTGGTACCCGACCCCGTGTCCGAGCCGCTTCGATCCCGGATAGTGGCCGTCGCGGAGGTGCTGGGGCACAGGCAGCGTGCGTCCGTTCCGGACGTCCTCGAGCGCGGCATCGATCGACATGATGACCGTGTTGCTCTTGTGGGCCGTCGCGATGTAGAGGGCGGCCTCGGCGATCGGGATCCGCGCCTCGGGCCAGCCGATGACCTCGGCGGCCTGACAGGCCGAGGTCGCAAGGACGAGCGCCATCGGGTCGGCCAGACCCACGTCCTCGGCCGCGTGGATCATGATCCTTCGGGCGATGAACCGTGGGTCCTCCCCGGCGTGGATCATCTTCGCCAGCCAGTAGAGCGTCGCGTCGGGGTCGGATCCCCGCATCGATTTGATGAAGGCGCTGATCGTGTCGTAGTGCGCATCACCGTCCCCGTCATAGACGATGGCCTTCTTCTGGATCGACTCCTCGGCGACGCCCAGGTCGATCCGGATCACGCCATCGGATCCGGGGGGCGTGGTCAGGGCGGCGATCTCGAGGGAGTTGAGGGCCTTGCGGGCGTCCCCATCGGAGATCCGTGCCAGGTGCTGCAGGGCGTCGAGGGCGGCCTCGACCCGCAGGTATCCGAGGCCCCGATCGACATCCGAGAGGGCGTGCTGGAGCAGGTGTAGAAGATCGTCCTCCGTGAGCGGACGCAGCTCGAAGATCTGGGACCGCGACACCAGCGGTGAGTTGACGAAGAAGAAGGGGTTGTGGGTGGTGGCTCCGACGAGCTTGATCACGCCCGATTCGACGTCCGGCAGCAGGACGTCCTGCTGGGATTTGCTGAACCGGTGGATCTCGTCGACGAACAGGAGGGTCGGCTGCCCTGTGTTTTGGAGGCGATGGCTGGCGCCGCTGAGGATATGTCGCATGTCGGCGACGTTCGATTCTACCCCGCTGAGTCGCTCGAATCGGCATCGCGACTGGGTTGCGATGATCTGGGCGAGGGAGGTCTTCCCGGTCCCGGGGGGGCCGTAGAGGATGAGAGATTGGATCCGATCGGCCTCGATGGCCCGGCGCAGGAGCTTGCCGGGGCCGAGGATGTGGGACTGGCCCGTGTACTCCGCGAGCGTCCGGGGTCGGAGCCGGGCGGCCAGCGGGGCAGGGGACGACACGGTTCCGGCGGCTTTCGCGGCCGCCGGCGGGACCGGGGAGTCCCCGACCACGAACAGGTCATCCTGCGCCATGCGCACCAGCATTCCTGAATCCTGGCCGGTCAGCCAGCTCCCCGGTGGGTCCGATTCCAGATTCCTGGGCGTTTTTGAGAAGCAGCCGGTCGGGTCGTGTTGGGATCCCCGGGCATCCATCAGGGGCCGGCACAGCCCCTCAAACCGCGTGGGGACGGGCGTTTTTGGGCCATTCCGGCTGGAATGCCGTCGAGAGTCCGTTGCAGCGATGCGAGGACCCCGGGGTGGCATCCGGGGTGCTTTATCAGAACGCAGATGGTGCTTCGTCGCTGGGACGGGCTTCCGGAGTCCGTGTCAGTACATCACTGCACTACCCATCCCCACCGGGGTCATCCCGGCGGCGGGCACCGTCGTGAATGGGTCGCCGTCGGAGACGTCCGGCGGCGACCTTCTTCATGACCGACCCCTGCTGGGTTCAGACGGCGATGGCGGCGCGGGTCCGATGCGATTCAAGCCCTGCGGCGAAGAGCTCATGGCTGCGCACCGCCTCATCGGGGGTGACGCAGCCGAAGCGTCCTTCCAGGGCGCCGGCCCTCTCGGCGGCGTAGGCCGCCCACATCTGCAGGAAGCAGTCGGGGAAACCCGGCTCGAAGATGCCGCCGGTGATCGTCGGAAATGGCGTCTGGAACCCGAGGTCGACCCGGACCCATCGCTGCTCCTTATGCCGTTCGAAAATCCAGAGCGTCTTGGGTTCCGCCGTGGAGTACCGGGCCCCGCCCTCGGTGCCGAGCACCTCCACCCACCAGGTGTTCGTGGCCCCCGGGGCCAGCCGCTTCATCTCCAGACGCATCGGCACCGTGGATCCCGAGACTTCGAGATCGCAGTGGAGCTGCGCGTTGTCCCACGTGTCGCATGCCGCGAAGCCACCCTTCCCATCCGGCCTCTCGGTGTAGACCTTCTGGAGCTGGGAGTAGACCCGGACCGGATTCCAGCCGAGTCGCAGTGGGATGTGCGCGACGTGCATGCCGAGGTCGCCCATGACGCCGATCTCGCCGCAGTACTTCACCTGACGCTTCCAGTTCACGGGCTTCGAGGGGTCGAGGTCGCTGGCGTGCCAGAAGCAGGAATGGACCTCGAGGACGCGTCCGAGCTTCCCGGAACGGGCGATGTCGACCACCCGCTGGGCCCCGGGCAGGAAGGGGAACTCGGAGCTGCAACGCACGAACCGTCCCGAGGCCACTGCGGCATCCCGGATCCTGCGGGCCGCCGCGAGATCGATCCCGAACGGTTTCTCGGCCAGCAGATCCTTCCCGGCGGCGAGGACCTCGAGATAGATCGACTCGTGGAGATGATGGGGCACCGCGACGTAGACGACGTCGACATCCGGCGAGGCGAGGAGCTCGCGGTGATCCTTGGTGAGCAGGCGGACCGTGGGGATCTGGCGGAACCAGTCGAGCAGTGTGCCCTGGAGATCGCAGACCGCCACGAGTTCGACCCGTACGGGGAACCGCTCGAGGACGAACCACCGGGCGAACGCGCTCGCCGCCTCCCGGCCCATCAACCCACCCCCGATGATTCCGACCCGCATGACATCCTTCATGGTGCGGATCATCATCTCCAGGCCGCCTGTGCCGCAAGCCCGTGACGGCAGGCCTGGAACCGGGCGGTGTTCCAGGGCGACGAATCCTCTGCTGACATCCTCCGGGCTCCCGTTATTTTCGAACCGTTGCCTATGAAGACCGCCACGTCCGCAGAGAATCAACCTCTACAGAGCCTCGATGAGGTCGAGGATTTCTATAAGCAGCGATACCCCGAGCCCATTGCGGCACCGGCCGACAAGAAGTCCACCGTGGGCCATGACCCCGAGAAGAAGCAGTCGGAATTCCGCAACTACGAGGCGGATGCCCGGCCGACGGTCCGGGAGTTCTACCGGTTGAACCACCAGTTCCAGACCCACGAGTTCGTCCGGGCCAAGAAGAAGGAATACCTGGGCCTCAACCGCATGAAGATGGGTATCTGGGAGGCCGCCGAGTATCTCAACCAGCTGGTGGACGACAGCGATCCGGACACGGACATGTCCCAGCTCGAGCATCTCCTCCAGACGGCCGAGCAGCTGCGTCGCGACGGCCAGCCCCGGTGGATGGTCCTGACCGGGTTCGTCCATGACCTCGGCAAGATCCTGTGCCTCTGGGGTGAACCGCAGTGGGCGGTGGTGGGCGACACGTTCCCGACCGGATGCGCCTTTGCCCCGAAGATCGTGTTCTCAAGGTTCTTCGAGGCGAATCCCGATTCCCAGAACCCGGCCTACCAGACCCGGCTCGGGGTCTACAAGCAGGGGTGCGGCCTGGATGCGGTCGACATCTCCTGGGGGCACGACGAGTACATCTACCAGGTCTGCAAGGACTACCTGCCGCCCGAGGGACTGGCGATGCTGCGGTTCCACAGCTTCTACCCGTGGCATCGGGAGGGCTGCTATGACTACCTGCTGAACGACCACGACCGCGCCATGCTGCCGTGGGTGCTCCGGTTCAATCCCTACGATCTCTACACCAAGAGCCACGAGAAGCCGGACGCCGTGAAGCTGCGTCCGTACTATGAGGAACTGATCCGGGAGTACTTCCCGGACAAGGTTCGCTGGTAGCACTGGACCGGTGCCCTCGGTGGCGCCGACCCCGCCATGAATCCACGACTCCTGTGGGCCGGGCTGCTGGCGGTCGGTCTGGCGGTGATCGGCCTCGTCTTCGGGGCCGGTGTCTTAGTGGCTCGGTCGATGCGACCCGGTGGCCGGTCTGGGATCGCTGACACGGCCGCCGTCGTCACCCAGGTCCAGGCCCTCTCGCAGTTGGTCACGGTCCAGTATGTCTTCGAGAAGGTGGTCGTCCTGGACGACGTGAAGTGGTACGGACAGAACCGTCTCCTGATGATCGCCCATGGGGTGGTGAAGGCTGGCGTCGACCTGCGGAAGGTCACGAAGTCCGACGTCTCGATCGATGGCGACCGGTTGCGGCTGAGGCTGCCGCGTCCCCAGCTGGTCGACACCTATCTCGACGAGTCCCGGACGGAGGTCCTTGAGCGCAGCACGGGGATCCTCCGGCAGTTCGACCAGCAGATGGAGCAGGACGCCCGTCGGCAGGCCCTTGAGAGCATCCGCAAGGCGGCCCGCGCCGCGGGCATCCTCCGGGACGCGGAGGAGCGCACCCGGCTCCAGCTGAACGCGCTCGGCGTCGCGGCGGGTTTCCGGGCCGTGGATGTGGAGTTCCGATAGCCCTGGAATCCGCACGGATCTCGCACGACGCAGTGGTCGATCCACAGACGCCGCTTGACCCGGTCGCCCGGGACTCCGACAACGTCCTCATGCATTCCCCCGCACTCCACCGGGCCGCGCTCGCGCTGTCCATCGGTCTTGTCCTTGGCTCCGTCCTGGAGGCCGCCCAGCCCATGCTGGTGTCGTTCAAGAAGAGCCAGATGACCGACCAGTTCTGGGCGGAGGGGGCGAACGCCGGGGACTTCAACCACGATGGTGTGATGGACCTCGTGTATGGGCCGTTCTGGTGGGCGGGACCCGACTTCAAGACACGGCGTCCCTATGCGCCGGCATCCGAGACGTTCAAGCTGAAGCAGGCCGACGGCACGGAGAAGACGATCCCCGGATTCGAGGGGGCCCTCGGCAAGAACAACACCTACTCCAAGAACTTCTTCGCGTTCGGGACCGACCTCAACAAGGACGGCTGGGACGACATCCTGATCCTCGGCTTCCCGGGCGAGAAGTCGTCATGGTACGAAAACCCGAAGGGCCAGCCGGGCCTCTGGACGGAGCATGTCGCGATCGAGGTCACCGACAACGAGTCCCCGAACTACATCGACATCACGGGCGACGGGGTGCCGGAGATCGTCTGTTCCTCCAAGGGCAGCTACGGATGGGCGAGCCCGGATCCGAACAATCCGGCGGCGCTCTGGACCTGGCATCCGCTGAGCCCCAACAACAACTACCATCGGTTCACCCATGGCATGGGGGTGGGTGATGTGAACGGCGATGGCCGCATGGATCTGCTCGAAAAGGATGGATGGTGGGAGCAGCCGGCCTCGCTCGCCGGGGATCCGGTCTGGCCCCAGCACAAGTTTCCGTTCGGCGTCGGCGGGGCGCAGATGCATGCCTACGACGTCAACGGCGACGGGTTGAACGACGTGGTCACGAGCCTGGCCGCCCACGGGTATGGCCTCGCGTGGTTCGAGCAGGTCCGGGGCGCCGATGGGATCACGTTCAAGGAGCACATCCTGATGAACAAGGAGCCCAACGAGAACCGCTATGGCGTGAAGTTCTCCCAGCTCCATGCGGTCGACCTCGTCGACATGGATGGCGACGGACTCAAGGACATCGTGACCGGCAAGCGGTTCTGGGCCCATGGCCCTGCCGGGGATCCGGAGCCGGGTGCCCCTGCGGTCCTCTACTGGTGGAAGCTGGTGCGGGGACCGGGTGGGTCGGTGGACTTCGTCCCGCATCCGATCGATACGACCTCGGGGGTCGGGACCCAGGTCGCCGTGCGGGACGTCAACAAGGACCTGATCCCGGACGTGATCGTGGGCAACAAGCGGGGCCTGTTCCTCTTCCTCCAGCAGCGACATCCCGTGTCGGAGACGGAATGGCAGGCAGCCCAGCCAAAGCCCATCGACTCAACCTCCGGGAAGTAGGTTCGGTCTGGAGGGGTTGAATGGTCCGCTGGACCGCTGAATCCCCTGGATCGACTCAGCGGGCGCGTTGGGCGAGGAGCTCGACGAGCCCGGCAAGGACCTCGTCCCGATCATTTCCCTCGAGGGCGAGGGCCAGCTGGGCGGTGAGCAGTCCGTAGCGCGCACCGATGTCGTAGCGGCGCCCGCTGGCCTCGAAGGCCAAGTAGCGCTCCTTCCGCGCGAGGCGGCTGAGCGCAGCGGAGAGATGGATGCCTCCCTTGGGTCCCCGGTCCGCCACCATTTCCCCGAGGATCTCCATGAGTCCTGGGGTCAGTACGTGCATCCCGAAGAAGCAGAGGTAGTGGCCGGCGCGCAATCCGGCCACCACGAGCCGCTGCTCGGCCTCGGTGGGGGTGGGCTTCTCAAGGACCTCGGCCACCTCGTAGAGACCCTGGGAGCCCTGGACCCGGCGTCCGCCCACCGCGCCATAGAAGGGGAGCTTGCTCTCGTGGGTGGGTTGGACGGCCGAGATCGCCGATTCTGTGGTCTGGGCCAGCGTCACAAGCTGGCGTGCGCAGCCCGTGGTCGCGTTGCGGACATACAGGTGGTCCCCGACCAGCAGGAGGAACGACTCGTCGGCGGTGAACTCCCGAGCGCACCAGACCGCGTGGCCATAACCAAGCGGTTCCAGCTGCTCGATGAACTCGAGACGTCCCGCGTGAGGGCCTGCTGCCGCGCGATAGGCAGAAGCGTCCCCGGGGCACACCACCACGCCGATCCGATCCACGCCCGCGTCGAGGGCCTCCTCGATGATGATCGCCAGCGCTGTCTTCGTGGAGCCGTCACGGTCCACCAATGACTGGAGCGGTAGCGTCCGTTGGTGTTTCCCCGCCGCCGTGATCACCGCCTTCTTCAGGTGCATGGACGACATTGAAAGGGCCCGGCGGAATCCTCCAAGAGGAAAAGCCACTCCTGGATGGCAACGCTCTGGGACACGGTCTCCGGGACGGATTCCGGCGTCTTGAGGAAGGGCCGACCCCATCCGGCTTACCTTGGATCGAGGTTCATCGCCCGACCCCTGGACGCGGTCCCCGGGGCGGTCGATCCCCGAGCGTCGATTCCGCGAAGAGCCGAAGGCCCTCCAGGGTGAGATGGGGATGGACCCGATCGATCTCCGGCAGCCGGCGCACCATCTGACGGGCATAGCCACCGGTCGCCACGGTCGGGGTGCCCTCGTGTCCCAGCTGCCCGCGGATGCCCTGCAACACCTCCCGGATCAACCCGCGGTAGCCCGTCAGGGTTCCCACCTGCATCGCCTCGACGGTGCTGCGCCCGATCGAGGTGCGCGGTTCCCGAAGCGGGATCCTGGGCAGCTGCGCTGTCTTCTCGTGGAGGTAGTCGGCGAGCGCCGAGATGCCCGGGGCGATCACCCCGCCGATGAACCGCCCCCTGGGGTCGACGACGTCGAACGTCGTCGCCGTGCCGAAGTCGATCGCAATCACCGGCGCTCCGACGAGTCGCCGTGCCGCGATCGCATTGGCAATCCGATCTGTGCCGAGGGTTTCGGGACGGGGGTATCGCAACGTCAGCAGTTCCCCGGGAAGGGTGTCCGGCCGCAGGACGACCGGCTCGTGTCCCAGTAGTCCCTTCAATGCCGTCTGCGCCGGGCCGATCGCGGCGGGGACGACCGAGCACAGGGCCGCGTGGGCGGGGATCCGGGACCCGAGCCAAGCCCGGAGGTGTCGCGGGAGCCGGCCTCCGAGGACCTCGGTGGTGTCGATGTCGCGGGTCTTGCGGACGCCCCGGGTGTCGGCCCAGCCGAGGTGGGTGTGCGTGTTGCCGATGTCGAGGAGCAGGATCATGACGAGGGTCCGGCCGAGAGCAGGCTGACCTCCCCGCCGATGATGCGTTCCAGCCGTCCGTGCTCCGTCCGGAGCAGCAGGGCGCCCTGTTCGTCGAGCGCCTCGGCCAGCCCATGGATCTCCCGGGGACCCACGCGGATCGAGACCCACCGTCCGAGCGTCGTGCAGCGCCGTTCCCACTCGTCCACAATCGTCCCGAAACGGCCTTCCAGGACGTCGTGGTAGGCGAGGTCCAGTTCCTCGAGAAGCCGAGCGGCGAGTGCGGGTCGATCGATGCGCCGTCCGGACTCGAGGGACAGCGAGGTGGCGATCGAGCGGAGCTGGGTCGGGATCTCCGAGGCCGAGAGGTTGACGTCGATCCCCATGCCGAGGATGACGTGGTGGATCTGGTCGGACTCCGCCCCGAGCTCCAGCAGGATCCCGCCGCATTTGCGCCCCCGCAGGTGGAGGTCGTTGGGCCATTTGATCTCGGGTTCCAGCCCCGAGGCCTGTCCGATGGCCCGGGCGGCGGCGACCGCCGCCATGACGGTCAGCTGGGTGGCGGCCGTCAGGGGAATCCGGGGACGCAGCAGGACGGAGAACCAGAGCCCACAGCCCGAAGGAGACTCCCAACGGCGTCCCATCCGTCCCCGCCCCCGGGTCTGGGATTCCGCGAGGACCACGGCCCCCTCCTCGACCCCATCCCTTGCCAGTCGTTCCACGACGTCGTTGGTCGAGGAGGTCTCCTGGAACACCTGGATCGACCGTCCAATCCGTCGGCGATCCGGCAGCCTCGAGATGAGGTCGTCCGCATGCAGGCGGTCGGGTCCCGATCTCAGGACATAGCCGCCGTGTGCGGTGGAGGCGATGTCGTATCCCAGCTGGCGGAGGGCGCCGATGCGGGCCGTCAGGCCGGTCGCATCGTCCGGGACCAGGCTGCCGAGGTCGGACACGGCCACCCCGGCGTCCCCGGCCCTTCGCAGGCGGGTCAGGATGCGCGCATCCGGACTCATGCGTCGAAGTCGAGTCCGAGATCCACCGCCGGGGCGGAATGGGTGAGGGCACCGACCGACACGAAATCCACCCCGGTCTCGGCGATGGCCCGGACGGTGTCGAGGCGCACCCCGCCGCTGGCCTCCGTCCTCGACCGCCCCGCCACCCGCTGCACGGCCTCGCGAAGGGTGGGCAGGTCCATGTTGTCGAGCAGGATGATGTCGGCGCCCGCGGCGACCGCCTGGTCGACCTGGCCAAGGGTGTCGGTCTCGACCTCCACCCGGAGTCCCGGCCAGCACTGCCGTGCCCGGTCCACCGCAGCGGCGATGGCATTGGGCTGGGCATCCCGGAGTGCCGCGAGGTGGTTGTCCTTGATGAGGACGAGGTCGTGGAGACCGGTCCGATGGTTGGTACCGCCACCACAGGCGACGGCGTACTTCTCGAGCCGACGCCATCCAGGAGTCGTCTTCCGTGTGTCGAGGATCCGAGCCTGTGTGCCCTTCACAGCGGCGACGAACCGCGCGGTCAGGGTGGCCACGCCGCTGAGGCGTTGGCAGAAGTTCAGGGCCACCCTCTCCGCGGTCAGGATTCCCCGGGCGGACCCCTCGATCTCCAGCACCGTCGACCCTGCAGCGATGGCCTCCCCGTCCCTGGCCCGTGGCGTCATGCGGAGATTGGGGTCCAGCTGAAGGAAGGCCTCGATGGCGAGATCGAGTCCGGCCAGCACCACCGGTTCCCGGGCCCGGAGCAGGGCCCGGGCCCGGGTGTCCGGCGGGACGCAGGCAAGCGTCGTGACGTCACCGGTCCCGACATCCTCCGCGAGGGCCTGGCGCACCGCCTCGCGGATCTCCTCCTGCTCGAGCTGCATCATCACGGAAAGGCTGCGAGGAAAGGACCTCGTGGGAAAATGAAAAGTCGGGATCTCCTGGAGGGCGATGCCTCCCGGTGGCCGGGTCCAGGCGGCCTCCGGGCACGGAACGGATCCCCGTGAAATCCGATTGACCCTCGTGGCTGATTCCCAACCTTGTGCAGCGTCATGATGAAGCCCCTCACCTCTTCGGTCCTTCTCACCGGATTCCTCTCGGGTTCCCTCCTCGCCGGAGGCTGGACGTTCGTCCGCGGTCCCAAGGGCGACGGCTCGACGCCCGACCGGATCGCCGCCAAGTGGCCTGCCTCGGGACCCAAGGTCCTCTGGAAGGTCCCCAGCTCCCTCGGATTCAGCTCCTTCGCCGTTGCCGACGGCCGGGCGTTCAACCTCGAGCTGCGGGAGGTCGACGGCGCCCAGCAGGAGGTGCTCGTCGCCCGGGACGCCAAGACGGGTGCCGAGGTCTGGGTGAAGCCTCTCGGCCCGGTCAAATACCAGGGGGGTGGCGATGACGGCACCAAGGACAACCGGGGCGGCGACGGTCCGCGATCGACGCCGACCTGGTCCGACGGCCGTGTCTACGTCACCTCCGCCAAGCTCGTCGTGTCGTGCTTCGACGCGAAGAGCGGGGACCTCGTCTGGCAGAAGAACGTGATGAAGGATTTCGGGGGTCCCAACATCTCGTGGGAGAACGCCGCCTCACCGTTGGTCGAGCAGGGCATGGTGTTCGTCGCCGGCGGCGGGGCGGGTCAGTCGCTCATCGCCCTCAATGCCAAGACCGGCGACGTGGTCTGGAAGGCGTTCGACGAGACCCTGACCCATGCGACGCCGACACCGGCCACGATCCATGGCCAGCGGCAGGTCATCTTCTTCCTCAAGTCCGGCCTCCTCGCTGTCGAGCCGAAGACCGGCAAGGAGCTCTGGCGCCATCCGTTCCCGTTCCGCGTCTCCACCGCCGCGTCGCCGGTGGTGGATGGCGACCTCGTCTACTGCTCGGCCGGCTACGGCGTCGGCGCCGGCGCCTGCCGGGTCTCCAAGGACGGCGGCAACTGGTCGGCCAAGGAAGTCTACCGCTTCGAGGGCAACAAGCCCCTGGCCAACCACTGGTCGACGCCGGTCCTCCACAAGGGCCACCTGTACGGGATGTTCCAGTTCAAGGAATACGGTGAAGGCCCCGTGAAGTGCGTCGAGATCGCCACCGGCAGGGTGAAGTGGGAGAAGCCCGGTTTTGGTCCCGGACAGGTCATCCTCGCGGGCGACAAGGTCGTGGCCCTCGGCGACGCAGGCCAGCTGGTGGTCATCGACACCAACCCGGAGGCCTACACCGAGCTCGCCCGGGCGGATGTCCTGGACGGCAAGTGCTGGGGTTCGCCCGTCGTGAGCGATGGCCGCGTCTATGCCCGCAGCACCAAGGAGGCGGTCTGTCTCGACGTCTCCCGGTAGCCGCCGCCGTCGCGTCCTCCCGGGCTCCGGTCCGGGAGGCCAGCGGCCCGGTTGCCTTTTTGCCGGTTCTCGACACGATCCGGATCGAGCCGCAGAGTTCCCAAACCTGTCCCGCATCTCCTCCACACATGGCCAAAGTCATCGCTGAAATGCTCGTCGAGTCCGTCAAAATGGAACTCCCGGACGTCAAGACCGTCCGGTTCCAGTGGCCCGAGGGCTACGACCCGGGCGAATTCAAGACCGGGCAGTTCATCACCGTCTACTGGCCCCACAAGACCAAGTACAAGCGCGCGTACTCGTTGAGTTCGAGCGGTCTGGATCGGGGGTTCTACGAGGTGACGGTGAAGCGGGACGGCAAGATGGGGACGAGTGTCGTGGACTGGGTCGAGGCGGGGGACAAGATGTTCGTGATCCCCCCGACCGGCCGCTTCCTCCCGGTGTTCGATCCCCCGGGCAAGCATCTGATCTGCGTCGCGGGCGGCTCGGGTGTGACCCCCTTTCGGGGCTTTGCCCGCGAGGCCACGGCCCGGAACCTCGATACCCGGATCACGATCCTCTACACGGTGCGGACGACCCAGGACATCATCTTCGCGGAGGAGTTCCGTGAGCTCGAGGCAAAGAATCCCCGGTTCAAGTTCCATGTCACCTGCACCCGCCTCGCCCCCGAGGATCCCTGGACCGGTCGTCGCGGACGCGTGACCCCCGAGTGGGTGAAGAGCTTTGTGGATGACCCTGCCAACACCGTCTTCTACGCCTGCGGCACCAACGCGATGGTCGAGGCCGTCGAGCACCTCGTGATCCACGATCTCGCGCTGCCCAAGGAGCAGATGAAGACCGAGAAGTGGGGTTGAGTTCCGGGCTGCCGGGCAGGGTCCCGGACCACCTTTCCGCTTTGAGCGGATCGGAATGAATCTAGGCTGGGGGCCGTGAGGGTTCTCCGGCCTTTTTTCTTGTGGGGATGGCTGCTGCTGGCGCCCGTCCTCGCCCAGCACGCCACCAATGCTCCCGACTTCGGCGCAGCCACCACCGAGGCGCTCAAGCTGAAGCTGGGTCCCGGACTCCGGATGGACGTATGGGCGGCCGAACCCCAGCTCAGCAACAGCGTCGCCTTCGCGTTCGATGGACGTGGCCGGGCCCTGCTCGCGCAGTCCGATCGTTGGGCCATCAGCGTCTTCGACATCACCGCCCACACGAATTGGCTGCTCGAGGACATGTCGTTCCGGAACGTCGCCGACCGGGCCGCATTCCTGCGGCGGGAGTTCGCCACGAACCTGACCCTGCTCACCAAGGACTCCGAGGTGGTCCGACGGGTGGAGGATCGGGACGGTGACGGACGTGCGGACCACCACGCGAACCTGTACACCGGGTTCAACTCGGTGACCGATGGCACCGCCGCCGGGGTTCTGGCGGCCGCCGGACAGATCTACTTCGCCAACATCCCGGACGTCTGGCGCTTTCCCGACACCCCGGACGACCCGGGCCAACCTCTCCAACCGCGCCCGGAGAACCTCATCGCCCAGGGATTCGGGGTCCATATCGGCGTCTCCGGACACGACCTTCATGGACTCCTCCGCGGTCCGGATGGCCGGATCTACTTCAGCTTTGGCGATCGCGGTCTCTGCCTGACGAACCGCGAGGGTGTCGTGATCAACCTGCCCGACACCGGCGGGGTGCTGCGGTGCGAACCGGACGGCCGACGGCTGGAGCTGTTCTGCTTCGGACTCCGCAATCCCCAGGAACTCGCCTTCGACGACGAGGGCAATCTGTGGACCGTCGACAACGACACGGCGGGTGCAGATCCGTGTCGGGTCCTGCATCTGGTGGAGGGGGGCGACTACGGCTGGCGCACCAGCTATCAGCACATGGAGGGGTTCGGGCCGTGGGTGAAGGAGGCGCTTTGGAAGGGCGGCACCGACGGCATCCTTCCGCCGGCGGGGACGGTGAGCCAGGGCCCGAGCGGACTGGCCTTCTATCCCGGCACCGGGTTCGGCGCTCAGCTGAAGGGGCGGTTCCTGCACTGTGATTTTCCGGGTGGGGTCTGGTCGTTCTCCGTGAAGCCCCGAGGGGCCAGCTTCGAGCTGGATGCCAAGGACAAGTTCCTCTGGGGCTGCTGGCCGACGGATGTCGACTTCGGACCCGATGGTGCCGCGTATGTCCTCGACTGGGTGAGCGGTTGGGGACAGACCCCGCGGGGTCGGATCTATCGGATCACACCGTCCGTGGCTCTCGGTGCCACCGAGATGGAGTCGGTCCGACAGGTGAAGGACCTCCTCGCATCGGGACTGGCCGGGCAGAAGCAGGCGGCAGTGCTGGGTCTCCTGGCGCATGCGGATCGTCGTCTCCGACTGGCGGCCCAGTGGGAACTGGCTCAGCGGGGGGAATCGGCCCTCGAAGGACTTGGAACGGTGGCGCTCGATGGACGGGATCGGCTGGCCCGTCTCCATGCCGTGTGGGGCCTCGGTCAGATCCTGCGTGCGCGGTCGGTGCCCCGGTTCTCCTCCAAGGACGAGCGAGCCGTGGCCCGGTTGCTCGTCCTCCTGGAGGACTCCGATCGCCGGCTGGCGGCGGAGTCGGCCGCAGCGCTGGCCGAGGCGGGGATCTCCGAGGGATGGCCTGCGTTGTCACGTCTGCTCGCGGATCCGGATGCGCTGGTGCGTCGTCGAACCGGCGAGGCGATCGCCCGGATGCCCCTGGGTGTCGGGCCCAACCCGGTTGCCGGGATGGGCGGACGCCAATCGAGGATTCTGAAGGATCGCCTCGGCCTGGGCTGGGTGGCACGGCTGGGAGGTCTGGGCGGGTTCGCCCAGACGCAGGCGAGGGATCCGCTGGTGCTGGTTCGGACCCTCCTGGAATCCGGTGGCGACGATCCCTTCCTGCACCACACGGCGCGACGGATCCTGCTACAGGCGACCCCGTTCGCGGCGGGCCAGGGCACATGGCACGGGGTCAACCGTCTGGCGGAAACCGAGAGGGTTCCTTCGGAACAACTCGCCCGTGTCGAAGGTTCGTTCCTGCAACAGGCTTTGCGGGACGCGTCTCCGGCGGTCCGTCTCGCCGCCCTGCGGACCTGTCGACGTCTGGCCGAGCTGGCCTTCATCCATCCCCAGGTCGCCGGACTCCCAGGATTCCACGAGGCCCTGCTGTCGACGGGGACCCTGCTGACCCATGGGCTCGGCGACGCGGATCCCGGCCTGGTCGAGGAGGCTGGACGGGCGATCCATGACGTTCCGATCGCCGCCGGGATTCCTGGCCTGGCGTCGTTCGTGACCAAGATCGACTGCCCGGCCGGACTGCAGAGTCGGGTGATCGATGCCTGTTCGCGCCTCGGCACCCAGCAGCATGCCCAGATGCTGGCCAGCTTTGCCGCACGGGAGGATGTGCCGGACGAGCTTCGGGTCCTCGCCGTCCGCACCCTCGCCGAGTGGTCGACCCCGCCGGCGCTGGATCGGGTGAATGGCCTCTGGCGTCCCATGGTGGTGCAGACCCGCGACGCGACGTCCTCTGGATCGGCATCCACCGGGACGGGCGCGGCGGCCAATCCCCTCCTGGATCGCGCCTCTCAGGCCGCCCTGGCCTCGAGGAATTTCGGCCGGGCTGCGGCGGTGCCGGAATTGACCGAGGATCTGGGACGGACGGTCGCGTTTTCCGAAGGCCATGCCGTGAAACGGAATCCCGCCCCGGCCCGGCGGGCGTTCCTGCGGGTTGCCGGGGATCTGCTGAACCCGCTGAACCTCTCCGAGAGCGGTGTGCCGGTCGGCACCCGAGAGGTGCTGTCGCTGCAAATCGCCACGGTCGAGGCCGCCGCGGCCCTCGGGGTGAAGGAGGCGAGCTCGCCCCTGTATGAACGGTTCACCCGGACGAATTCCGCCCCGGCGCTCCGGAGGGCGATCCTGGTCGCGTTGGTCTCACTCAACGCGGCGCAGGCTCCCGACGCGATCGAGGCCGCCCTGGGTTCGTCCGACGCCCCTCTCCGTGTGGCGGTCGTGCCGTATCTGGACCGACTCGGTGGCGTGGAGGCCGTCTCGATCCTGGCGCGGCTGATCCCAGGTTCAGGAACACCAAAGGGCGACGATCTGGCCTTGGCCCAGGCGGCAGTGGCGGCGTTGGGACGTCTCCCCGAAACCTCGGCATCGGAGGCCCTGAATGCGCCGTGGGTTGCCCTCGAAGCCGGGACACTGCCGTCGGAACTCGTGTTGGATGTCGAGTCCGCCGCCGAGGCGCGCTCGGCCCTGGATTCCGTCTGGGCCGAGCGCCTGAAGCGGCGCCGGTCCGCCGTGTCGGCCGGACCCGATCGCTGGCGGTTCGCGCTGGCCGGAGGAATCGCGGAGCGCGGGGAACGCGTGTTCCGGGAAAACCCCACCGTCCAGTGTCTGCGATGCCACAAAATCGGTGCCGACGGCGGGATCGTTGGACCGGAGCTCACGAAGGTGGGAGCCCGGCTCTCCCGGGAGGAACTCCTCGCGAGCATCGTGGATCCCAACTCCCGCATGGCAGCCGGATTCGAGTCGGTGGTGGTCACTCTGCGCACGGGTGAGACGCTCGCCGGGACGGTGAAGGCCGAGTCCGACGATGTGCTGGAGGTCGAGCTGACCGATGCCGACACGGGAGCCCTCAAGCGGCTGACGCTTAAGAGGTCGGAAGTCGTCCGTCGCGATCGGGGCCCCAGTGCGATGCCGGAGGGGTTGGCGGATCAGTTGGGCCGGTTCGAGCTGCGGGACCTGGTCGAGTACCTGGCCGGTCTCCGGTAGTTCCACGCGGAGGGGAGGGGATGGGACTGACACGGAGACGCGGCGACGCGGATGAAAGGCAGGAGAAGAGGAAGGAGAAGAGGAAGGGAATTTTTTTGGAAGCTTATCGGTGTGGCTTCGGGTGAACCGACCCGAGTGTTTCGGCTCTGCGTCATGGCGACACGTTGTCGGGGTTGCCTGTGCATCGCCATGAGGGCCGATTCGCCGAGGCACCAGAAATACGCGGAGCCTGTCTCCCTCGATGTCGTCCTCTCATCCCTCCCCGTCCTTCCTCCGCGTCGCCGTGTCTCCGTGTGAGTCCCCTCCGCCCCCCGCCAGCTCCACGTCGAGCCGGGTCAGGGCTTCGTCCGTGTAGTTGGCGTAGTCGAACTCCACCGCCGGATGCGTCTCGCTGACCATCCCCCAGAGGGCCTCCCGCAGCAGGGAGAGGACGCGCATGCAGCGATGGTTCGCGAGCGTGGCCGCATCGATCCGGGCCGTGTCCAGATACCGGCCGAGAAGTTCCAGTTCCGCCTCGGTGGGCAGTCCGTTGTTGGTGGCGAGATTCGCGAGGTCGAAGAACGGAGTGCCGAAGCCGGCGTAGTCCCAGTCGATCAGCCAGAGTCGGGATCCGTCGTCGAGGATGTTGCCGGCCAGCAGGTCGTTGTGCCCAAGCACGAGGCCGGTGCCCGTGAACCCTGACTCCAGCCGCTCGTTGAGCGAGTCGAATTCATCCAGTCGTCCCGACCCTCGGCCGCCGTGGGTCCTGAGATGGTGGAGGTAGGATCGGACGACCTGGAACGGCCAGAACGTGAGGACGGGTCCCCGGAGGTGTCGTGGGACCTCCCGGTGGCAGCGTCGGAGGAGTTCGGCGAGACGCGGCTGGAGTCGGGGGTCACGGATCCGCTCCGGGGAGAGCGGCTGGCCGTCGATGAAGTCCATGACCACAAGGCCGGGTTCCGCGAACCGGATGGCCGGGGAGAGCCCGGCCGCATGGGCCGCCTGCGCGACGGCCAGCTCGTGCCAGCGCATCACCCCATGGTGGGGGAGATCCTCGCCGAGGCGGACGACGTGGGTCCCGGCGCGATCGCGGACCTTGTAGTTCCGATTCGTCATCCCCCCGGCCAGGGGTGCGATGTCCGGATCCCCGCGCCAACAGCCGAGTCCCGCAAGGCGCTGGAGGTCCGCTTCCGGGGGCATGGGGTTATCCTCGACGCCGCAGCAGCAGCGCGCAGTTCCATGCGAGGAACTCCCGGAGCAGGGGGACCGACATCAGGCCGCTGAACTCCGTGAAGTACCGGGGTGCGGCGGCCACCAGCTCGAGCTGTGTGTCGCTCCGGATGTGGGCGAGCACGCGTCCGATGTAGGTTGGGAAGAGGTTGCGGTGGGGATGATGGAACCGCGGACGGGAACCCAGCCGGTCGTAGATCGCCGGACCCAGGGAGGTGCCCAGATAGTGCCAGGGCGAGAACTCGTGGCCACCCCAGGGGGAGAGCCAGTTCGTCCAGCTCAGATAGAGCACACCGTCGTCGGTCAGGATCTCATGGGCCCTGGACAGGAACCGGTTGGGCTTGGCCAGGTGCTCGAGGACGTTCGAGCAGACGACGAGGTCATGCCGGCCCAGCGGCGCGAGGTCGTCCCGGTCCAGATTGACCGGCCGGAACGGGGATCCCTGGATCTCGGGCATCAGGCCGTTGGCCTCGTCGGCGTAGACGACCCGCACCCCGAGCCGGGACAGTTCCCCTCCGAAGATCCCGTGTCCGCATCCCAGGTCGAGGGCGAGACAACCCGGGCGTCTTGGAATCCCCTGGGCCTGAAGCCACCGGATGGCATCGACGGCCTGCATCCGATAGAACTCCGCGTCGTCCCGATGGTGGGCGAAGCGCCAGAGCAGTTGGGGGAGGATCATGATCCCGGGTTCCTGGACGGAGCGTGTGTCGCCTATTTGACCACCCGGAGCCGGAACCAGACCTCCTCGGGCGTCAGCAGGGTCGCGAGGAACCGCTCGAAGAGCACCGGCTCGAGGTTGATCGGCCCATTCAGCCAGCGGAGCACGGCGAAGTTGGAGAAATGGAACCGCTTCTCCTCGATGCGGAAGCGCGCCGGTGAGCCGTAGTTGGTCCGATGGCCGAGCTTCCACTTCTCGTAGAATCTGAGGGTGCGGCCGGAGATGTCCTCGTAGTTGTCGAAACTCCGGATGCCGAAGGGAATCCGGTGGTCGGGTTCCGAGTAGAACTTGGTGCTCAGGAAGAAGGGGACCCGGACGACGATGAGGGCGCCGGGACGGGAGATCCTCCAGAGCTCGGTCACGACGGCGTTGAAATTGCCGAGATGCTCGAGGATGTGGCTACACAGGATCTCGTCGAAGTGCGAGTCCGGGAACGGCCAGGGATAGCGATCAAGGTCGGTCAGGGTGTTTCCCCCGTAGTCGACCCGGTCGAGATTCACCCAGCCGGGGCGGATATCGAGGCCGCACCCGACGTTCAGGCGACGGGATTCTGGAGGTGTGCCGACATGCGACATGCCGAGACGCTGCCCGGAAGGCGCCGGGAAACCAATCCCCACTTCGGGTCCAGGAGGGGTGGTGGTCTGGGACTGCAGGATTTGCTCCCCGAAGGAATGGGGTTGGTTCAGCCTCCACCCCAGCCGATGAGCCCCCGGGGTTGGATCTCTCCGTATTTCCTGACGCGACACCTCCAGCGTCGTGCCTTGCGTCGTGCCGTCGATGCGGCGCCGGCGTCGGGATCCCTCATCGATGTCGGCTGCGGCCAGAAGCCGCATCGGGACCTCTTCGTGGGGATCTCCCGCTATGAGGGCATCGACTTCGACCGGTATTCCATCAACAAGGACTTCACCGCGGGGAAGCCCGACTTCGCGTTCCCCTCGGACTACACCCGCACGTGGACGCTGCCGTTCGCCGATGCGAGCTACGACCACGCCGCGGCCCTCGAGGTTCTGGAACATCACCCGGATCCGGTCCGGGCCCTGGCCGAACTTGCCCGTGTCGTGAGGCCGGGTGGGCAGGTGTATCTGTCCTGGCCGTTCATCTTCCCGCTGCATGAGGAGCCGCATGACTTCTTCCGCTACACGCATCATGCGATGACCCGTCTGGCGCAGGGCGCGGGACTGGAGGTGGTGGGGCAGTGGCGGACCGGCGGGACGGTGGCGGTCGTGATAACGCTTGTGACGGGGCAGCTGGCGATCGCCAACGAGAGGGGGGGATTCCGGCGCCTGCTGGCCCTGGCGGCGTATCCTCCGTTCCTGGTGCTCCAGCACCTGATGGTCCCGTTCGCGCACCTTGGTTCGGAGACGGTGCTGTCCTACGTCGCCGTTCTCCGGAAACCGCACTGATCCCAGCGGGAACGGGGCACGGAACCGTCGGGCTCAGGCACTTCCGCGATCCCTTGGCGTGTCGACGGCCTTGCGGATGAGACCCTCATACCGGTCCACGACCGCTCCGATCCGCATGGTGCCGAGAAACCGTTCCTCCGAGATCGGGTCGAGGGGCTCCCGGAGACGTCGGGGTGCCTCCAGGAGTGCCTGTGTCAGGCGGTCCACGGTCAGGCCGCGGTCCTTGGGATCGGCATCGAACAGGACGGTCCGCGGGTAGCCTTCGAGGATCTCCGGAAGCCCGCCGCGTCGGGTGCCGACCACGACCCGTTGCGAGGCACGGCCTTCCAGGACGGTCAGGCCGAAGGGTTCATCCCACATGACGGGGCAGCAGACGATCTGGTGTCGGGCGTACACCTCCGGCATGTCGAGGTGGCCGCATGGCGGGTGGATCTGGATCCGGGGGTCGGCCGCGGTCCGTTCGACGATCTGCTGTCGGAGGGATCCCTGCAGCCCCAGCACGGTCAACCGGTGGTCGGCTGGAAGCCTTCGGAACGCGTCGACGAGGAGGTCGACCCCCTTCTCCGGGGAAAGCCTTCCCACAAACAGGTATCGCGGGGCCTTGGAAGGCGTCGGTAGTTCGACCTTTCGGAACCGGTCGGGCACCGGGTTGTGGACCACGTGGATCGGCGGATGCCCGGCGCCCAGCCAGGTTGTCGCGGAAGCGGCGACGTGCCGGGAGACGGCGGCGATCCAGTCGAGACGGCACAGGTCTCCTGCCAGCGATCGGTCCCTCATCCGGGACAGCGTCCGCAGGACCCGTTTGAGAACCGGGTTCCGCACCCCGACCTCGACCTGTTGGGGAAGGGTGTCGTGGAGGGTGGTGCCACAGGGTATCCCGGCACGGGACGCGAGGGAGGCCGCGACCCTCAGTCCGAGGAAATCCTGGGACAGGATGAAGTCGTAGGGGGCTGTTTTGCCGGTCAGCGAGAGGGCCTTGTCGAGGAAGTGCCGGTCGAGCCCGGGGTTGTTCAGGAAAAGCAGGACCTGTCGGAGCCGATCGAGGCGGCGCTGGAACCCACGCGGCGCCGGCATCCGCAACACCGTGCCCGGCTGTGGCTCGGTGCACCCGTCGAGACAGAGCACGACCACCGAGTGTCCCCGTGCCCGGAGGTGCTCGGCGAGAAGGCGGGCGACGATCACGCCCCCTCCGGCCGGGGCCTCGTAGAAGTACGAGACGATCAGGAGGCGCATGGCGCAGGACCCCTGCCCGGGAGGGCCGGACCGGTGGGAAGGCTGCCGAGGATCCGGTCCACGACCACCTGCCAGTCGAAGTGCTGCCGATAGTGGGATCGTCCACCCGCTCCAACCCGGCGTCGACGCTCGGGATCCGACAGCAGGCCCACCACGGTGGAGACGAAGCCGTCCCGGTCATCGGCCCGGCTGAGCGCGACCCAGTCGGCCTTCGCGAGTTCGACCCCCGTGCAGTGGCCGATGGTCGAGGCGACAGCCACCCCGTGGCATAGTCCGGCCATGATGCTGCCGCGGCGTTCCGAGATCCCGTCGACGAACGGGAGGGCGAGGACATCGACCGCGGACAATGCCCGCGAGGCGGCCTCCTCGGGCAGGTAGCCCAGGGTCCGGAACCGGCTGGCACGGTCGGGAGGCACGGAAATAAAGGGGGAAGCCCCGATGATCACGAAGGCCACATCGAGTCCCCGTCGGTGGCTCTCCTCCCAGCACCCCAGGATCCAGTCCAGCTGTTTGCTGGGACTGAGCGTCCCGAAGTAGGCCAGCACCGGGATGTCGGCGGGCAGGCCCAGCTCCTGTCGCCACCGCGCCCGATGGTCGTCGGGCGTCACCACCACCGGGATGTTGCAGGGAGAGGGCAGGGTGAAGAGCTTCCCGGCCACGTCGGGCCTCCGGCGTCCCCAGTCGTCGACCCAGCGGCTGCAGCCGATCGGGATGACGTCGGCATGCCTCAGGATCGCCTCCCATTGCCGCCTCTGGTTCCAGACGTACCAGGCCCGGACCGGATGCCAGGAGGGGTCGGCCATGATCTCGTGGGCGAGGACCATCTGGGGGCGTCCCTGTCGGGCGAGCTCGGCGATGAGGCGTGGGAGGGTCGGGTTCACTCCACCCCGTCCGTACATGTGGGGCACATACTGCCAGAGGATCTGGGTGTTCTGGGGAACCCGGGAGAACTCCTCGCGGAGCCCCTGGAAATCATGCCAGCTATGGGCGACGGGCCGGACTGTGAACTCGGGTTGTGGCGCTGCCCCAGGGGAGGTGAGGACGGTGACCGGACGATGTCGTGCGAGGCCACGCGCCAACATGAGGGTGTGGTCGGCGAGTCCCCCGCGCTTGGGGGGCAGCAGATCCGAGACGACAAGCACCGGGCGGCTCACGACGACGCTGGATGGAATCGCATCGCCGGATGAGTCGCCAGCAGGATCCAATCCGGCGGCGGCCCGGGTACCCGCGGGGGCGTGAGCCTTCCCAACAATCGCTTGTCCCGGCCCCCCGCTTCATGAGCCCATTTCCCCGCACCACGTCACACGACATGAGAACATTGATCACGGGCGGGGCGGGATTCATTGGAAGCCATCTGTGCACCGCCTGTGTGGAGCTGGGTGAGGTCCGGGTGCTGGACGATCTCAGCTCGGGCGACCGGAGCCTGTTGCCCGAGGCGGGGGTGGAGCTCATCCAGGCCTCGATTTTGGATCCGGATGCCGTGGCGCGTGCAATGGTGGGGGTGGACTGGGTCTTCCACCTTGCGGCGTTCATCAGCGTGCCGGCGTCGATGGAGGATCCCTTGGCCTGTGCCCAGGCCAACATCATCGGACTGCTGAATGTGCTCGAGGCGGCGGAGAAGGCCGGAGTGCAGCGCCTGGTGCTCGCGAGCTCGGCTGCCGTCTACGGCGAGAATCCCCAGAACCCCAAGCGCGAGTCCGTCGCCGCGGACCCGAGGAGTCCGTATGCCGAGACCAAGTGGGCGGGGGAATTCTACTGCGACCTGTATCACAAACGCGGACGCCTGAGCACGGTCTGCCCCCGGTTCTTCAACGTCTTCGGACCCCGACAGCGTCCCGACAGCCCCTACGCGGCCGCCGTCCCGAGGTTCATCGAGCGGGCCCTGGCCGGACAGCCCCTGGTGATCCACGGCGACGGGGGACAGACCCGGGATTTCGTCGCGGTCGAGGATGTGGTTGGCGCCCTGGTCCACCTCGCCCGCAACCGCGACCTGCACGGTCCCTACAACGTGGCGTCCGGGACGACGCTCACGGTCAACGCCCTGGCGGATGCCATCATCCGCATCTCGGGCTCCGGCAGCCAGCGGGTCCATGCCGAGCCGCGTGCCGGGGACGTCCGGCATTCGGCGGCCTCGATCGACCGCCTTCGGGCCACCGGATGGCAGCCGCGTCACGACCTTGATTCGGCCCTTGAGCGGTCGATCGACTGGTATCGTCGCCGGATGGCCCGGACGGCCATCTAGTCCCGGCGTCCGCGGCTTCCGACGGGATCCTTGTGACGGGACGGGAGGGTGGCGACGGGCCTGGGTGCGCTGCAGAGACCGATCGCGGACAGGAGGAGGACCATCACCACGAGGGAGGTGATCTGGAACGGGAGGTCGAACTTGGCGTGGACCAGGATCCCGATCAGGGACAGCGCCAGCAGCCCTGTGAATTCCCTGGGAGCCTGGATGCCGCGACCGCTCGACCAGTGGGCCGGCAGCATCGCGAGGAGGGCGATGACGAGTCCGACCCCGGCCCAGCCGATGTTGATCCGGGCCTCCAGCCAGTCGTCGTGGACGAACCCCTCCCAGTTGTCCTCCGGCTTGGTCCGGTAGAGTCCGTTGAGCCCGGTGTAGGATTCCGCCCCCAGCCCCCAGACCCCGGCCTCATCGGCCATGCGGTGGGCGACCTCATAGATGGCCAGCCGGTTGGACATCTTGTCCTCGAACACGGTCAGGAACCGTCGTTGAAGCTCCTCCCCTCCGAGGAACCAGCCGCCCCCCAGGGTGATGAGGAACAGGACCGCGGCGACGAGGCGTCCGGTCCGACCCGTCCGGCCCTTGGCGAGGGCGAGGATCAGGAGGGCACCCCCGAGGAGGCCGAGCATGATCAGCACGCCACCCCGGCTGGTCGCGAGGATCGGACAGGAGGCCAACAGCACGGTGCAGGGCAGGAGGATCATGCTGGGATCGTTGCCGAACCCCTTCGGACGCTTCTCAAGGGCCGCCGAGCGTTCCCGGAGCGACCACCAGAATCCGAGGCATACCGGCCACACGAGGTTGAAGTACTGCGCCCCGTTGGCCCGGTACGGGTACGATCCCCAGATCGCCTCCGACGAATTCATCAGCGGGAATTTCATGAGCCACAGGACCTTGTCGGACGATCCTTCGAGCCGGTGTGCAATCGCCACGAGGGCAAGGACGGCGCTGCTGATGCACAGGGTCCAGAGGAACTGCCGGACCCGGGCCGTGGGAAAGACTCCCTCCGAGGAATCGTGCCGTTCCCGACGTGTCTTGGTGACCACCCAGTCCCGGGTCGCCCAGAAGATCAGGGCCCAGCTCGTGTACCGCACGAGACCCCGGAGCGACCGGGCCGCATCGTAGGAGGCGGGCAGCCAGGAGATGGGGGTCCGCTCCCGGTACTCCAGCGCGGGACCGACGTCCGAGAAGACGACGTCGGCCCGACCGTTGAGCCATCCGGTCAGGACCATCGCCAGCATCACGAGGGTCAGCGAGGCGAAGAGGCGGACGATCCAGCGTCCCGGTCCGTCGTGTTCCACCCAGCGATCCGGGGTGTAGTCCTCCCTCCAGCGGGCGATCGCCTTCACGAGCAGCAGCGCCCCGAGGGTGTAGCCCACCACCGTGACGGTATGGACGGCCCAGGCGACCGTGCAGCCGAAGGCCCACGGGGCGAAGACCACGAGGGCGAGGATCAGGAGACCCGACACGGTGTCGGCGATGCGGTAGGCGGCTGGGGTTCGGTGGGACTCCACGATGGGTCTGTGAGGGGTGCTGCTCTGGAAGGGGTTGGGACGGGGGTCAGGCCTCGAGGCGCTTCAGGAGCCGCTGGTGGATGTTGCCGAAGCCCCCGTTGCTGAAGATGCATACGACATCGCCGCTGCGGGTCTCCGTCACCAGGTGGTCGAGGATCGAGTCGACCGTCGGCAGATAGGCCGCGGGCTTGCCGGTGAGACGGAGGTCCTCCATGAGCTTCTCCGGGTTCAGCCGTTCAGCGGGCGACAGCTGCTCGAGCCGGGCCACCTCGGCCACGACCACGGCGTCGGCGCGTTCCAGGGCGTCGACCAGCTCGTGCTGGAAGAGGTTGCGTCGGGTGGTGTTCGACCGGGGCTCGAAGACCGCCCAGAGGCGTCGTCCGGGATACCGGATCCGGAGTGCCCGGAGGGTCTCCCGGATCGCCGTGGGGTGGTGTCCGAAATCGTCGACCACCGCGATGCCCTTGACCTCGCCCCGGGTCGTCATGCGCCGCTCCACGCCCCGGAACGTCGCGAACCCGGCCTGGATCTGTGCGTCGGTGAGTCCGCAGTGACGGGCACAGGCGGCGACGGCGAGGGCGTTGCGGACGTTCAGCTCCCCGACCATTGGGAGGTCGAACCGCGAGCCCGCGATCTGGAATTCCGAGGACTCGGCCTTGAGGTGGATGCCGGTGGCCCGGATATCGTTCGAGCCGGCGAGTCCGAACCGCTTCACCGGGCAGTGCGACACCCCGAGGAGCGGCGCGAGGTTCGGTTCGTCCCCGTTGGCCAGCAGCAGTCCGTTCCTCGGGATCAGATGGATCAGGCGCCGGAACGACAGCTGGATGTCCTGGAGCGACCCGAAGATGTCGGCATGGTCCATCTCCAGGTTGTTCACGATCGCCACCTCCGGCAGGTAGTGGATGAACTTGCTCCGCTTGTCGAAGAAGGCGGTGTCGTACTCGTCGCCCTCGAGGATGAACCACGGGGAGTCGGTGAAGCGGGCACCCTGGCCGAGGTTGGACGGGATGCCCCCGATGAGGAACGACGGGTTGAGTCCGGCGTGCTCGAAGACCCAGGCCAGCAGCGAGGTGGTGGTGGTCTTGCCGTGGGTGCCGGTCACCACGAGGGAATGCTTCCCCCGGATGAAGCATTCCTTCAGCAGCTCGGGCAGCGCGCAGTAGCGCAGGCGGTGTTCGAGGACGTACTCGGCCTCGGGATTTCCCCGGGAGATGGCATTGCCGATCACCACGAGGTCGGGCTTGTGGGACAGGTTGGACTCCGAGTAGCCGGCCTTCGGCACGATCCCGCGGGAGGCCAGGAAGGTGGACATCGGGGGGTAGATGACGTCCTGGTCGGACCCGGTGACGTCGAACCCGCGTTCGCGCAGGGCGACGGCGACGCTGGCCATGGCGGTGCCGCCGATGCCGATGAAGTGGACGCTCCTGAAATCCGTGAGCACGGACCAAGCTTTGTCGGGCCGGGCAAAGATCAAAGCCAAAACACCGCGATGGCTCCGCGCATTGACACCGGTCGCCGTCGCCGGGGAGGGTGGGCCCATGGAATCCGGGGTGTCGCCGACAGGGGATTCACGTCTGCTGGGAGGGTCGATGAACGACCTCGCCGTCTTGGCCGTGGAGGTCACGGATGCCGAGGCGGCGGTGGTTGTCCTGGCCGAGGGCGACCAGTGGCTCGTGGAGGGTCAGTACGGGTTGAGGGAGGGGGTGGTCGATCCCCTCCTGCAGATCTGCCGGGGCCTGTCCCCCTCCGACGCCTGGCGGGAGCTCAGGGATCCCCCGGGTCTCGCGGCACTCGGCATCCGCTGGGTGGGGGTCCAGCCCCTCCTCTCCGCCCTGTCCAACGTGCTCAGCGCCATCGTGGTCGTGGACGGCTCCGGTCGACGTCTCGTCGCCCGTCAACGGGCGGCCCTGCAGACGGTGGGACACCAGGTCGTGACACGGCTCGACCTCCGGCACCAGTCCTCCGCCGCGGCCACCTCGGAGGCGGCCCACCGGCAGGTCGAGCAGGAGCTGCGGCGCAGCGAGGCCTTCTACCAGACGCTGGTGGAGAGCCTTCCCCAGAACATCCTGCGCAAGGACCTCAGCGGCCGCTTCACGTTCGTGAACCGCCGGTTCGCCGCCACCCTCGGGCGGCCGGTCGAGGAGATTCTCGGTCGCACCGACTTCGACCTCTTCCCGCGTGAGCTCGCCGCGAAGTACCAGGAGGACGACCGCCGGGTCCTCGAGCGGGGCGGGGCATTCGAGACCACCGAGGCGTATGTGACGCCCGACGGCGAGCGGCACTGGGTGCATGTCATCAAGACCCCGGTGCTCGATGCCGCCGGCGAGCCGGTCGGCCTGCAGGGCATCTTCTGGGATGTGACCTCCGAGAAGCGCACGGCGGAGAAGCTTGTCGAGGCGGAGTCGAACTACCGGAGCATCGTCGAGAACGCGATCGACGGCATCTTCCAGACCACGCCCGACGGCCACTACCTGAGCGCCAACCAGGCGCTGGCACGCATCTACGGATTCGACACCCCGATGGAGTTGATCGATTCCCGGACGGACATCGAGAACCAGCTCTACGTGCTCCCGGAGCGTCGACACGAGTTCGTGGAGCTCCTGCAGAGGTCGGACCGCGTGGACAAGTTCGAGAGCCAGGTGTTCCGCAAGGACCGGTCGGTGATCTGGATCTCCGAGAACGCGCGGGCGGTGCGGGACTCCCACGGGAGGCTGCTCTACTACGAGGGCACCGTGGAGGATGTCACGGCCCGCAAGCTGGCGGAGGAACGGTTGAGCCAGGCGAACCAGGACCTCGCCGCCGCGCGGGACGCCGCCGAGCAGAACGCCCTCGCCAAGTCGCGGTTCCTCGCCAACACCAGCCATGAGATCCGCACCCCGATGAACGGCGTGCTGGGGATGATCCGGGCGCTCCTCGAGACCCCGCTCACCCCGGAGCAGCGGGACTATGCCGAGACGGTCCAGCACAGCGCCCAGGCGCTGCTGACGATCATCGACGACATCCTCGACTTCTCGAAGATCGAGGCCGGAAAGGTCGTGCTCGACACGGTCGAGTTCGGACTCCGCGACACGATCGAGGATGTCAGCGAACTCCTGGCCGAGCGCGCCTTCAGCAAGGGGCTGGAGTTCACGGCCTTCGTCGACCCGAGAATTCCCGCGCGATGTCTCGGGGATTCGGGACGGTTCCGCCAGGTGCTCACCAACCTGCTCGGCAACGCCATCAAGTTCACCCTCAAGGGTGAGGTCCTGCTCCGGGTCTCCCTGGTCGACTCCACCCCCGGGGAGCTGGTCGTCCAGACCGAGATCCAGGACACCGGCATCGGGATCCCCGAGTCCGCCCAGCGGACGGTGTTTGGCGCCTTTGAGCAGGCCGATATGTCCACCACCCGTCGCTTTGGCGGCACCGGTCTCGGGCTGTCGATCAGCAAGCAGCTGGTCGAGCGGATGGGCGGGCGGATCGGGTTCAGCAGCACCGAGGGCAAGGGATCCATATTCTGGTTCACGGTCCGGCTTGGACGTGTCCAGGGCGAGGGGGTCGACATGTCCCCGGCACGCCTGCCCGAGCTCGAGGGGAAGCCCGCCCCGCGCGTGCTGGTGGTGGACGAGCACGCGGCCACCCGACATGGCCTCGTGGAAGGGCTGACACAGCTCGGGTTCCGTGCCGACGAGACCGACCTCGCCCAGGAGGCCCTCCAGAGGCTGGTCGCGGCCCAGGGGTCCGATGATCCCTACCTGGCCGTCATCGGGGACTACCAGCTGCCGGATCTCGACGGGCTTTCCTTCGCCCACGAGGCGCACATGCGCCCGGGACTCGAGCGCCTCAAGGTCCTCCTGATGGCACCGGTCGGACAGCGTCTTGATCCGGGACTCCTCAGGACCGTCGGCGTCGCCGGATCCCTGATGCGTCCGGTGCGGATGGCCCGTCTGGGCGAGCTGATGGGGCAGATCCTCCGTGGCGAGGATGCCCTCGCGAGCGCCGAGGAACGGACGGTGCAGGCGCCCTCCGGCGGCCAGGTCCTCGACCGCCCTCTCCGGCTCCTGATGGCGGAGGACAACCTGGTGAACCAGAAGGTCGCCGTGACCCTGCTCAACAAGCTGGGGTACCAGGCCGACATCGTCACCAACGGCCGGGCCGTCCTCCAAGCGGTCCAGGCGGAGCCCTACGACGTCATCCTGATGGACTGCCAGATGCCGGAGCTGGACGGCTACGAGACCACCCGTGAGCTGCGTCGACGGGAGGCTGCCGGCGAGTTCGGACGCCATCATCCGCACGTGGTCATCGCCCTCACGGCCAACGCGATGTCGGGCGACCGGGAACGCTGCCTTGCGGTGGGGATGGACGATTTCCTCACGAAGCCGCTGGACGAAGAGGGGCTGCGTCGGGCGCTCACCCAGGCCTCCATGCGCTCGGCAGGTCTCGCGCCGCGGGCAGAGGCTCCGGCGATCGCCGCACCGTCCGTCGGAGCGGAGGTTCCGACCCTCAATACGTCGGTCCTGGAGGTCTTCCGGGGCCTCAGGTCCCCCTCGGGTCCCGATCCGCTCGCGGAGCTGGTCGATCTGTTCCTGTCGGACCTGCCGCAGCGTCTTTCGGATCTCAGCGAGGCCGCCCGATCCGGCCGTGCCTCGGGACTCCGGGCCGCCGCCCACACGCTGAAGGGCAGCGCCAACAACCTGGGCGGACTCCGGATGGCCGCCTTGTGTGCCCAGCTCGAGGGTGCGGGGACCGATGCCCAGCGGGTCACCGCACTCCTGCGGGACCTGAGCGAGGAGGCCGAGCGCCTCCGGGTCGCGCTCGAGGCGGAGAAGGCCCGATGATCCCAGGAGGCAGCCCACGGGCCTCTCCCACATACGTTCGGCGTCCGGGCTAGGCCCTGGGATGCGCCTGCTGGTAGGCCCGCTTCAGGCGTTCGGTCGACACGTGGGTGTAGATCTCCGTGGATGACAGACGGGCATGGCCCAGCAGTTCCTGGACGCTCCGGAGATCGGCCCCGCGGTCGAGCAGGTGGGTGGCGAAGCTGTGTCGCAGCTTGTGGGGGGTGAGCTTCGGATCGAGCCCCGCGGTCCGCAGATGTCGCTTCAGCCGGGTCTGGACCTCGGAGGGCTGGATCGTTCCGCCGGTTTTCCGGCCCCCCGGGAACGCAGGCTGGTCGGGTTGGCTGGGCTGGCCGATCCTCGACCAGTATCGCCCGAGCGCCTCCAGTGCTGGTCGGCCGACGGGGACGATCCGCTCCTTGCGGCCCTTGCCCCGGACCCGGAGTTGTCTCCCCGGAAGGTCGATGTCCCCGACGCGGAGCTGGCACACCTCGCTCACACGCAGGCCGGACGAATAGAGGATCTCCAGCACGGCCGCGTCCCGGAAGGCCAGCATCGCCGTCCGTTCGTCGGGTGGCCTCCCATCGACGGGCTCGAGATCCCGGAGGGGTGCGCGGAGGAGGTCCTCGATGCGGTCGGCCGGCACGAACTGGGGCAGGCGTCGTTCCTTGCGGGGCAGGGAGAGGTCCCGGATCGGATGACGGGCCACCCGGCCTTCCCGGAGCAGGAACCGGTAGAAGCCCCGGAGGGTGCTGAATCGGAGATGGATCGGCGAGCGGGCCAGTCCGCGCCGGCCCAGTGCCCGGAGGTACAGGCGGAAGTCGTCCCGGGTCAGCCGTTCCCAGGCAGGAGGACCGCCGTGGGTCTCCCGATGCCATCGGGTGAACTCGACCAGCGCTTGGCGGTAGTTCCGGACCGTGTAGGCCGAGGCGTTGCGGACCAACTCCAGATCCCGGAGGAATCCCTCGGCGATCGCGTCCAACGCGGGTTCCGCCCCGCTCCCAGCTTCGGCATCGGTTCCAGTGCTCACGTCCAGTCGTAGTCGTTGGCGACCTTGTGGGCGAGGCGTTCCAGCCACAGGGCGGCGTTCTGCTTCGACTCCGCAGGGCTCGTCAGGCTTGGGGTGATGTCGTGGACGAGGTGGAAAAGCCGGTCGGCGGTGTGCATCTTGGCGGCTCCCTCGACCACTCCCCCGAACGCCACGCAGCGCTTGCCCGCGGCCTGGCACCGCTGGGCGAGCCGACCCAGGCCTTTTCCCATCAGGGTCTGGCGGTCGATCATGCCCTCGCCGGTCAGGATCACATCGGCCTTGGCGATCTTCTCGTCGATCCGGGAATGCTCCGCGAACAGCTCGAACCCGGGTTCGAGCCGCGCACCCAGGAAGACCTTCAGTCCGAAGCCCAGGCCCCCGGCCGCCCCGCAGCCGGGGTCGGCCCCGACATCATAGCCGAGGTGTTCCGACGCCCGCAGGGCAAGCCGCTCGAGCGGGGCTTCCGCGATCGGGAACTGGGCGGGCAGGATGCCCTTCTGGGGCCCGAAGATCCGGGTGCATCCGTTCAGCCCCAGCAGTCCGTTCGTGACATCCACGGCCACGATGAAGTCCACGCCCAGGATCGGGTCGAGGGGTGGCAGCCAGCGGGTGAGCTTGTTGAGTTTGACCCACTTCTCGATGGGTTGGTCGCGGTCGTCGAAGAACCGCCAGCCCAGCTCGCGGGCCACGCCAAAGCCCCCGTCATTGGTCGCGCTGCCGCCGATGCCGAGGTGGATCGTCTGCGCGCCCGCCGCCACCGCCGCCCGGATCACGGCTGGCAGGCCACGGGTGTCGAGCTCGAACGGGTGGAATTTCCTCGGGGGCAGCAGGGCCAGCCCGATCACCTGGGCGGATTCGACGATCGCTGTCCTGCTATCGGCGAGCCACCACCACTTCGCACCCACCGGCCGGCCGGCCGCGTCGACCGTTGCGGTCACGCATTCCATCGCGCCCAGCAGCCCTGCCATCACCTCGCCGAACCCGTCCCCGCCATCCGTGATGGGCAGCATCTCCATCTCGTCCTGCGGACGCGCCCCCCACCATCCGTTGACGATCGCCCCCGCCGCCTGTGCGGCGGTGAGGGTCCCCTTGAACTTGTCCGGGGCGACGAGAACCCGAAGCGACATGGCCGGATGGTGCGTGTCCCACCCGGTCCCCAGACAAGTGCAAACGCCGTGTGAGCCCCCGACCCGTGCTCGTTCGGAACCTCTCCCAGGCCCCCCCACGGATGTCCGACCCCTCCTGAGACGATGGACCCATGAACCGCAAACGTACCCGCCTGACCCACGCCCGTGGACTCCGTCCCCATCACCTCTCGCTCTCGATCCCGGGGGCGACCCGATGCCGCTGGGTTCGGCAGGGGGTCGGGCTCCTCGACGTTCAGGAGTCCACCCCGATCCGACCTCGCGTCGACCTTCTGGGACTCGTCCTGCCTGCAACCCGGTATGGAGTCGCCTCTCTGATGGTCTTCCTCTGGCTCTGCGCGGTGTTCCTCTGAGACGCCACGGGGTCCCGTGACTCCGCGGGCGCCATCGTGGGGTGGGGCGGGAAGCGGGATGCGCGGGTCCTCCCGCATTCCTCCCCCCGCCTCCTGAGCCTCCGGGGCAGATCCGGCTTTCCCAGCCTCTCGTCGGCGCGGTAGGTTCCGGGAATCCCATGAGACACCCGCTTCTCTCCCGACGTCGTTTCCTGGGCTGCTCCGCGGCGGCCCTCGCGTTTCCGATGATCAGCCGTCTCCCTGTGCTCGGGGCCAACAGCCGGCTGTCCATCGCGGGCATCGGTGCCGGAGGCAAGGGGAGCGTCGATGTCGGCCTCTGCGGGTCCGAGAACATCGTCGCCCTGTGCGATGTCGACGAGGTCCGGGCGGCGGACACCTTCAACCGGTTCCCGAATGCCCGCCGCTTCCGGGACTTCCGGCGGATGTTCGACGAGATGGGCAAGGGGATTGATGCGGTCACGGTGTCGACCCCCGACCACATGCATTTCCTCCCGTCGATGTGGGCCATCGAACGGGGCAAGGGGGTCTACTGCCAGAAGCCGCTCACCCACACGGTCGACGAGGCCCGGCGCCTCACCGAGGCGGCCCGGAAGCACGGGGTCGCCACCCAGATGGGCAACCAGGGTCGATCCCATCCCGACCTCCGTCGTGAGGTCGAACTCGTCCGCGCCGGAGTCCTCGGCACCGTGCGCGAGGTTCACAGCTGGACGGATCGCGCCGGACGCTGGTGGCCCCAGGGGGTGAAGAGTCCGACCGGTACCCCGCCCATCCCGGGCACGCTCGACTGGGACCTGTGGCTCGGCGTCGCGGAGTCGCGTCCCTACAATCCGGCCTACCTCCCCTTCAACTGGCGCGGCTACTGGGACTTCGGCACCGGGGCTCTTGGCGACATGGGCTGCCACCTCTTCAACCTGCCCGACATGGCCCTCGGCATCCGTGACGCCACCCGGGTCGAGGCTTGGAGCGAGGGGCAGACCGATGTCTCCGCGCCGGTGAAGTCGACCGTCCGCTGGGAGATCCCCGCAGCGGGTAGCCGTCCTGCCTTCACCCTCTGGTGGCACGATGGCGGGCGACTCCCGCCCGCCGACCTGTTCCCGGGTATCCCGTACGCCGAGAACGGACTGCTCTTCGTGGGCGACAAGGACACCCTGCTCAGCAACTACAACGGTGGGGCGCGGTTCAGGTCCCGCAGGCCGGTCAGCGACTTCAAGGAGGTCCCGGAGACGCTCCCGAAGAACGCCGATTGGGAGCGCAGCCACTACGTCGAGTGGCTCGACGCCTGCAAGGGCGGCAAGCCGGCCCTCTCGGACTTCTCTGTCGCGGGTCCCATGACCGAGGTCGTCCTCCTGGGCAACATCGCCGTCCGGACTGGCCGTGCCTTCGCCTGGGATCGCAAGGGTCTCCACATTCCCGAGGATCGCGAGGCCAACCGCCTGCTCCGTCGGAAGGACCGCAAGGGCTGGACCGTCTGATCCCCTTTCCTGAATCCTCCCCCGAACACTGACATTGCCACCATGAAGCTTCCGCTGCTCCGTCTCCTCGCCCCCCTGGCCCTCGCCGTGTCCCTCAACGCCGCCGACCTCTCGTCCTTCGACGGGGTCTGGGTCATGAAGGAGGCGGTCTTCGATGGCAACGCCGTCCCCGTGGACGCCGTCTCGGTCACCGTCACGATCGACAACGGCAAATACACCTTCGACATGGGCGACAACCAGGCGAAGGGCGTCTTCGAGATCGACTTCAGCCGCAAGCCCGCGGTCATGAAGATCACCGAGCAGGAGGGCCAGAATCCAGGACGGACCCTCTCGGCGCTGACCGAGCTGACCCCGACCGGTTGGAGGGCCGTCTATCCGATGAACGGGGGCTCCACGCCTTCGTCGTTCGACAGCGGACCCGGCAGCGGACTCCTCCTCGCCCAGTACGAGCGCAAGCCCGGCACCGTCGCTCCGGCGAAGCCGCTCCGCGCGCTGCTCATCCTCGGCGGCTGCTGCCACGACTACGCCAACCAGAAGCAGATCCTCAAGAAGGGGCTCGAGGCCCGGGCCCGTGTGGAGGTCGACATCATCCATTCCGCCGATTCCAGCACCAAGCCGCCGCTGCCGATCTTCGGCAAGCCCGCAACTGCCAAGGGATATGACGTGGTGATCCATGACGAGTGTGCTGCCGACGTCAGCGATCCGAAGGTGGTCGAAGGCGTTCTGGCGCCGCATCGCGAGGGCATCCCGGCGGTGGCACTCCACTGCGCGATGCACTCCTATCGCATCGGCAATCCGGGAAAGCCGGCGACCTCCGGGACCCCGCATGCCTTCTGGTTCGACCTCCTCGGCCTGCAGTCGAGCGGACATGGTCCCCAGCTGCCGGTCGTCATCGAGTACCTCCCCGGCAAGAGCCCGATCACGGCAGGTCTGAGCGGCTGGACCACGATCAACGAGGAGCTCTACAACAACATCAAGGTGTGGGATTCCGCCGTGCCGGTCGCCTGGGGCAAGCAGGGGGCCGGCGACAAGCCGGGGCAGAACGCCTCGGTGGTGGCCTGGACCCACGAATACGGTCCGGCCAAGGCCCGGGTCTTCGCCACCACGATCGGCCACAACAACGAGACGGTGGCGGATCCCCGCTATCTGGACCTCGTCACGCGTGGACTGCTATGGAGCTGCGGCAAGCTGGCGCAGGACGGCAAGCCGGTCCCGGGATACGGGCGCTGAGAGGAAAGGCTCCGGAACCCTGTCGGACGGAGTCGAACACGCGGACCGGTCCACGCCGCCCTGGAAATGGCGTGGATCGGCGGACCGCTTGGATCGGGGTCGAGGTTTTGAAATTCCACCTCGATGGTGTATCGATTTTCCATCCCGGACACATCGCGTCGTCGGGTCGCACCCTGAACCCTTGAACCATCACCCCATGAGTCCAATGACACTTCAATCCGGGCTGAGTTTCCGAATCGCCCGAATTGGCTGCCGGACAGGCCTGCTGCTGTTCCTCCTGATGTCCCTGCAGGCCCAGAACCTCAGATGGAAGACGTTCGACCAGGACGCCGGAGGCTTTGGCTGTGGCGGGTGGGGAGCGACCGCCACGGCTGAGTTCAATGCGACCCGGGACGCCAAGAACAATCCCAACTCGGGTTCCCTCCTCGTGAACGCCGAGTTCAAGGAGCCCGGGGAAACCGTCCTCCAGAACTGCACCGCCATGGAGGGTCTCAGCCGCTACAAAGCGTTCGCCCTCGACGTCTATGTCGATCCCAGCGCTCCCAAGGGGGCCGACGGCACCTATGGGGCATTGACCGTCCGGTTCCGTCCCGATTGGGCCTGGCCCGGGGACGTGATGGATTTCGGCGCCGTGACGAACACCGGCTGGACCCATCTCGAGCGTCCCATCCCCGCCACGGCCGCCAAGTTCTCCGGCTTCAACATCCACTGGAAGGCCAGCTACTCGGCCCCGGCGCAGATCTCGTTCGACAACCTGGAGTTCATTGCCAAGGACTCCGTCACGGTCTGGCGGGGCTTTGACACCGATGTCGGCGGCTTTGGCTGCGGCGACTGGGGTGTGACCCATACGGTGACCTTCGATCCGCTGATCGACGTGCAGTCCAATCCGGCCTCCGGCTCGATGGCGGTCGAGGCGGAGTTCGCCTCGGGAGGCGAGGTGAGCCTCCAGGTCTGCAGCGGCCTCGACACCGTCTCCAAGTACGACCAGGTGTCGATGGACGTCTTCGTCGAACCCGGGAGCAAGCCGGACCCCGATGGCACCTACGGGATCTTCTCGCTGCGACTGCGCCCCGATGGCTTTGGATGGCCCGGGGATCTGGTGGAGTTCGGCAAGGTCACGTCGACCGGATGGACCCATCTCCAGGCGGCGCTGCCGACCGGCGCGAAACCATTTGTCGGTCTCAACATCCACTGGAAATCGGCCCACACCGAGAAGGCGAAGGTCTGGATCGACAACGTGGCCTTCATCACCTCGGGCGCCCCGGCTCCGCCGCCGACTCTCACCCTCGCCCTCACGGTGCCCGGGTTGGAGGTCGTGACCTCGGGCAGCGGCAACTACAGCCGCAAGAACATCGCCACGGTCGCCGGCCTGGCCTCGCAATTGTCGTGGGTCAACGCCGGTGGACTGGTCCGCTATTCCATGACGATCAACGAGGATGTCGTTGGACCTGACTCCGCCGGCTACGTGGCGAACATCCTGATCATCGGCACCGAGGCCTCGGTCATCAACCCGAGCCCCGACTGGAACGAGCCCAACGGGATCTTCCTCGAGGCCGGTCCCGATGCCGAGGGGCGGATCCAGGCGACGGTGCGGTACAAGAAGGATGCAGCGGGTGGGCATGGCATCCGGTTCGAGGCGGCGGGACTGTTGATCGAGACCGCCTATCCCACCCTGCGGTCGCTTGTCGGGACCTGGAGCCTGACCCTCGACGGCCCCCAGGTCACCTTGATGGGGCCGGACGGCGTCGGTGCGACGGCCACGCTGCCGTCGGATGTGCTCCCGGCCTTCGGTGCCAACACCTTTGCCCTGTTTGGCGCGCTGCCCTACACCCGGAAGGATCGTCGGATCTCGCTGGCACGGGTCGAGGTGTCAGGACCCTCCGGTTTCGGTGGAAACCTCCGACAGGACTTCACGACCACCGCCGCCATCAACGCCGACCTCCTCGAACTGAAGGAGGAGGATGCCGGCGGCATTCGCTTGAAGCCCAATGACGCGGTCTACAGGGCCTCGTGGAGCCTGCCGGATGACGGCTATGCCCTGAACTGGAATGCCGGCGATCTCCTCAAGCCCTCCGGCTGGTCGGTCCTCGGGGTGAACCCGGTCCAGCAGGGTCTCTTCCGGACGGTGTACCTCACCGACGACAAGGCGGGAGGGACGGCCCGCTATTACAGGCTGATCAAGCCCTGAACCGCTGGGATCAGATCTCATACCCGCGGTGTGTCGCGCAGACCTGCCGCGGGTGTTTTGCGTCTGCGGTGCCCGGGAAAGCGCGGCGGACCGGGCAGGGTACATCCTCGGCTTGCCACCTGGATGGATCCCGGAGGATGTCCAGGATCTTGGCGACCTTTCTGCTGATGTTTCCGGGTGCTCTCTGATCTCCTTGGAGGATGCGAGCCGTTCTCCAGCGCCGCCCCTTGTGTCGGTACGCCCTGCTGGTCCTCATTCTGGTGGCGGGCTTCGGGGGTCACGGGCCCGTCCTGGCGGTGGGGCGCGTGGAGCTGTGGCTGACGGATCCAAACGGCACGGCGCGACTCGAGCGCCGTGAGGCCCCGGGCGAGGGAGTGGTCGGACCGGGTCCCGCGTCCGAGGTGCTCCGGATCCGACCGGAGGAGCGGTACCAACCGATCGAGGGATTGGGCTACACGCTCACGGGAGGCAGCGCCCAGCTGCTGATGGCCATGACGCCGACGGCTCGTGCAACGCTGTTGCGCCACCTGTTCGGCCGGGGGCCGGACGACATGGGAATCAGCATGCTTCGCCTGACGGTCGGGGCGTCGGACCTCAACGAGCGGGTCTTCACCTACGATGACCTGCCGGACGGTGGGATCGACCCGGAGCTGCGGCGGTTCGATCTCGGACCGGACCGGAGGGATGTCCTCCCCGTGCTCCGCGAGATCCTCGCCATCCGTCCCGACCTGGCGTTGATGGCCTCGCCGTGGACGGCGCCGTCGTGGATGAAATCCAACCGGGATTCCCGCGGTGGGAGCCTTCTGCCCGCGTGGCATCCGGTCTATGCCCGGTATCTGGTCCGGTACCTCAAGGCCATGCGGCAGGAGGGCGTCCGGGTGGGTTTGTTGACCGTGCAGAACGAGCCACTGAACCCCGACAACAACCCGAGCCTCTTCATGTCGGCCGAGGATCAGAGGATCTTCATCCGGGACCATCTTGGCCCTGCGATCCGGGCCTCGGGTCTGGGGACCCGGATCGTCTGCTACGACCACAATGCGGATCGACCGGACTATCCCTTGGCCATCCTTGCCGACCCGGAGGCCAAGGCGTTTGTCCATGGCACGGCGTTCCATCTCTACGGCGGGCGGATCGGGGACATCCGGCAGGTGCTCCAGGCACATCCGGATCGCGCGCTGTATTTCACGGAGCAGTGGATCGGCGCTCCTGGCGACTTCGCGGGGGACCTGGGCTGGCACGTTGCCGAGGTCCTGGTGGGTGCCCTCCGGAACGGATGTCGGACCGTGCTGGAATGGAACCTCGCCTCGGATCCCCACCAACGGCCGCACACAGATCGCGGTGGGTGCGAGCGGTGTCTCGGAGCCCTGACCCTCGACGGCGACCGGGTCGATCGGAATACCGCCTACTACATCATCGCCCACGCCTCGCGGTTCGTCCCCCCCGGTTCCGTCCACGTGGGGTCGACGGCCTCCGAATCCCTGCCGAATGTCGCCTTCGCGACCCCGGATCGGGACGTGGTGCTGGTGGTGCTCAACCGCACCTCGGAATCGCGGACCTTCCGTGTCGAGACCCCCGGCAGGGCCCTCGTGTCCACGTTGGGCCGGGGGGCGGTGGCGACGTGGGTGTTCCGCCGCCGATGAGGGTTCCTGCGATCGGGCTCCGGGTCGGATCCGAACCTCGGGCTGGGTTGCCCCGATTGACCCCATGGATCGGTCGGGCTTCACTGGGCACATGCTTCCCCTGACGGCACGCCGTGGCCGAGGAATCGGCCCTGAGCGCGTGGGCTCGGCCTTCACCCTCATCGAGCTGCTCGTGGTCATCGCGATCATCGCGATCCTGGCCGGCATGCTCCTTCCCGCGCTGGGCAAGGCGAAGGCAAAGGCCAACGGGGTGAAGTGCCTCAGCAACCTGCGCCAGCTGGGTCTCGCGACCTCCAGCTACATCATGGACCACGGGTTCTATCCGGTGGGCATCGATGGGGCGGATGGCGCGGCCTGGATCTGGCCCGCGCTGCTGCGCAGCGCGATGTACAGCGGACGCAACACGGAGGTGTTCCACTGTCCGGTCGCACCGGCGCAGTCGCAGTGGATTCCCAAGTTCGGCAGCGGTCAGCCGGCCAAGCTGGGCTATCTCCAGGACGAGGTCCGCCTGCGTCCCGGCGGCAAGTTCTTCATGAGCTACGGCTACAATGTCTGGGGGGCCTTCGCCGGACAGGTCCCCAACACCGGGCTCGGGGTCTACCTGGGCGATCCCATCTGGGGAGAGACCCGCGAGTCCGCCGTGAAGGCGCCCAGTGCCATGATTTCCTTCGGCGACAGCAACTGGGACAAAAAGAAGAAGGGCGACTCGGACTGGAGCGGGTTCATCGGCATGTACGAGGAGCGCCAGTGGCCGCTGGAGCTGCACGGGGGGCGGACCTCGATCGCGTTCTGCGATGGCCATGTCGAGGCCAAGCGCCGCCTCGACATCATCGGCCAGCTCCACAAGGACCTCGGAAGACGGCAGGAGGTCGCGCGGCTCTGGAACCGCGACAACGAGCCGCACTTCAAGTAGCAGGGTGGATCACCGGCGCGGTCAGTGCCTGGATCCCGCGGTCGTGGCAGCCTCCCGGATGAACTCCACCACGGGCGTTGGAACGTCCAGCCCATGTGGGTGATGGCCGACGCCGGGTTTGTGGATCACCTGGATCCTGCCGCCGGCGGCCCTGTAGCGTTGCTCCACGATCGCGGTGTTCTCCGGTACGGGCACGACGGGGTCGTCGTCACCCACGACGTGCACCAGGGGAATCCCCGCCCGGGCAAGCGGCTGGAGCTGGTCGATCGGATTCCCCCGGTAGGCGAGGGCTTCCGCCTCGTCCCGGAATCGGTAGTCGCGGATCAGTTTCTGCCAATCCGGCGGACTGCCCCGTCCGGTGCCGCGACCGCCGGGCCAGCTCTTGAAATCGCACACGGGGGCGTCGCCATAGAGGGCGCTCACGCGGTCCGGATGGCGGGCCGCCCAGTTGTAGGCGTACAGGCCGCCGCGGCTGATGCCGATCAGGGCCCCGCGCGGCGCCAATCCCCGATTGGTGACGATGCGATAGAACCGGTCGAACTGGTCGAGCGCGTCCGGGCATCCAAACGTGTTGCCCACGACAAGGTGGAGGTGATGGAAGCCCTGGCTGAGGAGGTGGGTGACGCCGGTCCGCTCCGTGAAGGCGTCGGGGAACTCCATGCACCAGGTCCAGGGCCTGCCCTTGGCGGGTTTGGCGGGTTCGACCACCCAGGCCTCGCAGCCGCCCACAGTGAACCGGAATCGACGGAATCCTCGCCAGTCATCGATCTCCCCGGCAGGCCAGGGATTCGGATCCGTTGGCCTCCCGGGTTCGGTCCCCAGAGTCGGGAACCCACACAGAAGGACGAGCAGCCACTGCAGCAGGGACTTCATGGGTGTCGATCAAACCGCCGATGGATCTCCGCGACAAAACCGAAACCCCGCTTGCCGGAGACCCCGGATCCTCCCCAGCCTGAAACCACCCATGAGATTCCTCCTCCTCTGCCTTGCCGTCGTCTCGTTCCTCCGGGCCCACGCGGCGGACGTGGCTCCCTACACCCGGACCGAGGTCATCTACGGCCGGAAGTTCGGCACCGCCCTGACCCTGGATGTGTTCCGACCGGCATCGACCAACACCCTCGGGGTCGTCGCCATCATCTCCGGTGGGTTCTTCTCGAGCCATGAGGCGATCAATCCCGGGATGCTCAAGCCGTTCCTCGACCGGGGCTACACGGTGTTCGCGGTCGTCCATGGCTCCCAGCCCCGATATATCATCCCGGAGATCATCGGTGACCTCCACCGGAGCGTACGCTGGATCCGTCATCATGCGGCCGACTACGGGATCCGACCCGATCGCCTGGGCGTGTTTGGAGCGAGTGCGGGCGGGCATCTCTCGCTGACCCTCGGCACCCAGGGAGGGGTGGGGGATCCGTCTGCGAAGGATCCAGTCGACCGCGAATCCAGCGCCGTCCAGGCCGTGGCGTGTTTCTTTCCTCCGACCGACTACCTGAACTGGAGGGAGTCGGGCGATGATGCGGTGGGGGTGGGTGTGCTCAAGGACTTCAAGCCGGCGTTCGGGCCGCGGAGCGACACCGAAGAGGGGCGACGGGTCTATGGGAAGGAGATCTCCCCGCTCTATTTCGTGTCCGACAAGGTGCCGCCGACCTACATCGTCCACGGCGACGCCGACCGGCTGGTTCCGATCCATCAGGCCGAGATCTTCGTGAAGCGGTGCCGGGAAGCGGGCGTGAAGGCACCGGTGACGCTGGATCGGCGTCCCGGCAAGGACCATGGATGGCCTGGAATGGACCAGGACCTGGTCCTGTTTGCCGACTGGTTCGACCGGCACCTTTT